>Ga0134126_10002113_pt1 | contig 25237 bp, 24 predicted proteins | sample KB31752_FD_96881 | JGI IMG/M metagenome (GOLD analysis project Ga0134126, IMG submission 96881) | Terrestrial soil microbial communities with excess Nitrogen fertilizer from Kellogg Biological Station, Michigan, USA - KB3-175-2 | ecosystem: Environmental > Terrestrial > Soil > Unclassified ... | reverse complement strand
GTCGAGCCCGCCGACTGGCTCCCCGTTTTCATGGAATCGTGAGGAGTGTGTCATGTCGATATCAGGAAGATTTTCGCTGTGGATATTGTTTGTTTCTGCTATCTCGCCGGTCGCGCACGCGCAGTTTGCAGTGATCGACGTCGCATCCGTCACACAACTGGTGTCGGAAGTCAATACGCTGGAGCAACAGCTCGCAACGGCGCGAGCTGACCTGGCGCAAGCGCAGGCGGCTTATCAGTCGACCGTCGGCGATCGCGGCATGGAGCGACTGCTTGCCGGTACTGTGCGCAACTACCTGCCGTCGGACTGGGGCGCGTTGCAGGGCGCATTCCAGATGGGAAGCGAAGGATATTCAGGGCTGTCCGCCGACTTGAACACCGCAATGACCGCCAATGCGGTGCTCTCGACGCAGCAGCTTGCGAGCCTGTCGCCGGCGGCTAATCAGCAAACGCTGGCGGACCGACAGACCGTCGCCTTGATGCAGGCGGTATCCCACCAGGCGCTGGCGGCGAGCAGCATGCGTTTCGCGTCGCTGCAGCGGCTGATCGATGCCATCGCCCGCGCGGGCGACCAGAAGTCGTCCCTGGATTTGCAGGCGCGAATCGGCTCCGCGACTGGAATGCTGCAAAACGAGCAGACCAAGCTCCAAGTGCTCTATCAGAGCCTGCAGGCCCAACAATGGGCGAACGAGCAACGTGTTCGCGAGAGCGTCGTCGCCGGCCACGGGCAGTTCACCTCCCGTTTCGAGCCGACGCCCTGACAAGGGAGGGTTGAATCATGGGGTTCTTTCAAACCTTCTGGAGCTGGCTCAACAGCCAGCTCGCCACCTACATCGGAGATACCACCGTGAAGGTTGCGATGGTTCTCGAGCCGGCGCTCGTTACGTGCGCCACCCTTTATGTCATGGTTTGGGGGTATCTGCATCTGACCGGACGGATCGACGAGCCGATTTCAACCGGGGTGAAGCGATTTGTCACCCTCTCGGTCGTGCTCGGTGTCTCCCTCCATCTGTGGCTCTATAACTCAATCATTGTCGACACGTTCTATCGGGCGCCGACGCAGCTGGCCGCGGCAATCACCGGGGCCACCGATCCGGTGAAAACCATAGATGCGATCTGGGATCGCGGCGGGACCGTGGCGGGGTATCTGTTCACCAAAGCGGGCCTGTTGCACTTTGACCCGGGCAACTACCTGGCGGGCTGCATCATCTGGATTCTGGTGGGACTGCTTTGTGTCTACACCATGTTCCTGATTGCTCTGTCCAGCATTGCTTTGTCGGTTCTGTTGGCCATCGGGCCGCTCTTCTTTGCAGGGCTCCTGTTCGAGCGCACCAAAGCCTTGTTCGGAGGGTGGATTGCGCAGCTGACGAACTACGCCCTGATCACCGTTCTGACCGTGCTGGTCTCGACGTTGTTGCTCCAGATCGTGGCCTCGTATGCATACCAGACTGTGGCTCGCGGCGCTGGTATCGCAACTGTGGATACCCTCGACATGATTCTTGTCTCGGTGTTGGTCTTTCTTGTGATGCGGCAGGTCATGCCCATCGCGGCCGCTCTGGCAGGCGGAGTCGCGCTGAGCACCTTCGGGACCGTAAGCCGTTTTGTGACATGGGGCATATTCGCACCCGGGCGGCTGATCAGTCGCGCTGCGGGAATGTAACTGGTTTTCGTACTGCCGACCCAGGGAGGGGTTATGAGACTGTTGTATTTGACTGTGGCGGTCGCGTTGATGAGCGCCGCTTGTTCGTCACTTCGAGTGCGTTGCGATACCCGGCTGCGGCCCATCAACATGGCGCCGCCTGTGCCCGACTCAATGAGTGGCGATGCGCCGTCGGCGAGATCTTCGGCTCCTGCGGGCCGGAGCTCTTCCAGGGTGAAGCCGTGACAAGGGCGGCCGCCGAGCGTGCTCTGAACGGCTATTTCAGCGAGGCGACTTCCTGGGATCAGGACCGTATGGCGACGGCGCAGCGCAACGCACGACTCGCCTGGCGCGTAGCGGGTGCGGGGTGGCTGTGCGCCATGACCGGCGGAGCCTCGTTGTTATCGCTGATGCCTCTGAAAAGGGTCGAGCCTTTTGTAGTGCGTGTGGACAGTAGTACGGGAGTCGTCGATGTGGTTCCAATCTACGCCGGCAACGCCACGATGGACGAGTCAGTGACGCGGTACTTTCTGACTCACTACATCACCGTCTGCGAGCGCTTCAACGCGGCAACCGCCGAGAGTGACTACGAAGAGTGCGGTGCCTTTCACGGCGCACGCCGCAATCAGGCCTGGTCCGCGCTGTGGATCCGCAGCAACCCCGCTTCTCCCCTGAATCTCCATAAGGACGGAAGTACGGTGCGGGCGCAGGTCGTGTCGGTGAGTTTCTTTCAGCGCGGCAATGGTTTGACGGATCTCGCGCAAGTTCGTTACGTGAAGGCCGAGCATCAGGATGCCGAAGCACCGGAGCGAGTAACGCATTGGATAGCCACTATCCAGTATGCCTACACCGCACCTCCCAAAGATCCACGGGTGCGCCGCTGGAATCCACTGGGTTTCAAAGTCGTCGGTCTCGTCGTGGAGCCGGAGGTGCTCGCTCCGACGACGGGCGCGAGCCGATAAGGAGATCGAGGTATGCGTCATGAGTAAACAGTTTCAAAAGGCTGGTGTTGCTGGATCGCTGGCTTTGGCGGTGTGTGCCGTAGGGCTGTGCGCTGACCTGGCATCTTCCCGGAGCGAGACCGATACCCGCATTCGCGTGATGGCCTATAGCGGCGACAAGGTTTATCGCCTGGTGGGCTACGTGGGTTATCAGATCGATCTGGAGTTCGAGCCCGAGGAGACCTTTGTGGGTCTGGGGGCCGGGGACATTGAGGGTCTGTCATTTGCAGCTGAGGGGAATCATCTGTTTCTGAAGCCCAAAGCGGCGAAGGTCAGCACCAATCTGACCGTGCTGACCACTCGCCGGGAATATCAGTTTGACTACACCGCGAGCACAGAACATCCGGATGAGCGCCAGCCGGATGTCATGTACGTGCTGCGTTTCACTTATGCGAAGCCTCCGGCCCTCTCGGATGCGGCGGACGCAATCGAGCACAAGCTCGACGGCGCGGTCACGGCGAGCTCACGCAACCTCGACTACTGGTACTGCGGTGCTAGCACGCTCAGGCCGATCGCTGCCGCGGACGACGGCGTACATACCCGACTGCGATTTGGCGCCCATGCTGAGTTGCCCGCGATATTCGTTCGCAACGACGACGGCAGCGAGTCGCTGTTGAATTTCAACATGGACGGCGGCGATGTGGTCATCCATCGGGTAGCGCACAGGTTTGTCCTGCGCCGCGGCCTGCTGCGCGGCTGCATAGTCAACAAGTCGTTCAGCGGAGGAGGCGAGCGATTGGAGTCAGGTACGGTCTCTCCGTCTGTGGAGCGGGTGACTCACGGAGGACGCCCATGAGTGTACAAGGAGAGCGAAGCGATCCGATCGTCAACACCCCGCACTCGATCCAGTCTCGCGTGAGCAGCATTCTGGCGGCCGGGCTTATGATCGCTCTGGGAGCAGGCGCCTTGTCATGGTACTACGCGCATGCGTTGAGCCGGCAAAAGCGTGCGCGCGAGGCCGCCATGACGGCTGCTACCAACAATGCGCAGGGTGACATGCCACTACCGCCGTTAGGGAGTATCGGCTCGCCCCATATCGCAACATCCGACTCCACCACCAGCGAGACGGCAGGAATGTTTGGGGCGGCGGGGAAGTCCGATGCGGCAGGGCAGCCCGAAGCGACGGTGAGTCAGAGTGCCTTGGGGGCACGCCCCGCCAAGGCACCCGGGTTGGCTCCCAGCCCGCTGCCACAGCCTTTGCTTCCGTATGGCTACCCAGGAGTCGGGCCTGTCTCGCCGCAGATCGGGTCGGATTCCGTTCGCACTCCACAGCGACAGCCTCTGGGCGACCGACGCCTATCGGGGGTCGCGTTCGCACGTGAATCGGCTCCATCGTCTCCCCCCGCATCGGCGTTGAATCTCGGATCCGCGGGTGGTGTAACTCCGCTCGCCCCAGGTCAGTCAACGCTGGGCCAACCGCAAAGCTCTCAAGTCGAGGATCGCCTGTCCACACTACTGCGGCCCACGGTGACCCCTATATCCCGGGCGCAGGTTCTTCCTACACAGCAGTTTCTGTTACCCAAAGGAGCGTTTATTGACTGCACCCTGGAAACCGCCATTGACTCCACGCTACCGGGAATGACGACGTGCGTAACCGCCACTGACACATTTGGCGTCGACGGCAAGGTGGTACTGCTCGAGCGCGGCTCGAAGCTCGTGGGAGAGACGCGCGGAGAAGTGCAGAGCGGCGCGGCAAGACTTTTTGTGCTTTGGACGGAGGCCCGCACACCCACTGGGGTTCTGGTGCCGCTGGATTCACCCGGCACCGACCAACTTGGCCGCTCCGGGTTGCCGGGCGAGGTCAATCGACATTTCTGGGATCGCTTCGGCGCTGCAATGTTGATCTCAGTCATCGATGGCGCTATGCAGGCCGCAGTGCAATCGTCGGCGCATGGCAGTGGCGCGATTATCTACAACCCGTCTACATCACTGGATGCTGTCACGGACGTGCTGAAGGGAACGATTAACGTCGCCCCCACCGTGGTCAAGCATCAAGGCGACCGGATACAAATCCTGGTAGCACGTGATCTGGACTTCAGGCCGGTATATGAACTGCGCGTTGCCGGCCACTGATCCTGGGTGTCGGTCCGCTTTGGATCTCACGCTGCAAGCGTTGCGACCGCTGCTATCCGACACCGCGGTGACCGAGGTGTGTATCAATCGACCCCTGGAAGGGTTTGTGGAGACGCGCGACGGTTGGCGCCGCCAGTCGCTTCCCTTTGCCGACTACGACTGGTGTCGACGTCTGGCGAAACTGGTGGCGCACTCGACACGACAGCGAGTAGATGAGGCCAGTCCACTGTTGTCAGCTGCGCTGCCGACCGGGGAGCGGATCCAATTAGTGCTGCCTCCGGCGACCACGCTTGGTTGCGTGGCGATCACGCTCCGACGTCCATCGGACACCGTATGGTCGATCGATGAGTTGGCCTCGCGTGGTATCTTGCGCAACGCCCGGCGTGCGAGTGAGTCTCTCGATGAGACCGAAGCCGAGCTACTACAGCTGCTTGCTTCCGGAAACAACGAGGCGTTTATGCGTCTGGCCGTGAAGACGCGCAAAAACATCCTCGTCTCGGGACCGACCGGGTCCGGTAAGACAACCTGGACGAAGGCCCTGATCAGGGAGATTCCGGCCGATGAGCGTCTCATCACCATCGAGGATGCGCAGGAGCTGGTGCTGGACCGGCATCCCAACCACGTACGGCTCTTCTACAGCAAGGATGACCAGGGTCTGGCCCGTGTCACCCCAAAGCAACTTCTGGAATCATGCCTGAGAATGAGGCCCGACCGCATCCTGCTCGCTGAGCTGCGTGCGGAGGAGGCTTTCGACTATCTACGTAGCGTGAATTCCGGCCATCCGGGCTCGATCACCAGTGTGCATGCGACCAGCGCCGAGCTCGCCTTCGAGCAACTGGTCCTCTTGATCAAACAAAGCCCCGCTGGCCGCGATCTGGCGCGAAGCGATATCAAGAGCCTCCTGTACCTCCTCGTGGATGTCGTCATCCAGTGCGGGGTCGAGAGACACGAGCGATTCATCAAGGAGATCTGGTACCAACCCGCGCGCAAGCGCCGCTGCCGGGACGCCCAGGGCTGAGGGGCTATCATGTTCGCATCGCTTGCGGCGTCCGTGGACGCATTGTCCGGGTGGACGGGGCTGATGGTGTATTACGCCACCGTTGGAGTTCCGATGGTGGCTGCGATGGTCAAAGGGCGGGCGCGCCTGTCCAAGTTGCTGTGCTCACCGGCCCTGGCCGTACCGGTTACCTTGCTCGCCGGTATGACGACAAGTGCCATCCAACCCCTATTGCGTGGGTTAGGAGTCGTGAGCGGCGGGCTGTTGCAGCTCGCTGCTAATGTCGCGATAAGTGGTGCGGTGGGTTACGCGAGCGGGCGCTTGATTGCAAAGTCCGCAACAGCGAAGACGCCCTACCGTCGCGGAGCACTCGTCGACGATGCGGAGATACCTGCGCACCCCTCAGAGGCTCGGAAGTCTTCCGAACGCGGCCGAGAGCGTGCCGCGGCGTTGGGTTCCAGGCATGAGGGCCGAGTGACCCTTGCTGGCTTGACCATCAAGCCCGAGGACGAGACGAAGCACTTCAAACTCATAGGTACGACCGGCACCGGTAAGAGCACCGCCATTTGTGAGATCCTGCGTGGTGCGTTCCAGCGCGGCGACCGGGCGGTCATCGCCGATCCCGATGGCGGGTACCTGAAGCGTTTCTACAATGAGCACCGCGGCGACGCTATTCTCAATCCTTTCGACGCCCGAGCCGCCAAATGGGATCTCTACGGAGAGATCACCAACGAATACGACATTGACCAACTGGCCCGTTCGCTCATTCCGGATCAGGAAGGATCAGAGCGCAGCTGGCGCGGCTATGCGCGTACATTCTTCAGTGCGGTAGTTCGGCAGACTCGTGAGGCTGGCGTCCGGGATGTCAGGGAGCTCCATCACCTTCTGGTCACCGCGAGCACCAAAGAGCTCAAGGTTCTAGTCGCTGGTACGCCCGCACAGCCATTCCTGGACGATCATAACGTCAGGATGTTTGACTCCATCCGCTCTGTGACCAGCTCCGCAGTCGGCGCGCTGCACTACGTCGGAGAGCAGGAAGGTGCCCCCCTTGCGGTGCGAGATTGGGTGGGTAATGGCAAGGGAGTGCTGTTCATTCCGTACCAGGCCGGGCAGATCGCGGCTCTGAGCTCAACGATCTCTGCCTGGATGCGCCTTGCGATCTTCGAGACTATGAATCGTGGTGAGAGCGATCAACGGCTTTGGTTCGTGATCGATGAGCTGGATGCGTTGGGTCAGATCGACGGGCTCAAGGATGCCCTGGCGCGGTTACGGAAATTCGGTGGACGCTGTGTCTTGGGATTTCAGTCGATTGCCCAGGTTTCTGGAACTTACGGGCACGCTCAAGCGCAGACGATTGTTGAAAACTGCGGCAACACAGTGATTTTCAGGTGCTCAGCCAGCGAGCGCGGGGGCACCTCCAGCTTTGCTTCCCAGCTCATCGGCCAGCGCGAAGTGGTGCGCACTACAGAGTCCCGTTCGAGGCTGCCGCTCAGATTGTTGCCCTCGATTACCCGTTCCGAGAGCCTCAGTCTCGAGCCTGCCGTCCTCGATTCCGAAATCGAACAACTTGCGGATCTCAAGGGATATCTGAAATTTGCGTCGAGTCCGCAATGGCGGCGCGTGGCTCTCGCGCTACCCGGTGCCGCTCTTGATGGAGGTCCTGTTACGAACGTACGCCACTTCGCCCGCGAGGCATGGGAGCGCTTCCGATCTGGAGAGCGTGGCGTCGACCATGTCAACACCGCGCGTGAGCGTTCGAAAGGACTCGACGGCTTCGACCGATAACCTCACTGGAGAAGCGGATGGAAGACAACACCATGAAGCTCGGATTGCTCATGGAAGCAGCCCAGGCACATCAGGCGCTTGCGGAGTCAGCTCTTGAGAAGCTGAGCGCGCACCTGCGAGAGCTCGACACTGTGGTACGTGACGAGATTCGGCGCACGCTGCTCGAGGAACTCCAGTTCTTTGGAACTGAGAGTCAACGTGCCGCCGAGTCGCTGCGTCGATTGCGCCGGGCCGCTAATCTGCGGTTAGTCACTTGGAGCATCGGTATCACCGTGCTGTGTAGCGCGATTCCACTTGGCGCCGCATGGTGGTTGCTGCCCTCGCCAAAGGAGATCGTAACTCTCCGCTCCACGAGGGATGAGTTGGCTACGAGTATCGCGAGCCTGGAGCGACGCGGTGCGCGGGTCGACATACGCCATTGCGGTGTGGGCGAGCGACTCTGCGTTCGCGTCGATCGGAAGGCGCCCGCCTATGGGAATACGGGGGACTACCTTGTGATAAAGGGGTACTGAAGTCATGGAATGGCCCGCGACGCTGCGGATGACGATTCTGGAATGGACGAGCGGCTGGAGAGTCGTCGCGGTGGCTCTGGGACTTCTGCTCGTTGTCCTGCTCATCGCTACAAAATGGCGGTCAGCATCTCGAGATATCCATAAACGGGGCACGCGGGTCGTCGACGGAGCGCGTCGTCGGCTCCTGCCATGGAGGAGCTTTGTCTCGAGTGAGGCGTCGCTAACGCTTGCCGGAGTTCGGATCGAGCCCCTCGATGAGACCAAGCATTTCAAACTGATCGGCACCACCGGGACCGGAAAGTCGACAGCCATTCGTGAGCTGCTACGGCGCGCGCTGGAGCGAGGCGACCGCGCCATCATCACCGATCCGGATGGGGGGTATCTATGGACCTTTCACGACCGTTATCGCGGTGACATCGTCCTGAATCCGTTCGAAAAGTATGGGGTGAAATGGGACCCTTTCGCGGAAATCCGCGAGCTCTACGACGTAGATCAGCTTGCAGGCGGATTGATTCCGCTCTCGGAAGACTCTTCCGGCCGTGAATGGCGCGGTTATGCGCGCACGTTTCTGTCTGCTGTCATTCGACGTTGTCATGAGCGCGGGCCGCGTGATGTTGCAGAGCTCTGGCGGCTGCTCGCGGTTGCGCCAAGCAGTGAGCTGAGACCGATCGTCTGCGATACTCCCGCGCAGCCGTTTCTCGAGCCTGACAATGCGCGAATGTTCGGTTCGATCCGCTCCGTCGCCGGATCCGCGGCGGCCGCTCTCGCCTATATCAAGGACCAGCGGGCGTTACCGTTTTCAGTCAGGCGGTGGGTGGAGTCGGGGCAGGGCGTGTTGTTCATTCCTTACAAGGCTGCGCAGATCGCCGCGCTTCGAACCGTCATTGCAACGTGGATGAAGCTGGCGATTGTCGAGAGCATGAGTCGTCCGGAGGAGGATCAACGTCTCTGGTTCGTCGTCGACGAGCTCGACGCGTTGGGGGCGATTGACGGCCTGAAGGACGCGCTGACTCGCTTGCGCAAGTTTGGCGGTCGTTGCGTGTTGGGGTTTCAATCGCTCGCTCAGGTGTCCAGTACCTACGGCGCCGGAGAGGCCCAGGCGCTGATCGAGAACTGTGGGAATACGCTCATCCTGCGCTGCTCGGGCAGCGAGAACGGCGGGACTTCGCATTTCGCCTCCCGCCTCATCGGCGAGCGAGAGGTCATTCGACGGCAGACCTCGCGTGGTCGCGATCGAGAGGCTATGTTTCTCGGTCGCGGCTCGCGCCGTACCACGAACACAAGCGAGCAGCACGTTACCGAAGCGGCCGTCCTGGCTTCAGAGCTCGAACAGTTGCCGGACTTGACCGGATATCTGAAGACTGCTTCTTCCGCGCAGTGGCTGCGTGTGACGGTTGCACGTTAGGGCTACGGAATGGCCATTTTTCACTTCAACATCAGCTCTATCAAGCGCTCGAGCGGGCAAAAGGCGACGGCGGCCGCGGCTTACCGCGCAGGAGAGGCTATCAGGGATGAGCGTAGCGGTGAGCTGCATGATCACTCCCGCCGCCAGGACGTCCGCCACAAAGAGATCTTTCTACCATCGCAATTCGATGGCTCTCCCATGGAGTGGGCGCACGATCGGACGAGACTTTGGAACACTGCTGAGTCTGCCGAGAAGCAGAAGAATTCTCGCGTTGCACGTGAATTCCAGGTCGCGCTTCCTCCTGAGTTGACTGCGGAGCAGAGGCTCTCACTCTCCCGGTCTTTTGCGCGCGAGATCGCCGATCGGTATGGAGTGGCTGTGGATCTGGCAGTTCATGACCCGAAACCCGGCCGCGAGTCGACCAACTACCACGCCCACTTGCTGACCACCACGCGCGAGGTTACGCCAACGGGCTTAGGGGCTAAGACGGGTCTCGATATGCAAGCGGTGGTCCGCGCTCAGCGGGGACTCTCGGGTCACGGCGAGGAGTATTCCTCCCTGCGCGAGCGCTGGGCGGTCGCGACCAATAAGGCGCTCCGTGAGGCCAACCTGGATGTCCGCGTAGATCATCGCACCTTGGCGGCGCAAGGCATCGACCGCAAGCCGTTGGTTCATGTCCCAATGGAGTTTTATGCTCTCGAGCGTAAAGGAATGCCGAAGGAGGCCGCCGAACAACTGCGGGAGCAATACCGCGCAAGAGTTGCGGCATATCGCGAGCGGTCTGGTCAGGCGTCTGCTTCCGTTCAGGAGCCTGCGCCGCATATCGAACAGGATGTTGCTTCTGCGCCACCCGTCCTGGTGCCGAGGAATGTCGAAGAGGTCCGGCGCCGGGCTGTGCGAGAGTGGCTGGCCATGCGGTCGAAGGAGGTGGAAAGTAGCAGCTCGCAGCGGGACGCAACAAAGGAGCTCGATGTCGCGCGCACATCCGACGCGAGCTCCGATCTCGACCAGGGCCACGGCAGATAGCGCTGCGGACTCGAAATCGTGCGCTGTCGGTGGTTTTTTCCAGCCTGCGCTTCGCAGCGTCTCTTTTGGGTCATGCTACGTCTACTCACCTCGAGGGGGGCGCTATGCATCGGCTGCATCCCGGCTTTTGTGTGTGCGCTTGAAGGCAGCCGATGTCGCCTGGCTTCCTGACTACGCGGGCCGGGTGAGGCGGCAAACGATGCCGCACGAAGTGCTCGCGGGTCTCTTTGCTAAAGACGCGGTCCTGGTTCCTGTGCCGGGGAGTAAGCCAACGGATGTCGGCATCTGGGCCGCAGAGCGATTGGCTGTCGCGCTCCACGGAGTTGGGTTGGGGCAATCCGTGTGGGCTGGACTTCAGCGCCGCTTCCCGGTTCGGAAGTCGGCAACTGCTCTCAACGCAGAGCGCCCCGCGGTGCGCCAACACTACCAATCCTTCGCCGTCCCGGCTCTCCCTCAGGCGATGGCCTTTGCGCCGCCCCACCGAATCGTCCTGATCGATGATGTCATCACCAAAGGGCGAACCATCTTCGCCGCTGCGCTTCGCTTGCACGAAGCCTTCCCACACGCAGACATCCGCGCCTTCGCGCTCGTCCGAACACTCGGCTTTCTACCCGACGTCGTCGACGCTATGGATCCTTGTCAGGGCGTAGTGCGTTGGGCGGGCGGTGATACCCGCCGCGACCCTTGAAATCCGCAGGCGGGCGGGCTACTTGATCTCCAAGTTATAAGTCAGCATCGCCCCGCCCGGAATGGGCGTAACGGAGATGGCCGAGCCGCTATCGATGTGGGGCTTGTTCCGCTCCAGGACGAAGTGCGCGGTGGCGCCGCCGATGGCTGCGCCGGCGAAGTCGTCCGACAGCCAGTGGGCATTGTGTTTCAACCGCTCGAAGGCTGTGAAGCCGCCGATGAGGCCGTAGCCGAGGAAACGGCGCAGCCAACGGTAGTCGTCGTTGCCGGACTCCGCCAGTACGCCGCCGATGGCGAACGCAGCGGCTGCGTGGAATGAAGGGAAGGATGAGCCGCCATGGCGCCATTTGTTGGGATCGGAGGTCTGGTCGGGACGCTCACGGCCGACGGCGAACTTGAGGGCGTAGGCGGTGACGGTGCTCAGACCCCCCGCTTCGACCATCTCCCACGCCTCTTGATGACCGGCGTCGCTACGGACGAGACCTGCGTAGAGCCAGGTGCCGGCGACTGCCGCGAGGGAGGGTATGGCGTCTTGAAGGTCGTCCGTCTTGCCCCCGATCGGTTTCGCGCCCTGTTTGATGAAGTGGGTGCGCACCTGGGAGTCATAATGGTGGGCCGCGGCAACCAGTCCCGCTGCGCCGGCGAAGTAGGCCCAGTCACGGACGTTCCAGCGCAACGGCGCGGTGTAGTAGTCCTTGATGTCCAGGAACAGGCCGCCGCGCTTCGGGGCGTCGTCGGAGTCAGGATCGGAGCCACCTGTGCTCAGGCCGGGCGCGGGTGTGACCGTCGTCGTGTTTTCTGGAGGCGCGGCTGTGTTGCTGTCGGATGTCTGTGCCGACACCACCGTTGCACCGAACAGAAATCCGCTGATCCCCAAAGCCACACACAGTGGCTGCTTTTTGAGTTTAATCATTCGTCGCCGTCAGTTGCCGCCAGGATCTCATCGACCCGAAATACAGGGTAGAGGTTGTATCGAACATCCCTGGATGCATGGCGGCTGAGGAAGAAATCCAGCCGGGCGGCCGGGCTCGCCGCGAACGCGGTGTCATTTTCCATCTGCTGCGCGAATTGCGCGCGCAAGGCCGGATTGTTGGTCAACATCCCGCGCGCTATCTGTTCGGCGACGTAAGGTTCCATGTGCTCCTTTTGCTCAAAACAGGCGTTGAAGAATCCCCATGCGGCGAGCGAGTCTGGGGCCTGGGGCTCCAACAGAGCAAGCAGCAGCCGCGATAGCGGCTGCGCAATGGGCACGAACAGGGCGCCGGCGCGGATAGTATGCGATTCGCGAGCCCACTTACCGTCGAGAGTCGCGCGCATACGCCCTTCGAATGGGCTCGAGGAGAACTTCACGCTTGTCGCACGGAATACTTCCGCGCGGACGCCATCGAAATCTTCGACGATGCGTTCGAAGCAAATGCCGTGCAGTGCCAGTTTGCCGCCAATTTCGGCTGCATACGCGGCTGGCACGACGTAGCCGCCCAGTGGTGCTTTGACGATCAGTGACGGCTCCACGCGACTCCGGTACGGCACTCTCCAGATCTGAGGCGTAGTGGGGTCGTAGACAGTCACCAGGTCGCCCGAAATCGGGGAGGGCTCTCGCGTGTACGCATACCCTCGAAAGTCGATCATCTCGTCGCCGCTCGCACCAGGCGCTTGCGGTGCCTGCGTTGGTTCACGCCAGCCGGATGTGTAATCGAGCGTGACATCCGTGCCGCCTATCCGGATGGCGTCTTCGTCCGCGGCATGGGCCTCGACTTCCCATCTGGAACCATGGGCCGCTACGAGTTCCGCGAGCCCGACGATGGTGTTACGTGTTATCTCGATGCGTCGAGCGTACGGTTTCCAGGAGTGTGTCTCGACGAGGATCGTGAAGCGATTTCGCTGCGGGAAATATCCGGTGGAGAAGCGAGGGGAATATACAGTGAGTAAGAACCCCGAGGCCGGATCGTCGGTCTTTGCCAGGTCCGGGTAAAATGGCAGTGGCAGTGCTCCCTGGGCGGCCAACTTCTCGATCAACAGATCGCGCAGCTCACGACCGCTTGCGTATAAAGCGGGGTCACCCTGGTTGATCGGCTCGGCCTGCAACGAAATGTCTGGCTCGAAGTCCGCGCCGTCGGTTACGTGGATATCCGCGCAGATCAGCGGGTCCCACTCGCACAAGAGCCGCAGCATCGCCTGCATTTCCGGCGCTTCCGCCTTCATGTAATCGCGATTGAGGTTCAGGTTCTGCGCCGTGGTGCGCCAGCCGGTCTCCTCAGGGCCGTTCTGGTTCGGCCGGTTCCAGCGCCCAAATCGCTCATGGCCGTCCACATTGAATGCAGGAACGAACAAAATTGCGATCCGCGACAGAACGTCCGGTGCCGCCGCGCCACTCAGCATTTCGCGCAGCGTGATGAATCCCGCGTCCTTGCCATCGCTTTCACCTGGGTGAATGCCACCCTGGATCATGAGCAGCGGTACTTTCTTCGGGTCAGCGGCTCGGCAGATGAGCAGGGCGAGCATCGCCCGTCCCTCGGCCGAGCGTCCATACTCGATACACCGTACGGCTTCGGGCCATTTCTGCACGAGCCCCGCGCACAGTTGCGCCACTTCGTCCGTGCGGCCGGTCGTGCGAAAGCCCGACTCTTCCGCCACGGTTGCCAGATTGGTGTCCTTCATGGGGAACCGATTCTAAGGAATTCTCAGCGTCAAGGGAGTACTACTTTGCAATGCAAAGTGAGGCTGGCCCGGGGGGAGGGGAGTTCGCTATGAGGCCGGCTGCTTTTGAATCTCAGGGAGGTCGACCTCGCAGAACTGGCGGATGCGCTGGCAAGCGGCGTCGATCGTCGCTTCCTCGGTGGCGAAACAGATGCGAACGAAGTGCGCCGTCTGCTGCCCGAATGCCGCTCCGTCCAGTACCGAAACCTTGCGGCGCTCGTAAAGGGCGCGCATGAATTCGAATCCCGAGAGGCCGGTATCACTCACGTCCACCAGTAGAAACATGCCCGCTTGCGGGGCGAAGGCGCGGATGTTGGGAACATCCTGCAATCCAGCGACAAAACGCTCGCGCCGGGTATCGCAAAACGCCCGCAGACGGTGCTCGGTCTCAGGCGCGATGGCCAGCGCCGTGAGGGCCGCCTCCTGGATGAAGCCCGCAAGGCCGAAGAGCATGCACATCGAAAGCGATTCGGCGTGTGCGGCGAGCTCGCGGGGGCCTACGAGCCAGCCAAGCCGGAACCCCGGCATGGAGTGCGATTTCGACAAACTGCCGAGCGTGACGACCCGTTCCGGCAGTGTGGCCGCAAGACTGGGGACTTTCCCTTCCGGAGCAAGTCCCGCGTAGACCTCGTCCGACACGATCCACAGATCGTGTTTCCGCGCGAGCGCTCCGATTGCCGCGAGCTCGGTCTCGCTGAGGATGACCCCGCTTGGATTATTGGGTGTTGCCCAGAAGATTGCGCGCGTGCGCGGCGTAATGAGTGACTCGAGAGCGGCGAGGTCCGGACGAAGGCCGGGTCCCGTAGGGGCCCGTACGAGTCGCGCTCCGGATACTTCGATGGTCGCTGTGTACGTCGGGTACAGAGGGTCGAAGGTGATGACCTCGTCGCCTGGGCCCGCGAGGCATAACGAAGCGGCGAACAAAGCGTTTTGCGTCCCCGCCAGGCATACGACGTTGTCGAAACGCACCAGCTGTCCCGTGCGTCGCGTATGGGCTTTGGCTATCGCTTCACGGAGAGCATCTCGCCCCGGCGAGGGAGTGTAGTGGGTGTCGCCGCTGCGAAGTCTCTCGACCGCCCGGTCGACGACCGCTTGGGGCGCATTGATGTCGGGATCGCCAATACTGAGGACGATCACGTCCTCGCCGCGATCACGTGCCGCCGCAGCTTCGTAGTGAGTGCGCCAGACTTTCGAGCCTTCGCCGCTGATGCGCTGTACTAAGTGGGAGAATTTCATGGTATTGGGCACTTTGCGTGCCTTGTGCGACTATTGCAACTCTCATGACCGACCCCACGACAGTTGGCTGCTACGTCGTCGAGCTGCTCGCGGCCAACGGTGTCGATACCGTGTTTGGCATTCCGGGCGTGCATACGCTCGAGTTGTACCGCGGAATAGCGGCTACCGGGATCCGTCATATCCTGGTTCGTCACGAGCAGAACGCTGGTTTTGCAGCCGACGGTTTTGCGCGCGCCAGCGGCAAGCCCGCCGCAGCATTCGTCATCTCCGGCCCCGGAGTGACCAATATTCTGACTGCCGTGGCGCAGGCTGCCTCGGATTCAGTTCCGATGATTGTGGTCGCCAGTACGCCCGTCCGCAGCTCGCTCGGCAAGCGCTGGGGCGTCCTGCATGAGCTGCGCAATCAGGCTGCTGTGGTCACCGGCGTGGCCGGCCAAGCCCGCACCGCTTTCTCGGCTGCCGATGTGCGGGATCATTTGCGGGCCTCGTTTGCGGCATTGCAGCTGGAGCGGCCCCGGCCCGTCTACCTCGGAGTTCCTCTGGATTTGCTCGCGGAGCCGACTTCTCTATCTCCGGAGCGCTTCCCTCGCTTCCCCCGTAACGTGCCCGTTTCGGCGGAAACGATCCGCGAGGCCGTCGAGTTGCTCGACAGTGCGGATCGCCCTCTCATCATTGCGGGCGGTGGCTCGCGAGAGGCTGGTGAGTCGATCCGCAAGTTAGTCGAGGCGGTCGACGGCTATGTGATCACGACTGCGGCGGGCAAGGGTGTCGTCCCGGAGGGCCATCCGGCGAGCCTTGGCGCCTCGCTGCAGTTTCCTGAGATCCAGGAGCTCGTCGCTACGGCGGATGTAGTACTGGCCGTCGGTACGGAGCTCTCGGAAACCGACATCTACACTACGAATCGGTTGCCCATGACGGGACGTTTGATCCGAATCGACCTGGATGCGGCCAAACTTTCCGACCACTATGCGTCCGATCTGGCGATTCAGGGTGACGCGCGCACCACGCTCGAAGCGATTGCTGGTGGTGTCGCCACCCGCGCGGGGTGGCGTAGCGAGGCCGGGCCCGCCACGGTTTGGCGGCAACAGTTGGAGCAGGGATTCGGGTCGCCTGCGCAAGCGGCGATGGCGGCGCTACTAGCGATCCGCGCTGGCCTGCCGGCTGAGGCAATCGTCTGCACCGACATGACTCAGATCGCCTATTTGGGAAACTACGCTTTTCCCACCGATCAGCCGGGGTGCTGGTTACTACCGTCCGGTTATGGCGCATTGGGGTATGCGCTGCCGGCGGCCATCGGCGCCAAAGTGGCCTGTCCCGAGCGCGCCGTCGTTGCGCTGGCGGGTGACTACGGCCTGCAATTTACTTTGCAGGAGCTCATGACCGCGGTTGAGTTGGGGCTGAGCTTGCCTGTCATTGTCTGGAACAACAGCGCGTTGGGCCAGATTCGGGACGACATGCGCGCGGCGGGCATTGCCGCCACCGCGGTCGTTGCCCGCAACCCTGACTTCGTTGCGTTGGCGCATGCCTGCGGCGCAGAAGGGTTGCGGACGCACGGCGCGGCGGAGTTGACCGAGGCCCTGCGCAACGCGTTGCGCCACCCGGGGCCGACACTGTTGGAAGTGGTCGACACCGATTTCTGACTCTGGCGACGGTTGCGACCGTAGCTATTTGAACGTCGACAGCAACAGGCTGGTCTCGCTTTGCGAGATCCCCTCCACCAGCCTTATACGCGCCAGCACTCGATCGAAAGCCTCTAGGCTGTCGGCGCGCAATTCCACCACGATATCCCAGCGGCCATTGGTGCTGTGTAAGGTCGTAACGGCCGGGTCTCCTCGCAGCGCCTTGATCACACCATCGACGCGATTGCCCTCGACGGCGACAGTCATCAAGGCGCGGATCCGATGCTCTTCCACAGCTGGCTTGAGCCGGATGGTGTAACTGGCGATCGTGCCGTCGGCTTCCAGCCGGGCCATGCGGTTTTGCACAGTTCCGCGGGAAACCTTGAGGGCTTTCGCAAGTGCGGCCACTGAGGTACGGGCGTCATTACGCAGGAGCGAGATGAGCTGGCGGTCGATTTCGTCCACGGCGGGCGCTCGCGGGAAGTCTTATTAGACCCTCAGTATAGCAAAACGCCATATTTGTCTGTCGAATTGCGCATTTTGTTACCATTTGTGAGCAGTCTTCTGGCTGCTCTTTAGCCGTACTCCGAACGACCATGGCGGGAGCCTGGCCACTCACCCGATTCGGTGACTGGCCCGCGTGAAAGTGCTGGGGCGTAGCTCAACGGCGCTTTCGCTCCAACTGACTAGGGGAACATCATGGTCGACTTCATTGGAATCGAGCGCGTACGGGAACTCGTGGGCCGCCGCGGCGCGGCGCGTTTCATCGAGGAGCTGGCAGGGGAAATCGAGGCGGACTATCTGCGCTGGGGCGAGTTTGAAAAGTCGCCGCGACATGCCACTCACTCGTCCGTGGGCGTGATCGAGCTGATGCCGGCGAGCGATGGGCGACTCTATGCCTTCAAGTACGTCAACGGCCATCCCAAGAATACCGCTGCCGGTTTGTTGACCGTCACGGCGTTCGGGGTGCTGTCGGATGTCGTAACCGGGTACCCGTTGCTGTTGTCGGAGTTGACCTTGACGACGGCGCTGCGCACGGCGGCGACATCCGCGCTCGCGGCGCGCCGGATGGCGCGCTCCAACAGTCGGATCATGGCATTGATCGGTAACGGCTCACAGAGCGAATTCCAAGCCATCGCGTTCTATCACATGTTGGGTATCCGCGAGCTGCGGCTCTATGACACCGACCCCGCTGCGTGCGAAAAACTGGAGCGCAACCTGGCCAACTTGCGCCTGAGCGGCTTGCGCGTCATCCGCAGTGCATCGAGCGCCGCGGCAGTCCAGGGTGCCGACATCGTTACTACCGTCACGGCCGACAAGTGCAACGCAATCATTCTGTCTCCTGAGATGATCGCTCCGGGCATGCACCTGAACGCTGTCGGGGGCGACTGCCCCGGTAAAACCGAGTTGCATGCCGACATTCTGCGCCGGCCCGATGCACGCGTGGTGGTTGAGTTCGAGCCGCAGTCGCGCATCGAGGGTGAGATTCAGCAGATGCCGGCGGACTTCGCGGTGGCCGAGCTCACCGACGTGCTTGCCGGTCGGCGGCCCGGTCGCGCGAACGATCGTGAGGTCACCATTTTCGACTCGGTCGGCTTCGCTCTCGAGGACTTCTCGTCATTGCGATATCTGCAGCGCATTCATCACGAGCTGCGTGGCCTGCAACAACACATCGATCTCGTTCCGGATCTGGATAATCCCAAGGATCTGTTTGCCTTGCTGGCAGCCGGGCAGGCAGGTGTTGGCCGGCGGCCCGCTGCGGTGGTGGCGTGAGCCTCGGGCGACAAGCCAGCCTGATTGGTGCCCCCACCGATATCGGCGCGGGCGCGCGCGGCGCTTCCATGGGACCGGAGGCGCTGCGTGTTGCGGGATTACAGGTGGCTTTGCAGGAGCGCGGTCTACAGGTTTTCGACCTGGGCAATCTGGCCGGCCCGGCCAATCCCTGGCTACCGCCCGAGGGCGGTTACCGGCACCTGCCGCAGGCGGTGCAATGGAACCGCTCCGTGTATGAGGTCGTGTTGGCCGAACTGCGTCTCGGCCGCCTGCCCATTCTGCTCGGCGGCGATCACTGTCTCAGCATCGGCTCGATCGGTGCCGTGGCGAGCTATTGCCGGGAAGCGGGCCGGAAGTTGCGGGTGCTGTGGCTCGATGCGCACGCGGATTTCAACACCTGCGAGCTTTCTCCGAGCGGCAACATTCACGGTATGCCACTGGCGTGCCTGTGCGGCTTCGGTCCGCGGGAGTTGGTTGAGATCGGCGCGCCGGCCCCGGGAGTCGCCGCAATCAGTGCGTCGAGTTTGCGACAGATCGGCATCCGTAGCGTCGATGATGGCGAGAAGCGTTTCGTTCACGAGCAGGGCCTGGAAGTGTTCGACATGCGCTACATCGACGAGATGGGCATGCGTCAGACGATGGAGCACGCGCTCGCCGATCTCGACAGCGACACCCACCTGCACGTGAGTTTCGATGTCGACTTTCTCGATCCGGACATCGCTCCAGGGGTCGGGACGACGGTTGCCGGTGGTCCGACGTACCGCGAAGCGCAATTGTGTATGGAGATGATCGCCGATACCCGCCGGTTGGGATCGTTGGACATTGTGGAGCTGAACCCCGCTTTCGACGTGCGCAATAAAACGGCCGCGCTTGCGGTCGACCTCGTGGAGTCGCTGTTTGGCAAGAGCACGCTGGTGCGACGTCCGGTGTGGCGGCCCCGCGCTGACACACAGGAGGTGCAGACCACAGTGACTACCACCAACATCACCGCGCCGGGCGTCGCTGCGCAGATTGCTTGAACCGTTCCGGTCCGGGCCCCGGAACGCTGCTTGCTTCGTAAGTATTGCGTCAATACCTACGGAGTACCGATATGAATAACGATCGTGCGGCCGGGAACTGGAAGCAGATCAAGGGTAAGGTGAAGGAGCAGTGGGGCAAGCTGACGGACGATGAAGTCGATCAGCTCGAAGGACGTGGCGAGCAGCTGGCCGGCAAGTTGCAAGAACGCTACGGTCTGGCGCGCGATGAAGCCGAGCGCCAGGCGAAAGAGTTCCGAAAAAGCAATAATTGGAATTAATCTGCCCGCCGCCGCCGCCATCGTTGCGGCGGCGTGAGGCGGGAGAAACCGGGTAAACTAGCCCACCCGGTATGGCTGTGGATGAGATCGAGACATGAGCATGTCCCTGCGCGACCAGCTGCTTGCAGCCGGTCTGGGCACCAAGAAGCAGGCGAAAGAGGCGAAGCAGGCCAAGCGTCCACCCTCGAGGCACCAGGCACCGCCACCGGTTTCCCCGGAAAAGATCGCAGCCAACAAGGCGCAGGCGGCCAAGGCCGCTCGCGACCAGGAGCTGAACCGCCGGCAGCAGGAAAAGGCTGCTGCGAAGGCGCGCCGGGCCGAAGTGAAGCAACTCATCGAGCAACACCGGCTGCCGCCGGTGGAGAGCGAGGAATATTACAACTTCACCGACGGCAACCGGCTGGCGCGTCTGGCCACCACGCCCGCGCTTCGCGAGCAGCTCATCAAAGGTACGGTGGTCATCGTTCGCTACGAAGGGCACTACGCGATGGTTCCTGAGGACGCGGTGGCGCGGATCCGTGAGCGTGACGAACACGCGATCGTGACACAGGGCCCCGCCGGCTCGACGGCGGCCCCTGCAACGCCTGCCGCTGCGGCCTCGGACGGTGACGATCCGTACAAGGACTTCGTGGTACCCGACGATCTGGTCTGGTGAGCGGGCGCCTCCGTGCGCAAACTCAATCTGCTGTTGACGATTTTTTGGGCGGTGGCGTTGCCCCCGGTCGCGCCGCCGGCGCTTGCCGGGATTCCCTCCGCTGCGCTCCGGTCGGGGACAACGGCGCCCGCCGCTCAGGCCGCGCGTCTTCAGTCCGACCCCGCGCGCCTCTCGACCGATGTGAAGCTGCTTTCCTCTGACGCATTCGAGGGCAGGGAGCCCGGTACTCGCGCTGAGAAGCGGACTGTCCTGTTCATCATCGACCGCATGAAAGAGGCCGGGCTGCAGCCGGGCGGCTCCCTGGTGGGCGGCCGGCGTGGCTGGACTCAGAACGTACCCCTAGTCAAGTCCGCATTCTCGGGCGCCCCCAGTGTGTCCTTGAGGGTCAATGGTCGCTCGCAAGTGTTGGAGCAGGGGCAGCAGGTGGCTCTGCGGGCGCCGCAGACCCATATCGAACAGTTGGCGCTGCAGAACGCGCCGCTGCTATTCGTGGGCTATGGGGTGAGCGCTCCGGAGCGCAACTGGGATGACTACAAGGGGCTGGATCTGCATGGCAAGATCGCTGTCGTGTTGGTCAACGATCCGGATTTCGAAACCGGCAAAGGGGAGTTCGGCGCCAAAGCGATGACGTACTACGGCCGCTGGACCTACAAGTACGAAGAGGCCGCGCGGCGTGGGGCGCTGGGCGTGCTGATCGTTCATGAAGCGGCTGCGGCGTCCTATGGTTGGGCCACGGTGGTCAATTCGAATACCGATGCCGTGTACGACATTGTGCGCAGCGATCCGGCGCGGGTTCATGTACCGCTGGAAGGCTGGATTCAACATGATGCCGCCGGGGCGCTGTTCAAGCAGGTGGGGTTGGATTTCGATGCGCTGAAGAAGTCAGCTCAAACCCGCGAGTTCAAGCCGGTGTTGCTCGCGGGCGCATCGCTGAGCGTCAGCGGAAGAGTCACTCACCAGAGCATCACTACGCAGAATGTGCTTGGCCGGTTGCCGGGGAAGACCAAGCCGGACGAGACACTTATTTATAGTGCGCATTGGGACCACTTCGGTGTCCGCCCGCCTGGGGCCGGCGATGGTGACCGTATCCTCAATGGCGCTGTCGACAATGCCACCGGTGTGGCGGCGCTTCTGGAGCTCGGCCGCCTGTTCGGCTCGGCGCTCCCTCCGGCGCGCAGTATCGTTTTCCTGGCGACTACGGGTGAGGAGCGGGGATTGCTGGGCTCGGAGTTTTACGCGTCCAATCCAATCTATCCTTTGGAAACGACCGTCGCCGACATCAACATGGATATCCTGGGGGTGTACGGAGCCACGCGGGATGTGAGCACTTTTGGGGACACCCAAAACGGTCTCCTCGCCGAGCTCGTGCAAGCGGCTCAGGCGCAGGGGCGCACCTACACTCCGGACCCGGCCCCCGAAGCTGGACACTTCTTTCGTTCCGATCACTTCTCCCTGTCCAAGCGCGGGGTGCCCGCGATGTCGTTTTCACCTGGTGATGACTTGGTGAATGGCGGCACCGCGGTTGGCCGCGCGCGCCGCGAGGACTACTACGCTCACCGCTATCATCAGCCGAACGACGAGTGGACCCCAACGATGGATTTTCGTGGTGAGGCGCTCGACGTCACGCTGTTGTATGACATCGGCAGGAAGCTGGCGACCGCGGGCTGGCCGCAGTGGGATGCGGGCAGCGAGTTCAAGCAAGTCCGAGATCAGTCCGCCAACCAGCGGCATTGATCGCCGCGGAGCGTCCATGTCAGTACGGCTTCGCGCACTCCAGGCAGACATCACGACGTTAAAGGTCGACGCTATTGTCAACGCCGCGAACTCCTCCCTTCTCGGAGGCGGCGGAGTTGATGGCGCGATCCATCGGGCAGCGGGCCCGGAGCTCCTGCGCGAGTGTCGCCAGTTGGGTGGGTGTGCGACGGGCGAGGCCAGACTGACTAAAGGTTACCGGTTGCCGGCTCGCCATGTCATCCATGCGGTCGGGCCTGTCTGGCAGGGTGGCGGTGCAGGCGAGCCGGAGTTGCTTGCCTCGTGCTATCGCCGCTGTCTGGAAATCGCGGCTCAATATGAGCTGGTTACGATTGCCTTCCCTGCGATCAGTACCGGAGTTTATGGATATCCAGTCGAGCTCGCTGCGACGGTGGCCGTGGCCACAGTTCGCCAGACGACGACCCGGTTTCCTGCGGTCAACGAAGTGACCTTTTGCTGCTTCTCCGCACGGGATCTGTCAGTCTACGAAGCGGTTCTTCGGGGCTGACGTTCGCCCCGATAAGGCCAGGGAGTGTGACCCCAGGGAGCGGGAACAGCCGTCAGGATGGGGTCCATTTGAACTCATGACCTCATCTAAACAAGCATGCGTACCCGCGCATCGAATGAGCGACTAACGGACTGGTTCGCCCGGTTGCGGCGCTGGCGCGCCCCTCTCAGGAAGTTTCTAGGTACCCGTTGGTCGATGAGTGCCAGCGACATGGATGACGTCGCCCAGGAAGTCTTTTTGCGCCTTCTGCGTTACGAGAACGCGGAGCTGATCGAGCACCCCCAGGCCTACCTCTTCAAGATGGCCTCCAACGTTGCTGGCGAATGGGCACTGCGTTCTCGTCACCGCCATCCGCACGATGCGCGGTGGCTGGTTGACCTATATGCGACTTCGGATCCGGAACGCGAGGTCGTTCGACAGGCGGCCAATGAGCAGGTTCGTCAGGCAATAGCTGGGTTGCCTCCACGGCAACGAGAGGTGGTGCGACTGCATTTTGGAGAGGGTCTGGCGCGAGCACAGATCGCAGAGCGACTCAAAACTTCGGAGCGCGTCGTCAAGCGCGATCTCATCAACGCCTACAGCAGCCTGCGGACAGTGCTGAATGCCGACATTGCCGATGACCTGAATTTCGAGACGGACAGAGTATATGGATCAGAGTGAGCGACGCGCGCGCGCTGCGCAGGAGGCTGCCGAGTGGGTGTTGCGCCTGCAAGAGCAGAACATGACACGCGCGCAGCGCGCCGAGTACGTGCAGTGGCTGCGTGAGTCTCCACTGCATGTCGCTGAAATGTTGCGTGTCAGCCATGTTCATGGCGCGCTCACACACTTTCCACATTGGAACGAAATCGAGCCAGTCGATGTCTCGTTCCCAAAGACATCCGCGTTCGAGCGTCCGGGCGCCATGGAGACGCGCGGTACAGAGGAGTCCGAATCGCGGCGACCTGTGTGGTCCTGGGCTGCCGCAGTTGCAGCCGTGCTCGTCACTGTGAGCCTGGTGATCACGTACGTCGCATATCGTGATCCACAAACTATCCGCACGGGAGCGGGCGAGCGTCGCGAAGTCACTCTCGCTGACGGTAGTCTGGTACGAGTTAGCCCCAAGACCACCTTGCGTGTGCATTTCACTGAGCATGAGCGCTCCGTACTGCTCCTGAGCGGGAACGCGGTATTCCGTGTCGCCAAGGACCGGACCAGACCTTTCCTGGTTGAAACCGATCACGCGCGAGTGCGCGCGGTGGGTACCGAATTCGGCGTCGAGCACCAGGCTGATGAGGTGATTGTCACCGTCGAGGAGGGGCGTGTGGCGGTTGCTCAGCCGGGGGCGGGATTCGCGCCTGATCTGGGCGCGCTGCCACTGATCGAAGTTTCCCTCGGCGCCGATCAACAGGTCGTGGTCCCCCAGGCGGGTCCGATGGGTTTGATCCGTAAGGTCAACAGTCGCCGTGAGTTATCCTGGGCCGACGGGCGCCTGGTGTTCGAACAGGCTTCCGTGTCAGAAGTCGCGCAGCGTTTCAATCGTTTGAATCGCATCCATATCGAGATACACGATCCGAAGCTCGCCGCGCGACCGGTGAGCGCTGTTTTCAACGCCTCCGATCCGGAGGCCTTCATCGTGTTCCTCGAGTCGGTCGCCAACGTTCGCGTGCTGCGGCCCGCGCCTGATGTGATTGTCGTTACCGAAGAGGGTCCAACTTGACCGCTGCACCGATCTAACCCAATGCACAATCGTGCAACATGATTAAACTCAGGGGGACGGTCGTGAAGCTGTTAGGACTTAGCATCGTGGGGGCGCTCGTGGGCGCCTCGCTTCCCATCGCCGCGCAGGCGATTGCCGCGCACTACCAACTCGATATCCCGCGCGAGCCGCTCGACACCGCGCTGAAGGATTTCGCGCGTCAAACCGGTTTGCAGATCGCGCGGTTCGCTGACGTCAGCGGTGGTGCCGCGGATGTCGGGCCGGTCACGGGGACGCTGACTCCGGAGGACGCGCTGACGACGCTTCTGAGCGACAGCAAGCTGACTTACCGTGTTTTGAATGACCGGACTATTGCGGTCGTCAGCAAGGAGGCCGGTGGCCAGGGCCCGGGGGCTGCGGGCGCGCAGTCCTTCTCGGAACCGACAGGGGACGCGCAGACGCCTAAAGATGGTGTCAACGACGAGCAGAAGGCCGGGGGGTCCTTCTCGGACCGCTTTCGCGTGGCTCAGGTGGATCAAGGACCGGCTACGAACGCTGCAGCGGTAAAGAAGGACAGCGACACACAAAAGCCGGCGCAGGTGGAAGAGGTTGTCGTGACGGGCATCCGCTACTCGGTGGAAACCTCGCTCGCCGCCAAGCGAGCGGCGATTCAAAATGTGGAGGTTGTGACCTCCGAGGACATCGGCAAACTGCCTGATAAAAATGTCGCGGACGTTCTGCAGCGTGTTCCGGGTGTCAACACCCAATCGGCTGCGAGCGGCGAGGGCGGGTTCGACGAAAACAACCGCGTCAGCATCCGTGGCACTCCGGCGAGCTTGACGCAGACGACGATCAACGGCCACGCCGTTGCAACCGGCGACTGGTTCATCACCGATCAGTC
>Ga0134126_10002112_pt1 | contig 25242 bp, 19 predicted proteins | sample KB31752_FD_96881 | JGI IMG/M metagenome (GOLD analysis project Ga0134126, IMG submission 96881) | Terrestrial soil microbial communities with excess Nitrogen fertilizer from Kellogg Biological Station, Michigan, USA - KB3-175-2 | ecosystem: Environmental > Terrestrial > Soil > Unclassified ... | reverse complement strand
GCTTACGGGTTCGAACCGGAAGCAGGCGGCTTGGGATGCGAAGCGACGCTGCCCTCCGTCATGCCCAACGCCCACTTGATGGCTTCAAAATACATTTTGCGAATGTCCGGATCCTGCCACGACTCTTCCGTGTGCCCCAACGTTGAATAAAACACACGGCCTTTGCCGTACATCTTCACCCATGCCACGGGAAAATCATGATCCTTTCGATGGATGCGCGGATTGTTGGAGTAATCAAGCTTGCTCGAATCCAGGCTCAATAGAACATTTACCTTATCGCGCGACCAGTCCTTTGGCTGATAAATCTCGTCGTATTTCACAAACTCTTTCGGGAAGTGGCGCACCGCAGGAAAATTCGGTTGTTCGTTAATGATTGGCGCTTCGAACGTTCCCCAGGGATGCTGGTCGAACCATCCGCCAATCATCTCGCCATATTCCGGCCAGGTGTAGTTCGTATCCAGCGCAGCGTGAATTCCGACAAAACATTTTCCGTCATCTTTGATGAACGACATCATGTCTTTTTTCTGGCTGGCGTCCATATCCAGCTCGCCGGTTGTGCTGGCAAACACAAGGCAGTCAAAGTAGTTCAGGTTCTTCGCATTTCTACCGAGGTCCTTTTTCGTCAGCAGTTCCGTATCGGTGCGAATTTCCGTATCCCACAGTCCACTCTTCTTGCCCATGTTCGCGATCGCAACCATTGCATCGGTGACGGAATCGTGCTCGAATCCCTTCGTCTCCCCAATGACCAAAATGTGCTTCAGGTGAATCTCCTTGGCATGCGGAGGAGGCGGCAATTCAAAATTGTTGACTGTCTGCGACTGTGCCTGCACGGCCGGCTGGAACACAACGAAACAAAAAACGGCGAGGAAGATGCTGAGGGCAATACGAATATTCCGCAAGGAGATCTCCTAGGCAGCAGATTATGTTGTGAAGCCTGCGCGTACATGCGAACCGATAGTGCTGCAGCAAAGGTTAGCCGGGATCATAAATGTCCGCAGCAGCTTCCAGTGTTGTATGCGATCTTCGAATCAAGTTCAACGCATCGTACACACCGTCGCAACGCTCGCACAAAGTCTAGCCAGCCGATGTCCAATTTGGCAACCCGCCTGCGCCGTCCTTGACATCATCCCGCGGCTACTAATGATTTAGTTGACAGATTGATTTTGATTGTGGCTTAATCTACGAAAGGATTAGGAGATGATCTCGTGAGCATGCCCGCGAAAGAGAAAACAAAGCACACCCTGACCCCCTTGGAACTGGAAATCATGCAGGTGTTATGGGAAAACGGCGCCGCAACGGTGGGCGAAGTGATGCCGAAACTGAAAGCCGAACTGGCCTATACCACCGTACAGACCATGCTGATGGTGCTGCTGCGCAAAGGCAAAGTGAAGCGCACGCAGGAAGGACGGGCTTTCCGTTATCGCCCCCTGGTCAGCCGCGAACGCGCCTCCGGCAGCGCCGTGGAAGACCTGGTGCGACGAATGTTTGGCGGCTCCCCAGAAGCCCTACTCATGGCCATGGTTGATGCCCGCCAGATCAGCGCCGAGGAACTGGAGCGGCTGGCACGAAAAGTTGCGGCGACAGAAAAGCAGTAAGGAACAGGAGAAGCGACATGGAACAGTCCCTGATTGACTACATCACCAACGCAACCTGGCAGATTCCTCTGCTCGCAGGTGGAGCGTGGCTTTTCATTCGTATCGGCAGATTTTGGCCTCGGACGCAGCACTGCATATGGATTGTTGTGCTCGCACTCGCCGTTGGATTGCCTCTGCGTGGAGTTCATGCCGGAGTCCCCGCCGCGGCTACGACAAGCTGCGCCAACTGTGGCGCGGATGCGACCGCGATAAGAGAAAGGAAAGCGCTACCTCCCGCGGCAATCGTGACTCAGTTCATCGTCGCCGATCCTGGATTGGCGAAGGAGTTCTTCCCCCTTCCGCGACCCACGTTGCGGCTGTCTCCGCTGGCGACAAGCTGGTTGGCCGGTATCTATTTCGCAATCTTTTTCTTTGGTCTCTATCGAATCATGGCCTCGTGGCGCCGCGCTCGACAGTTGGTGATGGATGCCGGTCCGGTCGTTCTGTCGCCGCAGTGGAATGCGATCTTTCAAGAATCCGGCCGGCGAGTTGGTGCCAAACTACCGCAATTGCGCAAGTCCGCTGATGTGCGCAGCCCCGTGATTGTCGGCGTCATGCATCCCGTTCTTTTGCTGCCGGAAAATTTCGACGACCACTCCCAGGATGAGGTGCAGGCCGCCTTTTTTAACGAACTCGCACACGTCCGCCGGCACGATTACCTGACCAATCTACTCTGCCGACTGGCAGTTTTACCCGTGGGCTGGCATCCGCTGATCCATGGAGTGCAGCAACGCATCCGCAGAACTCGCGAGATGGTCTGCGACGACATCGCTGCGGGAGCCATGCGGTCTGAAATTGTCTACGCGAAATGCCTGCTCGCCATGGCGGGCAGAACGCTCGGGAAGCCGGACTTCGCGGATGCGGCGCAGGCGATTGGCCTATTCGGAGACAACGTATTGGAGGAACGAATCATGAGACTGATGCAGGGGAAGAACAACATGACAACGCAGGCGAAGCTGGCGCGAATCGCGAGCGGCGCGATTGCAATGATCCTCGCTATTGCGATAGCAGCCTCTTTCCACGTAACTCCCACCCTTGCCCAGACCTCTGGAACATCCGTCGCGGTGCCAACTCCGCCTGCGCAGCAGGTCCTTCCCGCGCCGGATGTAGCGACTGCGTCGCTGCCATCGGCGTTACCCGAGTCTGGTGCTGCACCTGCTCTACCCGCTCCACCGGTACCTCCCGGACCAGATATGGCGGTTCCACCTCAACTGCCCGCACCACCCGCTCCCGATGCTGCGATTGCACCCATAGCACCGATTTCGCCTGTCGCACCGGCGCCCCTGCCAGGCAATCCGTCTACCCGGAAAAAGAAAGTTGTTGGCGAACATCCGAAGAGGGTCAACAACAAATCCTTTGTCATCGATAGCAATGACAAGCCGTTTGTCGTTGATGTCCCTGGAGCCCATGCGCTGACTTCCGAGCAACAGGCCCAGTTCCAGAAGGACATGGCCGCCATGAACTCGCAGATTGCGAAGGCAACCAGGCGATTCAACAGTCCTGAATTCAAACAGCAAATGGCTCAGATCGCGAAGCAGCAAGCCGACTTGAAGCATTTGGATTTCACACAGATGCAGCGCCAGATCGATGCCGCGACCGCGAAGATCAACAGCCCGGAGTTCAAGCGTCAAATGGCGGATATTCAGAAGCAGATTGAAAGTGGCGCCATGCAACGCAGCATGGAACAGGCCAGCAAACAGATCGCACTAGCGGAACAGCGGCAGAACGACTTCCACAAAATAGATATGGCCAAAATCCAGCAACAAATTGATGCCGCTACCGCGAAGATCAATAGCCCGGAATTCAAGCAGAAAATGGCAAATATTCAGAAGCAGATTGAAAGCGGCGCCATGCAACGCAGCATGGACGAGGCCAGCAAGCAATTGAAAGCGGCAGAAGAACGGAGGCGGCAGGAGCAAACAAAATAGACCCGAATCCGTTGAGTCCCTGTGGGTGCGACAAGCGGCGGCGCAGGTCAACAGCGTCAGGCACACAGGTAGATGGGACGTTCCTCCCAATGTCGGAAATCTCCGATCAGTACTTCGCCGGCAGCACCCGCTCCACTTCCATCTGATGTATCCATTAGGAATACCCATCGCATAGCTCTCTTCGTTCTCTACAATTCGCGGGGTTTCATCTAAAGTAAGGACAACCTTATCGGCAGCGCCCTGCACTTCAGGAGACGACCTCATGTGTTTTTCAGCGACCGCCAACTTTACCGGAAGTGCCGTTCTCGGTGCGATTGGCGTAGCCACGATCGCAGAAGTAAAACATCGGCGAGAACTGCTCTTTGCCTCGCTGCCGTGCCTGTTTGCGTTGCATCAATTTACGGAAGGATTCGTCTGGCTGGGACTGGAAGGTAAGCTGTCGCAAACAGTCCTGCACGGCGTAGCGGCGGCCTATGTCTTATATGCGCAGGGACTGCTTCCATTTTTGCTGCCCTTAAGTGTGCTGTTGATTGAACCTACGCGACACCGTCGCAGCCGCATGATGTACTTCCTCCTGCTCGGCAGCGGTCTGACGCTCTACATTCTATGGGGATTGATGATGGATCCGCTGCAGGTTTACTCCGTTGGCCACAGTATTGTTTATAACAATGCGCTCACCACCACTAAGGTCGTGGCTGTCATGTATGTCATTACGACCTGCGGCGCGTTGTTCTTTTCCGGATTCAAGGATCTGGTCATCCTCGGATGGCTCAATATGGTCGGCCTCATCATCGTGATGCTGATCATGTCCTACGCGTTTACCTCGGTGTGGTGTGCGTATGCTGCGGTGGTGAGTGTCGTGATCTATTTCTTTTTTCGTCGCAGCCGCAAAGCCAGACCAGCGAAATATGTACTCGCCGTCTAGTCGCCGCTTGCATCCGTCGGAACCTGTCCGTACCACGCAACTCCAGCTTGGTAGAGACAGAAAAAAGCCTGAGGCCCGCAGTATCGTGGATCTCAGGCTTTTTTGTTGAACGATTTACTGGCCAGACTGCGGGCCAGGTCCGTTGCCAGGGCCACCGGGTCCGAAGCGGTGTTGAAAGAACTCCTTCCGCATTTGCTGCAGCTTCAGCTTTTGATCCGGAGTCAGCGCAGCGCGCATGTCCAGGTGGAAATCGACCGACGCTTTGGCCTGCGCCAATCTCGCGGCGCTGATTTGTTCCAGCTTGCTGTTGATGGCGGCACGGTCGGGATTCTGGCCAGAGAGCAACTCCCTCAACTCCAACTTTTTCACCTGCACATCCGCGCGATTGCGAATCTGAGCTTTTTGGAAGTCGAAAGTTTCCGTGCGAATCTTCTGCGCCTGTTCCTGCGTCATGCCGATTCGTTCACGGAATGTAGGGTTGTTAGCCAGTCGCGCCAGCATGAACTCATGATGACGATGCATTCTTCCCCAATCTCCATGGCTCCACCGCATGTTTCCGCGATCCCATCGACCGGAGCTATACATCTGATGTTGATGTATGCCGCGATGCCGAAACTGCTGGCTGGGTCCGGGTTGCGACTGTGAGGAGGGAGGTGGAGGTGGGGAAGCCGGCGCACCATTCTGGCCAAAGGCCAGCGGCAGGGATACGGCAAGGGAAACGAGAGCGAGTGCAACCTTTGAGTGAATTTGCATGTCTTCTTCTCCAGTGTTTCAGCTATATCTTGAGATCAGGTTCAATTGAATCGGCGAACTTTGTCCGATGCGATTGACAACGTTCGACAGTCTTGTAAACACGATCGTTGAGAGAGAGTTTCGCGTGCGGCCTCGCATATTTATTGCGCGTCCGGTGTCTATAAACGGGCACAGTTCATCTGCGCATCCATCCACATGGAATACGGCAGTCGCAGGTACGAGCTGGTTTAGAGGCGCACGCGAGCCCCGCCGGGTTTCACGCGGGAAAGGGATTGAGTCACCCGGGTGACTCAAGTCGCGACACGCCAAGACTTCTCCCGTTTATGCTATGAAGTAGGAAGCTTATGAAAACCGTGTTTGTTGTGGGCGCTGGCCCAGCGGGATTGTTTGCCGCCCAGAAAATTGCCATGTCCGGTCATCAGGTGTTCCTGTTCAATCGGGATATCAAGCCCGGCGGACTCGCCGAGTACGGCATCTATCCACTTAAGGACAAGATGAAGTTCGGATTGCGCAAGCAGTTTGCCAAGGTTCTCGCGCTGCCCAACGTTCACTATTTCGGACACATCAAGATTGGCGAGCAGGGAGATTTGACGCTGGCCGATTTGCGCGCCATAAATCCTGCCGCCATGGTGTTTGCCTGCGGTGCCCAGGGCTATAACGCGTTGGGCCTTCCCGGCGAAGAATGCTTCGGAGTGTATTCCGCCAAGGATTTCGTCTACGCCTACAACCAACTGCCTCCGTATGCGACCAGAAATCTTTCCACCGGCAAGCGTGTGGCAATCATCGGCATGGGCAACGTCGCCGCCGACATTATGCGGTGGTTGCTGCGAGATTGTCCGGATCGAAAGACGGAAGAAGTGATCGTCGTCGCGCGTCGCGGCCCTTACGAAGCCAAATTCGATAAAAAAGAAATTGAGCATGTGGAAGAGTACATTTCGCGCGAGGATTTTCTGCGCGAACTCGATCGCATCCACGAAACCTGTGAGGCCTGCAATCAGGACTTGTCGCTGGAAAAGTTGGGCCAATCGACCTTCCCATTTTTGACTAAGACATTTCCCGCAGAGGATCGCCCCAAGCTGAAATTCCGCTTTCTTTCCTCACCTAAAGAGATCCTTGTCGGTCCCGACGGTCGCATCAACAAGCTCATTGTCACCGAAAACAACCTCGCTCTCCGGATGGACGGCAGCACGCAGGCAAAAGCCACGGACCGCACCGCCGCACTCGATATAGATACCTTGATTTTTGCCATCGGCGACAAGCACGATCCGAGCGTCGGACTGCCCATGGGGCCCGATGGCTATGCCACGTTTCCAGGCCCCGAATCCCTGAAGGAGCCTGCATACGAAGCCTGGGATCCCCAATTGAAAGAATTGCTGCACGGCATTTTTGTGGTGGGATGGGCGCGCCGCGCCAGTACCGGGCTGGTCGGCATTGCCCGTCACGACGGAGAAGAGGGCGCGAAAAAAGTGCTCGAATACTTGCAAGATAAGCCGGACGGCGGGCAAATTTCCGCCGACGGGCTGCTCGCTGCACTTCAGGCCAAAGGCGCTACTCCTGTTACCAAGCAGGACCTCGAGATTCTCGCCCGAGTTGAAGAACAGCAGGCACGGCAGCGTAACCTTGCCTCGTTCAAATATTCCGACGATGACACCATGCTGCAGGCAATCCAAAGCGAACGCGAAACCTTGCCCGTTCGATAAGCGTCTATTGCATTTTCATCGCCGGCGCCATTCCCGGCAAAATATGAATTGTATGCAGCCAGGTTTTCGCCAGGTGCGGCCAGTGCGTAATTGGCAAGGCGGTCGGCCGCAGTCCGTATCCATGGCCGCCCTGCGCATAAATATGCATTTCAGCCGGCACCCCGGCATGTTTCAGCGCCATAAAATACACGATTGAGTTTTCAACGTGCACCGGATCATCTTCCGCCTGTACCAGGATTGTTGGCGGCGTTTGCGCCGTAACGTGAATGTCCGGATTGGGTTCAAAGTTTTTTTCCGCCAGCGACAGGTAGCCGGGATAAATGATGATGGCGAAGTCAGGCCGGCAATTGAGTCGGTCGGCATCGTCGACCGCGGAATACATCCGTTTCTCATAATGAGTGCTCAGCGCAGCCGCCAGGTGTCCTCCCGCGGAAAATCCCAGCACTCCAATGCGATTGGGATCAATATGCCACGCACTCGCATGTTCGCGCACCAGGCCAAGCGCTCGTTGCGCATCCTGCAATGCCTGCGGCGACTTGGGATACGGTCCGGAGTTGGGCACGCGATATTTCAGCAGAATGCAATTCACTCCGATCGAGTTTAGCCAATCACAAACCTCGGTCCCTTCCAGGTCGATCGCCAGAATTTGGTAGCCACCGCCTGGAAACACAACCACGGCGGCACCCGTGTTATTTTGCTTGGGCGCGTAAAGAGTCAGCGTCGGATCCGAGACGTTACCTAGCCGGATGAGCGGCCTCCCCGCAATCAGCGGTTGCTGCGGGGTCGTAGTATCCACCTCCGGCGCAGGATTGGGAGTCGCGTCCGGTGCTCCGTTTGGCCACAAATGCAGCGTCTCTTGGTCGGGAGCGGGCTGCCATGCCACAGTCTGTGCCAATAGCGCAGCCGCGGTGCATGCAAGGACTGACAATATCAGCAATCGTGTGCGCTTCATCGGAAGCCCCTCATTTTTGCTCGTTCCGATCTTCGCACTCGGTACGTTTGAGGTGCAAATCGCGCTTTCGCGCATTCCTGAACTATAAAGCGAAATTCGTTGCATAGATTCTGCGATTTGCCGCGCGGTGCAATCAACGCCTGTCGTGACTCATATGAGCGGACCGAGAGAACGGCGAAGCCAGCAGCGTAGCAAAGTCACCTCTAACGAACTGATTCTCTTCATTAAATGCGCATCGCAAAACTTCTTTCATGCCGCGAAGTTTTGCGCGTATGTGATACGCTCAAGCAGACTTGCTGCCTGCGCATGTCAGTAGCACCCATCACAATTTCATTTTGGAGTGACCAATTCAATGGGGCGCAGCCGTGTCAGCCGAGCTGTTCGATGGCTCATCCTGACGCCTTTTTTATCGCTTGTCTTTCACGCTCACGCCGAAACTATCCCGGCTGGCGCCACCATCGAGGTGCGCCTGGAGCAACCCGTTAGTTCCTACTCCACCCGCAAAGGTACACACGTATCCTGCCTCCTGATCGCTCCGGTCAGCGTCGATGGAAAAGTTCTGGTGCCCATGGGCGTGACCTTGAAAGGCTCCGTTGTCGCCATCCGAAAAGTGGGTCTCGGAGTGGTGCATGAGACTGCGCAAATTGACCTGGTGCTGCAAACTCTGGTGCTCTCAGACGGCACTTCCGTTCCGCTGACCAGTGAGGTGACTCAGGTAGAAAACGCACGCGAGAGTGTGGATAAGGAAGGCCGCATTCAGGGCATCCGTTCGACTTCGACGCTGAGTCAACGCGCCTCAGGGACCGTGGGACTGCTCGCACTGGGCAATCCGATCGCCGCTGTCTTCTCGGTCGCGGCATCGAGTGCCGTGCTTCGCTTTTCCGAGTCGGAGATTCTGTTGCCGGCCGGTACGGAGTTGACCGCCAAGCTCACCGCTCCCATTCAGATTCCGGATCAGCATATTGATCCCACGCCCACGGTGACCACCACGGCAGCGGAGGCCAAACAGCTTCGCGCGGTGATTCGAAAGATGCCGTTTCGCACCGTCACCGACGGCACCCCTCATGTTCAGTCCGACCTGACCAACCTGATGTTCATCGGCAGTTCGGGCGCCATTGAGCGAGCTTTCGCAGCCAGCGGCTGGGAGCCGGTGGACGAATTGACCGCCCAATCAACCTACAGTACCGTTCGCTCGATCGCGGAAAATCAGGGATATCGTCGCGCGCCCATGTCGACGCTGCTGCTAAACAATGCGCCGCCGAAGTACGCCTACGCGAAGACGCTGAATACTTTTTCCAAGCGCCATCACCTTCGCATTTTTTCCAGTGACGCCACCTGGCAAGGCGAACCTGTCTGGAATTCCTCTTCCACTCACGACATAGGCATCGGCTTCTCAAAAAAAAACAAGACCTTCATCCACCTCATTGACTCCAACATCGATAATGAACGCGCCAAGGTCGTCAATGATTTGCTCCTGACCGGTTGCGTCACTGGGGTGCAGTTGGTCAGTCGTCCTTGGGTACCGAGGGATGCGAAAAATGGAACCAACGAGGCCCTGATTACCGATGGAAAAATAGCAGTCATCCAGTTGAATCACTGTGAACAGCCCAAAGATGACTATGCCAATGATCAGCCGGTACCTCTGCAGGTGCATGGCAATGCCCTCGACAGGTCCACCCGACAAACTGTGCTTACCTTGCGCAACAATATTCTGCGTGACAATGTCGGTGTCTCGGCCTACTCCGGTATCCGCTACGTCAGCCAGTCAAAAAAGAAAAAAGAGGAAGAAAAAGCTGCCCGCGTTGTCAATGTCAGCGGTGAGGAGTTTGATGTCGAACACGGTTTCCATGCCAATGAGGCGTATGCGGCCTCATCCTCCACTCCCGTACCCAGCGGCAAAAAGCGTCGCATCGCCTCCTGGAAACCGCCATCGGTCGAGTTAGGAGTTCATTCCGGCTGGGCTGGATATGCCGGCGGCAATGGGGGGGAAATCGGCTATCTGCTCAATTCCATCCAATCGCCGGGGAGTAGTGAAATTTTGGTCGTCCTCGGCAACAGCTTCGATAACGGCTGGAACATCGGCGGCTCGGTCGTGCTGGACTCACAGAAGTATTTCTCTCACGAGTTCAGCTACGACCACAGCTTTACGACATTTGTCATCGGCCTCGCCGCCATTGACCACGAGACCACTACTCCCTCTCAAGATCCGCTGTTCGGATTTGCAGACACCGGGCTGCAAACCTCGCAGGTCACTTATGATCTGTTGATCAACTGCCGCCCCAAAACCTCGCGCTGGCGACCATATCTCGCGGTTGGTCCGGCGCTGCAGTTGATGCACCTGAGTGACGCTCCCATCAAGAAAGCGCCCAACTATTTCAAGCTTGGCCTAAGCAGTGTCGGACTCATTAAGGCTGCCTACGACTTCGGATCCACCCCCCCTCTTGAAGGTGGCGGAATCTTTCAGTTCGGCTTCAATTACGGCGTCGGCGTTCGCTATCGTCTCACGCCTCGATGGATGGCTCGCGTGGATTATCGTGAGACTCTCATCTCTCAACCTGACTTCTGGTCGAAGTCGCGCAGCGATATACTTAGCAACCTCGATGCGCCCGATTACACGATTCAGGAAGTGGGTCCGATTTTCAATGGTGCCATGCGCGAACAGCATGCCACTGCCGGATTTTCGTTTACGTTCTAAGGCTTGAGTTCATCGCGGGGTTGCTATCGATGCTGCCGGATGGCTTGCAGAATGGTAGGAAAATGCAGACTTTCGTGCCGCGGTTGCCGATTTCGATGCTGCTGGTGATTTCTATCCGGCCCCTATGCTTCTCGACCAATTGCTTTGCCACCCACAAGCCGATTCCCGTGCCGCGTTGTTCTTTGGTGGTAAAGAAAGGCTCGAAGATTCGGTTCAGGTGTTCCGCTTCGATGCCGCAGCCTTGATCGCGGATGACAATCTTTATTCCTCCCGGTCCGGCGTCCATCACTTCCGCTGTTTCCAGACTTAGTCGCCCGCCCGTGCCCAGGGCGTCAATGGCGTTGGCTAGGACATTAGAGAACACCTGCAGCAATTCCCCGCGGCTCGCGATCAGCGGGCGGCGCGCTTCCAATTTGTAATCCACCGCGATGTTCTTGGATGTCAGCTTGGATCGATAGACGGCAAGAACATTCTTCAGCAATTCTTCCACGACGACCTCAGTCGGCGTGCCGGTATCTCGATAGAAGCCAAGCGTCTGCTGCGCAATGTGGGAGACACGTTGCAGCTCTTTTTCGGCCGTTTGCAGGTAATCGTAGGCTTCGCTGTGTTGGGCGCAGCATAGACGAGCCAGATAGATCAGGTTCAGCACAGCTTCCAGTGGATTATTGATTTCGTGTGCGATTGTGGCCGCCATGCGCCCCGCGGCGGCCAACTTTTCCGATTGGATCAGCGATCGTTCCAGCTGCTTTCGCGCCGTAATGTCCCGCGCGATCTTTGAGCTGCCAATCACCCGGCCAGAGATGTCCTTGATCGGCGAAATTGTTAGCGAGACTTCGATCCGCTGGCCGCTCTTCGTGACTCTCGAAGTTTCAAAATGCTCGATACGCTGTCCCGCTCGTAGTTTCCGCAGGATTTCATCCTCCTCGCTATGCAGTTCGTCAGGAATCACACGAAGGATCGATTCTCCGACCATTTCTTCCTCTGTAAACCCATACATGCGGTGGGCAGCCTTGTTCCAACTGGTGACGATGCCCGTCAAATCCTTGCTGATAATCGCGTCATCTGAGGAATCGATGATCGCCGCCAGCAATAAGCGAGGGTCATCCAGGATGGAGGCCTGCATGTCGGATTGCGTTTGCGGTGCTTCCTGGCGATCGATCAAAACATAACTCCAGCCGTCCAAACTGGCCGAAAGAGAATCGTTTCTTTCGTGCAGTTCCGTTTCCAGTCTCTTTCATCGGCTTGGATGCATCGAAAGCTACGCACGGCGAAATAAAATCTGCGGAGTCACGAATCAGGCGATCCTACGACAGATCAAACAGCAGCGGGGCTGGAGAATTCTTCCGTCAGCCAGGCCTGAAATCCCTGCAGGCTGTGGCCGCGATGCAGAAAGTTCTGTACCAGCGTTTCTCCCGGTTGGGAGCCGCCCGGCTCCAGCACTTGTTTGCGATAGCGCAGCGCCGCCGGCCCCTCCACCAAATTGTTCGCGTCGAACTGCTGAAAGAAATCGAGCGCGATCACTTTGTCAAACAGATAGGTATAGTAGTTCGACGAGTAGCCAATCAGGTGCGTGAAGCTCGAGTACAGCCGATTGCCATCGACCCATGTATAGGGCAGTGCAGCCGTATAGCCCGCGTGCATCATGGTGTCGAGATTGATCGTTTCTGGGTCAACGTTGTGCAGATCGAGTGAGAATCGCGTGTAGAACAACTGCCCACGCACTCCATTGCCGCGGCCAAAGGCGCTAGCGCGATTCATCCTTGCCACCAGTTCTGCGGGGATCGGCTCGCCCGTCAGGTAGTGCCGCGCAAATCCCGCCAGCAACTTCGCGTTGCGGAAGAATTCCTCCAGAAGCTGCGACGGCACCTCAACAAAGTCGCCTTCTGTTGCGATACCGCTTACTCCTGCCCAGCGCTGCTGGCCGCCAAGGATGGCGTGCATCAGGTGTCCAAACTCATGAAAGAACGTCACCACATCGGAGTACTGCATCAATCCCGGATCCTCGGCTCCATTCGCATCCCCGCCAGGAAAATTGCAAATCAGCGCCGCCTCAGGAACCTGCATGCCCGCAATTCCCGGCACCAGCGGAAACGCCGAGAACCATTTGTCCTTGCCTTCGCGAGGATGCATATCCAGATAGAACCGGCCTATTTTTGGCGGCTTTGCATCGCTGATCTTGTCAGCATTTCCCGGCTCCTGGGGCCTGCGGTCGTATACATCCCACGCCGTCACGGAAGCGTCCCAGAGTGCTGCCGCGTCCGGTCCGTCCACAGGCGCCGGAAGAAATTCTACATAAAACAGCTTCGCCGCAGTATCCAGAATTCCTTGCTGGACGCGCTCGTAAGGGAAGTAGGGTCGCACCGATTGAGAATCGAAATCGAAGGCTGCCCGTCGATATTGCTCGTACCAGTACATGGCGCTCGAAGCATCAATCGCGGTCAATCCGGGCCGCTGCTTGCGCGCGAATTCCAGCACCATTTCATATTCCCGGCCCGCTCCAGCTTTTGAAGCCGCATCCAGCTCCGCCAGAAATGCCTTCACCTTCGCCGCCGAAGCCATCATCTGGTCCGCCGTCGCCAGGTCCGCCCAGGAATCAAATCCCAGCGTGTTTGCCAGATGTTTGCGCGTCTTAAGAATGTCCATCAGGATTGGCTTGTTCGCCGGATACGCGCGCGTGTTATAGGCCAGAAACATCCGCCGCCGCAGTTCATCGCTTGTGGCAAATGTCATTACCGGCTGATAATCCGGATAATCCGTCGTCAGCGTAATGCGGCCTTCGGCCTCGGGTGCATGACGCGCTAGAAAATCCTCCGGCAAGCCCTCCAGCTCCGCCGCATCGTCAACCACCACGGTGTTGCCCTGCTCTTGCACATTACGGCCAAACGCGAGGCTAAGCTCTGTAACGCGCTCCTGCAACTGCTGAATTTGTTCACGCGTCGCCTGATTCTTGTCTACGCCGGCCAAGCGGTATTGCAGCAGCGTTCGCTGCAGATAATATTTCGTCGCCTCATCTGAGTTCACTGTTTCGATGGCAGAAAGCGCCTGGTACACCTGCGGATTCAGCGAGAGCTGCACGGCCGCCTCTGAGACCGCCTGGACCATGTTCTCTGCCTGGGTACGAACCGCTTTTTCCTGGCAGACCGAGTGCAGCAGCCCCGCCTCCGAGCCTGCAATCGCCAGCGCCCCCACAGCACGATCGTAAAGCAGCAGCGTGTTCTCGACTGTTCGCGGCCCCTGAACTGTGAGAAGCTGATCGATGGCAGTTTGGTGGGCCTGCAGATGGCGATCAACCCAGGTTTTCAGGCTGGCTGGAGTCAAGTCGCCCGCCCAGGCGTGCCGATCATTCTGGAGCGGTTTGGCGGCTGAATTCGATAAATCATTTAGCATAGGGAGCAATTCCGTTTTACAGTCAACGTGTCAGCAGTTGCATGGGCCAACCGGCGCCAGTCATCTGCCCACTTTTTTATAGTAAAGAAGGTCTGCTCGGGCGAGTGCCGAGCTTGAGGATCGGGTGCATCGAAAATGTCTCCATCGCATCTTAACGTTGGCGGCAGAAGCCTTGCAGAATCAACGAGCAAGAGAGATTTACACGATCGCTGAATGACCCGCTGATCGGGTACGGAAGTGTTAGTTCTTCAAGCTCTGAGGTTGCAGCGGAGCGCAACCCTGATACCATGCCGCAGTTGCACCTGAATTCAGGTGCGGGAAAATGACGATGACAGAATCCGCTCAAAATGTAAGTCTGCACTATCTTCGCTCGCGGCTTGGCCGCATTTGCGTTGCAATTATTGGCAATACACCCCAGGAAATGCTGGACAAGGCCGAAGAGGCAGTTCGCGAGAACTCCTTGATCGAGTTTCGTCTGGATTATCTGCCCAAACCCCTGGCCGCGCTGCCCAAGTTAAAGAATTTTCTCGAGTTGCGCCGAGAAGTCACCGCAATCGCCACCTGTCGCCGCAAAGCGAATGGCGGAAAATTCACCGGGTCGATTGCCAGTGAGCTGGAAGTACTGCAGAAAGCCGCTACCGCCGGTTTCGACCTGCTGGATGTGGAAGTGCAGACCGCCGAAAGCATGAAAGCCGCCGACTGGAAGAAGCTGCGCGCCACCGAAGCGGCCCTGCTGATTTCCTACCACGACTTCAAAGCGACCAAGGATCTGCAGAAGATATACGCTCGCATCAAACCGCTCCAGCCAGACTTCATCAAGATTGTGACCACGGCGCGCAACCTGGCCGACAACGTCACAATGATGCGCTTCCTCGAATCGAAGCGCGACGAAGGCAACGTCATCGGAATATGCATGGGCGACAATGGCGTCATCAGTCGCGTGCTCGGCCTGCGCTCCGGCAGTCGGTTCACCTTCGCTTCCGCTACTACTGGCGAGGAAACCGCACCCGGGCAAATCGCCGCGCGCACCTTGACAGAGGCCTACCGCGCCGACCAGGTCGACGCCGGCACCAAGGTATTCGGCGTGGCCGGCAATCCGGTGAGCCATTCCCTATCTCCAGTGATGATGAACACCGCGTTCCATCGGGAAACAGTCAATGCTGTGTATCTGGCCCTGCAAACCGACCGGCTCGCGGATTTGCTGCTGTTAATTCGCGAGGTTCCCGTACAGGGAGTTAGCGTTACGATGCCGTTCAAGCAAGAGATAATGAGACACCTTGACAGAACAGATGCACTTTCCCAGAAGATCGGGGCTTGTAATACCGTCGTCCGTTCACAGGATGGCAAGCTGATCGGTTACAACACCGATGTCACCGGGGTGATTCGACCACTGGAACAACGGATGGATTTACGGAAGGCGAAAATTTTATTGCTGGGCGCCGGAGGAGCGGCGAGGGCGGCGGCTTTTGCTCTACGACAACGCGGCGCCGAAGTCTTTATTCTGAACCGCACTCCACAGACCGCACAAAAGCTGGCGCGAGAGGCGGAGGCGAAGACGATCCGGCGCGATCAGGTCGCCAAAACAAGTTTCGATGTCATTTTGAATGCAACGTCGGTTGGGATGGTCGGCAGTAAGCAGCAAACCATTCTGGAAGAAAAGGAGCTGAACGCCAAGCTGGTTTTTGACATGGTGTACAGCCCGATGGACACTCCGTTATTACGCATGGCCCGCAGCAAAGGGTTGGCAGTTATTACAGGTGCGGAGATGTTCGTTCAGCAGGGGGCAGAGCAATTCCAGTTATGGACTGGGAAGCCCGCCCCAAGAGAAGATATGTGGCGCGTAGTGACCCATGCTCTGCGCTCCCGCACCGAAACGGGGAAATAAGATGTTTAAAGTGCCGATGAAGAGAGGAGACACCGGACCGCGGACCGAACTCGTCGATCCCCGCCGGCCGGTGGACAAAGATCCTATGGTACGTCGAATATTGCGGATTTGCGGGGACATGCTCCCCTATCTTGCCTGGATGATCCCATTAGTGGACCGAGTCGTAGCCCCGAAACGCGAGGCTGCTGCAGCTCCCGGTCTTATGACATTAAGCGCCGATCTCAGAAATGATTTACGCGCCGAACTCAAACAACACCTGACTGCAATCAGGGACGCACAAACCGATGTGACGCCTGCGATTGAAGAGCAACAGCGCCGCCTGGAGAAACTCGAAGAGCATGCCACGGAGCTGAACCACTCCCTGACGAATCTCTCCGAAGATCAACTGGACCTGGCCGATCAGGTTCGCGCCATGGCTGGATGGGTGCGTAACTCCGCCATTGCCGCGCTGTTCCTGCTGACGTTGATGTTTGTCCTTAAGCTGGTGCAGGCCATTCACGGCCACTGACGCCACGCGGAATTGCTACAGGAAAAAGAATTACCATCACGAGCGAAGGTCGCCGCAATCACCGCGGCGACCGGTTGAAGGTCCCGCTTCTCTGCCGGCTCCCTATCAATTCGGCTTCGCCTTTCTCAATGACAACTGAAGGTCTCCTTGATCGCCCACTCTATCTGTGTGCTTCCATCACTATTCTTCCGGTAGAACATCGCAATTCTTTCGCGGCGAGAACAATTTCAAAGAAGTCTCTCCGTTGTTTGTTCGAGCGAGTTGCCGGTTTTTGCTGTTAGGACTAGGATGATGCTGGTGCGCCGCAGCCCTGCTGTTGACGTATCGGTACATAGCTGTTTTTTGGAGACCGCATCCGATGTAGTTCAAACAAAAACAAACTTTCAGCCTGGACGTCTTTTAGTCGGCACGTTCCAGCGTGATGGAGTGACTAAGCATGGCATGGTATGCATATTGCATTGCAGAGAAACAAGCATTTCCAGAATTAGCTCATCATCGCAAACCGGTTCCGTTCGATAGCCAACTCGGTGTCCTAGGAAATCAAATCTTCCTTTACCCCGCCAGTGATTTCGCAGTCATCGTAAGTGAACACAATCCAGAAGACAATTTAGAGCAGAAATCGGCCGTCGATCATGCACGTGTGATCGCCAACTGTTTTGAGCACTCCACCGTATTGCCTTTCCGTTTTGGAACCGTATTTTCCGACGACGACGCCCTGCGGCGCTCGGTTCGAAGCAATCAGCGCCAGTTCACCGCCAATGTGGAACGTCTTCGCGGCAAAGCGGAGATGCACCTGAAAGTGGTGTTTGAGGATGCAGGTCCGGATTCACCCAAGTATCAATCGTCGCCTTGCGTCGGGAAGGAATATCTTTCCCGGCTTCGCGAGACGGCCACGGTGCAACGGGAACGCCAGACCAAGGCAAAGGCAGTCTTTGTCCAGGTCCATCGCATGTTTTCGCCGTTAGAGGAAGACATCACATGCCGTCGCACTGACAGCGGGAAAATGCTGCTCGATATCGCCCACCTGATTGAGCACCAGAGTGTTGTTCGCTATCAGAACAAATACTCGTGCGCCAGCCAGACCATGCGCGATTGCCAAATCATGCTCTCTGGTCCGTGGCCGCCCTATCACTTTATCCACGGAACCCATCGCGTTTCCGCCCAGGCGGCACACGCATAGAAATATCGCAAGTGTGGATGTTTGAATGATGGAACGACCTTAAAAAACCCTCGTCAGCCCCACAGCGGACGAGGGTTTTTTATGGGCTTCGCCGTAATGAGGAGACAGAAGCGACAATTGCGGCCCACAACTAATGGACGCAACTGGATTGAAAATGGAATCAGGAAAAGCGGTCGACCGTGGAAACGTCTTTTTTTCTGCTCATAATAAACGTTTCCCGCCGCCGCGTGACCGAGGCACGTTCGATCTTCCGCCAGAATGCGACAAAATAGTCGGCTGCGGAAATGATGGAAACCAACGCCATAAAGTAAACGGCGATGATCGCAATCACGTGCACCGGCAGTATGAACCAGCCAAAATGCCATACGGCCCAGCGATGATCCAGAATCGCCGCCACGACCGCGACAATCTGGGTCACCATCTTGAGTTTGCCGAGGTCGCTGGCCTGGATGGTGAATCCTTCCGATGTGGCGATTGACCGCAACCCGCTCACCAGGAATTCTCGCCCGATCACCAGCACCGCGATCCACGCCGGAACAATCCGTGGATTCATCTCCACCAGGGAAATGAAGGCCGCTGTTACCAGCAGCTTATCGGCCAGCGGATCCAGCAACATCCCCATGGTTGTAATCTGGCCGCGTCGTCGCGCCAGATAACCGTCGACCCCATCTGTGATCGATGCCAGGATGAAGAGCGCTGACCCGAGAATTTCCGCCTCGCCATAAAATGAGTGGAAGGGAAATGTCCGCGAAAGCAGCCAAATGAGCAGCGGTACACAAAAGATGCGGCTCATCGTGATGGAGTTGGGGAGATTCACGGCGTTTTCCTATATTGACAAGGCTCTGTTGCGGGCCTTGCAAGCATTATGCACTACCTTGCGCCTGGTCCGCGTCCGCCGTTTGGTTTTTGGTTGTCTCCGGTACCAACAGGCGCCTACATGTGCAGATGCACCGGAACTTAGCCCCGTTCCACAATTGTTGCGAATAAGAAAACAACTTTTAAAGAACTTCTTCCCTGCCGGCTGCGTTCGTCACGCCATTGAACGGAAAAAACAGCATAAAGACTGTCCCGCTTCCGGTCTTCCGCGCCGTCTTTGGCTCGGCTGAGGCATCCATAAACTTCGCAAGGCCGCCCCTCTCTGCTATTTCCGCGGCCCGGCTGCGAACCCGCACCGTCCCCTGATGCTTTGCGATGATTTCGGAGCTGATCCACAAACCCAGTCCCGTGCCTGTGATTTCCTTTGTCGTAAAGAATGGTTCAAAAATGCGCCGGCGAACGGCATCCGTCATTCCCGAGCCGGTATCGGCAATCGTGATCCGAACCCCATGTACTTCCGGTTGGGACCACGCCTGCGAGGCGCGAACTGATAGATGAATTGTCCCCCCTTCCGGCATCGCGTCCAGTGCGTTCCCAACTAGATTGGCAAACATTTGCCGCATCTCTCCGCTGAAGGCATATAGCTCCACCCCATTGCGATACCGGCGAATTGTCTGCACTTTGGCCGCGTTCGCTCTGCCATGGTGCAGCTCCAACACTGAATCCAGCACGTCTGCTGGCTCAATGATCGTCGGGCTCGACGACTGCCGATAGAATCGCAACGTCTGCTGCGTGATCTGCGAAACGCGAGCGATTTCCTCCTGCGCCATGTCGGTGTAGTGTCTCGATTCTTCATCGAGTGGCTGTTGGTCCAGCAAATACAGCAGGTTCGTTACTGCTTCCAGCGGATTATTGATTTCATGCGCAATAGAAGCTGCCAGTTGCCCTGTCGCCGCCAGCTTTTCCGTTCTCCGCAGCAGTTCCTCCGACAGCTTTCTCTCTGTCGCGTCAACAATAACGGCTCCCACCCAGCGCGAGCTCGGGGGATTGCCCTGGGCTTCGGCCACATCGCCGGGGCCAGGCAGCGAGAGGTTTTGTGATTCTGCCGGTCGATCTCCGCGGGTCCGCACCGGATAGAGACTGATTAACCAAATGCGCGGGCTGGCTGGCGCGGTGGGCAACTCGCCGTGAATCTCCAGTTCGCGGATCGGCTCACCCGACGCAAACACCCGCTCAATGGCTGCTGCCAACTGTGCGCCCACGGAGCCTGGAAAGACTTCCTGAACGCTTCTACCCAGGTGATGAGTGATGGAGAGCTGGTCCATCTCCGCCAGAAACTGATTCATGCGCACGTACCGCATCTTGCGATCGAAAAACGCGAAGCCGATCGGCGCGTTGGCCAGCAGAGAGTCTAAAAGGGCCAGCGTTTCGTTCAACCCCGCCCGCTGTTCCTTCAGCGCTGCCACCATGGTGTTGAAGGATCGCGTCAACTCCCCCGCCTCATTCAGTGAGCGCGTTTTCAAAGGGAATACATCGCCGCGCTCCGGGTCGCGAATCAGCAGCTTGGTTCCACGCAGCAATCCTCGCAGCGGGCGCGTCACAGATCGTGCCAACAACAGAGAGAAAAGGGCATTGGCAGCAATCGCCAGCAGAGTGAAGAACAGTGCGGAGCGCAGAAGGCTGGATAAATCCACCTGGTCTTCCGCGGTGTCGGGATACACCCAAGCCACTCCGATCGGCACATTGTCGACCTCGATTTCCTCCGCCGAAACAATCCCACTTTTTCCAGCGTCGAAGATGCTCGGGGTCATCGATGGGCGTATCTGTCTGCGCTCCGCGTCGGTAATCGGTGAATAGGTTGTTATTCCCGTTTCGTTGCTGTACGCCAGCGTCTTACCGGATAGGTCTGTGATGCGCGCTGCGCGGATGGACGGCGTCCCCACCATACCGTCAACGATCAATTGCAGGCTAGTCAGCCGCTGGTCTTTCAATTCGGAGGACGCGGTCGTCGCCAGAACATTTACCTGGTAAGTAAGCCGCTCCATGGTGCGATGGCGCAAGGTGTTTCGCTGCTCGTGATAGACGTATCCAAACACAGCTGCCACCAGCAGGCATTGCAACAACGCCGTGCCCAATATCAGTTGCCATCGAATACTGCGTGGAAAAAGCTGAAGCATCAAGATCGTCGAGTTTATTCTATTGGAGCAAGACTTCGATGGCGATGCCGACCACCCGCGCTATCGGATTGCACCAACATTGTTCTACAAGATTTTCATCGCAGAACCCAGCTTCTGACGGAGGCCCGCCGCAATTAGCGCGCCGTGGAAACGTCCATTTTCGATGAAAATTTCGTTGGTGCGCGCTCCTGCAACCACCACTCCCGCCAGATAGATCCCAGAAACATTGCTCTCCAGCGTCTGCGGATCGAACTCCGGCGTGCGGTCCGTTCCTGTTAGACGAACCCCGAGGGCCTTCAGGAAGCTGAAGTCCGGATGATAGCCAGTCATCGCAAAGACGAAGTCGTTTTTCAGCGTGATTGGACCTTCCGGTGTGCGCAGCCGCACAGCGTCAATCATGATTTCTTCCGCAACCGTATCGAAATGCGCGTGGATTTCATTGTGCGCGATACGGTTCTCAATGTCCGGCAGAATCCAGTACTTCACATGTTTGTGCATCGCCGGCCCACGGTGCACCAGCGTAACCCGCGCTCCGTGCCGCCACAAATCCAGCGCCGAGATCGCCGCGGAATTTTTTCCGCCGATTACCAGAACATCCTGGTCGAAATAAGGATGCGGGTCCTGATAATAGTGAAAGACCTTAGGCAAATCTTCGCCGGGAATGTTCAGGTAGTTGGCGCGATCGTAATATCCAGTCGCAATGATCAGCGCTCGCGCCCGGTAGTCGTGCGGTCGCCCAGCGATGTCGATACAGTGGACGATGAAATCGTCTGCCTCGCCTTCGACTCGATCCACATGCTGATACTGGTGCAGTTTCAGCCGAAAATGCTGCGCCACCTTGCGGTAATATTCCAGCGCCTCCTGCCGATTCGGCTTCTGGTTCGGGCTGCTGAAAGGAATGTTGCCGATCTCCAGCAACTCCGGCGTCGTAAAGAAGGTCATGTTCGACGGGTAATGAAACAACGAATTGCATAGGCAGCCCTTGTCAACCAGCAATGTGTCAAAGCCTGCATTCTGCGCATCGATCGCGCACGCCAAGCCCGTCGGCCCCGCCCCAATCACCAGTACATCGACAGCCTTCGCCGCACCATCGCTCATTCCTCTATTTAAGCATTGTGGATGGATTCGGGTTTTTGACTCGCACGGGAAGAACGTATCGCTTAGCAGAGAGGTACCTCGGCTGCATTATTTTGAAATTTTGAGCAGTTGCAGATTAGCCACAAGCCTAAAATTGCGAGAGGTTTTTATGGAAACCAAATCTTGCACGCCGCTCATTTGCATTTTGTTTTTGATGGTTTTCGAAACCGGGTGCAAATCTTCATCGGTTCATTCATCTCGGCCTGGTTATGGAGTCCCAGCCGACCGCGCCGCTCCTGCATATGGAAACCCAGAGCAAAAGACTGCGACCTACGTGTCAATGTCAAATAATGAAACCGACCGACTTCAGATTACCGTGACGCGAGATAGGCACCCGGCGACAAACATCATTGATGCCTTTAGGACTGGCTACGTTTTGACCGGATACCTCGAAATTTCGACAAGGGAATCGGATGGAAAGACTCAAGTACGGAGGATTCCGATTACAGGCGACGTTAGCACCGACGGGGTTCCAAGCTCAATTACTATTCCCTCTTCTGTTATTGGCGTCCCTGATTTGACGCTTGGCTGTTTCTTTGACAGGTCGCTAAACCTACAATTGGTGGGCGATAACAGGAGGCCCTTTCCGCGCTTTATGCATTTGGTGAGATGAGTAAACATGGGCGACGAAACGAAATGAACTATTTAAGCTTTGCCAGCGTAGTCTTGGCTATCTTTGGGCTAATTGCGGGATTGTGTGCTGCTTATCAGTGGTTGAAGGCGAGCAAAATTGAGGTCGATCCTGGCTTCAGAAGCGGTTCCGTACGATCCGCTGCTGAGGCTATGATGCCAGGCGAACCTGGTGACTCTCTTACATCAACGATGTACTGGACGACCGCGAACATGGTTGCCTTTACCCAGTCAGCACACCTTAATGCAATTGCGGCACGTTTGACTGCTTTAGCCGTTTTTGTCGGTGGCATTTCTAGCGTCTTAGGAGTTTTAGGGAGTTACCTCAGATAATCCCTGCACCCCGATCAGCGGCCCCATCCTTCGCGTTTTTGCGAAGGGGATTGTTCACGCTCCCAATTTCATCGTCAATTCGACCCGCTTGTAGGCCACTTTAGGCACGAGCCGACCGTTCTTCTGCTGTGTCACCTCGACAAGCCCATAGCGCTGCATGGTTTTGATAGTGCGCGACAGGTTCGGCTTTTTCCGGCCCGTGGCTTCAGCAAGCTCGGTCAGAGATTGCGGCGAAGTCCTGCGGATCACATCCAGCAAGTCTTGATTTTTAGAGGAGAGAATTCGCGCCATGCTCTCCGTCGAAGGAAACCAGACCTTCGGATCGCGCGGACCCGGCTTCAATTCTCCGCGAGCAATCGCGCGGGTACGCTCCTTCATCTTCTCGTATGAGGCGATGCCTACTCTGAGTGTGGTCATGAGCCTGTCCTTTCTTGTAAAACCTGATCGACAGCTCTCCAGAAATCATCGATTAACTGCAGGGCATTGTCGTAGGTATACGGTCGAATCGTCTTGAATCTGTGACGGTGATCGTTTGCGGCTTTGCGCCCTCCGCTTGGACCGCTGGTTTTTCTCACTGCATGCGCATTGTCGAACCCGACCAGCCGTTCGTTTCCCGGACCGTGCAGTGTCAGCGAATACCTGATTCCGTGCGGCCATGCTGGAGCTGGCTCGACCCGCTTGACATTGAATTTCACCCAGTACCCCGCTTCATGGATCACGTACGTATCACCATCGAGAGCCAAGAGAGTTTCAAGACCGTGGTCTTTCTTTTTGTCCAGATGGTTCACTACCATAGGTTATCAAAAAGTGATAACCAGAAGAACATAATTTTACATCGACGGGACCACCCCATCTCCACATCCGCGCCTCTCTTACATCGCTTCTTTCAACCCCGCGCGGATTAGCTGCCAGTTCATTGGAAAGCTGGTCGCGTACCCGAAAATCATCGCGATCTGCATCATCAGCCAGTACTGCGGCTCAAACGGCGTATCTGCCGTGATGGCCTCTGCCTGCGCCTGGTCGACGGGCAAATGCCGCATCGGCTAAATCGAGAAATACTGAAACACGATGCTTCCCAGACAGATCGCTCGCAAAAAGCGAAGGGCGATGCCCCTTGCAGGAGAATCGCCCATTTACGCCGTTCCGATTTTTTTCAGAAGATCTGGTTCGGATTCCAGATCACAACCTTGTTTTCCCGGAATTATTCGGGCCTTACGGGCTCAGCCCGCGTTTCCCTCACTCTTCCGTTGTCACATTGGTTGCCAGAGTTTCCTCGCAGCCATCGACACGCATCCAAACCTCCGGTTGCGGTGCGAGTTTCGTTGCCGAATCTCTTGATGGCCATAGTCTGCTCTCTCCTTCCTGGAAGATTCCTCTTCCGCTATACAGTAAGAGTGGACAAGCGGCGGAGAGGTTGCCAACCGCTTCGGTGCGCATCGACACATTGATTTAGACATTGGATCTGGCGGAGTTTCGCTGGAGTCAACTCTCTGCGCAGCGGACATACAAACATCTTCTGCTGCCATCCATTTATGGAGTGCATTCTCACAAGCGAGGTTTTTCATGAAAGCCAGACATGCAGCGATCATTGCAAGTACGGCGTTGGCTGGCGCCGCTTTTCTAACTGCGGGAGCCATTGCCGTCGCTCTGCTGGAACGCCGGCGCCGAAAAGCGTCGAGGCATGCCCCTGAATCGCAGCGGCTCCAGAACAAGGTTGTGTTGATTACCGGATCGTCGCGGGGATTAGGTCTCGCCCTTGCCGAAGAGTTTGCCCGTCATGGCGCAAAACTTGTCCTGACCGCCAGAGGCTCAGAAGAACTGGAGAGGGCTCGTTTGCTACTCCTCAAACGAACTGCGCTCGAGCCGAATCGCGTCCTTGTCGTGCCTGCCGACCTGACTCGACCGCAAGAAGTTGAATCTCTTGTGCGACGCGCGACGGAACACTTTGGTCGCATCGACATTTTGGTCAACAATGCTGGTGTCATTACCGTAGGACCGATTGAATCTCAGACCGTCGAAAATTTTCGTGATGTGATGGACACAAATTTCTTCTCCGGTGTCCACTGCTCCTTGACGGTTCTGCCGCAAATGCTTGGCCGACGCGACGGAACCATCGTCAACATCTCTTCGCTCGGTGGCAAGGTTGCGGTTCCACACCTGCTGCCGTATACCACCAGTAAATTTGCGGCCACCGGGTTCTCTCAGGGACTCCATGCGGAGCTGCGCGCCAAGGGGATTCACGTGCTGACCGTCTGCCCGGGTCTGATGCGCACCGGTTCTCACCTGAACGTGCTGTTCTCAGGGGATGCGCCTCGCGAGTACCGGTGGTTTAGTCTGCTGGCGAATCTTCCCGGTGTTTCCGCAACTGCACAGGGCGCGGCGCACAAAATTGTAAACGCGGTGATTTCCAGGGCTACGGAAATCTCGATCGCGCCTCAGGCCGTAGTAGCCTCGCGTGTCTCGCAGGTTCTTCCGGAACTCACGGCATGCCTCGCTTCCGCAACCAGCCGTCTTCTGCCAAACTCCGGCGTCAATGATTCAGCCGTTCGGCGGGGCGGGGAAGTCCGCGACCTCGAACTCAAGCCCGCATCGAAAATTGGCT
>Ga0134126_10002111_pt1 | contig 25246 bp, 14 predicted proteins | sample KB31752_FD_96881 | JGI IMG/M metagenome (GOLD analysis project Ga0134126, IMG submission 96881) | Terrestrial soil microbial communities with excess Nitrogen fertilizer from Kellogg Biological Station, Michigan, USA - KB3-175-2 | ecosystem: Environmental > Terrestrial > Soil > Unclassified ... | reverse complement strand
CTTGCCCGCGGATCAGCCGCCGACGGCGCTGATCAATCACCCGCCCATGTATTGGGAAATCGAAGCGAAAGGCAATGCTCGCGGCGCGGACTACAGCGCCTTCTTCCTTGTGCCCGTGTATAAAGCTGCGTCGTAAACCGCATAGCTACGTCAACCGCGTGCTAAGGCCCTCGCTCGCGGCTTGACAGCGCGCGTACGCGGGATTATGAGTACCTCGATGCGGGCTGCGCGCGCCGCGCATTCGGCGTCGCGTCGCATTTCGTCCACGCCCGCCGAGGATGACCATGGCCCCGATTGAAGACCGCAAGATCACCCGCCGTTCGCTGCTGCTTTCCACGTGCATGCTTCCGGCGGCGCTCTCCTTCTGGAATTCGGTTTCCGAGCCCGCCGAAGGCGCGCCCGACTACGAAATTCGCGCCGTCCCGCTGACGCGCGTGGATGTGCTCGATCAATTCTGGTCCTCGCGCATGGAGGCCAACCGCGCCGTCTCCATCTGGCATTGCTTCGACCGCATGACGCGCAATGACGACTTCGGCGTGCCCAAGCTGATCGAAGGCGCCGCCTACATGCTGGCGAAGCAGCCCGATCCCAAGCTCGAAGCCTATGTGGACGATCGCATTGACAAGCTCGTGGCCGCGCTCACGCCTCGCCTGGCCGATCCCGATAAGGCTGTGCGCGTTCCCGGGCACTTCCTCGAGGCTGGCGCCGCTTACTGCGCCATCACGGGTAAGCGCAAAATGCTCGATTGCGCCCTGCAAGCGGCGGACGTGATCGCCGCGAATTTCGGCCCCGGCAAAAAGACCTACATCGCCGAGCACGAGGGCCTCGCCATCGGCCTGGTCCAGCTCTTCCGCGAGACGGACCATGATGCGCAATGGAAGAGCGCCAAGTTCTTCATTGACCAGCGCGGCAAAGCCGATTACCCGCGCCAGGGCGTCTACGCCACCGACCGCACCTACGATCAGGATCAGGCGCCCGTCGTCGCGCAGCGCGAGGCCGTGGGCCATTGCGTCCGCGCCACGTTCCTCTATATTCCGCTCACGGACATTGCCGCGCTCACCGGCCAGCCCGAATACCAGACCGCCGACGATGCCATTTGGCACGACGTGGTCTTCCGAAAGATTTATCTCACCGGCAGCATCGGCTCGATTCGCTTCCACGAGCAGTTTGGCGCGCCCTACGAATTGCCGAACCTCAGCTCGTGGAGCGAGACGTGCGCCTCCTACGGCAACGCCGTCTGGAACCATCGCATGTTCCTGCTGCACAAGGACGGCGCTTATATAGATGTGATGGAGCGCGTGCTCTACAACGGCTTTGCGGATGGTGTCTCGCTGAAGGGCGACCGCTTCTTCTATCAGAATCCGCTGAAATCGTTCGGCGATTACGACCGCTTCGAGTGGATCAACACGCCATGCTGCCCGCCCAACGTGGTGCGCCTCACGGCCTCCATCGGCAGCTACATCTACGCCGAATCGGCCGATTCGATCTACGTAAACCTCTTCATCGGCAGCAAGGCCAAGGTCAATGTGGGCAAGGGCAACACCGTCGAACTGGCGCAGCAGACGCGATATCCATGGGACGGTGCAGTGCGAATCATGGTGGGGCCGCAGCATGAACAGAATTTCGCGATTCGCGTTCGCATCCCAGGCTGGGCGCGGAATCAGGTCCTGCCAAGCGACTTGTATCGCTATACCGACCGCAGCGACGCCGCGCCAAAGCTTTCCGTAAATGGCGCCCCAGCGCGCATCGAACTCGAGAACGGCTACGCCAAGATCGAGCGCAAGTGGAGAAAGGGCGACGTGATCCAGCTTGATCTGCCGATGCCCGTTCGTCGTGTGCGCTCGCGCCCGGAGGCGCTCGAGGATCGCGAGATGGTGGCCCTCGAACGCGGCCCGGTCGTCTACTGCGCCGAATGGCCGGATAATGGCGGCCATGCCCTCAACCTTATGGTCCCCGATGCCGCCGAATTCAATTCCGAATGGCGGGGCGATCTTCTCGGCGGCTCGCAGGTCATCACCGGCACCGTGAAGGCGCTAGGCCGCAAGGCCGATGGCTCGCTCGAAACGCAACCTCATCCCCTCGTCGCAATTCCCTATCACCGATGGGCCAATCGCGGCATGGGCGAAATGGCCGTGTGGCTCGCTCGCGATCCCAAGCAGGCATGGATCGCGCCTGTGCCGCCCGATCCCATCGCCAAGGTGGATTCCTCCGGCGGCGTGCCGAAGGCGTGGACCGGCTACAACGATCAGAATAGCGATATGGGCGCGCTCTATGACGGCAAGGACCCCATCAGCTCCGCCGACGAATCCTACCGCTACTTCAAAATGCGCCCCGCAGTCGGATCGCCCGCATGGATCGAGTATCAGTTCAAAGAACCGACAAAGATTTCCTCGTCGCAAGTCTACTGGTTCGATGATCGCCGCTTCTGCGTGATTCCTCAGTCCTGGCGGATTCTCTATCGCGAAGGCGACCGCTGGGTTCCCGTGTCAAATGCCGGCCCGTACAGTGTCGCGAAAGATCAGTTCAACGCCGTCTCCTTCGCGCCTGTAACGACCACCGCCATGCGCATCGAAATCGAGCCCGTCACCACCAGCTACAAGGCCGGCGATATCGGGCCGCCGGACGCCATGTTCATCCGCGCACCCATCCAGTGGCGAGAATTAGGGCTGCTCGAATGGCGTGTGGCGTAGTTCGTGCGCAGCCGAGGCGATTCCCACATCGGGAATTGCCTTTACGGGCAACGGGCAAAAAGCTCGAAATATCCGCCTGAGCTGGCATTTGCACGCCAAATTTCGGCAGGAAAATACCCTTGACGCCAAAAATTGGATAATGTATACGCTTTACCCAGATTGAGGGGTGCTGGCGAATCGCGCTGTGCGATTCTCCTCGCAGATCGAAGCGGTGGTTCCAGGGGCGGGCCGTGGGGGCGTCGGCTGGCGTTATTTCGGGGCGTGTGCCATCCATTCGCTGCTTCCCTGCCTGGCGCATACCTAAAGCTTCCCGTCGGCGAGCCAAGCCTCTCTTCTCATCTTTCTTCCGGCGATTTTCTTCGATTCTTTCTCCTCAGCCAGTTCATACAGCAACCGTTGCGCTTACGGCATTTTACGGTCGGTCTGATTCAAATGGGGTACCTTGCGGTCGTGTGGGAATGGAGGAACCATGCGTCGAAATTTGTCCTGGCAATGGTTGTTGGGGGTGGTCTCGGCATTGGCACTGCTCCTGGGCGTGAACGTGGCGCCCGCATGGGCGCAGGCTGGCTCTGCCGGCACGGTCACGGTAATCGTCCTGGATCAAAGCGGCGGCGCCGTTGGGGGCGCTCAGTTGCAGCTTCAGGACCTCTCGACTAACGACGTTCGCAACGCCGTTACGCAAGCGAGCGGCACCTACAGCTTCGTCAACCTCCCCCTCGGCACTTATAAGCTCACCGCCGCGAAGGCCGGCTTCCAGACGCAGGTCTTCGATAGCGTCACCGTGCAGGCAGGCCAAGTCACCGACCTGAAAGTCTCCTTGAAGGTCGGCGCGGAGACGCAAAAAGTCGAAGTCGTCGAAAGCGCCACGCCGCTGATCGAGACAACCAGCAACAGCATTGGCACCACCGTGGACATGAAGCAGATCGAGGACCTGCCGCTGCAAGGCCGCAACCTCAGCACGCTTTCCTCGCTTGTCCCCGGATACAACGGCACGTGGAACGGCATTCCCACCTCCGCGCAAGGCAACAACATTGACGGCGTCCTTTCCAGCGAAAGCCGCCGCAAGTTCCTGGGCAATTCCCAGCCGCTGCAGCAGGCGCGCGTCGAAGACATCGCGGAGATGACCGTCGAAACCGATCAGCTCCCGCTCGCCCAGGGCTACGGCCAATCCGACATGCAGGTGAATTTCGTCACCCGCCGCGGCACCAACAACTTCCACGGCCGCGTATACGAGGATTTTCAGAATTCCGCGCTCAACGCGAATAGCTGGTACAACGACGCCGCCGGCCTGAAGAAAAATCACCTGATCCTGAATGATTTCGGCGGCAGCCTCGGCGGCCCGATCATCAAGAACAAGCTATTCTTCTTCGGCACCTACGCCGAATCCAAGCAGCCCGGCTCGGCCACCATCAGCCGGGGCGTGCTCACACCCGCGGCGCAGACTTCCCTCTTCACCTATACGGACACGACGCCCGCCAAGCAGGTCCATACCGTCAATCTGTTCACGCAGGTCGCGCAACCGAACGGCCTGCCGGCGACCGTGAATTCGGTTGTAGCCGGGGAGCAAAGCCAGATCAACCAATCCTTAGCATCCGGCCAGTTGATCTCCACCGCGGATCCAAACCTCAACAACATCAGTTTTCTCTTTCCCAACCCGATCACGACCTATTTCCCTACGATCCGGCTGGATTACAACCTCTCCCAGAACTTCCGCTTCAATTTCGCCTGGAACGAGAGCAAGGACAATCAGCCCGATAATGGCGTCCCGGACTTTCCCGGCGCCGCCTACGCGAATCAGGTCGCCGCAACAAAAGAGAACTTCTACACCGCCGCGATCGGCGTGGATTGGACGGTGCGCCCCACGCTCGTCAATCAATTCCGCGGCGGCTTCTTCTATTATTTCCAGGACCTCACCTACAACGCGGACAACGGCGGATTTCAAAATCCCGTCGTCAGTTGGGGCCTGACGAATTCCGGCCAGAATTATCCCAACACGCCCACCGGCAAATATTTCCCCATGTTTACCGGCTCGGACACCGCCACCTGGCAGCACGGCTCGCACACCACAAGCTTCGGTTTCACCTTCTACCGCGAGCAGGACCATTACTGGAACCCGCCGTCCGGCTGGCCCGTGTATACGCTGGGGCTGGTGAATGGCGACCCGGCGCTGAACGCCTTCGCCAACGCCGCCAATTCCGGCGCGCTGCAAGGGATCAATAGCAAGGACCTTGCGGAAGCCGAGCAGTTATACGCAGTCCTCTCGGGCCGCGTCAGCAAGGTTGCCGGCCAGTATCCTTATGACCCGAAGATCGGCGCTTACTATCAAGCCCCCGGCTCCTACAATCTCGACGAACTCTCGAAGGCCTGGGGCCTGTTCGCTGGCGATTCCTTCCGCGTGAAGCCCACTCTCACGCTGAATTACGGCATTCGCTTCGACTTCGTCGGCGATAACCACGACCTCACCAGCGCCTATCACAGCCTTTCGCCCTCCGGGATTTTCGGTCCCTCGGGCATCGGCAATGAGTTCCGTCCCGGCGTTCTGCTCGGCGATCCCAATCCGCAGTACATCGCCAGCAGCCATCAGTACGCCCCCTGGAACAAGAGCCCGCAGCCGCAAGTCGGCATCGCCTGGAATCCGCAATTCACGCAAGGCCTTCTGGGCAGGCTGACCGGCGGCGGCAACACCGTCGTCCGCGCCGGCTTCTCCCTGCGCAACTACACCGAGCCATATCAATATTTTTGGGACGCCGGCTCCGATTACGGCGCGTTCTTCTACCAGAGCTTCTATCTCAATTCGAACAACACTGGCGCGACCGGCACGTTCGCCCCTGGCAGCATTTCGCTTTCGGCGACGCCAAGCCAGCCCGCCTACGGTTACACTCCCTTCAATACCTATCCGAAGAATTATCCGGAATCGGCGATGACGTTCCTCTACCCGTTCGAACAGAATCCGCCGATCGCCGCCACGGGTATTGATCCGCACATCCAGCAGCCCTACGTCCAGTCGTGGAACCTGGGCGTTCAGCGCACGCTCGGCGGCGGCAACGCCATCGAGATCCGCTACGTCGGCAGCCGCAGCGTGCACCAATGGATCAGCCTCTACACCAACGAGACCAACATCTACGAGAGCGGCTTCCTCTCGCAGTTCAGAGACGCCCAAGCCAATCTCGCCATCAATGCCGCCAATGGCTACGACGGCGCCGCTGGGAACCCCGGAAAGACCTTCGCCGACCTGGGCTTCCCTGGCGAAAATGCGGGGGCAATCTTCAACGCCGCCTTCACCGGAGAAGCAGCCACCGGCCCCGGCGGCACCTTGGCCGACTACGGCAATGGCCAGTTCATTCAGTGGCTCAACCAGGGCCAGGCCGGCGCCTTTGCCAGCGCCCTTACCGGCATCAAGGGACCGGTGCCGTACTTCTGCAACCTCGTAACGAACTCCTTCACGCCCTGCGCGCCCGGCGGCACCGCCAACTACTCCGGCGCGGGCGGCCCGTATCCGATCAACATCTTCCAGGCCAACCCGCTCACCTCCGGCCAAGACACCGGCTACATGATGGCCGGCGGCTATTCCACCTACAACGGCTTGCAGGTGGATTTCCGCCAGAAGCAGTGGCACGGTATGCAGTTCGACGTGAACTACACCTGGAGCCACACCCTGGGCATCTGGTCGCCGCCCAGCCAGTGGACCGGTCAATTCAACCAGTTCAGCCTGCGCGATCTGCGTATGAGCTATTCGCCCGTCGCCTACGATATCCGCCACGCGATGCACGCCAGCGGCACCTATGACCTGCCGTTCGGCACCGGCAAACGCTATCTCAACCAGTCCAGCGTGCTCAGCCGCATCGTTGGTGGGTGGACGCTCGGAACTATCTTCACCTTCCAGACCGGCTCGCCGTTCCAGGTGCAAGGCGGTTATCTCACCGTCAACGACTTCGGCGATGGCGGCGTGAATCTCAATGGCATCAGCGTTGCGCAATTGCAGAACGCCATGGGCGAATACCGCGTGCCTCTGCAGCAATATCAGGCGGCCAATTGCGCCGCCACGCAGAAGTGCGCCCCAACGTTCATTCAGATCATCAACCCCAAGTACCTCGCGAACGCCATCCGCGGGGGCGCGAATCCCAGCTATCTCACTCCCAATTCCACCGCCGGCAATTTCGGCACGGTTCCCTACCTCTGGGGGCCGCACTTCATCAATGATGATCTGGCGATCTCGAAAACGATTCCGATTCGAGAGAACCTCCGCTTCACGTTCCAGGGCGAGTTCCTGAACGTGTTCAATCATCCGAACTTTGGCAGCAGTCCCACAAATCCGGCGAACGACGTGAACGGATTCAACCTCAACAGCACCACCGTGCAGAGCCCTGGGTTCGGGACCGTTGGCGGCCCCACCACGGGCCAGCGCGCGATCGAATTGCGGGCGAATCTCGAGTTCTAGCCCGCTCCTTCGGTTGCGATAGACATAGCACAGCCAACCATGGCCCGCCGTGAGCCCACCCCTCGCGGCGGGCCAGTCTTTTTTGCGGCCATCTAAAGGGTATAATTCGGCGCCGCCCGGGCGAAGCGGCGCACAATGAATCTGCTCGGCATAGACACGGGAACCAGCGGCACGCGCGCCGTCCTCATTGACGGCGCCGGCCGCGTGCTGTCCGTCGCCGCGGCCGAGCATCCGCCCATCGCTTCCCTTTACCCCGGATGGGCCGAGCAGCACCCTGGCGATTGGTGGCGCGCCGCCTGCCGCGCGATTCGCGATTGCCTGGCCGCCGGCGGCGCCTCTGCCGCTCAAATCGCCGCCATCGGCCTCACCGGCCAGATGCACGGCCTCGTCCTCCTCGGCGATGAAGGTAACGTCCTGCGCCCCGCGATCATCTGGTGCGATCAGCGCACCTCCGATCAATGCCGCGCGATCACGCAATCGCTTGGCGCCGAGCGCCTCATCGAGCTCACCGCCAATCCCGCGCTCACCGCCTTCACCCTGCCCAAAATGCTCTGGGTGCGCGAGCACGAGCCCGCCGTCTGGGCCCGCACGCGCTCCATCCTCCTCCCGAAGGATTACGTGCGATTTCGCCTCACGGCCGGCCGCACCACGGATGTCACCGACGCCTCGGGAACGCTCCTCCTCGATGTGGCCAATCGCCGCTGGTCCGGCGCCATGGCAGCGCTTTTGCAGCTTAGCCCGGCGATTCTGCCGGCCCTCCATGAATCGCATCAAGTCACCGGCTGCATTTCGGACCAAGCCGCCGCCGAGACGGGCCTCCGCGCCGGCACTCCCGTCGTCGCCGGTGCGGGCGACCAGGCCGCCGGGGCCGTCGCCATGGGAATCGTGCGCCCCGGTGCGGTCAGCGCCGCCATCGGCACCTCCGGCGTCGTGTTCGCCGCCACGGGCAAGCCATTCCTGGACCCGCGCGGCCGCATCCACACCTTCTGCCACGCCTCGCCCGGCTTGTGGCATGTGATGGGCGTCACGCAGGCCGCCGGATATTCCCTGCGCTGGTTCCGCGATCAATTCGGCGCGAAAAATCCCTCATCGTCCGCCGGTCCCGCAGCCGCCGGCGCGGATCCCTATGACCAACTCTCCGCCGAAGCCGCGCAAGCCCCGCCCGGTTCCGATGGCCTGCTCTGGGCGCCTTACTTAATGGGCGAACGCACGCCGCACCTTGATCCGCTTGCGCGCGGCGCGCTCGTCGGGCTCACGGCAAGCCACACCCGCGCGCACGTGATCCGTGCCATCATGGAGGGCGTCGCCTTCAGCCTGCGCGACGCGCTCGCGATCTTCGCCGAGCTTGGCCTTCTCGTGGATTCGATTCGTCTCGGCGGCGGAGGCGCACGTTCCCGCCTCTGGCGTCAGATTCAGGCGGACGCCTACGGAATGCCCGTCGAGATCGTCGCCGCCGGCGAAGGCCCAGCCTATGGCGCCGCGCTGCTTGCGGGCGTTGGTTCAGGCGCGTGGCCATCCATCCAATCCGCCTGCGATGCCGCGGTCCGCGTCGTCGAACGCATCGAGCCGGACGCGCGCAGCGCCGCCCTCATGGACCGCCAGTACGCCGCATACAAAAAAATCTATCCCGCCCTGCGCGGTATCGCATCGCAGGGAAGCTGACCGAGGTGCGCCATGCCAAATGATCCGTATCAGCCCCGGCCCGGGCACAAATTCTCCTTCGGCCTCTGGACCGTCGGCAATCCAGGGCGCGATCCCTTCGGCGAACCGGTGCGCGCGGTGCTGCCTCCCACCCAACTCGTGAAGCTGCTCGCCGAAGTCGGCGCGTGGGGAGTGAATCTCCACGATAACGATCTGGTCCCCATCGGCGCCGCGCCCGCTGACCGCGCCCGCATCGTCCGCGATTTTCGCCGCGCCTGCGAATCGCATGGCTTGTGCGTCCCGATGGCCACCGTGAACCTCTTCACGAATCCCGTGTTTCGCGATGGCGCCTTCACCGCCAATGATCCCGCCGTTCGCGCCTTTGCCCTCCAGAAGACCATGCGCGCCATGGATCTCGGCGCCGAGCTTGGCGCGCGCATTTTCGTCCTCTGGGGCGGCCGCGAAGGCGCCGAAACCGACGCCTGCCGCCGCCCAGACGAAGCGATCCGCCGCCTGCGCGAAGCGGTGAACTATCTCTGCGAATATTCGCTCGCCCAAAATTACGGCTTTCGCTTCGCCCTCGAGGCCAAGCCGAATGAACCGCGCGCCGATATCTATATGGCCACCACCGGCGCGTATCTCGGCTTCATTCCCACGCTCGCCCATCCCGAAATGGTCGGCGTCAATCCCGAAGTCGCCCACGAGACGATGGCCGGACTCAATTTTCTCCATGCCGTCGCCCAGGCCTGGGAAGCCGGCAAGCTCTTCCACATTGATTTGAACGATCAGCAGCCCAGCCGCTACGATCAGGACTTTCGATTCGGCTCCGCGAATCCGAAGGGCGCGTTTTTTCTGGTGAAATTTCTGGAGGATGTTGCCTATGAAGGCCCGCGCCATTTCGACGCCCACGCCTATCGCACCGAGGATTATGCCGGCGTGAAGGATTTCGCCCGCGGCTGCATGCGCACCTACCTGATCCTCAAGGAAAAAGCCGCCCGCTTCAATGCCGATCCCGAAATCCAGGCGATCCTCGAAGAAATCTCCGCGCCCTCCGCCGCCGCGCCCCCGGTCGGCGCATATTCGAAAGCCGCGGCGGAAAAACTTCTAGCGCACGCCTTCGATTGTTCGCAGCTAGCCGCCAAGCCCCTGCCCTACGAGCGCCTCGACCAGCTCACCATGGAAATCCTCCTCGGCGCCCGTTAGCCCGCACGGAAACCCTCCACTCGCGCGGTGCATCCAACGCGGGCAGAACCGGAGGCGAGACATGAAGCGCCTTATCGGATATGACCATCTTCACGCCGGAGATAACCCGCAGGCCCTGCAAATAATGAAGGTGAGTGCGCAGGCTTATCCAGATTCGCCCATCCCCTATGAGGGACTTGCCGAAGCCTATCTGGCCCTTGGAGAAAAGCGTATGGCCCGCGACAATGCTCGAAAGTCGCTGGCGCTGCTGCCTTCGGATACGAAGCATCCGCGGGCTACCCGCAACGGCATCAAGAACGCCTGCCAGCAAATCTTGAAGCAATTGAACGCCCCGCTATAGGGGTGTGACCGCGGCAATACCGCTAGGCCCTGCCGGATTTTCCGTCAGCGCTGCCGATCCACGCGAGGCCAACCCGCATCAGCGGCAAGCCGCGCAGGCGCGTTCAGCGCGTCGCTGTGCGGGCGGCGATTGGCCGCTCTCGATGCAGGGGGTTTGAAACGGCTGACGATCTCATTCGTGAAGAGATGGATCGCGAAGCACTCGTTGCCACTCTCTGCCGCCACTTCTTGCAGCCGCTCGCTGCACTCGCTCAGACCGACAACGTGGCAACGCCAGATCGGCGTGCCGTCCGCTAACCGCTCGAAAATGTCATATTCCTTGTTCATTCGCAACTCCCTGGGCGCCGAAGCTGCCAGGCGTCTTCCGCCTGCGCCGCGATTCGCCCATGTCGTCACTCTATGTCGAATGCTTAAAAAGGCCATCAATAGTGCAGAGCAAGGCCTGGCGAATTCGGGCGTGCGGATAAAGGAAACCGTGCCACGCATGTCGCCCCGCCGGCGCATTTCTAACGAACGCTAATCGTATTGCAATCGCATCCGCGTTTTGCTACCCTTCTCCTGTCGTTGCACTAACATATGGGGGCGGACGCCATGTCTGAAAAAAATGGCAGGAACAATCGCGGTAAAGGAACTCCGTCCAAATACGAGCAGGTGCTCGTTTCCGGGGTCAGAGGGCGCAGGAATGGCAAGCATCACGACCTGATCGCGGGCATCCTGCAGGATTTGGATACGCTGCCCTTGGATGCGGCGATCAAAATTCCATTGGCCGGTACCGACGGCGTCACGCTGGCCAACCTGCGCTCGGCGCTCCATCGCGCCATCAAACCAGATGGAACAATCGTCGAAACTTCGTCCGACAGCGAAAATTTCTACGTCTGGAAAAAGGCCGCAACCCGGCAACCCACTTCCCGCGCCTGAAAACCCCTCCCGCGCCGGCGACTAAAATGCCGCCGCCCGCGCGTGTTCGGATCAGGGCAGGCACGTCGCTCGGGCGGCTGCCAGGCGGCGCTGCACCACGTAAAATGTCGCGCGATTGCCGCGTCTACCCCGCAGGGCGCCTTTGCTCTTCCGCCGCGTATCTCATTCTCACGACCAAGTTCAAGCAGTTCCCTAGCAAATACTAAACCTTGAATCGCTGAGCCAGCGATAGCTCCGACTGCACCCACCGCCATTCTCACTTTCCGGGAACATTTTGTTTTCAGCTGGAAATCCCGCCATACCTCTCCTAGGCCAAGGACCAGCTTTTTCTAAGGCTTGCCCGCCAGAATGACGAGATTCCTCATGAACGGCGGGGAAGAGATGGCGCGCCCGGAGAGATTCGAACTCCCGGCCTTCTGGTTCGTAGCCAGACGCTCTATCCAGCTGAGCTACGGGCGCGCTGTGATGGGCCCTTCCGTGGGAATGAAACCCTACCAGTGTAATTCCCGCCCGTTTTTACATCAACTCCAAATCGCATCCCCCTCGATTCCTTCGATCTGCTCACTTTGTGCTTGACAATTAGTTAATCATATGATAACCTGCGGCTGCATGTTTCTCGCAACCCATCCCCGGCCCAGCAAGCAAGCCGAGCCCCCGCACCCTCCCCGCCCCCCATTTCTAATCTACGGTACGGGGATTAGAAATGGACCTAACCCCTTTCCCTGCACTACAAATCCCGTTCTAATCTACGGTAACCGCTCCATCGTGAGCACTGCGAGTAGCGGAATGGCCAAGCCCCGGCTGCCCCGGCCGCCGGGCAAGCGCCTGCGCGCGCCGCTGCGCCCCGGGCATCCACCGCAGCCGCAGCCGGTCCATATAGAGGTACACCACCGGCGTCGTGAAAAGCGTCAGCATCTGGCTGACGATCAACCCGCCCACGATGCTAATCCCCAGCGGACGGCGCATCTCCGAACCCATGCCAGTGCCGACCGCGAGCGGCAGCGCACCCAGCAGCGCGGCCATGGTGGTCATCATGATCGGCCGGAATCGCAGCAGGCACGCCGTGTAGATCGCCTCTTCCGGCGTCTTGCCGTCCTTGCGTTCGGTATCGAGCGCGAAGTCAATCATCATGATCGCGTTCTTCTTCACGATGCCGATCAGCAGAATAATTCCGATGATCGCGATCACGCTCAGGTCCAGGTGAAACACCTCCAGCGCCAGAATCGCGCCCACACCCGCCGAAGGCAGCGTGGAAAGAATCGTCACCGGATGGATGAAGCTTTCATAGAGCATGCCGAGCACGATGTAAACGGCGGCGAGCGCCGCCAGAATCAGCATCCCTTCGTTGGCCAGCGACGCCTGAAACGCCTGCGCGCTGCCCTGAAAGCTCGCGTGAACCGTGGCGGGCAGGCCCATGTCGCTCTCCGCGGCTTGAATCGCGCTCACCGCATCTCCCAGCGCCACGCCCGGCGCAAGGTTGAACGAAAGCGTGATCGCCGGGAACTGGCCCTGGTGATTCACGGCAAGCGTGGTCGTGCCGGCGTGGAAATGCGAGAACGCGCTGAGCGGCACCTCCGCGCCGTTCGAGGATTGCACGTAGATTCCCTTCAGCGCGTCGGAGTTTTCCTGGAACGCGGGCGCCACCGTCATCACCACGTGATATTCGTTCAGCTGGTCGTACATGGTCGAGACCTGCCGCTGGCCGAACGCGTCGTAGAGCGCACCATCAATCGCCTGCGTGGAAATGCCGAGCCGGGAGGCCGTGTCGCGGTCAATCGCCAGGCTCGTTTCAAGCCCCTTGTCCTCCTGATCGGTCGAGACGTCGCGCAGTTGCGGCAGTTTCTTCAGCCGTTGCAGCACGCGCGGCGTCCACGCATCCAGATCGGCCAGATTTTCGCTCTCCAGCGTGTATTGATACTCCGCGTTGCTGCGCCGCCCGCCCATGCGAATATCCTGATTGGCTTGCAGGAAGAGCGTGGCGCCCGGAATCACGGCGAGCTTCCGCCGCAGCCGCGCGATCACCTGGTCCGCGCTGGCCTTGCGCTGCGAAAGCGGCTTCAGCGAGATGAACATGTGGCCGGAATTGCTGGTGCTGCCGCTGCCGCCCGCGTAGGCGACCACGCTTTCCACGGCCGGATCCTGCATCACGATATCGCTGAACTCCTTCTGCTTGATCTTCATCGCATCGAAGGAAATATCCTGCGCCGCCTGCACCGAGCCGCTCAGCGCACCGGTATCCTGCTGCGGGAAAAATCCCTTCGGGATGTAATAAAAAAGCACTCCATTCAGCAACACGGTGAGGATGGTGATCGCGAGCGTCAGCGGCTGATGACGCAGCACCCATTGAATCCCGCGGTCGTAACCCGCGAGCATTTTCTCGAACCACCACTCATTGAAGCGATACATCCAGTTGTGTTTTTGCCGCCGCACGGGGCGCAGGAATTTCGCGCACAGCATCGGCGTGGTAGTCAGCGAGACGAGCAGCGACACGATGATGGCGATGCTCAGCGTTACCGCGAATTCGCGGAAGAGCCGCCCGACGATTCCGCCCATCAGCAGGATGGGAATGAACACCGCGATCAGCGACGTGCTCATGGAAAGCACCGTGAAGCCGATCTCCTTCGAACCCTTCATCGCCGCCTGCAAAGGGGAAAGGCCCGCTTCCAGATAGCGAGTGACGTTCTCGATCACCACGATGGCATCGTCCACCACGAAGCCCGTCACGATCGCGAGCGCCATGAGCGAGAGGTTGTCCACCGAATAGCCGAAGAGGTACATCACGCCGTAGGTCCCGATCAGCGACACTGGCACAGCCACCGCCGGAATCACGGTGGCCCACACGCTGCGCAAAAAGATGAAAATCACCATGATCACCAGGAACACGGTGATCAGCAGCGTGATCTGAATGTCGTCCACCGACGCGCGAATCGTGGTCGTGCGGTCCTCGGCCACGCTCAGCTCCGCCGAGGCGGGCAGCGACGCCTGCAGCACGGGCAGCAGCGCGCGCACGCGGTCCACCGTGCCCACAATATTCGCGCCGGGCTGGCGGAACACGATCAGCGTCACGCAGGGCGTCCCATTGTCGAGTCCGGCGTTGTATACGTCCTCCACCGAGTCGCGCACGGTGGCAATGTCGCCCAGGCGCACGCCGGCGCCGTTGTGATAGGCGACGATCACGCGCTGGTAGCGCGCCGCGTCATAAAGCTGGTCGTTGTCGTAAATCATCCAGCGAACGCGGCCGTTCGAGAGATCGCCCTTCGGAAGATTGGAATTAATCTGGCCAATCGCCGCGCGCACGCTATCGAGCCCAATGCCCTGCGCGGCCAGCACCGCCGGATTTACTTCAATGCGCACCGCCGGTCGCGCGCTGCCGCCTACGAACACCTGGCCGACGCCATTCACCTGCGCCAGCTTCTGCGCCACGATCGAATCCGAAACGTCGTAGAGCGTGCTCAGCGGCAGGTACTTCGAGCGCATCGCAAGAATCAGAATTGGAGAGTCCGCCGGATTCACCTTCCAGTAGTGCGGCTTCTGCGGCAGGTTGGCGGGCAATTGCCCGCCGGCGGCATTGATCGCGGCTTGCACGTCGCGGGCCGCGGCGTTGATGTCGCGGCTCAGTTCAAACTGGAGAACAATCCTCGTGGATCCCAGCAGGCTCTCCGAGGTCATTTCCGTGACGCCCGCAATGCGCCCCAATTGGCGCTCGAGCGGCGTGGCCACGGCGGAGGCCATCGTCTCCGGGCTGGCGCCGGGGAGCGACGCTTGTACTTGTATCGTCGGAAATTCGACTTCAGGCAGCGGCGCGACGGGCAGCAGCATGTACGCCACCGTGCCCGCAAGCAGAACGGCGATCGTCAGCAGCGAGGTTCCGATGGGCCTGCGAATGAATGGAGCGGAGATGGCCATGTGCCGCCCCTAATCCGCCGCGGATTCCTGCTCGATCGGATTGCCCAGCCTATAGCGCGAAAAGCGGCGCGCCAGCCGGTCGAACCACAGATAGACGACCGGCGTCGTAAAGAGCGTAAGCACCTGGCTCACGAGCAGGCCGCCGACGATGCTGATTCCCAGCGGACGGCGCAACTCCGAACCCGTGCCGGAGCCAAGCGCCAGCGGCAGTCCGCCCAGCAGCGCCGCCATCGTGGTCATCATAATCGGGCGGAATCGCAGCAGGCACGCCTGATAAATCGCTTCGACCGCGCTCTTCCCTTCCTTGCGCTCCGCCTCGAGCGCGAAATCAATCATCATGATGGCGTTCTTCTGCACGATGCCGATCAAAAGGATGATGCCTATCAGCGCCACCACGCTGAAATCTTCGTGGCAGATCAGCAGCGCCAGCAGCGCGCCCACCCCCGCGGAAGGCAGCGTCGAGAGAATCGTGAGCGGATGAATATAGCTTTCGTAGAGCACGCCGAGCACGATGTACACCGTGATCACAGCCGCGAGGATCAGCAGCGGCTCATTCGCCAGCGAGGCCTGGAACGCCTCCGCGGTGCCTTGAAAGGCCGCGTGAATGGATGCGGGCATGCCGATCTGCCGCTCGGCGCCATTAATCGCGTCCACCGCGTCGCCCAGCGACGTTCCCGGCCCCAAATTGAAGGACAAGGTCACGGACGCAAACTGCCCTTGATGGTTCACGGCTACCGGCCCCGTCTTCTGCTCGAAATGTGCGAAGGTGCTGAGCGGCACCTCCGTGCCATTGGCGGACTTCACGTAGATCGCCTTCAGCGAATCCAGGTTTTCCTGGTAACGCGGATCCACCTCGAGGACCACGTGATACTGATTCAGTTGAGTGAATATCGTGGAGACTTGCCGCTGCCCGAAGGCGTCGTAGAGCGTGTTGTCTATTTCCGCGGGTGTCACGCCGAGCCGCGAGGCCGTGTCGCGATCAATCGCGACTTCCGCTTGCAGGCCGTCGTCCTGCTGATCGCTTGCCACGTCGCGCAATTGCGGCAGTGCTGCGAGAGTATCCTTCAGCCGGGGGGCCCACTGCGCCAGTTCGCTGGCATCCGCATCCTCGATCGAGTATTGATATTGCGTGCGGCTCACCCGGTCGGAAACGCTCAAATCCTGCACCGGCTGCATGAAGAGCGTGATTCCGCCGACTTGCTTCAGGCGCGGCTCAAGCCGCCGAATAATCTCCGAAGCGCTTTCGCTGCGCTGCTCGCGCGGCTTCAGGTTGATCTGAATGCGCCCGCTATTCGGCGTCATGTTCGTTCCATCCACGCCGATGAACGAGGAAAGGCTCACCACATCTGGATCCTTCAGGATGATGCGTGCGAGCGCCTGTTGCCGCTCGTCCATCGCGGCGAAGGACACGTCCTGCGGCGCCTCCGAAATCCCGAGAATTACGCCCGTGTCCTGCACCGGGAAAAATCCCTTCGGGATGTAGTAATAGAGGACGAAGGTCAGCACCAGCGTGCCCAGCGTGACGGCGAGCGTGGCCGTCTGATGCCGGAGCACGAACTGCACGCCTTTCCCGTAGAGCTCGATGCCGCGGTCGAAAAATCTGCCGGAGGCGCGATAGAAGCGCCCCTGCTCCTCAGGCTTTTCGCGGTGCAAGAGCTTCGCGCACATCATCGGCGTCAGCGTCAGCGAGACGAACGCGGAGACCATGATCGTCACGCCCAGCGTGATCGCGAATTCGCGGAAGAGCCGCCCGACAATATCTCCCATGAAAATCAGCGGTATCAGCACCGCGATCAGCGACACGGTAAGCGACAGAATCGTGAACCCGATCTGCTCGGAGCCTTTCAGCGCGGCTTGCAGCGGCGGATAGCCCTCCTCGATAAATCGCGCGATGTTTTCGATCATCACGATCGCGTCGTCCACCACGAACCCGGTGGAAATCGTGAGCGCCATCAAGGAGAGATTGTCCAGGCTGTACCCCGCGAGGTACATCACGCCGAACGTCCCCACAATCGAGAGCGGCACCGCCACGCTGGGAATCACGGTAGCCGCGGCGCTGCGCAGGAAGAGAAACATCACCAGCACCACCAGCCCGATCGTCAGCATCAGCTCGAATTGCACGTCTTTCACAGAGGCGCGGATCGTGGTCGTCAGGTCCGTGAGAATAGACACGTTCACCGAAGACGGCAGCGAAAGCTGCAATCGCGGCAGCAGCTCTTTAATCCGGTTGGCCACGCCGATGATGTTCGTGCCCGGCTGGCGCTGGATATTCAGGATTACGGCGGGCGTCGTGTTTTTCCAGGCCGCCTGCTCCGTGTTTTCGGCGCCGTTGACCACATCCGCCACGTCGGAGACGCGCACCGGCGCGCCATTACGGTACGCAATGATCAGCGCGCTATATTCAGCGCCGTTCAGAATCTGATCGTTTGCGCCGATGGTGAACGCCTGGCGCGGCCCGTTCAGGTTGCCCTTCGCCTGATCCACGTTGGCGGTCGAAAGCGCGGTGCGGAGGTCTTCCAGGCTCAGTCCATAGGCGGCGAGGGCCGTGGGATTCGCCCGCACGCGAACGGCGGGCTTTTGGCCGCCGCTGATGGTCACCAGGCCCACGCCGGAGAGCTGCGAAATTTTCTGCGCCAGGTTGGTATCGGCCAGGTCTTCCACTTGCGTCAGCGGCAGCGTGGCGGAACTCAGCGCCAGGGTGAGCACCGGCGTATCGGCCGGATTCACCTTGCTGTATACGGGGGGATTCGGCAGGCCCTGCGGAAGATAGGACGAGGCGGAATTGATCGCGGCCTGCACCTCCTGCTCCGCCACATCAATATTTTCCTTCAGCGCAAATTGCAGCGCGATCAGCGACGCGCCATAGGAACTGGTGGACGTCATCTGATTCAGCCCAGGAACTTGACCGAACGTGCGTTCGAGGGGCGTCGTCACCGCGGACGCCATCACGTCCGGGCTCGCGCCGGGATAAAACGTGAGGACTTGAATGGTGGGATAGTCCACCTGCGGCAGGGCGGAAACTGGAAGTTGCAGGTAGGCGACGATGCCTGCCAGCATCACCCCGATCATCAGCAGCGACGTTGCGACAGGCCGAAGAATGAATGGCCTGGAAGGACTCACGGCGCGTACCCCGTCGCCGCGCTCGGCGCCGCATTCGCGGAGCTTGGCGCCGCGGTGGAAGGATGCGTCGAAACCTTGGTTCCTTGTTGCAGCTTATCCTGGCCGTCCACCACGATTTCTTCGCCCGGCGCGAGGCCCTTGCGGATCACGGTCAGATTGCCCTCGTTGAAGTCCACGTCCACCGGCCGAAGTTGCGCTTCCTGCTGGCGGTCCACGATGTACACGAAAGGCGAATTCGCGCCCTTTTGCACCGCAGCCGTGGGAATCACGAGCGCCTTTTTGCGCACCGTGAGAAAGAGCCGAGCGTTCACGAATTGGTTCGGCCAAAGCGCGGAATCGGGATTATCGAAGACGGCTTTCAGCTTGATCGTTCCGGTGGTCGGGTCAATCTGGTTATCCACGGTTTCCAATTTGCCGTTGGCGAGCTTCGTGCCGCCGTCGCGACTGTACGCCTCCACGGTCAACTGCCGCTTCTTCATTTCGGCTTGCACTTCGGGCAAGGCGTCTTCGGGAAGCGTGAAGATCACGGCGATCGGATGAAGCTGCGCGATCACCAGCATGCCGTTCTGATCGCTGGCGTGGACGATATTGCCGGGGTCCACCAGGCGCAGGCCGACGCGCCCGGAAATCGGCGCGGTGATGTGGCAATAGGCCAGTTGCAGCTTGGCGCTGTCAATCTGCGCCTTGTCCGTCTGGATCGAGCCTTCGAATTGTCCCACCGTCGCCGTCTGCGAATCGAGTTCCTGCTTGGCGATGACGCCCGATTTCCACAGCGATTGATCGCGGCTCAGGTTCACCTGCGCATTGGCCTGCGTCGCCGTGTCCTTCGCGAGCTGCCCTTGCGCCTGCGCGAGAGCAACTTCGTAGGGACGGGGATCTATTTCCGCCAGCAGATCGCCCGCATGGACGAACTGCCCTTCGCGGAAATGTACCGCCATGATCTGGCCATCCACGCGGGAATGCACCGTGACGGTGTAGTACGGAGTGACGGTGCCGAGTCCCGAGACGTAATATGGCACGTCGCGCTGCGCCACGGGAACGACGCCCACCGAAATCGCCTGCCCCGCCGCTGTGGTTCGTCCCGCTGCGGCCGCCGCGCCCTGCTTGGGGCGGCTCCAGACGCGGTATGCCACCACGCCTGCAATTATTGTCAGGATCACGAGCGCCCAAATCCATCCGTGCCCTTTGCCCGGGGGCTGGCTGCCGTCATACGGCGGCGTCGGCCCGCCTTGGGTCGGTTGCGGGGCGAACGGGGCGCCTGGATCGGTTCTCAGGGTGTCGGGCACAGCCATGTTTCTCCTCGGCGTCAACCTGTGCGGCTACAAATAATATAGACGTGCGCGGGCCGACGCTGGATACATCGCCTCGATCTCGCCTGCCGATTTTAGCAGCCCGGCGCGGCGCTGTCGAAAATCTCGCGCCACGGCTTTCGGGTGGGTGTAGGCTACTCTGTGGGAGCGGGCGCCTCGGCATCTTAGAAGCGGCATCGCTCGACTCACCGTCACCGGGAGAACGAATCATGCCCAGAGTGAATCAACTTCGCGTGAACGGCAAAACCTATACCATTGACGCCGACGCGACCGCCTCGCTGCTCTTCGTCCTGCGCGATCAGCTTGGCTTGACTGGCAGCAAATACGGCTGCGGCGAGGGCCAGTGCGGCGCGTGCACCGTGCTACTCAATGGAAATCCGCGGCGATCCTGCATCACGAAGGTCGGCACGGCCGCGACGCGCGAGATCACGACGATTGAAAGCCTCGAAAAGGATGGCAAGCTGCATCCCGTGCAGCAAGCCTTCCTCGATGAAGGCGCCATGCAATGCGCCTATTGCACCTCCGGGATGATTATGACGGCGGTGGCGCTGCTGCGAGCGAATCCGCGTCCCTCCGAAGACCAGATCGCGCAATATATGGAGGGCAACATCTGCCGCTGCGGCACATATCCGCGCATTATCGCCGCCGTGCAGCGCGCCGCGCAGGCGGGAACGGAGCCACGCGCATGAGCGAGAATCCGGCGGCTTCGCGCATCCCCGAAGGCCCAGAAGGCTTTGACGCGGCAATGGAACCCGAACGCTATGAACTGCTGGCCCGGCCGGCGTACAGCTTCGAAATGCAGCGGCGCGATTTTTTCAAGGTGCTCGGCGCCGGGATTCTGATCTTCTGCGTGGCAAAGGAAGCCTTCGCACTGCAGGAATCTGGCGGCGGACGACGCCAGTTCGGCGGCCAACCCCTGCCGAAGGAGATTTCCGCGTGGCTGCACCTGGGCGAAAACGGCATGGTTACCACCTACACCGGAAAGGTGGAAGTTGGGCAGAACGTCCGCACGTCGCTGAGCCAAGCCGTGGCCGAGGAGCTGCGCTTCCCTATCGAGAAGATCACGCTGGTGATGGGCGATACGCAACTGACGCCTTATGACGCGGGGACGTTCGGCAGCCGCACCACGCCGACGATGAATTTGAAGCTGCGGCAGGTGTCTGCCGCGGCGCGCGACGCGCTGATCGAGCTTGCCGCGAAGCAGTGGAACACGGACGCGAAGGACCTCGCGGCGGCCGACGGCAAAATCACCGATTCGCGCAACAATCGCTCCGTGGAATACGCGGAACTGCTGAAGGGCCGCCAGATTACTCAAAATATTCCCGCTGAAGACCCGCTGATTCCGCCCGCGCAATGGACCGTGGAAGGAACGCCGGTTCCGAAGGTGGATGGGCGCGATTTCGTTACCGGAAAGCACCGGTATCCTTCGGATCAGGCTCTGCCGGGAATGCTCTACGGAAAGGTGCTGCGTCCGCCGGCGTTCGGCGCGACGCTTAGCTCGGTGGATACGCGACCTGCCGAGCAGACGGCCGGCCTCGTCGTGGTCCACGATGGGGATTTCATCGGCGTCGCCGCGCCGAGCACGGATGGCGCCGCCGGGGCAGTCGCCGGAATTCACGCCGAATGGAAGACGGAGCCCGGGCAGCCCTCCAGTGAGAATGTGTTCGAATACCTGAAGGATAATCCGGAGCCGGGTCGCGGCGGCGAGCAGAATACGGAAAACCCGCCGGCAAATGAAGCCTCGGCGCCCGGAGCGCAGCGGATGAGCGCGACCTACACCGTCGCCTACATCGCGCATGCGCCGCTCGAACCGCGCGCGGCTCTGGCGCAATGGACCGACGATAACCACCTCACGGTGTGGACAGGCACGCAGCGGCCCTTCGGCGTGCGCCAGGAACTGGCCCAGGCGTTTCGTTTGCCGGAGGACAATGTTCGCGTGCTGATGCCGGACACAGGCGCGGCCTACGGCGGAAAGCACACCGGAGAATGCGCGGTGGAAGCGGCGCGGCTGGCCAAGGCGGCGAAAAAGCCCGTGAAGCTGGTCTGGACCCGGGAGGAGGAATTCACCTGGGCGTATTTTCGTCCGGTCGGCGTGATTGACGTACGGGCGACGCTCGACGGCGGACAAATCACGGAATGGGAATTCGATAACTATAATTCGGGTGGCGCCGGGCTGGAATCCTTCTACGCGATACCGCACAAGACCACGCGATTTCACCGGACGAAATATCCGCTGCGCCAGGGCTCGTACCGCGCGCTGGCGGCCACGGCGAATCATTTTGCGCGGGAGTCGTTCATGGACGAACTGGCTCATGCGGCGAAGGTGGATCCGCTCGAATTCCGGCTCAATCATCTGCATAAGGACGATCCGACGCAGGGGCGGCTGCGGGCCGTCTTCGAAGCCGCGGCCGAGAAATTCGGCTGGGGAAAATCGGCGAAGGCCGCCGGCCACGGATTCGGAATGGGCGGCGGATTCGAGAAGGCCGGCAACGTGGCAACGTTCGCCGAAGTGGCCGTGGATGAGAAAAGCGGCGACGTGAGCGTGGTTCGGCTGGCGACGGCGTTTGAAGGCGGGGCGGTGGTGAATCCCGATGGGCTGCGCAACCAGCTTACCGGCGCGAACATCATGGGAATCGGCGGCGCGCTTTTCGAGCACATTGATTTTGCGAACGGGCGGATTCTGAATCCGCGCTTTTCGAAATATCGCGTGCCGCGCTTCAGCGACGCGCCGAAAATCGAGGTTGTGCTGCTGGACCGCAAGGACATCCCTCCGGCGGGCGCGGGCGAATCGCCAATTATGGGAGTGGCGTCGGCCATCGGCAACGCCATCTTCGACGCTATAGGCACGCGCCTTCGCGCGATGCCCATGGCCCCGCACGGGCTGAAAAAGGCCTGATCCCGCGTAGTACTTCGATTGGCCAATCCGATACCGGCGGTGCGCGCGCCGCAACTTTCACCTGCCGGAAGGTGTTACATCCCTTGTATGGCCCCAGGCGACGCCGGGGGCTGACACTTGAAATGAGACCCGCTCCGGGAGGAAAACCATCATGAAGATGCACAAGCTTGTTTTGAGTGGCGCGGCCCTGATCGCCCTGTGCGCGCCCGCCGTTCTTGCGCAGGCTCAGACCACGACCACCGCGGGCGCGTCGATTGGCGCGGCGGATAAGCCCGCGACGACGGGGCAGCGAAAAGAAAATCAACAAGACCGGATCGCGCAAGGCGATCAAAGCGGGCAGCTCACCTCCGGCGAGACCAAGAGCCTGGAAACGAAGGAAGCCGGGATCAATAAAGAGACGCGGACGATGCGTTCGGAAGACAATGGCCATTTGACTGCGGCCGATCGCGCCAAGGTGAATCGCCAGCAGAATCGCGTATCCAATTCGATCTACCGGGATAAGCACAACGCCAGGCAATCCCAGTTCGGCAATGGGAAACTTGGGCAGCGGCGCGAAAATCAACAGGACCGGATCGCGCAGGGTATTAAGAGCGGGAAGATGACTGCGGGCGAGGCGGCCAAAACGGAGCGGCAGCAGCAAAGAATCAACCGCGAAGCCTCGAACATGCGGCAGGCGAACGGCGGGAAATTGACGAATGCGGATAAGCGGGCGCTGAACCGCCGGCAGAACCGCGCGTCTCGCAATATCCACGCGAAAAAGCACAACGCGCGGCGGCAATAAGCGGCGATTTTTTCGCGCGAGGGCTCCGGCGCTCGGCTGGAGCCCTTCCCGGCGAGACGGCATTGCTTCAGGCTGCCGTTTCCTTAGCGGCGGGCTTGGCGGACGGCTCGATGCCGATTTCTTCGTCGGTTTCTCCGGTGCGGCTGAGGTTGATGGCCGTGTTCACCAGGGCGACGTGGGAAAAGGCCTGCGGGAAATTGCCGACGAAGCGCTCTTCTCTCACATCGTATTCCTCGGAAAGCAGGCCAACGTCGTTGGTCAGATCAACGAGCCGCGCGAAGAGCTTTTCGGCTTCGTCGCGGCGGCCCATCATGACGTAGTTATCCGCGAGCCAGAAGCTGCAAGCCAGAAAGACGCCCTCGCCCGAGGAGAGGCCGTCGCGGACCCTCTTCGTGTCGTACCGGAGTACGAAGCCCCCGCGGAGCAATTTCTTTTCGATGGCTCGGACCGTGCCCACGATGCGCGGATCGGTGGCGGGAAGGAAGCCAGTCTTCGCGGCCATGAGCAGGCTGGCGTCCAGTTCCTTTGAACCGTAGTACTGCACGAAGCTGCCGAGCTTGGGGTTGTAGCCTTTGCGGCAGACTTCTTCATGAATTTCCTCGCGAACTTTTTTCCAGCGCTCGACGGGGCCGTCGAGGCCGAACTTCTCCGAACTGCGAATCGCGCGATCGAATGCGACCCAGGCCATCATCTTCGAATGGGTGAACTGGCGCTTGGAGCCGCGAACTTCCCAAATTCCCTCGTCCGCCTGTCGCCAGATTGTTTCGAGATGCTCGAGGAGTTTGGCCTGAAGGGCGAGGCCGGGATGATCCTTGCGCAGGCCGCCTTCACGCGCGTGATAGAGGGCGCGGGCGACTTCGCCGTAGATATCAAGTTGAAGCTGCTCGGCGGCTTTATTGCCGATGCGCACGGGCTTGGATTTTTCGTATCCCGGGAGCCAATCGAGATCCTGCTCGCTCACCTGGCGCTCGCCGGCGAGGCCGTACATGATCTGCACTTGATCCGGGCTGCCGGCAACGGCGCGCAGAAGCCAATTCTGCCAATCGGCGGCTTCGTCGAAGTAGCCGGCGTTCATCAGCACTAAAAGCGTGAAGCTCGCGTCGCGGAGCCAGCAGAAGCGATAGTCCCAGTTGCGTTCGCCGCCAGGCCTTTCGGGTAAAGAGGTGGTTGCCGCGGCCAGCACGCCGCCGGTAGACCAATAGGTGAGGGCTTTGAGCGTGATGAGCGACCGCTGCACAACGTCCTTCCACGGGCCCCGGTATAGGCAGCGCGAACTCCAATCGGTCCAAAATTTTTCGGTATCGGTGAAGGCGCGCCGGGGATCAATTGGTTCCGGCGCGGGCAGATGAGATTGGCCGTAGGTGAGAACGAAGGGAACGGATTCACCTTCGCTGACGGAAAATTCGGCGACCGTTTTCATGTTCTCGCCGCGGAATTCGACGGGCGTGCGGAGAACGACCATGTTCGGTCCGGCAACGCCTCGCAAGCATCCGTCATCGGTGCGGGTGACCCAGGGAACCGAGCGGCCATAGTCGAAGCGAAGAACCAGTTCCATGCACATCGGAACGCGACCGCGACGGCCGCGAACGATGCGCACCACGTCGGAATGCTTGCCGCGGAGAGGCATGAAGTCGCAGACGGTGACAGAGCCTTCGGAGGTTTCGAAGTCGGTTTCGAGAATCAGAGTATCTTTGCGATAGCGCCGGGTCATCTTCGCCTTTTCATCGCGGGGGGCGATCTTCCAGCGGCCATGCTCGGGGGTCCCTAAAAGGGCGGCGAAGCAGGCGGGGGAATCGAAGCGCGGCCAGCAGAGCCAGTCGAGAGAACCATCCTTGGCGACGAGCGCGGCCGTCTCGCAGTCGCCGATCAGCGCGTAATCTTCAATTTTCGAGGGCATTGCGTCAATGAACCTCCGTGGCCGTAGGGGGGAGGAATCGCGACAGCGGCGATGGATGGCTGGGAAGCCTCCCATTTCATTCTACCCTGAATAGCGGGTTGCAGGCG
>Ga0134126_10002110_pt1 | contig 25252 bp, 29 predicted proteins | sample KB31752_FD_96881 | JGI IMG/M metagenome (GOLD analysis project Ga0134126, IMG submission 96881) | Terrestrial soil microbial communities with excess Nitrogen fertilizer from Kellogg Biological Station, Michigan, USA - KB3-175-2 | ecosystem: Environmental > Terrestrial > Soil > Unclassified ... | reverse complement strand
GACGATCCGTCCTTCCCGGCCCCCATCTTCGCCAACCTCGTCGAGCTCGACGGCGAACACGTCCTCATCTGGTCGCGCTGAGCAAATGCTGTCAGGGCCGCGGCGCAAAACGCGCCGCGGCTCTAAAGCCTCGGTATTATGCGGAGTAAACGGTCCACAACTTGGCGGCGTTCCGGCCTTTACAACAAACCACTCCGCATAATCTTCAACTCCACATAATCCACGTTATGCGGTGCACCGCATAACGTCGAAATCGGTGCCGGCTGGACGAAACGTGCCGAAAGCTCTGGTCAGGAATACGTTTCATTGAGTCTTTCCGATCCGTCCTTCGGGCCTCAGAAGCTCTACGCCAATCTCGGCCGTGCGGCGGGCCAAGACGTTGACGATCTCTTCGCCATCATCTGGAATCCGCGCAACTGAGTCTTTGCTCAACGCTCCCGCGCTTGTGCGCGGGAGCGTTTCCTTTCGTCGGTCGGATGATCGGGAGTCGAACGTACAATTTGTGCCTCTTTGCGGTGCGTAAACGCCTGTCTGCCATCTTAGACGTCGAAACTTCGATTCGTTCCGGGCTCTTATGCCCAACGATGTCCGGCGGTGACGACGAGAGCGACCCCAATAAGCGTGCAGCGGCTGCTCGCGCGGGCAGCCCCTATCTCAATACCGCGCAAGCCGCTCACTATCTAGGCATCTCCGAACGCACCTTGGAGGACATGCGCGCCTCTGCCAGCGGACCCACCTTCCGCAAGCACGGCACCTCGATCCGCTATCACATCCTCGACCTCGATACCTGGTCGGACAGCCGCAAACGCACGAGCACGCATTCCCCGCCCACCACCCGATAGAGGCGTTGATGCGAAAGCGCCCCCGAAACCATCGCCCGCGCAATCTGCTGACACCACGTGGTGTTGGCGCAATTGGAATGGCGTTCGCACTGCTTGGATATTTGGTAGCACCTCCCAGTTCTCCCCGACGCGCTGAATTTGTTTGGAACGGGAGCGCGAGTGCGCCCATTGGCCTTTATCGCGTCATTCACACCGGCAAGCTTGCACCCGGCGAACTCGTGCTCTCCGCGCCACCACCGTCGCTTGCGGCATTCGCCGCTCGCAGAGGCTATCTCCCGCAAGACGTGCCGCTCGTTAAACGCATCGCCGCTCAAGAGAAAGATGTGGTCTGCGCGCGCGGCAAGGCGCTGTTTATCAACGGTCGCTTTGCCGCTCAGCGGCTTGGGGCCGATGGCAAAGGACGTCCGCTTCCGGCCTGGTCCGGCTGCCAAACCCTTCGTGCCGGTGAGGTGTTTCTGCTGATGGCAAATGTGCGGACGTCTTTCGACGGTCGGTATTTCGGGCCAACGAAGATCAGTGAAATCGCAGGTACCCTGAGGCCGCTATGGACGCGCTGAAGGCCCTTGGTCTTTGCGCGCTCCTCGCAGCTTCGCCCCCATCCTCGCAGCCTTGCGGGCCCGTGGTACAGGTGGCGAGCGCCCAAATCGACCATTGGCAGGCCCTCATCGATGTCGCCGCGCAGCGGTTCGATATCCCTTCAGACTGGATTCGCGCGGTGATGGCGCGAGAGAGCGCGGGTCTTACCACACTTCACGGGGCACCCATTGTTTCGCGGTCGGGGGCTATGGGGTTGATGCAGCTCATGCCGGACACCTGGTTGGATATGCGTGCCCGATACGATCTCGGGGCCGATCCCTTTGACCCGCACGACAACATATTCGGGGGCACAGCCTATCTGCGCGAGATGTTCGACCGATATGGGTATCCCAATCTTTTTGCGGCCTATCACGCCGGACCCGGGCGACTGGACGATGCGCTTGCGGGACGAAGACCGCTTCCCCAGACCACCAAATCCTATCTCACAAATATCGTCTCCGGCGCGCAAATTGCGCCTTCTGCCGCGCAGAACGCGCCCTGGGATACTCTGTTTTTTGTTCGTGTACTTGAGCGAAATGCTCCGCCCAATGACGCCCATTCTGTGCCCAGTGCGCAGAGATTGTTCGTGCCGCTGCACACGATGCCCGAACACGGTCCCCACGAAAATTGAGAGAAACTGCGGATGAATGGCCAACCGCACCCAAAAGATCGTGCACGGCAAGATAAAGAGGCATTGGCGCCAAGAGTGCGCCAAGCCCTTGTCTGCACATCCAAACTGGTGACGCCAAAGGTCTCAAGTTTGGCGCCAAACTCTTCCAAGGCTTCGAATTTGTTGGATGCGGTAGCGCCGGTTGGCAGGTTTGGAATTCGGGAGGTCAATTCGTTTGGAGCATTTGTGAGACCGGCATGAGCGATGACGACGAGTTCACGCCAAAGCTCGGACGCATCCGGTCAACCAAAACACGCGAGCGCAAATACCTTCATCGCGTTCTGCAAGGGATAGCGCGTGCCGGCGGCCGAAACACAAAGGCCAAACGCTCGCGATTTGACGGCAGCCGCATCGGGCGCGGCTCTGGCGTTGGTCGCGTGCTGCGGCACGGCGGCATCCGTCAGCGCCGTGTGGTCGTGCAGGCGCGCTTCGTCAAACTTGCGGGCAAAGGGCTTCAAAGCGCGCAGCGTCATCTGCGCTACCTCCAGCGCGATGGTGTGAATCGCCACGGCGAGAGGAGTGCGCTCTACGACAAGACCAATGATGAAATCGACGGCCGTTCCTTCATGGAAGGAGGCCAGGGCGATCGCCACCAATTCCGCTTCATTGTCTCGCCGGAGGATGGCGACCAATACCAAGACCTGAAGCCGCTGATCCGCCGACTGATGGCCCAAATGGAACAGGACCTCGGCACCCAACTTGAGTGGGTTGCCGCCGATCATTTCAACACGGGTCATCCCCACGCCCATATCGTTGTCCGCGGCAAAGACGATCGCGGTCAGAACCTCGTCATCTCCCGCGAATACATCTCCCATGGACTGCGTGCCCGTGCAGCCGAGCTTGTCAGCCTCGATCTCGGCTCGCGAACAGATTTCGAGATCGATGCAGCCCTAAAGCGGGAGGTCGAGCAGGAGCGGTTTACGAGCCTAGACCGAGACCTCCTGAAGCAAGTCGATCCCGAGGGGCATGTTTCGGCGAATGCAGATCATGCGTTTCGTCAGACCTTACGGGCCGGTCGCTTGCGCAAACTGGAACGTCTGGGCCTGGCGGACGAGGTCGCACGGGGACAATGGACGCTCGCTGCGAATTTGGAAGCAACATTGCGCCAGATGGGTGAGCGCGGGGATATCATCAAGACTTTGCACCGCGAACTGGCGGGCAGCGGCGTGCCGCGCGATCTATCCGCCTATGCAATCTATGATCCGAACGAACAACGACAGCTTCTCGGCCGTGTCATGGCCCACGGCCTATCGGATGAATTGAATGAGCGGCGCTATCTGATCCTCGATGGCGTAGATGGCCGCGCTTATTTTGTCGATGCGGGGCTTATCGATCCCGAAAACCTGCCACAGCGCAACAGCATCGTTGCTGTCATTCCGGTACGTGTAAGCATTCGGCCTTCCGACCGGAGCATTGCGGAGATCGCGGCAGCCAACGACGGCACCTACAGTGCTGTTCTTCATGCCCAGCACGACCCTTACGCGTCGCCCGAATTCATCCGCGCCCATACCCGCCGGCTCGAGGCTCTACGGCGGGGCGGCGTCGATGTGAAACGCGCTAATGACGGAACCTGGTCCATTTCATCCGCACATCTGACGGAGGTCGAAACGTTTGAACGATCGGCGACACGGGCTTTCCCCGTCCAATTCGAGGTCAAGGCTCACTGGCCGCTGGAGCAACTGGTGACAGCCCAAGGAGCCACCTGGCTTGACCGGGAACTGGTCAACGGACAGCAGGCGGACTGGCGCGATGCGGGTTTCGGACATGACGCGCGCGACGCCTTGGAACGCCGTCGGCTGTGGCTATTGCAAAACGGCCTCGCCTTGGAGAACGGTGACCGCACCATCTACCCAACTGGGATGCTGGGCGAATTGCAGCGACGAGATTTGGCACATGCCTCTAAGACACTCTCGGCCAAACTGAATTTGCCTTATGTCGAAGTCAAAGCGGCTGCGCGTGTCAGCGGTCTTTATGTCGAGAAAATCGATCTTGTGAGCGGGCGATTTGCAGTGATCGCAGATCCCCGCGCATTCATGCTCGTTCCCTGGCGGCCCGTCATCGAGAACCAATTGGGCAAACAGCTCTCCGGTATCGTTCGCGAAGATGGGGTTTCGTGGACGTTTGGACGTCAACGCGGCGGTCCCGCAATTTCTTAAGTTTCGGCAGCTGGCGCTCTCGAAACAATCGGTGCGTGCCTTCTCGCGTCGGTTTGTGCTTGGGCCGTATGGAACCGCCGTTGCCGAAATCTCCGTCATCCTCGATTCCTGTTTGCGTTTCGAGAGTGACGCCTATGACCCCCACCAAACTTCTTGTCGGTCAGATTTTTGCAGTGTTCGCGATTGCGATCGGTGGGATCTGGTTTGCGACCGAATGGCTGGCCTGGCATTTGGGCTTTCAGCCACGCTTGGGCACGCAGTGGTTTTCGCTGCTGTCATTTCCATTCTACTACCCCTGGCGACTCTTCGAATGGTGGTTCGCCTACGACGCCTATGCGCATGAGCTCTTCAACACAGCCGGCGCGATCGCCGCATCCAGCGGGTTTCTGGGATGTGCCGTTGCCATTGGCGGATCGCTGTGGCGTGCCCGGCAGGTTGGCCGCATCACGACCTACGGGTCTTCGCGGTGGGCAAACGCGCTGGAGATCAAGAAAGCTGGTCTGTTCCGGTCCGCCGGTGTGTTCCTTGGAGAGTATGAAGGTAACTACCTCCGTCACAACGGGCCCGAGCATGTCATGGCATTCGCGCCAACCCGCTCCGGAAAAGGTGTCGGCCTCGTTGTGCCGACGCTTCTGTCCTGGACCGAGAGCGTCGTCATCCACGACATCAAGGGCGAAAACTGGCAACTGACCGCCGGCTGGCGATCGCAGTTCTGCCATTGCCTGCTGTTCAATCCGACCGATGCGCGCAGTGCGCGTTACAATCCGCTGCTCGAAGTCCGCAAAGGCCCCAGCGAGGTGCGCGATGTGCAGAACATCGCCGACATCCTGGTCGATCCAGAAGGCGCGCTCGAGCGGCGCAATCATTGGGAGAAGACGAGCCATTCGCTGCTGGTCGGCGCCATCCTGCATGTCCTCTACGCAGAGGAAGACAAAACCTTAGCGCGCGTCGCATCTTTCCTGTCCGATCCCTTGCGTTCCTTTGAGCACACCTTGCGGGCCATGATGGCGACCAACCATCTGGGAACGACCGAACACCCTATTGTTCATCCGGTCGTTGCGTCTGCTGCGCGCGAAGTTTTGAACAAGTCGGACAACGAACGCTCTGGCGTGCTATCGACGGCCATGTCGTTTCTAGGGCTGTACCGCGATCCGACAGTTGCCCACACGACATCGGCCTGCGACTGGCGGATTGCGGATCTGATGGACGCAGACAACCCTGTTTCGCTCTATCTCGTCATCCCGCCGTCAGACATCTCTCGCACCAAGCCGTTGGTGCGTCTGGTGCTGAACCAGATCGGCCGTCATCTCACAGAGAAACTCGAGGGCGATCCGGCCAAACATCGCAAACATCAACTCCTGATGATGCTGGATGAGTTTCCCGCACTGGGGCGGCTCGATTTCTTCGAGACGGCACTGGCTTTCATGGCGGGCTACGGCATCCGGGCCTATCTGATCGCCCAGAGCCTCAACCAGATCTCCAAAGCCTATGGCGAGAACAACGCCATCCTCGACAATTGCCATGTGCGGATCGCGTTCTCGTCGAACGACGAACGTACCGCCAAGCGGATCTCCGATGCGCTGGGCACCGCTACCGAATTGCGTGCGCAACGCAATTATGCCGGACATCGCCTGTCACCGTGGCTCGGCCACGTCATGGTCTCTCGCCAGGAAACCGCGCGCCCGCTGCTGACACCCGGCGAGGTGATGCAGCTGCCGCCCTCCGACGAACTGGTTCTGATCTCGGGCCTAGCGCCAATCCGCGCGAAAAAGCTGCGTTATTACCAGGACGCGAACTTCACTGGCCGTCTGCTTCCGACACCCGTCTTGATCGAAGGGGTCTACGCCGACAAGCCCGAACCGCGTGGAGACGATTGGAGTGGGCAGACGCGCAGCCTGCACAACGCCCTCTACGAAGCAGCCATCGCAGAAGACGCTTCTGACTCGGATGCTGATGAGGGTGGACGTCAACGTCAATGGGCGCCCGACGAAGCGACACCGTCGCGCCGGGCCAAGACCAAGCGAAACCGCGACACGCGCGACCCGGCGATGGGCGATCTTCTCGATGTTCTGACCCGCGCCCGCGCCATGAACGACGGCGAACACCGTATCGACAGCGACATCCTGCGCTCATTCTGAGGACACCATGAAGGTTCGCCATTGCCTCTATTTTGACGAGAGAGTCAGCGCAGAGCTGGAAGCCCTGGCGGCGAAGCCGGGAACCAGCAAATCCGACGTTGTGAATGCCGCGCTGCAGTCGTTCTTCAAGAACAAAGGCACGGATCAGCTTGAGGTGCGGCTGAGACCCCGTCTCGACCGGCTGAGCGATCATCTCGTCCGTATTGAGCGCAATCAGCAGATCGTTCTTGAGACGCTCGCCCTCTTCATTCACTACCAGCTGACCATCAGCGCACCGCTGCCCGCGAGCCAGCTTTCGGCCTTGCAGGCCGTGGGCAATGAACGCTTCCAGAGCTTCATCGACCAGGTCAGTCGCAAGCTGGCCAAAGGCGTCACGTTCTCCAGCGAGGTCGTCGGGCGCGCCGAAGATCTGCGTGACGACGATGCGGGGTCCAAATGACGGAACAATCAGAAAGCCGCGAGCGCCAACGCACCATGCTCAAAAGCGCGATGGGCCCAAGGATTGCCGCGGCCCTTGCCGATCCGTTGGTGATCGAAGTGATGGTGAACCCTGACGGCGCCTTGCGAGTCGATCGTTTGGGCGAAGGGCGCGTTGACCTCGGCGTTCGAATCGCACCGGCGGCGACCGAGCGGATCATCCGCCTGGTGGCGTCGCATTTGGGGCTCGAAGTCCATGCCAATAGTCCGATCGTCAGCGCTGAGCTGCCGTCTTTGGGGAACGCAATCGCGGGCGAACGCTTCGAGGGCCTTCTGCCGCCGGTCGTGCCTGCGCCCTGTTTTGCCATTCGCAAGCCGGCAACCAAAATCCACACCCTGGGCGACTATGTGGATGTCCACATCCTGACCGCGAATGAGGCGGCCTGGCTGCAACAGGCTGTCTCGGCGCGCAGGAACATTCTGATCGCCGGTGGCACCAGCTCCGGCAAGACAACACTGGCAAACGCATTGCTCGCCGAGATTGCGCATCATGACGAGCGCGTGATCGTCATTGAGGACACCCGCGAACTGCAATGCGCGGCACCCGATTGTGTGAATTTGCGCACCAAGCCGGGCGTGGCGTCGCTCGCCGATCTGGTGCGCTCGACGATGCGGTTGCGACCGGATCGGATCATCGTCGGCGAAGTGAGGGGCGCCGAAGCCCTCGACATGCTTAAGGCCTGGAACACGGGCCATCCGGGTGGGATTGCGACCGTCCATGCCAATTCCACTCCGGCTGCGCTCTATCGCCTTGAACAGCTTATTCAGGAAGCCGTTGTCACCGTGCCCCGCCGCCTGATCGCCGAAGCTATCGACATCGTGGTGTTCATCGGCGGCCGTGGCAACACCCGCCGCGTTGAGGCCATCGCTGAAGTGGCGGGCCTTACTGCCGATGGCGATTACGCGCTCACGACACTTTCCGGTCCACGCCTACACGCGCTCTAACGAAGGAGATTGTCATGAGACTTCGCCGCTTTCTGTTGCTTACCGCCATTGCCGTCACAGCGTTTACTCCGTCGGCCTTCGCCAGCGGCACCGACATGCCCTGGGAAGCGCCGCTGCAGAACATTCTCGATTCCATTCAGGGACCGGTCGCCAAGTCCATTGCGGTCATTATCATCATCATCACCGGACTAACGCTCGCCTTCGGCGAAACCTCCGGCGGCTTTCGACGGCTCGTTCAGATCGTGCTTGGTCTCTCGATCGCCTTTGCGGCCTCCAGCTTCTTTCTCTCCTTCTTCTCCTTCGGCGGCGGAGCGCTCGTCTCGTGACCGAAGGTTTGGAGGTGCCGCTGCACCGTTCCCTAACCGAGCCAATACTGCTCGCAGGCGCACCGCGTGCGCTCGCCATTGTGAATGGGACGGTTGCGGCGGCCCTCGGGCTGGGACTTCGCATGTGGATTGCCGGACTTCTGTTCTGGGCCGTGGGTCACACTGTCGCTGTGTTTGCCGCCAAGCGCGATCCCGACTTTGCCGAAGTGTTGCGCCGCCATCTTCGCCATAAGGCGCACCTGTCGTGTTGAACTTTCGCGAATATCGCTGCAAAGTCGATCGCCTGGCCGATCATCTGCCCTGGGTGGCGCTGGTGGCACCCGGTGTGGTGCTCAACAAGGACGGCAGCTTCCAGCGGACGTTTCGGTTCCGCGGTCCCGACCTCGAAAGCGCCACTGAGGCTGAACTCGTGGCGGCCTGCGCGCGGATCAACAATATATTGCGCCGGTTCGGCTCCGGCTGGGCGCTGTTCTTCGAGGCCGATCGCTTCGAGGCGGCCGGCTATCCGGACAGTGTGTTCCCGGACGCTGCGTCCAAACTCGTAGACGACGAGCGGCTGGCGGGCTTCGAGATTGGAGCCGAGAAACACTTCGACAGCACTTACTATCTGACACTCGTTTACATGTCGCCGCCCGATGCGGCATCGCGGGCTGAGCGGACACTGATCGAGCGCGAACAGACAAACACGTCGCGCGACTGGAAGGCCGAGTGTGCCGCCTTCGTCGCCGAGACCGACAAGGCCTTCGATCTTTTCGGCCAGGTCCTGCCGGAGATTGCAGCGCTCGATGACGAAGAAACGTTGACCTATCTTCATGGTGCTGTGTCGGCCAAACGACATCTCGTTTCGCCGCCGGAGATTCCAGCCTATCTCGATGCGGTTCTTGCCGACACGCCACTAAGTGGCGGTCTTGAGCCCATGTTGGGCGACCAGCATCTGCGAACCATCACGATCTTAGGGTTTCCGAATACGACACGGCCGGGATTGCTCGACGCACTCAACCACCTAGATTTTCGCTATCGCTGGACGACGCGTTTCATTGCGCTCGACAAGGCGGACGCCACCAAGGCGCTGGTGAAGATCCGGCGGCAATGGTTCAACAAACGCAAATCCATTGCCGTAATGCTACGGGAAGTCGTCCACAACGAACCGGTCCAGCTCCTCGATACCGACGCCGACAACAAGGTGGTGGATGCCGATCAGGCCCTGCAGGCGCTTGGCGGCGATCACGTCGCCTTCGGCTATGTCACCATCACCGTCACGGTGATGGATGAAAGCCTCTCCACGGTTGAGGAAAAGGCGCGCGCCGTCGAACGCGTAATCAATGGGCTTGGCTTCACCACCATCCGCGAAAGCATCAATGCGGTGGAAGCGTGGCTGGGCAGTCTGCCGGGACAACTTTACGCCAATGTCCGCCAGCCGCTGGTTCACACGCTGAACCTATCCCATCTGATGCCGGTCTCGAGCGTATGGGCGGGACCGGAGCGCAACGAACATCTGGATGGGCCGCCGCTGTTCTACGCGGAAACCACGGGCTCGACGCCATTCCGGTTTTCAACCCATGTGGGTGATGTGGGGCATATGCTCATTGTCGGCCCGACGGGCGCCGGCAAATCTGTCCTGCTGTCGCTGATGGCGATGCAGTTCCGGCGCTATGAAGGTTCGCAGGTTTACATCTTCGACAAGGGCAACTCCGCGCGAGCCGCAACGCTCGCGATGGGCGGCGCACATCACGAACTCGGCTCGGCTGGAGCACTGGCGTTTCAGCCGTTGGCGCATATCGACGGCGACGCTGAGCGTAGTTGGGCCGCCGACTGGATCGCTGGCCTACTCGACCACGAAAAGATCGGTGTCACACCCGAGATCAAGGAACAAGCCTGGGCGGCTCTGAACAGTCTCGCAACGGCTCCGCAGGCAGAGCGCACGCTGACGGGTCTTTCCCTTCTTCTTCAGTCGAATGTCCTGCGCTCCGCATTGCGTCCCTATACGTTGGAGGGACCGTTTGGACAGCTGCTGGATGCAGCCCAAGACAGTCTAGCCTTGAAAGACGCGCAGTGTTTCGAAACCGAAGCTCTCATGCACCAGGCAGCCGTTGTGCCGCCGGTGCTGACCTATTTGTTTCACCGGCTGGACGAACGCTTCGATGGACAGCCGACGCTGCTGATCCTCGATGAAGCTTGGGTGTTTCTCGACAACCCGCTGTTTGCGGCCCGCATCCGCGAATGGCTCAAGGTTTTGCGTAAGAAGAACGTCGCGGTGATGTTTGCCACCCAATCCCTGGCGGACATTGCGAATTCCTCGATTGCACCGGCCATCATCGAAAGCTGTCCACAGCGGATATTTCTGCCGAATGACCGGGCGATCGAACCGCAGGCGCGAGCAGCTTATCAGCAGTTCGGGTTAAACGAGCGCCAGATCGAACTGATCGCGCATGCGATCCCGAAGCGCCAATACTACCTCCAATCCCGCCGCGGCAACCGGCTGTTTGAGCTCGGTATGGGCGCGATTGCGCTCGCCTTCTGCGGATCCTCGTCACCGGCCGATCAGACCTTGATCGACAAAATCATTTCCGAATACGGCGCAGAGCACTTCGCCGACGTGTTCCTGATCGCCAAAGGGCTCGATTGGGCATCCGATCTTCTCACCGAGTTTTCTAGAAAGGAGAGCTTCACATGAACCGTGTCTGCAAATATCTGGCCACGCCGTTGACAGTCGCGTTATTTTCCGTACCCGCCACAGCGCAATGGGAAGTGTTCGATCCCTCGAACTTCGCGGAGAACGTGCTGCAAGCGTCGCGCGAACTGCAGCAGATCGAGAACCAGATCCAGTCGCTGCAGAACGAAGCGATGATGCTCACCAATATGGGCAAGAACCTGCGGGCACTCGGCTTGAACGAGCTGGGGCCTATCCTCTCCGACCTGGATCAAGTGCGGTCCATCGTCAATCAACCCTTCGGTATTGGCTTTGATCTCGGAACGACGCAAACGCAGTTCGGGCAGTATTGGCCCGCGACCTACGCCATCGGCACACCGAATGCGGCGCTGCAGTCAGACGGACTCACCCGTTGGACCGATACGATGCACTCCTTTCTGCAAACGCTCAGCGTCGGCGCACAGGTCGTCCACAATGTCGAGAACGACGCGGCAAGCCTGTCGGCGCTGGTTGGGGCTTCCCAAGGCGCGGCTGGCAATCTGGAAGCCACGCAGGCGACCAATCAGCTTCTAGCGCTATCCACCAAGCAGCAGCTTCAGACCCAAAGCCTGCTGGCGGCGCAATACCGTGCCGAAGCGCTGAACCTCGCCAATGAGCAGGAAGCCGAAGTGGAGGGCAGGGCGGAGTTCGCCAACTTCGCCGGCTCCGGCACCGCCTACACGCCGCACTAGCCAGAACCCCGGAGCACTGCCATGGGCGATCTGAATATCGTCGACCAGTTCATGCAGACCTTCATCCGTTACATCGACAGCGGCTTCGGCCTTCTGTCAGGAGATGTCGGTTGGTTGTCGACGATCCTGATCACGCTCGACATCACCTTGGCCGGTCTGTTCTGGGCGATGGATGAACAGCAAGTCTTCTACCGGCTGATTCGGAAAGTTCTCTATGTCGGCTTCTTCGCGCTGCTGATCAATAATTTCAGATGGCTGTCACAGGTGGTGTTTGACTCCTTTTCGACGCTCGGGATCCATGCGACTGGGGCGGGGCTCACGGCCGACGATCTATTGCGGCCGGGCAAGATCGCGGGGATCGGCTACCAGGCGGCCTGGCCGCTTCTGAACAAGGCGGGCTCGATGATCGGGCTCACCACCTTCTTCAGCCACGCCGTCACCATCATCGTGCTCCTGTTCGCCTGGGTGGTGGTGATCCTGTCGTTCTTCATCCTCGCGGTGCAGCTCTTCATCACCATCATCGAGTTCAAGCTGACGACCTTGGCCGGCTTCACGCTCGTTCCCTTTGCCTTGTGGAACAAGACGGCGTTCCTGGCCGAACGCGTGCTCGGCAATGTGATTGCCTCCGGCATCAAGGTGATGGTGCTGGCCGTCATCCTCGGCATCGGTGCCACGTTCTTCAGCCAGTTCGTTGCAGCGTTGCAGGGCCGTGACCCGACTTTGGCGGATGCGATGTCACTCATGCTGGCATCGATCTCCCTGTTTGGACTCGGAATCTTTGGCCCAGGCATTGCCACAGGACTCGTCGCCGGTGCGCCGCAGCTCGGTGCAGGCAGTGCCATCGGAACATTTGGCGGTGTCGCGGCTGCATCGGCGTTGGCTGGTGTCGCAACGGTGGGTGCCTTGCGCGCTGGCGGCAGTGGGTTGGCGGCGATCCGCGCGGCGTCTGCGGCGCCAGCAGCAAGCACCGTCCCTCAACCACCATCCCCGTCCGCGCCAACGGCACCGGCAAATCCTGGGTCGTCATCGCCACCCGATTGGGCACGCCGGATGCAGCGCGGACAAAGAACAGCCGGGCATAGAAATGCCATCACACAGGCAATCAAGGAAGGCGACCGGCCCGGCCATGGCGCCAATCCCGAACTCGATGGAGGTGAAGGTTGATGTTCAAGCGATCGGCACAGAGATACGGAAAGACACCAGAACCCGTCACGCCTTACCAAAAGGCCGAACAGATGTGGGACGAACGCATCGGTAGCGCGCGGGTTCAGGCAAAGAACTGGCGTTTGATGGCCTTCGGCTGCCTTGTCCTCTCAGCAGGATTGGCGGCCTCCGTCATCTGGCAGGCCAATCAGAGCCGTGTCGTTCCCTACGTCGTTGAGGTCGACAGGCTTGGAGAAGCGAAAGCGGTCGCGCCGGCAATAGCCAATTACAAACCCTCCGATGGCGAAACCGCATGGTTTTTCGCGCGCTTCATTGCCGACGTTCGTTCGCTCTCGAGCGATCCGGTGGTCGCGCGCAAGAACTGGCTCGAAGCCTACGATTACACCACCAATCACGGCGCGGCTTACTTGAACCAGTTCGCTCAAGAACATGATCCCTTCAAGGATCTGGGAGAGCGCACGGTCTCTGTGCAGGTCACCAGCGTGGTCCGGGTGTCTGGGAAATCGTTTCAGGTGAAGTGGGTCGAACAGCACTTTGACCACGACGCGGTGTCCAGCGCCGAACATTGGACGGGGATTCTCACCCTCGTCACCAAACCACCTACCACCGCCGAAGCCCTGCGGAAGAACCCGCTCGGCCTCTACGTCAACGCGATCGACTGGTCGCGCGAATTGTCCTCGCAATAAGGAGATTGCCATGCACCGAATTGCTCTCTCATTGTCGGGAATGCTGCTGCTGTCCGCTTGTGCGTCCGCGCAGCCGCAATCCACACCGAAACTGGAATTACGTCCTGCAGCGCTTGCGCCAGAGCCTGCGCGCTCGGTGAAGGTCGTGACGGTTGCGCAGCCGCTTCCGCTGCCGGGGCAACTCCAGCCGTATCCCGAGGTTATACGAGCCGACCACACGATGCCCGCTGCGCGTGTCACCGACGCCAACCACACAGCGCTCCTCGAGCCAACGCGGGACGGCTATGTGAATGCCATGCAGGTCTATCCGTTTACGACGGGCGCGCTTTACAAGCTCTATGCCGCTCCCCAGAAGGTCAGCGACATCGCGCTTCAGCCGGGAGAAAATCTTATCGCCATCTCTGCCGGCGACACGGTGCGTTGGGTGGTCGGCGACACCGCCAGTGGGACCGGCGCGGACAAGCAGGTCCATATCCTGGCGAAACCCTTTGCCTCTGGGTTGAAGACCAATCTCGTCATCACCACGGACCGGCGCAGTTACCACCTCGAGCTCGAAAGCACCGATCACACCTATATCGCGGCACTGTCCTGGACCTATCCGACGGACGAGTTGATCGCGCTCAAAAAACAGAATGAAGAAGCGAAGGCCGTCCTGCCGATCGATACAGGGCTGGCATTGTCGAGCTTAAACTTCGACTACACGATCTCGGGTGACCACCCGTCCTGGCGGCCGCTGCGCGCCTTCGATGATGGGCGGCATGTGTATGTTGAGTTTCCCGCGGCCTTGGATCGAGGCGACGCACCGCCACTGTTCGTGGTGGGCGAGGGGGGCTCAACCGATCTCGTGAACTATCGTGTTCGCGACAACTACTATGTTGTGGACCAACTCTTTGCCGCTGCCGAACTGCGTCTCGGCAAAGATAAGCAACAGATCGTCCGCATCACGCGCGGTGGCGCCCGCACTGCGACGAGGGCGCCATGACGGAGCCAAACCAGAAAGCCGAACCGGAAGGTCTGGTTCTGCGTCGCAAACCGCGCCGTGTCGCCCGCTTCCGGCGCCCCGTCGTGATTGGCGCCGTCGCCACTGTGACGGTTATGGTCTGCGGAGCGGCCTGGTTGGCACTACGCGCACCGTCGCTGAGGGTCCAGGTTGGGGACGACGAGCTTTACAACACCGACTCCAAACCGGCAGCCGATCAGCTCGCAGCACTTCCCGCCAGCTACGACAAGGTGAAAGTGCCCAAACTGGGTCCACCGCTTCCCGGCGATTTGGGACTGCCGATCGTCTCCCGCGAAAAGCAGCTCGGTGTGAACCCTGTCTCGGGTTCGTTTGGCGAAAGTGATGCGGAACACGCCGAACATTTGCGGCGGGCGCAACTTGGCGAACAGGCACGCGAGGCCAAGGTGATGTTTCAGGTGAGTGGAGCAGGGCACGCTGAAGGTGCAATCCCGATCTCGCAACTGGATTCACAGCCGAATAGCGCGATGAACACCAATCCGGTACTGACCGACGATCAGAACCAGCAGCGGCACAAACTCGATTTTGCCAAGCAGCAGGACGACAGCGGCGTTTACAATGCGCACGCATTACAGACGCCGGCTTCGCCTTACGAGCTTCTCGCGGGCACGATCGTCCCGGCCAGTCTCATAACGGGATTGAACTCTGATCTGCCCGGGCAGGTGATCGCACAGGTCACGCAGGATCTGTTCGATAGCGTTTCCGGCAGCGTTCTTCTTATACCTCACGGAGCGCGCCTCATCGGCAAATATGATTCTGTGGTCGCTTTCGGCCAAAGCCGCGCATTAGTGGTGTGGCAACGAATTGTCATGCCGAACGGTATGTCAGTGGAGATCGACAACATGCCGGCCACGGACACTGAGGGCTATGCCGGTCTTGAGGATGGCGTGGATTATCACACCTGGGGGCTCATTAAGGGTGTTGCGCTTTCGACCGTGTTGGGTGTCGGCACCCAGCTCTCCGTCAACAACAGCAACAACGATCTTCTGACCGCCTTGCGACAATCTACCCAGGACAGTGTCAATCAGGCGGGTCAACAGATCACTCAAAAGAACAGGAACATTCAGCCGACGCTGACTGTTCGGCCCGGCTGGCCGCTTCGTGTCATCGTATTGCGGGACATCATCTTACGGCCCTATCAGGTCTGAAACGATCGTGACCAGTATGAAGCTTGCAAGATTACCGGATCGGACGCCAGTCAGAATCACATTTCTGGCAAGTCCAAGTCTCGCCAAGTCGCTGGCGCTGTACGCGCAGTATTATGAAGAGGTGTATCGCCAGGCAGAGTCCGTCTCGGATTTGGTGCCCTATGCACTCGAAGCTCTACTCGAAAGCGACCGGGGTTTTGCGAAGTTTCGGCGCGCGCGCCGGGGCGATGGAACACCGGACCACGAATCATCGGACTCATCCTCGACCTAGAAGGAGAAATGCCATGGCTGTTATTGGAATGTTGCAGTCCAATCGGGGCGGCGGTTGGACAGGGACGATCTTTCTTTTGGCGCACGATGTGAAGATCAGACTCGTCCCCAATGACAATCAGGTCCACCCGAAAGCTCCCGCATTCCGAATCTTTGCAGGGACCGCCGAATTGGGCGCCGTTTGGCGGGAAATGATGAAGGACGAGAACGCACAAGAATTCTTGAGTGGAACTCTGGATTTTCCGGGAGTTGAGGAACCGATTTCGTTGGCCGTGTTCTTTTCCGACGACAGAACAAAGGCACGGGCGGTTTGGAACAGGCGGTTGGTACATGGCGCAAATGGAGCAGATGCCACATGAAATCGGAATTTGGGACTCGGCGCGGACGACCGCGCAATCCAGATCGGCTGCTGATACCATTTCAGGAACGCCCGACTTGCACGGTGACGGAAGCCTGCGATGCCGTGGGGCTGGGCAAGACGAAATTCTATGAGCTGTTGGGGAAAGGGGCCGTGGAGACAGTCTGGATCGGTCGCCGTCGCCTGGTTCGCGTGCCTTCGCTACTCCGTTTATTGGGCCACCAAACGCCGGAGCGGTAACTATCAGAACAAGCCTGGGTCGGTTGGAGCTCTTGGCTTCCCGCACGAATACCGGTCCGGCTCACCCTATCGGTGACGCCCGATTTGCACCGAACGCTAGAAAGATATGCGGAGTGTTACCGGGAGACGTATGGCGAAGCTGAGAAGGTCGCTGATTTGATCCCGTTCATGCTGGAAGCGTTTCTTGCGTCGGACAAAGAGTCGCGAAGACACGCAGGAGCATGAGTTAAAGACGACAGGAGAGGCAGGATGATTATAGGTAAATTCACCCGACGTCCGACGGATGGTCCGGCACGATCCAGACTGTTACCAGTCAGACGAAGGCCCGCTTCGTTCCGAACAACAAACGCGAGAACGAGCGCGCGCCAGACTTTCGCGTGATGTCAGGTCAATGCGAACTGGGTGTTGCCTGGCGCCGCGCGAGTCAAGGCGATGCGTCACGCGAATTTCTCAGCGTCATGCTCGATGATCCCTTCATGGTGGCACTGCTGAATGTCGCGCTGTTTGAATCCGCGAAACAGGGCGAAGCAAATCTTGTCTGGAAACGTCCACAAGACGGCGAGCACGCTCACCAGGAATAAGTCTGGACATCAATCCAAGGGTATGTTCTCGTTATGTTCTTGTCCAGTGGTGACGTGCAATGGTATTCGGACTCTTTCTTGCTCTGTTTGGGATCGGCGTGTTCTGCGTGCTGATCTACAAAGCAGCCGTCTATGCTTTGCCAGTAGCCGTCGGTTTCTGGTGCGGTTTCGCGGCGCTCTGTTCCGGTAGCGGCGTGGTTGTCGCCTTCGCAATCGGATTTGTGGCAGGCGCAATCGTGTTCGGTATCGGGCAGTCGATCTGGAATGCCCGCCAGCCAAAGGCTTTCCGTTATGCGGTCGTGTTGCTCTTCGTGGTCCCCGCTGTGTGGACGGGCTATTGCGCCACGGAGCAACTTTCGGCGTCCGTTGTGCCGTCAGCCATTTGGCGATCGGTACTCGCCGTTGTTGGTGCGATCGCTGTGGGCCTGACGGCATTCGCGCGGCTCACAACCAGCGCTTCGGTCTTTGATTGGCAAGCAACACGAGACGGTCACATTTGAAGAGTTCTACAAAGTATTGATGCGATGTAACTGGGTCTGGGTCGTGAATTGCTTGTAATAATGATGCTCGGGCCGAAGGTGTCGCATTGCCTTGACTGCATCGGACACAGGACAATCCCTCCATTCGCAATGGCGGAGGGTGAGCCATGTCGAAACGAAAAACACAGAAGATTTCCTTTTGGGCGGACGATCCGCTCAGTTTCGGCCAAGGCGTTGCTACGCAGCGCCAAACCAAGCTGAAGCTCGCCTACGCGATCAATCGAACAATCAAGAGCCGGAAGTTACAGTGCGCCGCCACCGCGGGTATGTTGGATCTGGCGCCGGCGAAGATCGCAAATCTCAAGAGCTACAATCTCAGAGGATTTTCTGTCGAGGACTTGACTGGATTTCTCGCTGCTTTGAACCGCACTGACGAAGCACGCGACCATCGCCGCCATTAATACGACTCCGCTACACAGAATCACGCTAGGTATTGATTAAGTTCTTCAGCGGGGAAGCATGGCCAAGACAGCGGTATCGCGCGACGACCTCAGAAAGAAAGTCGCGGCGGCGTTCAGATATGAAACGTGCTGTGAGGGTGCTTCGGAGTTCGAAATCACGCGCCACGAGCCCAACGAAATGGGCGTGAGCTGGACTGTGAAACTCCTCAGTCCCGATCCAAACGGGAAGGGCTTCGCCGCTGCGAACACCGTCATTGCGCTCCTCGCAAAGGCTTACGAACTAGCGGGATGATCCTGGCGGGCCCTTTGGCATTGCGGACGGAGGAAGCCGTTGGCGGCTTCATACCAAGGTTCCGGCGCAGCATCTTCTCCGCTTCATCGACGTTTCGGGCATGAATGCTGCGATTGCATTCTAAAAGCTGGTCACGCCCCTTGGACGCGATCTGGTAACCCGATTGGCCGGCGGCGAATGGCCGCTTTTCGAGAAGGTCGTTCTCTGCCAGCCGGTCCGCGATCTGTCGCAAACGATATTGCGAGATCAAAATAGCCTGCGGCCACGCATTTTGCGCGCCTTGCAGTATCATCTTTTCCCGATCGTCCATTACTGCGACTCGCCGCCCGCCGCCAGTGACCGGCGACCCGCGATTCAAACGTAGGATGCGAAAATTCGATCCGCCAATCGGAACCAAATTCTGGCTCGCGCCTTACTTAGAACTCGCCGCGTAAGCCAGCCCCCCTCGCTGTGCGCGCCAACGCCATCCATCAACTCAAGGATTCACGGACCGACGAAGAACGTCGGCCGATGGGACACGGGGTTGCAAGACACCCCGCACGACATCCGTGAGGAGGTTCATTTCAAATGGCTTCGCCAATATGTCATCAGCACCGGCAGCGCGGGCCGATTGCAGTATATTCCCTGGCCCAGGTCGTGCACCGCCCGACATCGCGATAATCTTAATCTCGGGCCGCTCTTTCTTAAATGCCGCTATGATCTCAATTCCCTGTTGGCCAGGCATGATGAGATCCGTAATGACGACGTCTGGCGCAAAACTTCTGAAGGCGCCTATTCCCTGCTCGCCATCGCAGACAGACCGTACGTCGTGGCCAGCCATCGAGAGAATATATTGGATTGTCAGACGCACACCTTCATCGTCGTCAATGACTAGAACCCGCTCCTTCATTGTTCGTCTGCTCCTTCTCTGTCGTTATTTAGCAACAGGAAGAATGACATCGAATCGTGATCCTCTTCCAGGATGGCTCGCAACGCGAATGTGGCCACCATGCGCTGCAACGATACCGTGTGCGATGGACAAGCCAAGTCCTGTCCCGGCACCAACGCGCTTTGTGGTAAAAAAAGGCTCAAAAATGCGAGCTTGGGTAGTTTCATCCATCCCGCATCCTGAATCAGTTATCGAAATGATGACGCAAAAATCCATGTTACCGTTTGGGTTATCAAGCGGCTCGGCGTAGGTTTCTGCGACAGAAATTTCAATTTTCCCGGGACCAACGCCGATAGCAGAGGCAGCGTTCGCAAACAGATTTACCAAGACTTGGTGAAGTTTTCCCGGATCGCCAAAGATGGGAGATACAGAGTTAATCCGCTCGACGATTTCTATACTGGTTGGAATGCTAGCGCGGACGAGCCCCATTGTCTCATGTAAGAGTGTTTCGACGTCGATTGTACGGCTTTCCGGCTTTTCGGGACGTGCGAAGGCCAATACCTGTGCCACCAAATCGCGTGCTCGCTCACCGGCTTGGTGAATGAGTTCGACCAAAGGTCGCCGCGTATCATCCTTTGGCAGAGATTTCGCAACGGCCTCGGACAGAGCTAACACCGGCACCAGCGTATTGTTGAGATCGTGTGCGATACCGCTTGCCAGTGTCCCCAACGCGTCCAAGCGCTGTGCATGATGAAGCTGGGTCTCCAGAAGATATTTTTCGCGCTGAGCGGCGCGTTGATCTGTAACGTCCTGAACCGTGCCAACGATGCCGACCACCTTTCCCTTGTCATCACGGGCCAGGGTGGCTTCACGCCGAAGTATCCGCTCTGCTCCGTCTGGCCGCTTTATTCGATATTCGATTGGCGGCGGCGTGACGCCCCGCCGAGCCAAGGCAGGCTTTGAGAGAAGTTCATTTCGGTCGTCGGGATGCACAAGTGAGGCGAGGGCTGGGGCCGACGGTGTAAAGCTTTCCCGCTTGACCCCATAGATACGATACGTCTCGTCGGACCAGTCCCATTTGCCGGTCCTGAAATCTATCGCAGCACTTCCAATAGACGCAACGCGCTGTGCAAGCGCCAGGTGAAGTTTGCTTTGACGCAATTCATACTCCGCCTGCCGTTTCTCAGTAATATCCTCAAAGACGGTGTAGACCTGGCTCGGCCTGGGGCCTTCGCCCCCGAAGAGCGGGTTTGCATCGACGGAAATCCAGCGGCGTTCGCTCAAAATAGGATTGAAAATGCCCATAATGAAGTTCTGCACTCGCTGTCCGGTATGCAGGGCAAGGTTGGTTGGGTGCATATTTGCCGGTAGGAAATTATCCGCTTCATCAACTGCTCGCCAACGCGCATCGCCAGAGGATAAGCCCTCCATTTCGGCAAAGCCAAAGCCCAATATGCGTTCCGCGGCAGGATTGGCATCGGTGATACGACCATCTCCATCATAAAAGAGTATACCTCGGCCCAGTGTATCGAACATTGCGCGAAACCGTTGTTCACTTGTTCTCAGCGCGGATTCACTTTGCTTTTGTGGCGTGATCGTCCTGAAGAGGACGGCAAGGCCCTCGGACAGGGGGATGGCGCGAATGGAAAGCCAATTCCCGAGCGGGGCAAAATACCCTTCAACATCGCGAGGCAGTCTATCCGCCATACATCGGCGGCAGACCTCGCCAAAGTTGCTGCCCTCGATGCCAGGTACGGCCTCCCACAAGTCCATACCAACCAAACCGGTTCCTCGAGCCATTTCGGCGATTGCGTGCGTATTGGCGTAGGAAATTTGCCAGATCCCATCCACGATGCAGATGCTGTCTGCAACGGCGTCAAGCATCGTCAACGCATCGCGCGAGTGCACAGCCCAAATCATGTCGACTGGCGCTCATCTGCAGAGGTTGGGGAATAGCTCCAGCTATCTGCCGTCACGATTTGGGAGTGCTCCGCTTTAATCCGCGCATGATGCGCCTGCATTGCCGTCGCAGTATATCAGGTCGGTCGCCGGGGGAGCTGTAGGCCCGTACCTGGCAACTGGAACTTTCTTCCGATTTGGCTTGAGATCCCGGAACCTAGCGACGTTTGTTTTTCACGTCCGCCAGCACACTATCACGCAAGGACAAACTCATCCGCTTTTGCGGGAACTTCTACTTAATACTTTGGAAGGAGTTGCATTCCTCGTTAAGGAAGACGCGGCGACGAAGGGGCTGTGGTTTGCCGCCCGACACTTGCGAGAATTCCGACTGTGATGCTTTTTGCGCGTATTCCCAAGGAAAGCGTGTTCCCTCCGCCAATTTTCGCGGACGTCAGTGAGCCCAAGACCGCCGGATCAAAGTGTCGGGCTATAAGCCAATGATGGCTCGCAAAAAAGCATCCCTGCTTGAGGCGCCTGCCACGCCCAATCCGCATCAAGGACGGCATCAGCAATCGGCTGTGCATTCCCACCTAGCTCGGCGGAATGAAATTCCCATTGTTTACGCCAGTTACACGCGTTGGCGAGGGGGTATCTATGATTAGTTAATGCATATTTTATTTGTCGGAACCTAGTGTCGCGCGACAGTGGTGGACGAACCTATGGCCAAAAAGACAATACTGATTGTAGATGACGATGCTTTCGTCCGAATGACCTATAAGCATTGTTTCGAGGATGCTGGTTACACGGTCTTCTTGACGGAGAATGGACAAGAAGCAACCACCTTTCTCGAGTCGCAGGTCATCGATGCAATGCTTCTTGATCTCTTTATGCCCGAGAAAGATGGGATTGAGACCCTGTTGGAAGTCAAAAGACGATTTCCCAATGTTCCGGTCATCGTGATGAGCGGCAGAGCGGTGTGCGGGCGATTTGATCTTCTCGGCGCTGCCGTGAAACTCGGTGCCCATGCGATGGTGCGTAAGCCTATTCCGCCACCAGAGTTGATGCAGATCATCGAACGAAGCACGAGCGCGTACCACTGATCCGCGCATAGGGCCGCTTCTGCAATCGGAGGCATTTGCGGCAGCTATAAAACCCTATCTAAGAGTAGGCTTGGTGCAATGTGACTGCGCTTACGCGACGTTAATGCAACAAAGCACACGCTTGCGTCTTTAGATGGGCCCGAGGGATCCATGACAATTTCGATGGCAAAGACTGTCCTCATTGTCGATGACGACAAGCTTGTCCAAAGAACGTGCGAGCTTCTTTGCAAGCGCTGGGGACACCGGGTCCTGTTTGCCGACGATGGAGACGCGGCCCTGCGCATCCTGCGGTTCGCTGGGGCGACTGGAATTGACGTTATCGTCCTCGATATCATTATGCCAATGAAAGATGGCTTTGAAACGCTGCTCGACTTGAAGCGGCTTTTCCCGTCGGTAAGGGTCATCGTGATGACCGGTGCTCGGACCAATGCCGATCACAATTATCTCAGTCTGGCGAGAAAATTTGGAGCCGACGGCACCATAAAGAAGCCGTTTCCGCCTTCCGCGCTTCGTGAAATGATCGAGTGCACATTCGGCGGCACTCTGGCGCGCTCTAGCTAGCGCGAATCAAACAATGGCCCCGAAGCAAGCAACGTATTCCGCGAACCGGGCCGCATCCGCGGGCCATGGCCCGGAGGTTTCGGCGGGGAAAATACATGTTCTCGGATTAGGCCCCCTTAAAGAACGTTTGGAGGGTAAGTGGGAAAAAATGGAGCCCCACGTCCAAAAGTTTTTCGAGGCGGCGATCCGACGTGAGTTGCGTCCGGGGGACACATTTCTTCGCTCGGATGAGATGTCGTATTTGGTGACATTTCCAGGTCTATCGCAAGCTGAGGCACAATTGAAGTGCGCAACCATCGCAGAGGAAGTCTGCCGCAAGCTTTTTGGCGAAGACGACGAAGATATTCAACTTCGCAGTTTGGTGGCGCAGATCGACGAGAGGATCATCGAACAAGCGGCCGCGGGATCTCATAACCTGCTCGACGAGTTCTTGGAACGCAATGGCGTAGAGGCCATCGTTTCCAAAAGCGAGTTGAGGCGCGCCCAGGAAGAAGCTTCCTGGATGTCCTTCAGGTTAAGCTTTACCCATTTCGCCCAGCGGCATGAAAATGTTTCGCCGACAGAGATTTCGTTTATCTACAGACCAATTTGGGACGTTAAAAAACGGGCGATCATCACCTATCTTTGCCAGCCGGAGATCATGCGGGCGGATGCCGGTTCAATCGTGCCTGGCGGATTTTGCATTTCGATCGAAAGCGAGGCAAATCAAACCGAACTGGACATATTGATACTCAAGGAATGCGTGAGCCGGGTCGAGAAACTTGCCGCCGCGGGATTTCGTGTACTCGTTGCCGTTCCGATTCATTTCAGTTCCCTCGCGCGACCCCGGCTTTGGGAGATGTATCAGGTATTCTACCGCAAAGTTTCGTTAGAATCCTCGCGGAGCCTCGCGTTTGTGGTCCACGGGTTCGAAGACGGAGTTCCCAATATTCGGCTCGTGCAAGAACTTCCGAAACTGCCGAAGGAGCGGCACCGGCTATTCTGTGTCTTGAATAATTTTGACCGTGCGGGAGTGCAATTCGCCAATACCGGTGTTCATGCAATCGGGTTTGTCATGGACTCCAAATTTGGTTCGGAAAAATCCGCAATAGACACTGTGAAATCGATGTCGAGGGCGGCGCAGAAGCTCGGCGCGGATTGTTTTGTCCTGGGCGTCGAATCGAAGAGCTTGGTGCTAAATGGAATTGAAGCAGGCCTTCGCTATTTCGAGGGCCCAGTGGTACAAACCACTGTCGAAGATCCCCGACATGGCTTGGCCTATATATTGGAAAACCTATATCTGAGTTGATCGAGTCGTCGCACATTCGAAGCGCAACAGCTGTATTGCGACGGTATTGGTGCAGGTAGAATTCTAACGCTTCGCTCACCCCCTAATGTGCTGGACCGCGGTCCAATAATCGCTCGCAGTGCGCATAGAGAGATGTATCTCATTTCAGCGAACAAGAACTAGCAGCTATTTCTTTTCGTCGATCTGCCTTTGCAAAGGAAGTACGGCAATGTTCGCCCTTCCTTTGATGCTAAGACCATCAATGCGAATAGCTGGGCGATGTAGTGAGCTTTTGTCTTCGTTAAGCGCCTTCTGGTGACCAACAATTTTGCGGACCGCCCTGATAGCGGCGATAACTGTCGCGATCATTGTCGTTTGACCATTGATGCCACTGATGCGGATTATCCCAGTAACCATCGTTATACGCATATTCTATACTGCCAAATTCGACGGAAACTTGGGCGCCGTCATTGTCGTGTCGGTTGCCGGAATAGCCGGAGCGGTCATGGTCGCGTGTCACGCAGCCGGAGGTGAGGTCGGCGCCTGCATTCGCTAGTTTGATACCGTCTATATAGCCCGGCATGTTTATGTCTGTTGAATACAATTCGGACATCAGTGCGGTTTTCCAAAATGTAAATCGCTTCATCGGCGTTCGACGCTTCGACCACCGCGTGGCGTGCGTCTTCTATTATTTGAACTGCGTTTAATCGCAGCAAGATTTCGTCCTCTACGTCTAGCGCAATAGTTTTGAGCATAAGGCCACCTTTTTACGCCAGTGAACGGCCAGTGGGAAAGCATGTACAACGGACTGGCGCGGGCGATGTTCCAAGAAAGGTCTCACGAAAGCGATTATATCGGCATACGATAACCGTAGAATTCGTGATCCTCATTGTAACCGCCCTGACCCGCACCGAGATCGTCGAATTCCTCGACGAACTCGATCGCCACGATCCACTTGACCATCTTGAACCCCAACTCATTCTCGCATCGCAGTGTCAAGGCGCGCCATGCAGAACGCTGACAGGCGCTCCATTCATCTCATAGGCAAGGATCGTCAGCGCGTGGCGCATATTCTCGATCTTGTGAACATCGTAGTAACGGCCGCCATCAGCACCGTCGGCCAACGAGTAAAAGACTGCATACCTGGCCTCGGACGCCGGCTTCACCAGATCGAGGATATCGCGCATCGGAACGCCGCCCCATTCGGCAACGCCCGACCAGCCCTGGATGCAGAAATGCGTCGTGATCTGTTCCTGCTTTGGCATCGCCTGAAGTTGAGCGAGAGACAGGTCTTGCGGAAATTCCACCATGCCGCCGATGCGCAGCCTGTAACTGGCGAAGTTTTCTTT
>Ga0134126_10002109_pt1 | contig 25260 bp, 21 predicted proteins | sample KB31752_FD_96881 | JGI IMG/M metagenome (GOLD analysis project Ga0134126, IMG submission 96881) | Terrestrial soil microbial communities with excess Nitrogen fertilizer from Kellogg Biological Station, Michigan, USA - KB3-175-2 | ecosystem: Environmental > Terrestrial > Soil > Unclassified ... | reverse complement strand
TCACCGGCGAACCGCGCCCCGCCCTCTCACTTACCGCCTATCGCCAGCGGCTCGCGGCTCTGCCCGAAGATTTCGTGCGCGCAGTGCAAGCCCACTGGGGCGATCCCGCTGACGAAGCGCGCGACGGCTGCTTCCGCTTCGCCTATCTTCGCCTCGGCGCCACCCTCGTGGCGCTCCAGCCGGATCGCGGCCATGCGGCGACGCGGGCCGGCGACTATCACGACGGCGCCTTGCCGCCGCGCCACGCCTATGTGGCGTTTTATCTGTGGCTGCGCGAGGTCGAGCGCATCCATGCGCTGGTGCATGTCGGCGCCCATGGCACGCTGGAATGGCTGCCGGGCAAGGCGGTGGCGCTGTCGCCCGCCTGCGCCCCGCGCGCCGTGCTCGGCGCGCTGCCGGTGATCTATCCCTTCATTGTCAACAATCCCGGCGAGGCGGCGCAAGCCAAGCGCCGGACTTGCGCCGTGACCATCGGCCACCTGACGCCGCCGCTCGTCCACGGCCCCGCCCACGGCGCCAGCGCCGAGATCGAGGCGCTGATGGACGAATATGCCGAGGCGCGCTCGCTCGACCCGCGCCGCGCCCGCCGCCTCGCCGAACTGGTGCTCGCACGCGCGCATGAAACCGGGCTCGCCGAAGAGGCGGGGCTTTCCGCCGACCCCGACGACGCGCTCATCCAGCTCGACGGCTTCCTCTGCGACCTCAAGGACATGCGCATCGGCGACGGCCTGCATGTGTTCGGCTCCGGTGACGGCGAAATGCACGGCCTCGTCGCCGCGCTAGCCGGCCGGCGCGTCGCCCCCGGCCCCGGCGGCGCGCCGTCGCGCGGCCGCCTCGACGTGCTGCCGACCGGGCGCAACCTCTATTCCCTCGATCCGCGCGCCCTCCCGACGCGCACCGCCTGGGAACTCGGCCAGCGCGCCGGCGAGGCATTTCTGACCGCCTATAGGCAGGACCACGGCGACTGGCCGCGCAACGTCGTGTTCGACCTCTGGGGCAGTTCCGCGATGCGCACCGGCGGCGAAGATCTGGCGCAGGCGCTGTGGCTCATCGGCGCGCGGCCGCTGTGGGACGCGACCTCGAACCGCGTCAGCGGCTATGAGGTGCTGACGCCGGCTGCGCTCGGCCGGCCGCGTGTCGACGTCGCCTTGCGCATCTCCGGCCTGTTCCGCGACGTGTTCCCGCAGCAGATCGCGCTGTTCCACGCCGCCGCCGAGGCGGTCGCGGCGCGCGACGACGAGACAGCCGAGGAGAACCCGCTGCGCGGCGGCGCGCCGGCGCGGGTGTTCGGCGCCGCGCCCGGCGCCTATGGGACGGGCGTGGCGCGTGCGGGGCTTGCCGGGAATTGGCAGTCCCGCGACGATCTCGGCGAGGCCTATCTCGCCGCCACCGGCTTCGCTTATGAGGGCGGCGAGGCGCGGGAAAGCAGCGAATTTCGCGACAAGGCGGCGCAGGCCCAGGCCTTCGTGCATGTGCAGGACATGGCCGGCCAAGACGTGCTCGATTCCGACGCCTTCGCCGAGCACGAAGGCGGTTTTGCCGCCGCCGCCGCCGCGCTGGGCGCGCACCCGGCCCTCTATCACCTCGACGCCAGCGATCCCGCGGCCCCGAAGGCGCGCCCGCTGGCGCAGGAGATCGCGCGCGTCGTCAGGGCGCGGGCGATCTCGCCTGTGTGGCTGAAGGGCCAGATGCGGCACGGCTTTCGCGGCGCGGCCGAGATCGCCGAGACCGTCGACAATCTCTATCTCTATGCGGCGACCACCGACGCCGTCGCCGACCGGCATTTCGATCTGCTGTTCGAGGCCGTCTGCGCCGACGCCGAGGTGCGCGGCTTTCTCTTGGCCGCCAATCGCCAGGCGGCGGCGGCCATCGCCGAGCGCTTCGCCGACGCGCTCCGACGCGGCCTGTGGAAGACGCGGCGCAACAGCATTGAGCCGCTGCTGCAAGCGCTGCGGGGGGCAGCATGAGCGCCCCGTTCGCCGCCCCCCCCTCTCCCCGTTCTTCACGGGGAGAGGGCAAGGGTGAGGGGCGTTTGGGCCAGGGCGCCGCCGTCAAAGGCTGGTGCCCGGGCGCGCTGCGGCCGATGCTGTCCGGCGACGGCCTCCTCGTGCGCATCCGCATCTCCTGCGGTGAAGTTTCGCTGGCGCTGGCGCACGCCATCGCCGATTGGGCGCAGCTTTACGGCAATGGCGCGCTCGACCTTTCTGCCCGCGCCAACCTGCAATTGCGCGGCGTCAGCGATGCGACCCTGCCCGAACTCGGGCGCCGCCTCGCCGAGGCCGGCCTCATCGACGCCTCGCCGGAAGCCGAAGCCGTGCGCAACGTGCTGGTCTCGCCGTTCGCTGGGCTCGATCCCGCCGTCTGCGACGTGCGCCCCTACGCGCGCGCCTGGGAGCAAGAACTGGCGACCGACCGCGCACTTTGGGCGCTGCCGGGCAAGTTCGGCGCCGCCTTCGACGCCGGCGCACTTGCGCTCGGCGTCGACGCCGATCTCGCCTTCACGGCGGTCGCGCCGCACACCTTCGTTGTCCGCCTCGGCGGCCTCGCCGAGATCGGGCCGTTCCCTGGCGCCGAGGTCGTCGGCGTCGCCAAAGCCCTGGCGCGGGCGTTTCTCGCCTTGCGCGAGACGCCGACGCCGCCGAAGCGGATGCGCGACGCCGTCGCCGTCCTCGCGCAAGGCGATATGGCGGCGCCCCTCACCCTCTCCCCGTTAACGGGGAGAGGGAACCGACAAGCGGCGGCGCGCGACTGGCTCGGCGCGCATCGGCTCGGCGAGGCCGCGTTCGTTGGCGTCGCCTTGCCGTTCGGCCGCATCGAGGCCGCGCAATTGCGGGCGCTGGCGACGCTGGCGGCCGAGGCCGGCGCCACAGGCCTGCGCCTGACGCCGTGGCGGGCGCTGCTGATCGCCTGCCCGAGCTTCGCCGCGCCGGGGCTCGCCGAGGCGGCGCGAAGCCTCGGCCTCATCCTCGACCCCGCCGACCCGCTCATCGCCGTCGCCGCCTGCCCCGGCGCGCCGGCCTGTGCGAGCGCGCAGGGCGACACCCGCGACGCTGCCCGCCACTTGGCGCCGCTCATCGCGCCGGGCCTCGCTTTGCATGTTTCCGGCTGCGACAAGGGCTGCGCCCATCCGGGCCCCACGGCGCTCGCGGTGGTGGCGACGCCAGACGGCTATAAACTCATCCGCAACGGCCGCGCCGACGCCGCGCCGCTGGCGCAGCGTCTCACGCTGGCGGCGCTTGCCGACCGGCTCAGCATGGAAAGACCGCCTGATGGCGTATGACTACCTCCACGACGGCGAGGCGATCTATCGCCGCTCCTTCGAGATCATCCGCGCCGAGGCGGATCTTGCCCGCTTCGACGCCATCGAGGAGCGCCTCGCGGTGCGCATCGTCCACGCCTGCGGCATGCCCGACGTCGCCGACGATCTCGAATTCGTCCCCGGCGCGGCGGCGGCCGGCGTCGAGGCGCTGAAGGCCGGCGCGCCGATCTTCTGCGACGCGCAGATGGTCGCCTACGGCATCACCCGCGCGCGCCTGCCGGTCGGCAATGAGGTCATCTGCACGCTCTCCGATCCCAGCGTCGCCGATCTCGCCAAGCGGCTTGGCGCGACGCGCTCGGCGGCGGCGGTCGATCTCTGGGGCGAACGGCTCGCAGGCAGCGTCGTCGCCATTGGCAATGCGCCGACGACGCTTTACCGCCTGCTGGAATTGCTGGAGGCGGGCGCGCCGAGGCCGGCCTGCATTATTGGCATGCCGGTCGGCTTCGTCGGCGCGGCGGAATCGAAAGAGGCGCTGATCGCCAGCAAGCTGCCCGCCCTCATCGTGCGCGGCCGGCGCGGCGGCAGTGCGATGGCGGCCGCTGCCATCAACGCGCTCGCCAGCGCCAGGGAGTGAACATGGCCGGTCGTCTCTTTGGCGTCGGGCTCGGCCCCGGCGATCCTGAACTCCTTACCGTCAAGGCGGCGCGGCTGATCGGCCAATGCCCGGTCATCGCCTATTTCGCCAAGGCCGGCCGGCGCGGCCACGCGCGGCTGATCGCCGACCGCTATATCCCCGCCAGCGCCGCCGAACTGCCGCTGTATTATCCGATGACGACGGAGCTGCCGTTCGACCATCCGCAATATCTGGAAACGCTCGCCCGCTTCTACGCCGTTGCGACGGCGGCGCTGGCGGCCGAGCTTGAACGGGGCCGCGACGTGGCGCTCATCGCCGAGGGCGATCCGCTATTCTACGGCTCGTTCATGCATCTGTTCGTGCGGCTGAAGGGGCGTTTCGATTGCGAGATCGTGCCCGGCGTCACCGGCTTCGCCGGCTGCTCGGCGCAAGCCGGCGCGCCGATGACCTGGGGCGACGACGTGCTGACCGTCCTGCCCGGCACGCTGCCTTACGAAGCGCTGGTGACGCGGCTGAAGCAATGCGACGCCGCCGTGGTGATGAAGCTCGGGCGCAATTTCGACAAGGTGCGCCGGGCGTTCGCGGAACTCGGCCTGCTGGAGCGCGCGCTCTATGTCGAGCGCGGCACGATGGCGGGCGAGATCGTCGCGCCGCTGGCGCAGGAGCGCGACGGACCCGCGCCCTATTTCTCGCTGGTGCTGCTGCCGGGACAAGGACGGCGACCGTGAGCGGATCGCTCGATGTCATCGGCCTCGGCCCCGGCGCCGCGCACTGGCTGACGCCGGAGGCCATGGCGGCGCTGGAGCGCGTCAGCGATGTCTTCGGCTACGGCCCCTATGTCGAGCGCATCGCGCCCCGGCCGGGCCTGACGCTGCATGCCAGCGACAACCGCGTCGAACTCGACCGCGCCAGCGCCGCGCTGGCGCTCGCCGCCAGCGGGCGGCAAGTCGCCATCGTCTCCGGCGGCGATCCCGGGGTGTTCGCGATGGCCGCCGCCGTAATGGAGGCTTTGGAGCGCGGCCCCGCTGAATGGCGGGCGCTCGACATTGCCGTGCTGCCGGGGGTCAGCGCCATGCAGGCCGCAGCCAGCAGGCTCGGCGCCCCGTTGGGCGGCGATTTCTGCGTCATGTCGCTGTCCGACAACCTCAAGCCGTGGGCGCTGATCGAACGCCGGCTGATCGCCGCCTGCGACGGCGATTTCGCCCTCGCCATCTACAACCCCGCCTCGCGCGCCCGGCCGCAACCCATTCACGACGCCTTCCGCGTCTTGCGCGCGCGCCGGCCGCCGCAGACGCCGGTCGCCTTCGCCCGCGCCATCGGCCGCACCGACGAGGCGGTGACGCTGACGACGCTGGCGCAGGCCGACCCCGCCATCGCCGACATGAGCACGCTGATTCTCGTCGGCGCCTCGACGACGCGGCTGGTCGCGCGCCCTGGTCAGCGCCCGTTCGTGCTGACGCCGCGCAGCTACGAGGCGCCGCGATGAATCCAGCCCAGCGCCGATTCGACATCGTAGAACGTCGTCGCGGCCCCGAGCGGCGGGCGGCGGATCATCACCATCGGCAGGCCGAGTTCGCGCGCCGCGTCGAGCTTGGCGCGCGTCGCTTCGCCGCCGGCGTTCTTGCTGACGACGATGGCGATGCGGCGGCTGGTCATCAGGGCGCGCTCGTCGGCGAGCGCGAACGGCGGCCGGGCGAGCACGATTTCGGCCCCGGCCGGCAGATCGTCGGGGGCGTCGATGGAGCGCAGCACGTAATGGTGCTGCGGCGCGGCGCGGAAGGCGCCGGCGCTGAGCCGGCCGACCGTCAACAACACACGCCGGGGCGCCTCGCCCAAAGCCTCAGCCGCCTCGGCGGCGTCGCCGACCTCGCGCCAGCCGGCCTCGATCCGCCAGGGTGGCCGGGTCAGCACGGCGAGCGCGACGCCGGCCTGGGCGCAGGCGGCGACCGCGTGGGCCGACATCTGTGCCGCGAACGGATGCGTCGCGTCGATGACGGCGCCGATGCGGTTGTCCGAGAGATAGCGCGCCAGACCCTCGGCGCCGCCGAAGCCGCCGACGCGCGTCGGCAGCGGCGAGGCGGCGGGACGCGCGGTGCGGCCGGCGAGCGACAGCGTCGCCTCGATGTCGCCGCGCTCGGCGAGGCGGCGGGCGAGTTGGCTCGCCTCAGAGGTTCCGCCGAGCAGCAACAGGCGCAAGCTTGGTCTCCGAGGTCGGCGCGATGACGCCGTGGCTGACCCTGATCGGGCTCGGCGAGGACGCCGCCCTCTCCCCTGCCGCAACTGAGCGCCTGCGGCAAGCCGCCCTCGTCGTCGGCGGCGCGCGCCACCTTGCGCTGATCGGCCAGACGCCGGGCGAGCGCCTTGCCTGGCCCTCGCCGCTGCACGAGGCGTTCCCGGCGATTCTGGCGCGGCGCGGCCAGCCGGTGTGCGTACTGGCGAGCGGCGATCCGTTCTTCTTCGGCGTCGGCTCGCTCATCGCCGAACTGGTCGGCGCCGGCGAGTTCGAGAGTTTGCCGCAGCCCTCGGCGTTCAGTCTGGCGGCGTCGCGGCTGGGCTGGGCGTTGCAGGATTGCGCGCTGATCTCCCTGCACGGCCGGGCGCTGGAGCGCGTCATTCCGCATTTGCAGCCCGGCGCGCGTCTGCTGGCGCTGTCCTGGGACGGCGAGACGCCGCAGCGGCTGGCCAGCCTGCTCTGCGCGCGCGGGCTCGGCGATTCCAGCCTCACGGTGCTGGAGGCGATGGGGGCTGCGCGCGAACGCCGCCGCTCGGCGACAGCCTGGGAATTCGACGCCCGCGATGTCGATCCCCTCAACACCATCGCCTTGGAAGTCGCCGCCGCCGTCGGCGAGCGCATCGCGCCGCGCGCCGCCGGCCTGCCCGACGATTGGTTCGAACATGACGGTCAACTCACCAAGCGCGAGATGCGGGCGTTGACGGTCTCGGCGCTCGCGCCGCGGCCGCGCCAGTTGCTATGGGACGTCGGCGCCGGCTCCGGCTCGATCTCGATTGAATGGCTGCTCGCCGACCCCTCGTTGCAAGCCATCGCCATCGAGCGCGACGGCGAGCGCCGCGCCCGCATCGCCCGCAATGCCGAGGCGCTCGGCGCCCCGCATCTGCGCCTCGTCGAGGGCGCGGCGCCGGCAGCGCTCGAAGGCTTGCCCGCCCCCGACGCCATCTTCATCGGCGGCGGCGTCGCCGGCGCGGTCGAGCCGTGCTGGGCGGCGCTGAATCCGGGCGGCCGGCTGGTCGTCAACGCGGTGACGGTGGAATCGCAGGCGGCTTTGTCGGAGTTGTCGCGGCGCTTCGGCGGCGAGCTTGTGCAGGCGCAGTTTTCGCGCGCCGAGCCGGTCGGGCGGTTTCGCGGGTTTCGGCCGGCGATGGCGGTCGTGCAATGGCGGGCGGTCAAATGAGCGCCATGGTTGGCATCGGCTGCCGCGCCGGCGCCTCGGCGGCGGCCATCGCCCGCCGCATCGGCGAGGCGCGGGCGCGGGCCGGGGTTGAGATCGCGGCGCTGCACACGGCGGCCGGCGTCGGCGCCCCCGCGCTCGCCGAGGCGGCGGCGCGGCTCGGTCTGCCGCTGCATCGCCACGACGCGGCGGCCCTCGCCCGCGTCGCCGGGCGCGTCGTCTCGCATTCGGCGCGCGTCGAGGCGCGTTTCGGCGTCGGCAGCGTCGCCGAGGCGGCGGCGCTCGCCGGCGCGGGAGAAGGCGCTAAGCTAATCGTAGCGAAGTTCAGCGCCGAGGGGGTTTCCTGCGCGGTGGCGACATCATGACCGTCCACTTCATCGGCGCCGGCCCCGGCGCCGCCGACCTCATCACCCTGCGCGGTCGCGATCTCATCGCCCGTTCGCCGGTCTGCCTCTACGCCGGCTCGCTGGTGCCCGCCGCCCTGCTGGCGCATTGCCCGCCCGGCGCCCGCGTCATCGACACCGCGCCGATGGCGCTCGACGAGATCGTCGCCGAGATGGCGGGCGCGCATGCGGCGGGGCTCGACGTGGCGCGGCTGCATTCCGGCGATCTCTCGATCTGGAGCGCGCTCGGCGAGCAGACGCGGCGGCTGCGGGCGCTCGCCATCCCCTTCGACGTGACGCCCGGAGTCCCCGCCTTCGCGGCGAGCGCAGCGGCGCTGCAACGCGAACTGACGCTGCCGGAGGTGGCGCAATCGCTGGTGCTGACCCGCGCTTCAGGCCGCGCCTCGGCGATGCCGACCAGGGAAAACCTCGCCGCCTTCGCCGCCACCCGCGCGACGCTGGCGATCCACTTGTCGATCCACGCGCTCGACAAGGTTGTGGCCGAGTTGACGCCGTTCTACGGCCCGCATTGCCCGGTCGCCGTGGTGTTTCGCGCCAGTTGGCCGGACGAGCGCATCCTGCGCGGCACGCTCGCCGACATCGCAGGGCTTCTGGCGCAGGCGCCGATGGAGCGCACGGCGCTGATCCTGGTCGGCGAAGCCCTCGGCGCCGAGGATTTCCGCGACAGCGCATTGTACGATGCCGACTATCGCCGCCGTTATCGCGGCGGGCCGGCATGAACGGCGCACGCCCGCGGCGGGCCGCGCTGCGCATCAGACATCGAGTGAGACTTAGCGCATGAACGGCCTCAGCCCCAAGCGCGGCTTGATGATCGCAGCGCCGCGCTCCGGCGGCGGCAAGACGACGCTGACGCTCGGCCTGCTGCGCGCGCTCGCCGACCGTGGCGTCCGCGTCGCCGGGGCGAAATCCGGACCGGACTACATCGATTGCGCCTTCCACGCCGCCGCCGCCCGGCGCGACAGCGTCAACCTCGATTCCTGGGCGATGCCGGCGGCGCTGGTCAGCGCGCTGGCCGGCGGGCTGTCGGGGGAATTGCTGATCGTCGAGGCCTCGATGGGCCTGTTCGACGGCGCCCAGGAGCCGGCCGGCGCCACCGGCGCCTCGGCCGACATCGCCGCCATCCTCGGCCTGCCGGTGATCCTCACGCTCGACGTCTCCGGCCACGCGCAGACCGCGGCCGCCATCGCCAAGGGCTGCGCGACCTACGATCCCCGCATCCGCATCGCCGGCGTGGTGCTCAACCGGGTCGCCAGCGAGCGCCACCGGCGGCTCACCGCCGGGGCGATCGAGGCGCTCGGGCTGCCTGTGCTCGGTGTGCTGCCGCGTCAGACCGACATCGCGCTGCCCGAGCGCCATCTCGGCCTCGTGCAGGCTGCGGAGACCGCCGATCTCGACGCCCGCCTCGACGCGCTCGCCGGCTTCGTCGCCGCGCATGTCGACCTCGACCGGCTTACCGCGCTCGCCGCGCCGACCCGCGCCGGCGGCGAGCGCGCGGCGCTGCGCCCGCCGGGACAGCGCATCGCCATCGCCCGCGACGCCGCCTTCAGCTTCCTCTATCCGCATTTGCTCAGCGGCTGGCGGGCGGCCGGCGCGGAGATCGCGTTTTTCTCGCCGCTCGCCGACGAGCCGCCGCCGGTCGACGCCGATGTCTGTTGGCTGCCCGGCGGCTACCCGGAACTGCACGCCGGGCGCCTAGCCGCCGCCAGCCGCTTCCTCGATGGGCTCAGGCGTTTCGCTGCTCACCGGCCGATCCACGGCGAATGCGGCGGCTACATGATCCTCGGCCGCGCGCTGACCGACGCCGAGGGCGTGCGCCACGAGATGGCGGGGCTGCTGGGGGTCGAGACCAGTTTCCAGAAACGCCGCATGACGCTCGGCTATCGCCGCGCCCGGCTGATCGCCGACGGGCCGCTGGGGGCGAAGGGCGAGGTCAGGCTCGGCCACGAGTTCCACTACGCCACCACCACGGCGCAAGGCGACGACCCACCGCTGGCGCTGGCCGGCGACGCCTATGGCAGCGCCGAGGCGCCGGTCGGCGCGCGACGCGGCCTCGTCAGCGGGTCATTCTTTCACGTCATTTCGGAGGGCGCGTCATGACGCCGCCAAGTTTCGACGAGCGCTTCCGCGCCGATCTCGACCAGTTGCTAAGCTGGCGGCGCGACGTCCGGCGCTTCCGCCGCGATCCCGTGCCGCGGCCGCTGCTCGCCGAAGTGCTGCGGCTGGCGCAGCTTTCGCCCTCGGTCGGCAACAGCCAGCCGTGGCGCTTCGTCGAAGTCGCCTCGCCGGCGATGCGCGCGGTGGTGAAGGCCAATTTCGCCGATTGCAACGCCGCCGCGCTCGCCCAGCAGTCGCCGACGCGGGCCGCGCTCTATGCGCGGCTGAAGCTCGAAGGGCTGGACGCCGCGCCGGCGCAACTGGCGGTGTTCTGCGACCACGGCGGCAAGCAAGGCCACGGACTCGGCGCGATGACCATGCCGGAGACGCTCGACTATTCGGTGGCGGCGATGATCGCGGTCATGTGGCTGGCGGCGCGAGCGCGCGGCCTCGGTCTCGGCTGGGTGTCGATCCTCGATCCCGCCCGGCTTGCGGTCGAGATCGGCGCACCGGCGTCTTATAAGTTCATCGCCTATCTGTGCCTGGGCTGGCCGGTTGAGGAGCACGAGGCGCCGGAGTTGGAACGCGCCGGCTGGCAGGAGCGCACGCCGCTCGGGCAATACATCCTGCATGTCTGATACGGTTTGAAACCCTATCACTCCGCCGGTTGATGCGCGCCCTCGCCCCAGTTCTCCTCCGGCGACGCCTTCGCGCCCTTGCGCGCCTTGACTTTCTTCGGACCCGTCAGCCAGGTCGAGAGCCGGTCGAGATAGAGATAAATGACCGGCGTGGTGAACAGCGTCAGCGCCTGCGAGACGAGCAAGCCGCCAACCATCGCATAGCCCAGCGGCTGGCGCATCTCCGAGCCGGTGCCGTGGCTTAGCATCAAAGGCACGCCGCCGAGCATCGCCGCGCAGGTCGTCATCATGATCGGGCGGAAGCGCATCAGCGCCGCCTTGCGGATCGCCTCGGCGCTCGAAAGATGCTCGTCGCGCTCGGCCGCGATGGCGAAATCGACCATCATGATGCCGTTCTTCTTGACGATGCCGATCAGCAATATGACGCCGATCAGCGCGATCAGGCTGAATTCGTAGCCCGCCAGCATCAGGATCGCCAGCGCCCCGAAGCCGGCCGAGGGCAGCGTCGACAGAATCGTCAACGGGTGGATGAAGCTCTCGTAGAGCACGCCGAGAATGATGTAGACGGCGACCAGTGCCGCCAGGATCAGCAGCGGCACCGTGGTCAGCGAATCCTGGAATGCCTGCGCGTTGCCCTGGAACGCCGTCTGCAAGCCGGCCGGGGTGCGCATTTCCCGCATGGCTTGCTGAATGGCCGACGTCGCCTGACTGAGCGCCATGCCGGGGGCCAGATTGAAACTGATCGTCACCGCCGGAAACTGGCCCTGGTGGCTGACCGACAAAGGCGCCACCGGCGCGGTCGTCCATTTCGCGAAGGCGCTGAGCGGCACCAACTGGCCGCTGTTGGGCGAGCGCAGATAGAGCTTGTCGAGCGTCTTGGGGTCCTTCTGAAGCTGCGGGGTGATCTCCTCGACGACGAAATAGGTGTTGATCTGGGTGAAATATTGCGTGACCTGACGCTGGCCGAAGGCGTCATAGAGCGTATCGTCGATCTGCTGCGGCTGGATGCCGAAACGCGACGCCATGTCGCGGTCGATCGTCAGCTTGAGCGTCGTGCCGTTGGCTTGCTGATCGCTGCCGACGTCGCGCAGTTCGGGCAACGTTTGCAGCTTGGCCAGCACCTTCGGCGCCCAGGCGTTCAACTCGTCGGAATCGGCGTCCTGCAAGGTGTACTGGAATTGCGTGAGCGAGAAGCGCGCGCCGATCGTCACGTCCTGCGCGGCTTGGAAATAGACCTTGACGCCGACCATGTTGGCGAACTTGGGCCTGAGCCTGGCGATCACCTGAAATATATCGGCGTCGCGATCCTCGCGCGGTTTCAGCGAGGCAAAGATGCGGCCGTAGTTCTGCGAGGCGTTGCCGACGCCGGTGCCGATCCCCATCGCCATCGTGTCGACGGCGGGATCGGCCTGCACGATAGCGCCGACCTTCTCCTGTATCTTGTACATCTGGTGGAACGACAGGTCTTGATTGGCGACCACCGTGCCGTACAGCACGCCCGTGTCCTGCTGCGGGAAAAAGCCCTTCGGGATGGTCACGAACAGGTAGCCGGTCGCCGCCACCGTGGTCAGGAAGATCATCAGCGTGATGAAACTGTGGCGCAGCGCGCGGTCGAGCGTGCGCTCGTAGCCGCGCGCCAGCGCCTGAAAGCCGCGCTCGCTGAGCTTGTACAGCTTGCCGTGCCGCTCCTCGTCGTGAGCCTTGAGGAAGCGCGAGGCCATCATCGGCGTCAGCGTCAAGGAGACGAGGGCGGAAAATCCGATCGTCATCGCGATGGTGACTGAGAATTCGCGGAACAGGCGACCGATCATACCGCTCATCAACAACAGCGGAATCAGCACCGCCACCAGCGAGATCGAGATCGAGATGACGGTGAAGCCGATTTCGCCCGCGCCTTTGATCGCCGCCGGGAACGGCTGCATCCCCTCCTCGATGTGGCGCATGATGTTTTCGAGCACCACGATGGCGTCGTCGACGACGAAACCAACGGCGATGGTCAGCGCCATCAGCGACAGATTGTCGAGCGAGTAGCCGACGCCCCACATCAGCGCGCAGGCGCCGAGCAGCGCCAGCGGCACGGTGATGCTCGGAATGATCGTCGCCCAGACGTTGCGCAGGAAGAGGAAGATGACGCCGACGACGAGCCCGATCGTCACCAGCATCGTGAACTGCACGTCGCTGACCGAGGCGCGGATCGTCGTCGTGCGGTCGGAAATGATGCGCACATGGACGTCCGGCGGGACCGCAGTGCGGATTTTCACCAACTGCCGCTTGATCTTCTCGACCGTCGAGATGACGTTGGCGCCCGGCTCCTTGTAGACGACGAGGAACACGCCGCGTTTGCCGTGCGCCCAACCGGCTTGCAGCACGTCGGCCGGCCCGGACACCGCCTTGCCGACGTCGCGCACCCTGACCGGCGCGCCGTTGCGATAGGCGATGATGACGTTGTCCCAGTCCTTGGCCAGCGTGATCTGATCGTTGTCGTAGATCGTGTAGGTCTGCCGGTCGCCGACGATCGCGCCCTTGGGGTCGTCCACCGTCGCGCTCATGATCTGCGAGCGCACGTCTTCAAGCGTCAAATTCTTCTCGACCAGCTTGGCCGGATCGATCTGGATGCGGATCGCCTTCTGCTGCTGGCCGCCGACCCTGACCAGCGAGACGCCGGCGATCTGGCTCATGCGCTGGGCGAGAATGTTCTCGGCGACTTCGTCGACGTCGACCAACGGCTCGAGGTCGGAATTGACCGAGAGAATGAGGATCGGCGCGTCGGCGGGATTGGTCTTGCGATAGGTCGGCGGGCCCGGGAGGTTCTTCGGCAATTGGCCGCCGGCGGCGTTGATGGCGGCCTGCACATCGTTGGCGGCGGCGTCGATGTCGCGGTCGAGATTGAATTGCAAGGTGATCGACGCCACGCCGAGCGAACTGGTCGAGGTCATCTGCGAGACGCCGGGGATCTGGGCGAACTGGCGTTCCAGCGGCTGCGCTACCGAGGAGGCCATCGTCTGCGGCGAGGCGCCGGGCAACTGGGCGCTGACGGAGATGGTGGGAAAATCGATCTGCGGCAGCGGCGCGACTGGCAGCAACGGATAGGCGACCAAGCCGATCATCAGCAGCGCCAGCATCAGAAGCGTGGTCGCGACCGGGCGGCGGATGAAGATTTCGGAGAAGCCCCCGGTCATGTCAGCCCCGCGAATCGGCGGTCTGAACGGCGACGAGAGACCCCCGGCGCAGCCGCGACTGCCCGTTGGTGACGATTCTCTCGCCTCCCCGGAGGCCTTCGGCGATCACCGCCTCCTTCGGCGTCTGGTGGGAGATCGTGACCTTGCGCACGCTCACCTTGTTGTCGTCGCCGATGACATAGACGTAGAGCCCCTGGGCGCCGTGCTGCACGGCGACGGTCGGCACGACGACGGCGTTCTTGTCGATGCCGAGCGTCAGGTCGGCGATCACCGCCAGGCCCGGCCACAGCTTGTCGTCGGTGTTGGCGAAGCGGGCCTTCAGCATCACCGTGCCGGTCGCGGCGTCGATGTGGTTGTCGACCACCTCCAGCACGCCGCTCGACAGTGCCTTGCCGTCGGTCGATTTGACCGTCACCGGCGCGTCGCCCTTCTTCATCAAAGCGTTGATCTCGCCGACCTGCTCCTCGGGGGCGGGGAAGGTCACCGAGATCGGCCGCAACTCATTGATGACGACGATGCCGGTCTGCTGGCTCGCCGCCACCATGTTGCCCTGGTCGATGAGGCGGTAGCCGACGCGCCCGGTCAGCGGCGCGGCGATCTTGGTGTAGCTGAGCTGCACCTTGGCGGCGTCGACCGCCGCGGCGTCGGCGGCGATGCCAGCGATGAGCTGGTTGACCAGCGAGGTCTGCGTGTCGAGTTGCTGCTGCGAGGCGAAGTTCTTTTTGACCAGCGTGGCGTAGCGGGCGAGGTCGAGCTTGGCGTTGGCGAGCGTCGCGTCGTCCTGTCGCTGCTTCGCCTGCGCCTGTTCGAGCGTCGCCTGGAACGGTCGTGAGTCGATCTCGGCCAACAGGTCGCCCTGCTTCACCCTTTGCCCTTCCTTGAAGGCGATGCGAGTGATCTGGCCGTCCACCCGCGCCTTCACCGTCACGGTGTTATACGGCGTGACCTGGCCGAGGTTTTCCAGCACCACGGGAAAGTCCTTGCGTTCGGCCGTCTCCGCCTCGACCGGCACGGCCGCGGGCTCGTCCTCGGCGGCCTTGGTCGGCGCCGCCGCTGGCGGCGTCAGCCGCGCCCGCGCCTGGCGCGCCAGCGCCGCGACCTGCGGCGAAATCGACGCTACGCGGTCCGGCGCATAGACAGCGTAAGCCGCCCCGGCCAAGACAACAACCACCGCGCTCCAGAAAATCGACTTCACCGACATGTTGATCTCTAGCGCCTTGTTGCGCGCGTCTCGGCAGGCGTTCACGCCGCCTTCGAGCTTCTTACACCTAAGCCGCCAAACGGAAAAAAGTGCGCTTCAGGACATTTTTTGATGTGACGATTGTAATGTTCCTACACATGCCGCGCGCCGCCGGCGACGTTCATCTTCTGGTCATCTTGGCCACGCCATAGGCTCGATAAGCAAACCCCGGAAAGGCGGCAAGCGCGTTGACGGTCAGATTCGGGCGTCGGACTTGGCTCGGCGCGGCCGGCGCCGCGGTGTTGACGCTTGTCGGCCTCGCGGGGCTGAGAGGCGCGCAATCTTTCACCATTCCGGACTGGTGCGGCGGCGTTCGCCCCTGCCCGCCGCCCTGCCTTGGCGCGCCGGAAGTCGCCCACGATCCCGAAGAGTTTATCGCCCTGGCGCGCTACGAGTTGGGGCGGCGCCGGCCGATCCGGCGCTGGTGAGCGCGCCCCGCCCCGCGGCGCGTCGGACAATCGGCCGCCGCAGCGCCGCCGGCCGTCGACCTGCCGCCGGCCAACCTCACCATGCCGGCGCTGGTCGACCCGAACAACGTCTATGCCGGGATCGCCGCCGGCGACATCAGCCCGGCGACGAAAGGGGCGCTGTCGCGGGTCTACGTGCCCAACCTCATCACTGGCCATGTCGACGTCATCGACCCCGCGACGTTCAAGGTGGTCGACAACTATTACGCCATCCCGAGCCCGCAGCACATCGTCCCGTCGTGGGATTTGCAGACGCTGTGGGTCTCCGGCGACATAAGCTACACCGGCGGCCACGCCGATGTCGCGCCGATCGACCCAAAGACCGGCAAGCTCGGCAAGCCGATCAGCGTGCCGGACTCCTACAACATGTATTTCACCCCCGACGGGCGCTCGGCGATCCTGGTCGCCGAGGCCAAGCGGCGGCTCGAATTCCGCGATCCGCAGACGATGGCGTTGCAGACCTACATCGTCGTCCCCGAATGCGCCGGCATCAACCACGCCGATTTCGCGCTCGACGGCTCCTATGCGATTTTCACTTGCGAATACAACGACAAACTGGCCAAAATCGACCTCGTCCATCACAAGCTCGCGGCGATGCTGCAACTGTCGCCGAAGCACATCCCGCAAGACATCCGCGTCGCCCCCGACGGCTCGGCCTATTATGTCGCCGACATGCTCGGCGATGGGCTCATCGTCATCGACGGCGACAAGTTCGTCGAGACGGGCTTCATCCACGCCGGCATCGGCTCCCATGGGCTCTATCCCAGCCGCGACGGCAAGAAGCTCTATATCTCCAATCGCGGCACGCATAATCTCTATGGCGTCAAGCATGGCGAGGGCAGCGTCTCGGTGATGGATTTCGCCACGCGCAAGATCGAAGCGACGTGGACCATCCCCGGTGGCGGCAGCCCCGACATGGGCAACGTCAGCGCTGACGGCAAATGGCTGTGGCTATCGGGCCGCTACGACGGCGTCGTCTACGCCTTCAATACTGAGGACGGCGCGGTGAAGACTATCCCCGTCGGCGGCATGCCGCACGGACTGACGGTCTGGCCGCAGCCGGGACGATATTCACTCGGGCATACGGGGAATATGCGGTAGAGCAGTTCCGGACAGTTTGAATTCGCGGACCCGTCATTGCGAGCGAAGCGAAGCCATCCATCTCGCCGAGATCGCAGGTTAATCGGGGGCGCGGCCCGGTGGAGGTGACAGTGGCTCAACTTGATCGGTAACCGCTGTAGCGACGGTTTGCGCCGCTTTTCGGCCTGAACGCCTCCCTCATAGCGGGTGGGTAGTTAACCTGCCGAGTGGTGCTCGGGAGCCCAGCCTCGATTTGGCGGCGACACGGAGACGCAAGGCGCGATGACGCAAACAACCGACATCGTGGCCGGCCTGGCCGACAGCGCCCAAGACTACGACTGGAGCGAAGCCCAAAACCGGACCGTCGGAGTTCCTCAGAACGGCGCCAATACGTTCTTTAGCGTCGCCAACATAATCAGCTTGGACAATGTCGGGAATCTGACCCTGAATGAATTGTTTTCCATGTAGGGGAACGTGCTTGTCGGCGCGGCGACGCTGACCATCGGTTTGCTCGAACTGTTTCCAAACTTCGGAACGATCTCGCTCGAAGCTGAGAACGGCGCATCGGTCGATATCCAGTCTCTCTACGATCCGAGCAACCAATCGACGGTCGTCGCCGACGCGGGCGGCGCCATCGATTACGAGGCGCTCGGCCTAGGCACGCAGATAAACTCCGGCATCGACATCGCCGGCGACGCCGGCGGTGTGGCGGGAGGCGTGGTGACCATCGCCTCCGGTTACGCGATCGCAACCTCGATTACGCCGCCGATTGGAGCAGTTTCGCCGCGCTCCAGGCAGCGGCGATCTCACGCAGGTCGGCGACGACACGGTCGTCAGGCTCGACGGCTCGAACGCCATTACTTTGACCGGCGTGACCGCTTCGACGCTTACCGCCTAGAACTTCGTCTTTTCGAGCTATTCCTACGCCTGATGCAGGTTCCGGGCGATCATTTGGGGTTATCCAAAGAGCGCATCCCTCACCCCATGAAGGGCCACGCTACCGGACAAATCATGCGCTGCCGACACTCTCAGCGACTGCCCCGATTGACGACGTAAACTTGCGTGGATAGCATACGCTTCAGCCGACGCAAGAAAGCGGCTCGACACTGGGGTTTGGCCTGGTTTCGCGCGCTAATGACACAGGCGATATTTCACGATCGCCGCGGAAAACAGACCCCATTGTCGTGACGCTTCGTTCCGGGACCACCTAAAGCGGTCACAAAGCGAATTTCGAGTAAGGTCCAAGCCAACCTCGCGTTCACTCGGGGGATATTTCGGAGGACTTCGCGCGAAACGACGCGGGTCGGTTACAACGGACAATAACGAAGGAAACCCTATGCACCCCACCAGACGGAATGTTCTTTTCGCCGGCGCGGCGCTTACGGCTGCCACCACCTCCCAAGGCGCGCTTGCTTTCAATGATCCGGTAGCCGACCTCGTTGAGGGCTCGGAGGAATTTGGCCTCGCGATTGAAGCCTATACCTATGGCTATCCTCTCGTAACCATGGAGATGACAAGACGGGTCCTTACTAATGTCGCCTCGGTCGAGGGTACGCGCGGCCCGATGGGGCAACTGATAAAGCTACGGCAATACCCGGATGCGACTTTCCGGGACGTCACGGCGCCTAACGCCGATACGCTCTACACGACCGCGTTCATTGATGTCGGCAAGGAGGCGTGGGTATTCAGCATCCCCGATTTGCATGGGCGCTATGCTCTGTTTCCGATGCTGGACGGCTGGACGACGGTTTTCCAGGTCCCGGGCAAGCGAACCACCGGAACGGGCCCGCAGACCTTCGCGATTACTGGACCTGGATGGGAGGGGACGCTTCCTGAGGGGGTCGTCGAATACAAATCTCCGACCTCAATCGTCTGGATACTTGGCCGCATCTATTGCACCGGTACGCCGGAGGATTACAAGGCCGTCCATACGATCCAAGACGAATGCAAACTCTATCCGCTCAGCGCTTTCGGCAAGGACTGGACACCGCCGCCCGGTGTTGTAGATCCTTCCATAGATATGAAGACCGCCGTCCGCGAACAAGTCAACAAGATGGACGCCGTTGAATATTTCACGCTTCTTGCCGAATTGATGAAATCCAATCCTCCGGCGGCGGCCGACGCTAATTTTATCGCCAAGATGGCGCGGATTGGACTGATCCCCGGTCAGGACTTCGACAAGAGCAAATTCGACCCTGCTTTCATCAAGCGTGTTCCGCGTGTCGCCTTCGATCGGATCATGTTGCATTTCGAGTTTAGCGATGGCGACGTCAAAAACATAAACGGATGGGGTTTCACCACCAAGACCGGCGTTTATGGAACCGATTATATTCAACGAGCGCTTGTGACCGCCATTGGCCTTGGCGCGAACCGTCCGCAGGATGCGGTTTATCCAACTTCGCGCTCCTACGCAGGCGGCCTCATCAAACATTCTTATGAAGGCTCGGAAAACTACGTTATCACCTTCAAGAAAGGCCAGTTGCCGCCGGTGAGCGGCTTCTGGTCGATCACGATGTACGACGCGGGATATTTCTTCGTCGAGAACCCGATCAATCGCTACTCGATCAGCGCGCGTGATTCCCTCAAGAGCAATGCTAACGGTTCGGTAGATCTTTACCTTCAGAACGCATCGCCGGGCGTGGACAAAGAAACGAATTGGCTGCCCGCGCCGAAGGGCAAGTTCATTCTTATGTTGCGGCTTTATTGGCCGAACGAGAGCGATCCTTCGATCCTCGACGGATCATGGACTATCCCGCCCGTGAAGAAGGTTTAGTTGGAACCCAACCTAGAGCGGCTGCCGATCAAGTTGAGTCACCGTCATTGCGAGCGGAGAGAAGCAAGCTATGCCTCAACCTGGCCACGCCTTCCGATTAACCTGCGAGCTCGGCGAGATGGATTGCTTCGCTTCGCTCGCAATGACGGGGCCCGCTGATTCAATATGTTCGGATACTGCTCTAAGCGAGAGTTTGATAATTGCACAAGACCTTTAGCAGGAGCGCTCATCAGAGCGCTCCTTCTGGGTCGCGACACGCGGCAGGCGCGCGGCGCCTGGAGTCCGACCCGAAAGGGTCCGTCAAGGAGGAGCGAGCATGACCAGATTTCGATTGTTGCTCGTTACGGGCGTCGCGCTTTGCGGCGCCGGTTTGGCCGGCGGGGCCATTTCCGCACAGGACAAATATACTTTGAAAGTGCCGAACGGGCTCGCCTTCTCTGAGTTCCGAGGATACGAAGACTGGGCGGTCGTTGCGATCAGCGCCAATAACGGCAAGATCTCCGTGATCTTGGGCAATCCGGAGATGATCGATGCCTATAAGAACGGCGCGCCCGGCAAAGCCAAGACTTTCCCTGACGGCGCTAAGATGGCGAAAATACATTGGCTGCCGAAAAAGCAAGAGGACTACCCGGGCGAGCCGACGGCGCCAGGGGCGCAGCATGACGTCGATTTCATGGTGAAGAACAGCAAGAGATTCGCCGACAGCGGCGGTTGGGGCTGGGCCGAGTTCGAGTACGACGCCGCGGCGGATGCGTTCAGGCCCGGCACGACGGCGGATAGCCCGCCGCAGGAACATGACGCCAAGTGCGGCTTCGCCTGTCACACGCTCGTGCAGGACCGCGACTATGTTTTCACCGACTACGCCAAGAGGTGAATGGCGCGTTGCGCGCGCCCATAGGGTCGTAAAGCTCGGATACGACGCCAAGCCGCCTAACCTGGGGCGCCGCATCGCTGGCAAGCGCGAGTTTCAACGCGGGGTCGCCGCCGGCCCGGCAATCCGCGCCGCCGCTTGCGGCTTCGGGCGGCCGTGGCTGGTCTTGTGCCAGTGGAACGGCCGCACGATCAGTTCGTAAAGCGCCATCCAGGTCGCCGCCGACACCAGCGCGTAATACAGCGGCATGTAAAGCAGCGCCCGTCCATAATCGCGCATGCCGCGCTTGCGCATCGCCACCAGCGCCGGCAAGACCACCGCCTGCACGCCGGTCAGCATCAAGATGTAGGTATAGACGTCGGCGAGGCGCGAAACCGGCGCCTGGGACATCGACTCGCTGAAGCCGCGCCAGATCGCCTCGACGAGGAAAAACGGCCCGAACAGGCCGGTCATCACCGTGCCGGCGATCAACGTCAACCCGGCGACGCCCTTCTTGAACCCAAGCTCGCGGAAATAACGCCGGGGCTCGCGGGTGTGGACGATCATCGTCTGCATCCAGCCCTTCTGCCAGCGCGAGCGCTGGCGGAACCAGTTGGCGAACTCGTTCGGCGCCTCCTCGACCGTCTCGGAATCCAGCGCGCCGACGCGGGCGCCGAAGCGGGCGAGGCGCAACCCGAGGTCGGCGTCCTCGGTGACGTTCCAGGCGTCCCAGCCGCCGACGCGGCGCAACGTCGCGGTGCGGATATGGTTGGTGGTGCCGCCCAGCGCCACCGGCAATTCGAGCGCCGAGAGGCCGGGATTGACGAGTTCGAACAGCGCCGCGTACTCGACCGCGAACATGAAGCTGAGCCAGCAGTCGCGCCAGTTGGCTATCGTCAGCCGGCCCTGGAGCGCGTCGAGGCTCGCGTCTTCGGCGAAGCGCGCGGCGGCGCGGCGCAACTGGTCGGGGGCGGGTTCGTCCTCGGCGTCGTAGACGCATACGAGTTCGCCGCGCGCGACGTCGAGCGCGACATTGAGTGCCCGCGGCTTGGTGCGCGGCTTGCCCGGCGGCGCGATCACCACGTCAAAGCGCGGCGGCAGCCGCTGCGCCATGATCGCGCTCAGCGTTTCCTCGTCGCCGGCCTCGATCACCAGTTTGATGTCGAGTTTCGCCTTCGGATAATCGAAGGCGTTGAGCCCGGCGACCAGCTTCGGGATCACCGTGCCCTCGCGGTACATGGCGACGATCACCGTGTAGACAGGCAAGTCGGCGTCGGCGAGCGGCGGGCTCGGGCGCGAGGCGTCAGCGGCGATGGCGCAGGCGATGCGCAGAAAGATCGTCGCCGAGAACAATAGCCACAGCAGCAGCGATGAGATCGCCCGCTCCACCGCCGGCGCCGCGAAAGCGAGCGCGATCATCGCGAGCCCGAAGGCGGCGGCGGCGATGGTTTGCGCCGGGCGCAACTCGCCGCGCGCGCAATAGGCGGGATCGAGCCGCTCCAGTTGCGTCGCGGCGCGCGTCGCGATCTCCTGGCCGCGCTCGACGCGCACCAGCGCGCCGAGCCGGCGCGGCGAGGTGATGGCCAGGCCCGAGGGGCATCGGCCCTGGTCGGCGAGGTCGATCAGCAGCCGCAACACCTCGCCGCGCGGCGCGGCGATGGCGCGATAGGGCGCGACGAGCCGGCCAAGATAGACCAGCCCGGCATTGACCGCGCGCGCCGGCGAGACGGCATTGTCGAGCGGCGCGGCGCCGACATGAAACGGCGCGCCGAGCCAATCGGCGAGCGCGCGATAGAAGAACTCCTCCTGCGCCAACCCCTCGCCGAGCAGCGCCATGTCCGGCGAGACGCCGATCTCCCGCGCGATCTCGCCGGCGCGCAGCAGCGAGGCGATCGGCGCGCCATAGGCGGCGAGAAAGGCGATCTCACGCGGCGGCGCCGCACGCGCCGGCGTTGCAAACCCCTCCCTGATGTTCTGATCTTGCCCTTGCATCGCTCCGAAACGCATCTTTGCGTAAATCGGAGCGCTTGTCATTAACGGTTACGCAACACTTGCTATAAGCTTGTGGAAATCGCTACGCAGCCTGCCGCGAAGTTGCCTATGTTTACGTTCGCAATGCGCGAATTGGCACCGCGCTGCGGCAACAGTGAGGAGCCCGGTTTTGCTGAACTTCGCGCGGCCTCAGCCGGCGAGCGTCGCCAGATCGGCATTGGCGCCGCAGACCAGCACGCCGAGACGCTCGCCGGCGCCGGGGCGATAGGCGCCGCTCAACAGCGCCGCATAGGCCGCCGCGCCGCCGGGCTCGGTGACGATATTGAAATCGCGCCATAGCTTGCGCTGCGCCGCTGATATCGCCGCGTCGTCGACCAACGCGACGCGTTCGACGGCGTGTCGGCAGATGTCGAAGTTGACCGCCCCCACCCGCCGCGCGCCAAGCGAATCGGCGGCCGCCGACTTGACCTCGACATCGACCGGCCGCCCCGCTTGCAGCGCCGCATGCAACGCCCGCGAGCCCTGCGGCTCGACGCCGATCACCCGCGCCCGGCCGGCAAACCACGCCGCGACGCCCGAGATCAGGCCGCCGCCGCCGACCGCGACCAGCATTGTGTCGAGGCCCGGCAGCCCGAGCTTGGCGAGATCGCGCTCCCATTCGAGCCCGACCGTCCCCTGCCCGGCGACGGTCTCGGGCGAATCGTAGGCATGAATGGCGAGCGCGCCGCTGGCGGCGACATGCGCCTCGCACAACGCCAGCGCATCGAAATAGGTCCGGCCCTCGACATGAATATCGGCGCCGTAACTGCGGATTTTCTCGATCTTCAGCGGCGCGGCGATGTCAGGCACGAACACTTTGGCGGCCAGGCCAAGCTCGCGCGCCGCATAGGCGACCGCGGCGCCGTGATTGCCGCCGGAGGCGGTGGCCACCCCCGCCCCCGGGGCGGCGCGGCTCAGAAGGTTGTTGAAGGCGCCGCGCGGCTTGAACGAGCCGGTGTGTTGCAGACATTCGAGCTTCAGCGAGACGCCGTCCGCCTCCATGATCGGCGTGCGCCGGATATGCGCCGCGATGCGCGCATGCGCCGCCTCGATTTCATCTTGCTTCACAGTTTGCCCTCCACCGGCGCCACGTCGACGGACACTTCCAGTTCGTGCCCGCCATAAGACAGGATGACGCCATCGACCGGCGGCACGTCGACGTAATCGCGTCCGCGCGCCACCACGATATGGTCGTCGCCCTCGGCAATGGCGTTGGTCGGGTCGAGCCCGAGCCAGCCGAACGAGGGGCCGCACCAGAGCGCCACCCAGGCGTGCGAGGCGTCGGCGCCGACCAAGCGCTGCTTGCCCGGCGCTGGCAGCGTGCGGATATAGCCGCTCACATAGAGCGCCGGCAGACCGAGGCCGCGCAGGCCGGCAATCATCACATGGGCGAAATCCTGGCACACGCCGCGGCGCGCCGCGAACGCCGCGGCGGGCGCCGTGGTGACTTCGGTCGCCTCGGAATCATAGGCGAAATCGGCCTTGATACGTCGCGAAAGCTCGGCTGCCGCCTCGTACACCGGCCGCGCCGGCGCGAAGCTGTGGCGGGCATAGCAGGTGGCATCGGCAAACAGCGACGCCAGCCGGCTCGGGTAGAGGCCGAAGGCGGGGCTGTCGGCGGCAATCGATGGCGAGGCGGCGGCAAGCGCGGCCGCCGTCTCCCAGGGCGGCGTCAGCGTCGCGATCGGCGGCGCGGCGCGCGCAACCTCGGCGCGAAAGCTCGACTTGATCGACATTTGCGTATGCCGGGTCTCGATGCGCAGGCGCGCCGCGTGGTTGCCAAAGGCGTCCTCGCGCTCGACGAACTCCCGCGGCATCGGCCGCACCTCGACATGGTAGTTGCTGATGCGCTGGCCGGGCTCGTCGCGCGGCCGCAGCCGCAGCACGCAATCGTTGGCGACGACCGGCGCGCCGTATTGGTAGCGCGTCAAGTGCGCGACGTCGTAGATCATCCCAAGCCCATCACCTTCTCCGCCCGCGCCGAGGCGCCGTGCAGGAAGTAGCGGCGGCCGATGGCGTCGGCGAGCTGGGCGATCTGGTTCTCGATCGCCAGGATGCCGGCATCCTCCAGTTCGTCGGCGATCTCCGAAGTCAGTTCGGCGCTGAGCCGGGTGGCGCGCCGCAGCGGCTCCTCGGGGACGCCGTCCTGGCGCAGCACTGGCAGCGCCGCGATATGTTCGGCGATGCGATGGGCCTGGAAGGCGACGGAGCGCGGGCTGTAGGGATCGAGCAGCGTCAGGTCGCGCACCGGCCCCAGCGCGACGCCGATCAGCGTGCGCGAATGATAGGTGATCTGCGAATCGATGAGGTCGAGCATGACGTCGAGGTCGTGCTCGGTCGCCTTCTGGTGCGCGAACTGGCGGGCGATGCGGCAGGTGTTGATGCCGCGCTCGATGCGTCGGCCGAGTTCGTAAAAGCGCCAGCCGGCGCCGCGGTTGAAGTTCTCGTCGAACAAGCCCGCCAGCGCGGCGATCGCGTTGAGCTGCTCGTCGATGCAATCGAGGATCTGCGCATCGCTCAACGGTCCCTCGGGCAGTTCCGCCAGCGCCGTCTTGAGCCGCCCGATCAGCGCCCAGGTCTGTTGCGTCAGCCGCTCGCGGATGACCGAGGCGGCAAGGCTGGCGGCATTGGCGAGCGACAGCGCCGAGCCCCCGTTCTCCGGCGCGCGCAACGCCGCCTCGGCGGCGCGCGGCGTCCTGGCCTCGGTGGCGATGGCGCCCCAGGCGACGAGCAGCGTCTTGAGGCCGTCCAAGGCGCCGCGCGCCCCTGAGATCGGCGCCTCGGGATCGCCGGCGCGGGCGCTGAGGCAGCGCACGAGGCGCAAGGTCGCCTCGGTCCGTTCGAGATAGCGGCCGAACCAGAACAGATTGTCGGCCGCCCGGCTCGGCAGATTGCCGAGCAGGCGCGCGATATGCGGCCGCTCGCGGCTCGGCAGCAGCGAGGAGGCGGCGACCGGCTTGTCGGCCAGCACCCAGACGTCGGCCGCCTCGACCCCCTGGCCCATCGACACCGCGCGCGCGTCCGGCGCATCGGAGACGCGGGCGAAGCCACCGGGCATCACCTTCCAACCGTCGGGGGTGGCGGCGGCATAGACGCGCAGCACGAAAGGGCGCGGCGCGAGCTTGCCGTTCTCCCAGCGCGGCATGGTGGAGAGGCGGACCACCTCCTGCCCGACATAATCGAGCCCGCGCTCGGCGATGGCGC
>Ga0134126_10002108_pt1 | contig 25262 bp, 23 predicted proteins | sample KB31752_FD_96881 | JGI IMG/M metagenome (GOLD analysis project Ga0134126, IMG submission 96881) | Terrestrial soil microbial communities with excess Nitrogen fertilizer from Kellogg Biological Station, Michigan, USA - KB3-175-2 | ecosystem: Environmental > Terrestrial > Soil > Unclassified ... | reverse complement strand
CCTCGGGATCGAAACGTGAAGCTGCTGATCAATATCGATGTCGGCGATCGCGAGCGCGCGGTCGAGTACTCCAGGCCGCGTTCGACCTCCGTCCCGACCTCCGTCCCGACCGCCGTCCCGACCTCCGTCCCGACCAATGGCTGTTCGACGGCTCGGTGGTCGAGATGGTCGGGGTTTCGCCGATGATCTACCTGCGGACGTCGAATCCGCGTGCGAATCATCGAGTCGGAATGCTTTGGTGCAAAGCCGCTCCGATCGCCTGGCCGATCAGGCCTTGCTCGATTCTCCTTTGCGTCGCGAGTTTCGCATGCGCCGAGGGCCACGCTCCGCGATTTTTACGCCAGGATCCAGCCGAGGCTGGTTAGTATGGCCTCGCGGTGGGCGCGCTGGCAAGGCGCCAGGCGTCAGGGTGCCAGGCGTGAGGGCAAGGTCGCCAATCGCGTTTGGCGCCATGATCGGGAGGTTCGGTTCGTGACCCTCAGGAGGCGCCATCTTGAAATCGATGCCGGTCTGCCGCATCTTGTAGCTGTTTCGCGACCTCGACTAACCCTGACATGCGCTTCGACAAGCTCACCACCAAATTCCAGCAGGCGCTCGGCGACGCACAGAGCCTCGCGCTCGGTCACGACAGCGGCTTCATCGAGCCTCAGCATCTGCTCGCCGCGCTCCTCGCGCAGGAGGACGGCGGCACGGCGGCGCTGCTCGCCCGCGCAGGCGTCAACGTGCCGCGCGTACAGGCGGGGCTCAAGACGGCGATCGACAACCTGCCCAAGGTCGAGGGCACCGGCGGGGAGATCGGGGTCTCGCGCGATCTCAACAACCTGCTCAACCTGACCGACAAGGAAGCGACGAAGCGCGGCGACCCGTTCATCGCGAGCGAGCTCTTCCTGCTGGCACTCGCCGACGACAAGGGGCCGACCGGGCGCCTCTTGAAGGAACAGGGGCTGACGCGCAAGGCGCTGGAGCCGGCGATCGAGGCGGTGCGCGGTGGCGCCGGCGTCGACAGTCAGGAGGCCGAGGGGCAGCGCCAGGCGCTCGCCAAGTACACGATCGACCTCACCGAGCGCGCGCGCGAGGGCAAGCTCGATCCGGTCATCGGCCGCGACGACGAGATCCGGCGCACGATCCAGATCCTGCAGCGGCGCACGAAGAACAATCCGGTGCTGATCGGCGAGCCGGGGGTCGGCAAGACGGCGATCGTCGAAGGGCTCGCCCAACGCATCGTCAACGGCGAGGTTCCCGAGACGCTCAAGAACAAGCGCGTCCTTTCGCTCGACATGGCGGCGCTCCTCGCCGGCGCCAAGTATCGCGGTGAATTCGAGGAGCGCCTCAAGGGCGTGCTGAAGGACATCGCGGCCGATGCCGGCCGCACGATCGTGTTCATCGACGAGCTGCACACGATGGTCGGCGCCGGCAAGGCCGAAGGCGCGATCGACGCCGGCAACATGCTGAAACCCGCGCTCGCGCGCGGCGAGCTGCATTGCGTCGGCGCGACGACGCTCGACGAATACCGCAAGTACATCGAGAAGGACGCCGCGCTCGAGCGGCGCTTCCAGAAGGTGCTGGTCGACGAGCCGTCGGTCGAATCGACGATCGCGATCCTGCGCGGCCTGCAGGAGCGCTACGAGTTGCACCACGGCGTCGAGATCACCGACCCCGCGATCGTCGCGGCGGCCGAGCTCTCGCACCGCTACATCACCGACCGCTTTCTCCCCGACAAGGCGATCGATCTGATCGACGAGGCTGCCGCGCGGATCAAGATGGAGATCGACTCGAAGCCCGAGGCGATGGACAAGCTCGACCGCAGGCTGATCCAGTTGAAGATCGAGCGCGAGGCGGTGAAGAAGGAGAAGGACGAGGCTTCGAAGAAGCGCCTGGCGTCCATCGAGGACGAAATCAAGCGACTCGAGCGCGAGTACGCCGATCTCGACGAAGTCTGGAAAGCCGAGAAGGCGCAGGTCGCAGGCTCCCAGCACATCAAGGAAGAGATCGACAAGATCAAGGTCGCAATGGAGGAGGCGAAGCGCAAGGGCGACTGGCAGAAGATGTCGGAGCTCCAGTACGGCAAGCTGCCGCAGCTCGAAGCGCAGCTCAAGAAGGCCGACACGAAGCTCGCCGCCGAGGAGGCAAAGAAGCCGCAGCTCCTGCGCACGCAGGTTGGCGCCGAGGAGATTGCCGAGGTCGTGTCGCGTGCGACCGGCATCCCCGTCTCGAAGATGATGCAGGGCGAGCGCGACAAGCTGCTCCAGATGGAAGAGCGGCTGCACCAGCGGGTGATCGGACAGAACGAGGCGGTGCAGCTCGTTGCCGACGCGATCCGCCGCTCGCGCTCGGGGCTCTCCGATCCGAACCGTCCTTACGGCTCGTTCCTGTTCCTCGGACCGACCGGGGTCGGCAAGACCGAGCTGACGCGCGCGCTCGCCGAGTTCCTGTTCGACAGCGACCAGGCGATGGTGCGGATCGACATGTCCGAGTTCATGGAGAAGCACTCGGTCGCGCGCCTCATCGGTGCTCCGCCGGGATACGTCGGCTACGAGGAGGGCGGCTACCTCACCGAGGCCGTGCGCAGGAAGCCGTACTCGGTGATCCTGTTCGACGAAATCGAGAAGGCGCACCCCGACGTGTTCAACGTGCTGCTGCAGGTGCTCGACGACGGTCGGCTCACCGACGGGCAGGGGCGCACCGTCGATTTTCGCAACACGGTGATCGTGATGACGTCGAACCTCGCGTCGCACCGCATCCAGGAGATGACTGCCGAGGGACGCGATCCCGGCGCCATCAAGATCGCGGTGATGGCCGAGGTCAAGGCGACGTTTCGCCCCGAGTTCGTCAATCGCATCGATGAGATCATCGTGTTCCATCCGCTCGCGCAGGACCAGATTGCGAGCATCGCGAAGATCCAGCTGCAGGCGCTCGAACGCCGTCTCGCCAAGCTCGAGATCAAACTCGACGTTTCTGCCGCGGCACTGAAGGTAGTGGCCGAGGCGGGTTTCGATCCGGTGTACGGCGCACGACCGCTGAAGCGCGAGATCCAGCAGGCGATCGAGAACCCGCTTGCGAAGGAGATCCTCGCCGGGAAGTTCGCGGCTGGCGACACGATACGCGTCGGCGCGAAGGACGGCGCGATCAGCTTCGTGAAAGCGTAGCGCGCAATACGCGACGCGCGACGCACGACGCGCAGCACGATCCTGCTGCTGCATCACCTCACGCGTCCGGCATTGTCCTACGCAACTCGCTGAATTGGCGAGGAACCTGTCTGGCACCGCGCGGACCAAAGGCTATGCCGCACCGATTGACGCACCGGATCGATCGGATGGCTCGCGGCGGCCATCGGATGCGCAATGTTGCAACGTGCAATGTCTGCACGTGTCGTTCGACGATACATGTCGCCGTACGAAGTCACCGTACCGTTGCGCTCGACCATCCGGAGCGATTCGCAAGGAGTACCGAACCATGATCCCTAAATTGGCGACAGCAGTCTTTCTCGCAGGTGCAATCCTTGCCCCGGCAGCATCCTGGGCGGCCGGGTCGAACGCGACGCAGGGCAGCGGATCGACGCAAGCGAGCGGATCGATGATGAACGACACCAAGGCCGCGATGAGCGACACCGCGATCACCGCCAAGGTGAAGGCGAAGCTCGCAACCGAACGCGACGTTCATGCCGGCGACATTACCGTCAACACCGAGCACGGCACGGTCAAGCTCGGCGGCATCGCGCAGACCCAGCAGGACGCCGACAAGGCGGTCGACATCGCCAAGGCGACCGATGGGGTGACTTCGGTCGACAACGGCATCAAGGTCGAGTCCGGCGCCGCGAAGTATTGATGCAGAGCGGACAGACGAAAACGGGGGCGGCACCTGCCGCCCCCGTTTTCGTCGTCATGCCGCGCAGCCTGTACGCCGGCGGCAGCGCGAACGGTGACGTGCCTAGAGCTGCTTGGGCAGATCGGCCGTCACGAACACTGCCGGTACTGTGCCCTTGTTCTCCAGCCAGTGCACGGTCTTCGTCGTTTCGAAGATCGTCGTTCCCGGGCCGTATTCCTTGGCCTCGGTGCCGCGGTGGTCGATCAGCGATCCCTGCAGCAGGTAGTCGATCGCAGGGCGGTCGATGTGATTGTGAAGCCCGATCACGCCACCGGGTGCGACGGTGATCTTGCGCATGCGCAGATAGTGCCCGCTCATGGCGGGGATCTCGGGGCCGAGCTCGATTGTGTGAAGCTGCTCGGTGACCATTCCCTTGTTCTCGGTCGGAGCGGACGACTGTGCAGCAGCATCCTGCGAACTCGCAACGAAGAGCAATCCGGCGACGGCAGCCGCCGGCACTAGCCTGTCGAGCCCGTTCATGGAGGGTCCCCTTTCACGTGTGAAGTACCGACGCGAAGCGCCGCGTGGTCCGCCCGCGGCACCGCCCCCGGGCGATCAGTCCCCCTGGTCGCGCGGATCGACCGGGACTGTCGACGGTGGGCGCGGCCGATTCTCCGCTCGGCCGCCACGCGTCGCAAGCAGTCCCCGAGGGGGGCCGAAGCGGATCGAATCAGCCCGCGTGGAGGATGCGTCCGCCGGCGAATGCCCAGTTTTCCCAGGCGGTCTCGGTGAACACGACCATCACGTGCTCGGGGTCTAGCCCCGGGTCGCGCGCGAGCGCCGCGACGATGTCGGCGACGACCTTGCGCTTCACCTTGACGCTGCGACCGACCGACCACAGGATCTCGATCAGCACGTAGTCGTCACCCCGCGGCGTCGCCGCATCGGGATAACTGCGGTCGTACCTGAAGTCGGCGGGATCGAGCTCGATCACGCGCTGGAAGCGGTCGGTTTCGGGTACTCCGGACGAGACGAGCGAGCGGTGGACCGAGGCGAGGATCGCGCTCTTGTGGGCGTCGCTGCGGCCCTTGCGGAGCGTGACGGTGACGAGAGGCATGGCGATTCTCCGCGAGGGTTCAGTAATAGGGGGCCGTTTCGCGATCGGGCGCGTGCAGAAGTCGTTGCAGCATTGCGCCGATGCCGCGGCGCGCCGGATGGCCCGAGACGGCATCCCGATCGTCGAGCGCCGGGACTCCGGCGACGCAGAATAGGGCATCGTTCTGCGCCTCGACCACCGTTGGGCCGTTGCGCTCGACGACCCAGTTGTCGCCGCCGCGCAGCACCACGTCCTCGCGGCTGCCGTGCTGGGTCACCCAGAGCGTTCCCCGCATCACGCGCAGCGTAGCACCGCGAACGTCGGGGAGCGTCACCACGTCACGTCGCTCGAGCGAGACGACGGTTCCGGTTTCGAAGCAGCTCATCGTGGATCTCCATCGAAGGGTTTCGTGTAACCTATGCGTGCCGTTCATTCCTCCCGGAACGGGCGCGCCGCGAGGCGCCCTCGTCCGCAAGTGCTATGGTCTGCGCCGCACCCGAACGCGACAAGCGATCAATTGGAATTCGTCGCATGAGCTGCGAGAATGCATAGAACGCTACGAGCGCTGCCGTCGCTCGATTTCCTGCGTGGCTTCGAGGCGGTGGGGCGCAGGCTCTCGTTCACGCTCGCGGCGCAGGAGCTCTTTCTCACCCAATCGGCGCTGTCGCGGCAGATCAAGGCGCTCGAGGACGCACTCGGCATCCCGCTCTTCGAGCGCAGGCACCGGGCGCTTGCGCTGACGATCCCCGGGGCGGCCTATCACCGCTCGGTCACCGACGTGCTGGAGGCGCTGGCGTCGGCGACCGAGCGTACGCGTGACGCGAGCCATGCGCCCGGGCTGACCGTGTCGACGACGGTGTCCTTCGCATCGCTCTGGCTGATCCCGCGTCTCGCGCGATACCGCGCGCTCGAGCCCGCCGCCGAGGTCTATGTGTCGGCCGACGACCGCGTCGTTGATCTCGCGCACGGCGACGTCGATGTGGTGATCCGCTACCTTCCCGATTCGTCGGCGCCGCCCAACGCGCTGCGCCTCTTCGGCGATCGTCTGACCCCCGTCGCGAGCCCGGCCGTCGTCCGGGGAAAGACGCCGCTGCGCACCCCGGCCGATCTCGCCCGGCACGTGCTCCTGCACTTCGACGATCGCGACGGTCGCATGCCCTGGCTCAACTGGCCGAGCTGGCTCGCGTCGAACGGCGCGGGCGGACTGAAGTCTGCCGGCACGCTTCACTTTCTCCTCTACGACCAGGTGGTCCAGGCAGCGGTCGGCGGCCAGGGGGTCGCGCTCGGTCGGCTGCCGATGCTCGGCGAGCACCTTCGCGACGGGCGCCTCGTCGCCCCGTTCGCGCGCAAGCTCGAGTCCGCGCGCAGCTACTTTGCGATCGCTGCCCGGCGCTCGGCGGGTCGCAACGATGTCGCCGCCTTCCTCGACTGGATTCGCGACGAGGCAGCGAGGGAATGCGAGGGACCCCGAACCAGGAGCGCGCGATGAGCGAGGCGTCGGCGTGGATCCTGCGCCACGCCGGGCTCGTCTCGCCCGGGGCGCGCGTGCTCGATCTCGCGGCCGGGAGCGGGCGGCACGCCCGGCTCTTCGCGGCGCGCGGCGCGACCGTCGTTGCGATCGACCGTGACGCGGGCGCGCTCGGCGCGCTCGCCGCAGTCGCCGGGGTCGAAGTGCGCTGTGCCGACCTCGAGGGCCCGGTGTGGCCGCTCGCCGGCGAAAGCTTCGATGCGGTGATCGTGAGCCGCTACCTCCATCGGCCGCGCTTCGACGACGTTCTGGCGCTGCTCGCGCCGGCGGGAACGCTGCTCTACGAAACCTTCGCCGTCGGCAACGAGCGCTTCGGCCGGCCGACGAATCCCGCATTTCTGCTCGAGCCCGGCGAGCTCCTCGAGCGCGTGCACGAAAGGCTCGTCGTCGTCGATTTCGAGCAGGGGGCACACGGCCAGCCTCCGGCGGCCGTCGTTCAACGGCTCGCCGCCGTCGGACGCGCGCGCGTTTGGCCCCCGCCGATCGGCGATTGAGGCGCCCCGGACGCCGATCGGGCGACGGCGAATGCGGTAGAATTGCGCACTTTTTTCCGCATCGCGTCCAATGCTCTCCGGAAGTCTTTGTGCGATCGTCACCCCGATGCATTCGGGCGGTGCGCTCGATCTCGCTGCGCTGCGCAGACTGATCGACTGGCACGTCGAGAGCGGAACCGCGGCGATCGTCATCGTCGGCACGACCGGCGAGTCGCCGACGGTCGACTTCGACGAGCACTGCACGCTGATTCGCACCACGGTCGAGCACACGGCGCGGCGCATCCCGGTCGTCGCCGGCACCGGGGCGAACTCCACTGCCGAGGCGATCGCGCTGACGCGCTACGCGAAGGAGATCGGAGCCGACGCCTGCCTGTCCGTCGTTCCGTATTACAACAAGCCGACGCAGGAGGGTCTATACCGCCACTTCCGCGCAGTCGCCGAAGCGACGGATCTGCCGGTGATCCTCTACAACGTGCCGTCGCGAACGGTGGCCGACCTCGCCAACGAGACGATCCTGCAGCTCGCCGAGATTCCGAACATCGCGGGGCTGAAGGACGCGACCTCGGATCTCACGCGCCCGGTCGACTTGCGCCGCAGGCTCCCCCGCGGGCGCGAGTTCGGCCTTTATTCAGGCAATGACGACACCGGTCTCGCCCATATGCTGGTCGGCGGCAACGGGGTGATCTCGGTCACCGCGAACGTCGCTCCGAAAGCGATGTCGGAGGTGTGCGCGGCGGCGCTCGCCGGCAACATCGCCGTCGCGCGCGAGCGCAATGCGCGTCTGATGACGCTCCACGCGACGCTGTTCGCCGAGTCCAATCCCATCTCGGTGAAGTGGGCGTTGGCGGCGATGGGCCGGATCGAGGACGGATTGCGGCTTCCGCTGACACCCCTGTCACCCCAGCACCACGAGACGGTGCGCGCTGCGCTTCGCGAAGCGGGCTGCATCGCCTGAGGGCTTCCGGACATGAATCGAAACCTGTTCCTTCTCGTTCCCGTGTTCGCCGTTGCGGCGCTGGCAATGTCGGGGTGCGAGTCATTCTCGGACCTCGGCAAGCGCATCGATTACAAGTCGGCCTCGAGCGCGCCGTCGCTCGAGGTTCCGCCTGACCTGGCGACTCCCGAGTACGACAACCGCTATTCGGTCAATACGGCGACCGGGCTCGCCGCACAGAACTCCGCGCGGCCGCAGGCGACCGACGTGCTTCCGGTCAAGGACGGCGACGCGCGAATTGTCCGCGAAGGCAACGAGCGTTGGCTCGTCGTCAAGGCGACGCCGGAGCAGGCGTGGGCGACATGCCGCCGCTTCTGGACCGACAGCGGCTTCGTGATCGCGAAGGAAGATCCGGCCCTCGGTGTCATGGAGACCGACTGGGCTGAGAATCGCGCCGACATTCCGATGGACCCGGTGCGCAAGCTCCTCGGCAAGTACATTGACCCCATCTATTCGACGTACAAGCGCGACAAGTTCCGCACGCGCATCGAGCACGGGTCGGCGCCCGGAACCGTCGAGATCTTCGTCTCGCATCGAGGCATGGAGCAGGTGCCGACGGCGCAGGTCAGCGGCGGGGGTGCGGCAGGATTCCAGTGGGGCCTGATGCCGCCCAATCCGGGGCTCGAGGCCGAGATGCTCGCGCGCCTGATGGAGCGCTTCGGCACCCCCGAAGCGCAGGCCGTCGCCGCCGTGTCGCCTGCGGCCGCTGCCGCCGCTCCGGCACACGCGAAGGTCGAGAAGGGCAGCGACGGCGTGGCGAAGCTGACCGTCGACGATCCGTTCGACCGCGCGTGGCGGCGCGTCGGGCTCGCGCTCGACCGCAGCGGCTTCACCGTCGTCGACCGCGACCGCTCGAAGGGCCTCTACTACGTCCGCTACGCCGATCCCGACGCCGCAATGGCGCGCAAGGACCGGCAGGAAAGCTGGCTCGCCAAGCTCTTCACCTGGTGGAAGAAGGACGACGAGGAGGCGAAGCCCGAGCAGTATCGGATTCACGTCGTCGAGGCCTCGCAGCAAAGCACGGTGAGCGTGCTCGATCCGGACGGCAAGCCCGACAAGACCCAGGCGAGCGAGCGCATTCTCGGCCTGCTGCAGAACCAGCTCAAGTAGCGCCAGAATGCGCTTCGCTTCGCTGGGCAGCGGCAGCGAGGGCAACGGCCTCATCGTCGAGGCGGGCGGCACCGCGATCCTGATCGACTGCGGCTTCGGCGTGCGCGACGCGCGCATTCGTCTCGCGCGCCTTGGAATCGATGCCGCGTCGATCGCAGCGATCCTCGTCACGCACGAGCATGGCGACCACATTCGCGGGGTCGCGCCGCTCGCGGCACGACACCGGATTCCCGTATGGTCGACGTTCGGCACGATCGACGCGGCCGGCGAGCGCTTCGTCGGTACCGTGCGCGGCTTCGGTTTCGACAGCCACGAAGTATTCGCGGTCGGCGCGCTCGAGGTGCGCCCGTTTCCGGTGCCGCACGACGCGCGCGAGCCGGTCCAGTTCGTGATCGGCGACGGCGCGCGGCGCCTCGGCGTGGTCACCGACCTCGGTGTCAGCACGCCGCACGTCGAGGCGAGCCTGTCGGGCTGCGACGCGCTCGTCCTCGAATGCAACCATGATGCCGGCATGCTCGCCGATGGACCGTACTCGTACCCGCTGAAGCAGCGCATTGCCGGCCGGCTGGGGCATCTCGACAACGAGACGGCGGCAGCACTCCTCGGCGCGCTCGATCGTTCGCGGCTGAAGCACGTCGTCGCGGCCCATCTGTCGAAGCAGAACAACACACCGGAGAAGGCGCGCGCAGCACTGGCGCGCAGCCTCGACTGCGCGCCCGAGTGGATCGGCATCGCCGATCAGGACGAGGGCTTCGCGTGGCGAGAGATCTGAACCCGAACGGAGCGAAGCGAATGGAGACGAGGAAAGAGCGCTACCGCGGCAAGGCGAAGACCGTCTACGCGACCGACGACCCGCTGCAGCTCGTCATGCACTACCGCGACGACGTATCGGCGTTCGATGGCGTCAAGCTCGCACGACTCGATGGCAAGGGCGAGACCAACAACCGGATCAACGCCTGGGTGATGGAGCGCCTGTCCGAAGCCGGCATCCGCAGCCACTTCATCCGCCTTCTGAACGAACGCGAATCGCTGGTGCGGGCAATGAAGATGGTTCCGGTCGAGTGCGTCGTGCGCAACATCTGCGCGGGGTCGATGGCGAAGCGCTACGGCATCGAGGAAGGCCGGCGGCTCCCCGAGCCGCTGTTCGAATTCTTCCTGAAGAGCGACGCGCTGCACGATCCGCTCGTCAACGACGATCACATCCGCATCCTCGGCTGGGCGAGCGCTGCCGAGATCGCCGGGATGCGGCGGCTCTCCCATCGCGTCAACGACGTGCTGAAGCCTCTGTTCGCGAGGGCCGGCATCGATCTCGTCGACTACAAGCTCGAGTTCGGGCATCCGCTCGACGATCCTGACGGTGAACTCGTGCTCGGCGACGAGTTCACCCCTGACGGTTGCCGCCTATGGGACGCGAAGACCGGCGAGAAGCTCGACAAAGACCGCTTCCGCCGCGACCTCGGCGAAGTCATCGAGCACTATCGCGAGGTCGGACGCCGGATTGGCGTTCCGCTTTGAGCTAGAGTCCGAGCACGCTGCCGCCGAGGCCGGGTTCGCCGGTTTCCCAGATCTCGTCGAAGCGCTGCACGAGCGGTGCTGCACGCTCGGCATCGCCGATCGAGAGCGTCGCGCGCATCCGGTCGATGTGCGGGCGGTGCAGGAAGTGGACGTCGTCGGCGATCAGCAGCGGATCCATCGCCGAGCGTGCCGCGTCACCGGCGCGATAGACCGTCATCGCGTGGCCGTAGCGCGCGACCAGCGTGATGAAGCGCGCTGCATGGGCCTCGAGCCAGCGCGTATCGCGGACGATCACCGACAGGCGCGCACCGCGCTGATCGCGCAGGAATCGCGCCAGCGCGTCGCAACGCGCGGCGGTGTGCCAGCCTCCCCAGGAGAGGTCGATGTCGAACACCTTCAGGTGCCGGCGCGCGAGACCGATCAGCTCGTCCTGCGCGGCAATCATCGCCGGCAGCGTGTCGAGTCGTTCCTCGTGCGGTGCGACAGGCTCGACCGCGGTCACGATGGTGCCTCGAGGTACCCGTGCTTGTACCAAGTATGGAGCAGATCGAGGGTCGCCGGCGCGAGACCCTGGCAGTCGCGCGCATTGAGGCGACGCCGGTCGGCAAGCCGACGGAGCATCGACGCGTCGCTTCGCGGCATCGTCATCGCCTCGCCATTGACGTAGAGCGTCGTGCGATCGTAGAGCATCTGCGTGCGTCGGTCGAGGGCGACGCCCGCGCGGCCAATGTGTCGCACGAAGTCGGCGCGAAGGACGCCCGGCCGCGCAGTGAAGCGAACGAGCGGCTTCGGCTCGGTGAGCCAGCGGCCGAGAAAAGACTCGATCGACCCGTTGTCGATGCGAATGCGCTTCAGCGCGGTGGCGATCTGCCGCTGCATCGCGGCGTCGATCTTGCCGGGGTGCGATCGCGGCTGCAGACCCGGGTCGGCGTAGCGCCCGTCGAGCGCGACCACGTCGCGCAGATCGTCGAGAAAGGCCTCGGCGAGTTCCTGGAACAACGGTGCGCGAAAGCCGATCGAGCAGGTCACGCAGGTGTCGACGGCGACACCGTCGTGCGCGTACTCGGGCGGCAGGTACAGAAGGTCTCCCGGGTCCAGCGTGTCGGTGTGCGCGGGAGTGAAGCGCTCGAGGAGCTTGATGGGGACGTTGTCGCGCAGCGCGAGGTCGCGCTGGCGACCGTAGCGCCAGCGGCGCCGGCCCGCGGCCTGAAGCAGGAACACGTCGTACGAGTCGACGTGCGGACCGACGCCACCCCCCGGTGCCGCGATGCTCACCATCAGGTCGTCGAGGCGCGCCCACGGCAGGAACGCGAAGCGCCTGAGCAGGCGATCCGCGTCGTGGTCCTCGAGATTCACGCCCGAGACGAGCAGCGTCCAATTGCGGGGCGGAAGCCGCACGAGGTCAGTACGGCGGAATGGCCCTTGCGCGAGCGTGTAGCGCTCGCCGATGCGCGTCACCAGCCGTGATTCGACGTCGTCGCGACGCGCCAGGGCGAAAAGACGATCGCGAGTCGCGAACGCTGCGAGCTCGTCGAGAACGCTGATGGCGCCGCGAACGAGCAGCGCGCGGCGTTGCCAGTAGCGGGCGAGGAATGCCGCCGGACTGCGGCCGCCGAGCAATGCGAGGGGCGCGCCAGACCGCGCGAGCGACGGTTCGGCCATGCTCACGCGGCGAGTATATCGATCCCGCCGAGGGGTGGGGCGTACAATCGCCGCGGCAGCGGCATGGCACTCGCCATGCATCGTTACGCAGGGGCGCGTCCCGATGAACATCTTCGGCAACACCGTTGTCACGCTGACCTTCAGGGTCTTCGATGCCGAAAATCGCCTCGTCGAGGAGACGACCGAGCCCATCGCCTATCTTCACGGCGGACATTCGGGAATCCTCCCCAAGGTCGAGCAGGCGCTTGCCGATCACAAGGTCGGCGACAAGGTTTCCGTCACGCTTGAGCCTGCGGATGCGTTCGGCGACTACGACACGTCGCTGATGCGCATCGAGCCACTTGACCTGCTTCCCGCCGACGCGGCCGTCGGAGGACACCTCGCGACCGAGCACGACGGCCACGAGCAGGTATGGCGGATCACCGACATCGCGGACGGGAAGGCGGTGCTCGACGGCAACCACGAGCTCGCCGGCATGCGCCTGCGTTTTGACTGTACGGTGATCGACGTGCGCCCCGCAACGCGCGAGGAGCTCGCGCACGGACACGTGCACGGCGCACACGGGCATCATCACTGAGCCTTCCTCCGCGCCGCCTCACGACTCCGATCACCGTCTACGCAATCGCGATGTTTCGCTACGACAATCATCCTTCAGGGCGTCACTTCCTGCAGATCCCGGGACCGACCAACGTTCCCGATCGCGTGCTGCGTGCGATCGACCGCCCGACGATCGACCATCGCGGGCCAGAATTCGTCAGGCTCGCTCGTTCGATCCTCGATCGCATCGGAGCGGTGTTCGGCACGCGTGAACCGGTCGTCATCTATCCCGGCTCGGGCACCGGTGCATGGGAGGCTGCGCTCGTCAACACGCTGTCGGCAGGCGATCGCGTGCTGATGGCGGAGACGGGGCACTTCGCGACGCTGTGGAAGCGTCTCGCGGAGCGGCTCGGGCTCGTTGCCGAGTTTCTGCCTGGCGACTGGCGCCACGGCGCCGATCCGGACGCGATCGGCGCATGCCTTGCGGCCGATCGCGCACACGCGATCCGCGCGGTGTGCGTCGTCCACAACGAGACGTCGACCGGGGTCGTCACCGATGTCGCTGCGGTACGCGCGGCGATCGACGCCGCCGGGCACCCGGCGCTGCTAATGGTCGACGCGATCTCGTCGCTCGGCTCGATCGAATGCCGACACGACGACTGGCGGGTCGACGTGACGATTGCCGGTTCGCAGAAAGGCCTGATGCTGCCGCCGGGGCTTTCGTTCAACGCGGTGAGCGCGCGCGCGCGCGCGGCGTCGAAGGAGGCGAGGCTGCCGCGCGCCTACTGGAGCTGGGACGAGATCATCGCGGCGAACGCGAAAGGCTACTGGCCGACGACACCTGCGACCAATCTGTTGTACGGGCTCGATGCGGCGCTCGACCAGCTTTTCGAAGAGGGGCTCGCGGCGGTGTTCGAACGGCATCTGCGGCACGGCGAGGCGACGCGCGCTGCCGTGCGCGCCTGGGGGCTCGACCTGCAGTGCGTCAATCCGGCCGCGTACAGCAATACGCTGACCGCGGTGCGCGTGCCCGATGGCCACGATGCCGACCACCTGCGCAAGATCGCGCTCGAGCGCTTCGATCTCTCGCTCGGAACCGGCCTCGCGAAGCTCGCCGGGCGCGCGTTTCGCATCGGGCACCTCGGCGACCTCAACGATCTCACCGTCGTCGCGACGCTCGCCGGCGTCGAGATGAGCCTGCACGCCGCCGGTATTCCGCACGCGCCGGGCGGCGTCGCAGCGGCGATGACGGTGCTGCGCTCGCCGGCGGCGTCGCGGCCGCAAGCTTGACCGCCGGACCGGATGCGCGCCTCGCCGAGGCGCTCGTCGATGCGCGTCGGGCGCAGGAGCGGCACGCGCGTGGCGGGCCGCGCTTCGAGGGGCTCGGTCCCCGCGACGTCGCCACGCCACGCGACGCCCCGGCGGCCTACGCGGTCCAGCATGCAGTTGCCGAGGAACTCGGCTGGTTCGCGTCGCGGCGGCCTTCGGCGTGGAAAGTCGGCGCGCCGACGCGGAAAGCGATGCCCGAAGCAACTCCGCTTCCGCCCGCCGGCGTCGTGGCTTCCGGTGCGACACTCACCGCAGATCGCTTCACGTCGATCGGCATCGAAGGCGAGCTCGCGTTTCGGCTGCGCGCGGCACCCCGGCTCGCCGCGGCCCGCAGCATCGCCGACGCTGCGGCGAGCGAAGCGATCGACGAGGCGATCGGCGAGCTCGTTGTCACGATCGAGATCGTCGCGCCGCGCTTTCGCGATCTCGCGGCGATGCCGCCGCTGCTGCGCCTCGCCGATCAGGGCGTCCACGGCGCGCTCGTCGTCGGCACCGGCATCGTCTGGTCGCGACCGATCGACTGGCCGCGGCAGGTCGCGACGGTCCGGCGCGACGGCGTGGTGGTCGCCGAAACGCAGGGCGGTCATCCGCTCGGCGACCTGCGTTACCTCGTCGGGTGGCTCGCGCATCACGCAGCCTCGCGCGGTCATCCGCTCGCGGCGGGAGACCTCGTCACGGCCGGGACCTGGACCGGGCTCGTTCCCGCACGGGCAGGCGAAGTCGTCGCAGTCGAGTTCCCCGGGATCGGCGAAGCGAGCGTCACGCTCGCCTGATCCGGCTCAGCGCCCGAGGAGCGATTTCAGCTCGTAGAGCGCCGCCTGCGCGTCGCGCGGGCTCATCGCGTCGAGATCGATCGTTGCGAGTCGCGCCGCCACCGCATCGCCGCACGGCGATGTCTGTGCACCGGCAGGAGCGGCGTCCGGACCGGACGGGATAGCGGCACCTGCCGCGGCGAACAGATCATGCTGCGCGTCTTCGCGCGCGTTGAATTTGTCGAGCCGGGCAAAGTAGCGCTGTGCCTGCCTCAGCGTATCTCCGGGGATGCCGGCGAGCCGCGCGACCTGCAGGCCATAGCTGCGGTTCGCCGGGCCATCCTCGACGTGGTGCATGAACACGATTCCCGGACCCTGCCGGCCTCTCGTCTCCACCGCATCGAAATGAACGTTCGCGCAGCCCTCGATCTCCGAGGGGAGCGCAGTAAGCTCGAAGTAGTGCGTCGCGAACAGCGTCAGGCTGCGGTTGTGCTCGGCGAGGCGATGGGCGATCGCCCACGCGAGCGCGAGACCGTCGAACGTCGACGTACCGCGGCCGATCTCGTCGATGAGGACGAGGCTTGACGACGTCGCGCGGTTGAGGATCCATGCGGCCTCGGTCATTTCGACCATGAACGTCGAGCGTCCACCGGCGAGGTCGTCGGCAGCGCCAATGCGGGTGAGGATCGCGTCGATCGGGCCGATACGCGCGCGCCTGGCCGGAACGAACATGCCGCAGCAGGCGAGAAGGGCAATCACCGCCGTCTGCCTCATGTAGGTCGACTTGCCGCCCATGTTCGGCCCGGTGACGACAAGGAGCCGGCGCGACGCGTCGAGGACGAGGTCGTTCGCGATGAAGGTCTCGACCTGTCGCTCGACGACGAGGTGGCGGCCTTCGTCGATCGCGATGGTCACCTCATCGATGAGCTCGGGGCGCGTGAGGCGCAACGCGTCGGCGCGTTCGGCGAGGGTCGCGAGCACGTCGAGCGTGGCGAGCGCGGACGCCACGGTCTGCAGCGCGGCAAGCGCCGGGACGAGCTTGCCGAGGAGCTCGTCGAACAAAAGCTTCTCGCGCGCCAGCGCGCGCTCCTGCGCGGAGAGCGCCTTCGACTCGAACGCGGCGAGCTCCGTCGTCGTGTAGCGCTCGGCATTCTTCAGCGTCTGCCGGCGCCGGTATTCGTCGGGCACCCGCTCGGCGTGGCTGCGGCCGACCTCGATGTAGAAGCCATGCACGCGGTTGTATTCGACCTTGAGCGCGGCGATGCCGGTACGGGTCCGCTCGCGCTGCTCGAGCTCGACGAGGAACTGCGCGCAGCCCGCATCGACGTCACGCAATCCGTCCAGCTCGGCGTCGTACCCGCGCGCGATGACACCGCCGTCGCGAAGCTGCGTTGCGGGCTCCTCGGCGATCGACGCGGCGAGCAGAGCGTGCCACGCCGGATCGCAATCGAGATCGCCGACGAGTCGGCGCGTCAGCGGGTCGCCGCATGCCGCCACGATTCCGGTGATGCGTGCAAGCCGCGCGAGCGTGTCGCGAAGGCCCGAGAGGTCGCGCGGACGCGCGGTGCCGAGCGCGATCCGTGCGACGATCCGCTCGACGTCGACGCAGCCGCCGAGCGCGGTCGTGAGCGCCCGGACAGTCGCCGCGTCGCTGCGGAGCCCCGCGATCGCGTCGAGCCGCGAAGTGGCCTGCACGCGGTCGCGCAGCGGGTGCGTCAGCCAGTGACGGAGGAGACGGCTTCCCGCGGCGGTCGCGCAGCGGTCGAGCAGCGAGAGCAGCGTCGGCTCGGGCTCGCCGGCGAGCGTGCGCGTGATCTCGAGGTTGCGCCGTGTAGCCGCGTCGAGGGTGACGAATTCGCCGTCGGCCTCGACCGCGAGCGAGCGCACGTGCTCGAGTGAGCTCTGCTGCGTCGCGGTCGCGTACGTCAGCAGCGCTCCGGCGGCCGAGAGGGCGAGTGGGGCTGCGTCGACGCCGAAGGCCGCGAGATCGCGCGCACCGAGCTGGCGTGCCAGCTGACGCTCGGCGTTCGCCCGGTCGAAATGCCACGACGGGAGCGCGTGCGCCGGCACCGACCGCCCGCGCCACGCGGGCAGAGGAGCATCCTCGACAACGAGGAGTTCCGCGGGCTCGATGCGCTCGAGGACCGCGCCGCACTCGGCACTTGCGACGTCGGCGAGCGTGATGCGCCCGGCGGCGAGCGCGAGCCACGCGATGCCGGTACGCGAGGCATCGGCGAATATCGCGGCGAGTGGGGCCTCGCGCCGCGCGTCGAGGAGCCCCGCGTCGGTCAGGGTTCCCGGCGTGACGATTCGCGTGACCCTGCGCTCGACGAGCCCCTTCGCCGCTGCCGGATCACCGACCTGGTCGACGATCACCGCGCTCTCGCCGCGGTCGATCAGCCGCGCGAGGTGCTGGTCGAGCGCATGGTAGGGAACACCCGCCATCGGAATTGGTGCGCCGGCCGACTGTCCGCGCGCGGTCAGCGTGATGTCGAGCAGACGTGATGCGCGCTCGGCATCGGCGTAGAAAAGCTCGTAGAAGTCCCCCATCCGGTAGAACAGCAGGCGATCGGGATGCTCCTGCTTGAAGCGCAGGTACTGCTGCATCATCGGGGTGTGCTTGCCGGATCCCGGGTCGTTCAAGATTTTCTCGCAAAGGACGTTGCCGAAGACGGCTTGGGGTGCGGCCACGGTTGCCCGCGCCCGATTATCGCCGAGACGCGCCGGAAGACGCGTGCCTGGACTCCGATCGGCGTCGCTTCTCATTGTGCTGAGTAGTGCGTATTATGTACAGAATTGTGCACGCTTATTGTGTTGGCATGTTCTCGACCAGGAGGCCGGCATGGGAATCACCGCAAACGACGTTGTCTCGCTGTCGCAAGCCCGCGCCGGTTTCTCGGAATTGGCGGAAGAGGTCCGGGCTGGCGCGGAGAAGATCATCACCAAGAACGGCGAGAGCTATGTTGCGCTGATCGATGCGCAACGGCTGGATCATTACCACCGGCTGGAGCGCGAACGAATTCACCTGCTGCTGACGAGCGAGGCCTCCAGGGGTCTCGACGACGTCGCCACCGGCCGCGTGAAGGATGCCCGAGGGGCCATCCAGGCGATCAAGCGCCGGCGCAGCGCGTAACGTCGCTGGAGCGGTTGCGATGGCGCGGAGAATTGTCGTCAAGCTCGTTGCGAACTTCGAAAGGAATCTTGCCGACATCGAGCGCTTTCTGACCGAACGCGAAGCGCCGCGTGCGTTCGACGCGCTGCTCGATGAGCTGACGGATACGGTGATTGCGAATCTCGAACGGTTTCCCGCGATGGGGCGCCAATTCCTCGCGCATCCGGCACGTTCGATCGAATCCTCGGCGGCGCTCGAGGCATTGTGCGCACAGTTGTCGGCGATTACACCGGACGCCGAAGCGCTGCACGAATACGTCTTCGACGAGTACGTCGTGCTGTACGCGGGGGTCGGCGCAATCGTCTATCTGCTGGCGATCCGGCATCAGCGACAGCTATCGTTCGATTTCCAGTTTCATTGGGGCGGATCGCCGCGATGACGCGTCTCGCTCCTCGTGTGGCAGCGTCACGGGTGTTCGCGGCGATCGCGATCGCATGGTCCGCGCTCGCGGCGGCGCATGCGGACTGGCCGATGTTCGGCTGGAACGTCGGGCGCAGCAACGCGCCCGAAGTGCCGATGGGAATCGCCGAAGGCGATCTGCCGGCCCTGCAGCGCCAGCAGGTCCGCATCGACGGAACCGTGGACGCGTCGGCGATCTACCTGCACGGCGTGACGGTGGCAGGCGCGACCCACGACGTCTTCTTCGTCACCACGACGTACGGCAAGACGATCGCGATCGACGCGGATCGCGGCACGGTGTTGTGGGAGTTCACGCCGCCGAGCTACGAGCGTGTGAAGGGCACCTACCGGATCACCAATGCGACGCCGGTCGCCGACCCCGGCGGCGAGGCGATCTACGCGGCGTCGCCCGATGGCGTGATCCGCAGGCTCGCGGTCGCCGACGGCCGGGTCGAGTGGAGCACGTCGATCACCCGGCTGCCTGAGCGCGAGAAGATTGCGTCGCCACTTGCGTTCTTCGGAGGCCGCGTGATCGCGACAACCGGCGGCTACATCGGCGACCGGTCCCCGTACCAGGGCCACGTCGCGATCCTCGACGCGAAGTCGGGCGCCTTGCTGCACGTCTGGAACGCGCTGTGCAGTAATCGGCACGAGCTGATCGATCCGTCCACGTGCGCGGAGAGCGGTGCGGCGATCTGGGGCCGGGCCGGTGCGGTGATCGACGCGAGGACGGGCAATCTCTTCGTCGCCACCGGCAATGCGCGGTGGAACGGAGCCGAATACTGGGGCGACGCTGTTCTCGAGCTCGATCGCGACGCGACGAACATGCTCGGGAATTACACGCCGACCAACACCGAAGAGCTCGACGCGACCGACGAGGACCTCGGTTCCAGCTCACCGGTCCTTGCCGGCGGTGCGTACGTCGTTCAAGGTGGCAAGGACGGGAGGTTGCGTGTGCTCGACTGGCGCCGGATGGCAGGGACCGTCGCGCATCGCGGTGGCGAATCGTCGCGCGTGCGCACGCCCGGAGCCGCGCGGTTGTTCACGGCGCCGGTGGTCTGGCATCGGGCGGGAGCCATCTGGATCGTTGTGGCCATCAGCGGCGGAACCTCGGCGTGGACGCTCGACGGCGATACGCTGCGGCCGCAGTGGCAGAACGCGCATGCCGGCACCAGCCCGGTGCTCGCCGACGACCTACTGTACGTGTACGACCCCGGCGGCGGCCTGCGCGTGTACGGGGCGGAAAGCGGACGCCTGCTCGCCGACCTCGAATGCGGCAGCGGCCACTGGAACAGTCCGATCGTCGTCGATGGCCGGATTGCGCTGCCCGAAGGCAACGCCAACGATCACGCGACGAGCGGGGTGCTCGATATCTGGCGCGCGGCGAGGCACTGACCGGCGTCAGTGCGCCTTCGGCGCCGGCCCCTGCACGACCTGCATCAGGTCATCCGGCTTCACGTACCTGGTGAACGCCGCCCGGACTTCGTCCGCGCTGAGCGCGAGGAAGTGCTTCGCGGCGACCATCGGCTGGTCGAGGGGTTCACCGCGGTAGCTCCACGTCGCGAGCGCGCGCGCGATCCGGTTGACGCTCGACACTCCGACCGGGATCGAGCGGATCTCGTACTGTCGCGCATTGGCGAGCTCGGATTCGGTGACCGGCTGGCTGCGCATCCGTTCGAGGTTCTCGCGCACCAGCGCATCGGCGGCAGGAACCTTGTCGGGGTCGCTGGCGTAGCTCACGTAGAACACTGCGCGGCTGCGGTCGATCGACAGCGCGGAGCGGGCGTCGTAGGCGTAGCCGTGGCGGATGCGAATGTCCGCCATCAGCCGCGACGCGAAACCGGTTCCGCCGAGCACGTCGTTGCCGAGTTCGATCGCATAGCGGTCGGGGTTGGCGAGATCGAGCGCGAGCATCTGCGCCATGATGACCTCGTCCTGCCCCGAGTACGGATTATCGACGGCGGCATAGCCGGGCCCGTTGACCGGGACCCTCGGCGGCACCACATCGGGCCGTGGACCCGTCGCGGTCCAGCCGCCGAACCAGCGCTGCACAACCTCGCGCGCGGCAGCGGGCGTCACGTCGCCGACGACGACGATCGTCGTGAGATCGGGACGGTAGACGCTGGCGTAGTAGCCCTTCACGTCGCCGAGTGTCAGGGCGTCGACGGTTGCCGGCGTCGCTTCGCGCAGGTGTGGATCCCGCGCGGGGAGGAGCCCCTGCCGCAATGCACGGAACGTCCGATAACGCGGTGACCGCAGCTCGCCGGCGAGCGCGCGCGACGTCGTCTTCTGCACGATGGAGAACGCTTGTGCCGGCAGCGCAGGACGAAGCTCGTTGTCGGCGAGGAGCTGCATCCCGCGGTCGAAATGGCGGCTGAGGACTGCCAGTCCGAAGTCCGTGCCTGCGGACTCGGTTGCCGCGATGTCGTCGAGCGCCTTGTGAAATGCGCTGCGATCGAGCGTCGTCGTGCCGTAGTCGAACAGCCCGGCCAGCACGCGCCCGGCGCCTTCCTTCCCGGCAGGCTCCTGCAACGACGGATCGTGGTCGATGTGGCCGACGACGGTCACCGTGCGGCTCACCGACTCGGGTTGCACGATCAGCGTGATCCCGTTCGGGAGCGTCGTTCGCGTCGGGTCGAGCGTCCAGTGCGGAGCCTCGAGCCTGGCGAGCGGGGCGGCGGCCCAGGCCGGGAGCGCGACGTCGAGACTCTCGGTGCCACCGAACGACTCGCTGCCACCGAACCCGCGACTGTTCGCCGCCCGCTCGCCGGTTTCGCTCGGTGTCAGCACGACGACGACGCGCGCGTCGGCCCGCAGGAACTCGTGCGCAACGCGGTCGACATCGGCGGGCGTGACCGCTTCGATGTCGCGCAATGCCGCAGCGGGCGAATCGAGGCCCTGCCAGGCGAGCGCCTGCGACCACGCGCTCGCGAGGTCGACAGCGCTGTTGCGGTTGAACTCGAACTGGGCCTCCTCCGAGCGCTTGGCGGCCTCGACCAGCTCCGGCGGGACGCCTCGCTCGAGCAGCGCGCCGACGACACCTTCGAGATGCCTCTGCGCTTCCTTCGCGTCGCCGCCCTTGGCGAAACCGACCTCGATGGCGGCGATTCCGCCGCGGCTGAACGGCTGCGTGTCGGCGGCCGCCGAGAGGACCTTGCCCTGCGCCGCGAGCTCCTGCAGCGCGCTGCGCGGATTGCCGAGGACGTCGATCAGCACCTGCGCGGCCGCATAGTCGCGCGCCATCATGCCCGGCATTCGGTACAGGAACTGCACCGTGCCGGTGCCGTGCGGCGTGGTCATCTCGATCGTCCGCGGTTCGACCGGCGCGAGCGCAACCGCCGCGCGCGCGGGAACCGGCTTCGACGGAATGCCGCCGAAGAGCGCCTTCACGCGCTCGAGCGTCGCCGCGGGGTCGACGTCACCGACGATCACGAAGATCGCATTGCCGGGCTGGTACCAGCTGTCGTAGAATTTGCGCAACGTCTGCGCGGTCGTGCGATCGAACGACGGCCGGGTTCCCAGCGGATCCTCGGCATACCCGGTTCCCGCGTAGAGGGTCCGTTCGGCTTCGATGAAAGCGCGATAGCCGGGATCGGCGATGTCGCCGGAGACCTCCTGCTCGATCGCGCCCTTCTCGGCGTCCCAGTCCTTCTCGGCGAGCAGCGCGCCGCGCATCCGGTGCGCCTCGATTTCGAGCAGGATGTCGAGGTACGCCGACGGTGCGACGAAGTAGAACTGCGTCGCATCGTTGGTCGTGAATGCATTGTTCTCGCCGCCCATCTTCGCAGTGATCTCGTTCAACTGCGCGCCCGACAGACCCGAGCTGTCGCGGAACATCATGTGTTCGAGTGCGTGCGCGGTGCCGGGAAAACCGGCCGGCGTCTCGTAGCCTCCGGCGAGATAGGTAACCTGCGTCGTCACCATCGGCGCGAGCGTGTCGCGGACAATGACGACGCGAAGGCCGTTGGCGAGCGTCGCGCGCAGCACTTCGCCGCGCTCGCCCGCCGCAGTCGTGCTCGAGGCGGGCGCTGCGGAGCGCGCGGATTCCGGTGTGTTCGAAAGCGGGGCATGCGTGGCAGGCGTGCTGCAGCCGGCAACAACGAGCGCTGCAGCAAGCACCGCGGCGAGGATTCGGACGTTCGGGCGCATTCTGGACATCTTGGACAGGTCCTCGGTCGGGAGCGGGTGCACGAAAGACGGCGCCGATCTCGCGCCGACGCAGCGCGCGATGTCGCGTGCACCGATGCTCGCAATTCTTCCACACCGCCACCGCATCGGCCCGCATACAGTGAACGCAGGCGCCGCGACCGCGATCGGCGCGAGAGTCTCGTCGATGACCGCAATGCGGGCGGCAAAGTTCATTGCACGTTGTCTCGGCTGCCTCGCGTTCGCCAGCGCGGCGATCGGGGCGGGTGGCGCGCCGAATTTCGCGCCGACGCAGCGAAACGTAGTCTACGGAAGCCATCGCGCCGAGCGCTACGACGTCTATGCGCCACACGGCGTGGCGCACGCGCCGGTCGTGTTCTTCGTCCACGGCGGCGGCTGGGCGCACGGCGACAAGGCTTCGCCCGGGCGCTTGCATACGCGCAGGCGCGTGCCGCCGAATACGGCGCCGATCGGTGGCGGTTCATCGTCATGGGCCACTCCGCCGGGGCCCACCTGGTCGCACTGATCGCCGCCTCGCCGACGATCGCAAGCGACGCGGGCATCGTCGCGCCCGCCGGCCGCGGCTGCCCGGCGGGGCGCCGCAGGAGGATCCTCAGTGGGTTTCGGCGAGCGGAGCGGGCCGCCACTTCGCGAGCCGGTTTTCGAAGATCGTCACGGCATACTCGGCAGCGAGTGCCACCACCATGATGATGACGATGGCTGCGTACATTCCGGCAGTGTCGAACGCGCCGCCGGCAATCTGGATCAGCACCCCGATGCCGTGGCGCGCGCCCACGAACTCGCCGACGATCGCGCCGACGATGGCAAAGCCGAAGCTCACGTGCAGCGACGCGAAGATCCAGCTCATTGCCGACGGCACGATCACCGACCGCGTGAGCTGCCACTTCGACGCGCCGAGGATCCGCGCGTTCGCGATCAGGGCGCGATCGGCTTCTCGAACGCCTTGGAACGCGTTGGAGAACACGATGAAGAACACCATGACGAACGAAAGCGCCACCTTCGATGTGAGGCCCAGCCCGAACAGCAGGATGAAGATCGGAGCCAGCACGACGCGCGGCACCGAATTGAACACCTTGATATAGATCGTCAGGACATCGGACGCCATCCGGTTGCGCCCGAGCGCGACCCCGGCGAGGATGCCGAGGATGAAGCCGCTGAAGAAGCCGAGCAGCGCCTCCTCGATCGTCACCCAGACATGGAACCACAGTGGCGTCCCGTCCGCGCCCTGCGTGATCCATTGGTACAGGCGTGCCGCAATTGCCGACGGGCTCGAGAAGAAGAAGACGTCGATGATCTTGGCGCGAGCAAGCAGCTCCCAACCGCCGAGAAGCACGACCAGCAGCAGCACCTGCCAGAACCGGACCGTGAGCCTGCGTTTGCGCTCTGCGCGCGCCGCCGCGGCTTCGATCTCGGCATCGGACGTTCCCGGTCTGAATTCAGGGATCGGAGGTGCCAGCGTTTCGCTCATCGGGCGCTCCCTAGCCTTCGCTGCAGCCGCTTCGAATCCAGCTCGCCGCGCGAGGCCTATACCGCGGCCTCGCTCCTGGCGGCGCCCTTCATGACTTCGTCACGAAGGTCGTTCCAGATCGTGTGCGAGATGGCGATGAAATCCTGCTGGTAGCGGATCTCGGCCGCGACGCGCGGGCGCGGAAGCTCGATCCGGTAGACGGATTTGACCGTCGCGGGGCCCGCTGTCAGCACATAGACCTTGTCGGCGAGCGTGATCGCCTCTTCGAGATCGTGGGTCACGAAGACCACCGACGCGCCCGATTCCGTCCATAGTGCGAGCAGCGCCTCGTGCATCAGCACGCGCGTCTGCACATCCAATGCCGAGAACGGCTCATCCATCAGCAGGATGCGCGGCTCGTTGATGAACGTCTGTGCGAGCGCCACCCGCTTGCGCATGCCGCCCGAGAGCTGGTGCGGGTACTTGGTTTCGTGCCCAGCGAGGTTGACGCGCGCGAGCCAGCGCCGGGCCAACGCGTAGGCCTCGGTCCTGGGCTTCTCCCGAAACAGCGGGCCGGCGACGACGTTATCGACGACGTTGCGCCACGGAAACAGCGCGTCGGTCTGGAACACGAAGCCGATACGCGAGTCGATGCCGTCGACCGGCTTTCCATACAGTCGCACTTCGCCGCCCGAGGGCTTGTCGAGGCCGGTGATCAGGTTGAGCGTCGTCGACTTGCCGCAGCCGGTGGGGCCCACGACGGCGACGAATTCGCCGTCGTCGACAGTCATCGTGAAGTCGCGCAGCGCCGTCATCGACTTGCCGTCAGGTGTCACGAAACGCCGGTTGACCCGAATCAGCTCGATCGCCGGCGCCTGCGCGCCGGACGGCGTCGACGTCTGAGGTGCCGCTGCGTTGCGATCTGCCACGGGACGGGCGCACTGCGCGGGGGGCGCGGCTACTTCGCGTTCTTCACGAACTCGGTGGTGTAGGTCTTCGACAGATCCACCTTCTTGCCCTTCATGCTCTCCTTTGCCTGCAACACCGCGAGCACTGTCTCCGGACCGCCTTCGGGCATCACGCCGTCTGGCGTGAACATCGTCTTGCCGTCGGCGAGGGCCTTGATGTAGGCCGCCTTGTCCGCGGTGTAGAAGCTCTTGGGCATCTTCTCGGTGATCTCGGCGGCGGTGTGCGTATGGATGTACTTCAGCGTCTTGACGAAGGCGTTGGTGAGCTTCTGCACCAGTTCCTTGTGG
>Ga0134126_10002107_pt1 | contig 25276 bp, 26 predicted proteins | sample KB31752_FD_96881 | JGI IMG/M metagenome (GOLD analysis project Ga0134126, IMG submission 96881) | Terrestrial soil microbial communities with excess Nitrogen fertilizer from Kellogg Biological Station, Michigan, USA - KB3-175-2 | ecosystem: Environmental > Terrestrial > Soil > Unclassified ... | reverse complement strand
GTCGAGCGCGACGGGTTCGTGTTCGCCGATGTGTTGGCGGAGTTGTCCGTAGATGAGCCCGTGTAGGGGTGGGCATGCCCGGCCCGAGCATGATTCTGGAATTTTCGACGAGTGAATCCCCGAGCCGCAAAAGCCTGCGTGTTACCGCCATCCTCCGCCCAACGCCCGATATAACTCCACGACTGAAACCAGTTCGTCGCGACGCAGACGCGCCAGCGTAAGCTGGCCCTGGAACAAGTTGCGCTCGGCGTCGAGCACCTGCAAGTAGCTGTCGATGCCGCCCTTGTAGCGCAGTTTCGAGAGGCGGTCCGCGTCTTCGAGCGCCTGAACAAGCAATTCCTGCTGTTTTCGCTGCGCTACGTTCTTGTCGTGTCCGATCAGCGAATCCGAAACTTCCCGAAACGCGTTTTGAACCGCTTTTCGATAGTTTGCGAGCATCTCGCGCCGTGTCGCTTCCGTTAGACGAACATTATTGCGAATCCGGCCGGCATTAAAGATGGCGAGGTCCGCATTGGGAGCCAGCGCCCACTGGCGAGCCGGCCCTGTGAACAACGACGATAACGACCGACTCTGCCCGCCAACGAAGCTGGTTAGCGAGATTTGCGGGAAGTAGAGCGCCTTGGCCGCGCCGATTTGCGCATTTGCGGAAATTAAGGCATCTTCGGCCTGGCGGATATCCGGCCTTCGCTCCAATAACGTGGATGGAAGGCCGGCGGGTATCGCGGCCGGTTCCGGAAAATTGGAAAGACTCACACCACGCGCAATCGCCGTCGGATTTTGACCGAGCAGCAGGCTTAGAGCGTTTTCCGTTTCGCCAAGCGCTCGTTCCGTGGCCGCAATTTGCGCGGTGGCGGTGTATAGAAGTTCCTGGGCCTGCCGTACGTCCAAACCGGTCGCCGCGCCGCGTTCATGCCGGGCTTGTATGAGCTTCAGATTGTTTTTCGCAGTGTCTCGTGTTTGTTTCGCGATCTCAATCTCACGGTCCAGTTCCAGCAAATTCAAATAATTGGTGGTGACGTCGGCGATCACGGTATCGACAACGCCGTGGCGAGCTTCTTCGGACGCGAGATATTCCGCGCGGCCGGATTCCGTCAGCCGGCGCAGACGACCCCAGAGGTCAAGCTCCCAAGACAGCGAAAATCCTGCTTGCGTGTAGCTTGATGCCAAGTCCAGGCCGGCTGGAACAAATGTGTATGAACCCACCGACGAACTACGCGCCGCGACAAATTGTCCGGTGGCGTCGACAGATGGAAACAATACCGAGCGGGTAATTCCATACTGAGCGCGTGCTTCGAGAACGCGTTCGGCGGCAATCGCCAGGTCGTTATTATTGGCGAGCGCGGTTTTGAGCAACGCCGTCAGAGTGTCGTCGTGAAACAAATCGAAAGGCCGCATCCCGGCAATGGACGCGCTAGTTGGCGCCGCGCTGGCTGGCTCGCCTTTGAACTGAGGCGGAACGGGCACTTGTGGCCGCTTATAATTCGGACCCACTGCGCACGACGTGAGCAAGAGGGCTCCAAGTAAGGGAACAACGGCGATCCGAGTCATCGAGAAGCTCCTACTACGTCTTCCAGCGATTCCGCGCGCGCCTTCCTGCGGCGCTCGGCGAGCCGGGAGACCACTACGAAACAAACGGGCACCGCGAAGATGGCCAGCAGCGTAGCGGCGTTCATGCCGCCGAATACTGCCGTGCCAAGAGCGCGGCGGGAAGATGCTCCCGCGCCCGTCGCCAGCACCAGTGGAAGAACGCCGAGAATAAATGCGAATTACGTCATCAAAATCGGGCGCAGCCTCAGTTGCGCTGCGTCAAGTGCTGCCTCAATGGTGGACATGCCCTCTTCGCGCCGATCTTTGGCGTATTCCACAATCAAAATGGCATTCTTCGCCGCGAGCCCAATCAGCGTCACAATGCCGATTTGTGTGTAGATGTCGTAGTCGTAATGGCGCAGGAAAACGGCAAGCAGGGCTCCGAAGATCCCGAGAGGAACCGCGAGCAGCACCGCGAATGGGATGGACCAGCTCTCATACAGCGCCGCAAGAAAGAGAAAGACCAACACCGCAGCCAACCCAAAGGTATAGCCCTCTTTGCCTTCCGCCAGCTTTTGCTGATAGACCGTGCCGGTCCACTCATAACCGTAGCCTTTGGGGAGCGTCTTGTTCGCCACCTGCTCCATTGCTGCCGCTGCCTCGCCGGAACTATAGCCTGGAGCGGCCTGCCCTAGAATATCGATCGCTCGATACCGGTTGTAGCGGTAGATCACTTCAGGACCACTGACCTCTTTCACGCTGACGAGCGTCCCGAGGGGCGCCATGTCGCCCCGCGAACTGCGCACGTAAAACCGGTTGATATCCTTTACACGATCCCGGTATTGCGCGTCGGCTTGCATCAAAACTTTCCATGTTCTGCCGAAGCGGTTGAAATCGTTGACATACAATCCGCCAAGAAACGTCTGCAGCGAATCGTAGACATCGCTCACCGGAATGCCGAGCGTTTGCGCTTTGTCGACATCCACGCTGACTTCGTATTCGGGAACGTTGTCTCGAAATGTGCTGACGACGTTTCCAAGTTCGGGGCGCTGCCGCGCGGCCGCCAGGAGTTCATCCGCAGTACGGGACAGATCGGCAATACTACCGTTGCCGCGATCTTCCAGCATCAGCTCAAACCCGCCGGAAGTGCCGAGCCCGAGTATCGGCGGTAGCCCAAACGCGAATGAGAACCCGTCGCGCACCTGGGAGAAGCCCTGCTGCGCATGGGCCAGTATGGCCTGGAACTGAGTCTGTTTCGATGTGCGATCTTCCCAGGGTTTCAATGTGCCAAAGATCGTCGCGACGTTCGAGTTGTTCGTCGAAGTGACGAAATCCATGCCGCCGAAGGTAGTCACCTGCTGCACTCCCGGCGTGGACGCCAGAATCTTTTCGATCTGCGTGGTCGTGTGCTCGTTGCGCCGGATAGAGGCTCCATCCGGCAAGCGAACGGCTGCAAAGAAGACCCCCTGATCTTCGTCGGGCAGGAATCCGGCAGGAAGCGTTTTAAACAGGAAGCCGGCCGCGAGATAGAGCGCCGCAAGCGAAACCATGGCCAGGGCCGACCGGCGAATCAAAACGCGGACGCCCGCGAGATAGCGATGCGTCGTCCACTCGAACGCTTGGTTGAATCGATTGAAGAAACGCCCCAGTAGTCCTCGTGTCGAGCGCCTCGGCCGCAGAATCATTGCGCTGAGCGCCGGAGTGAGCGAAAGCGCGGTGAAGGCCGACAGCAGCACTGAGACGGCGATGGTCAAAGCAAACTGGCGATAGATCTGGCCGCTGATGCCCCCGAGGAAGGCTACCGGGATAAAGACCGCCGCCAATATGCACGCGATGGCGATGACGGGCCCCGAAACCACTTCCATTGCGCGAAAAGTCGCTTCTTTGGGCGTCATTCCGAGGTCGAGATTGTGCTGGATCGCTTCTACCACCACAATGGCGTCGTCCACCACCATCCCGATGGCCAGCACTAGACCAAACATGCTGGTCATGTTGATGGTGAAACCAAGCAGAGGAAAGAGCGCAAACGTTCCGACAATTGAAACGGGAACCGTAAGCAGGGGAATCAGCGTGGCGCGCCAGTTCTGCAGAAACAGGAACACCACGAGCACGACCAGGAGAATCGCTTCGAGCAGAGTTTCAATAACGTCGCGAATCGAAGTGCGGATGAATTTAGTGGCATCGTAGTTAACGTCGTATCGAATTCCCGTGGGGAAAGACTGACTCGCCTGCTTCATGAAAGAGAGAACGCGATTCCCGGTATCGACCGCATTTGCCCCAGGAGACAGAAACACGATAATGACGGCGGCGGGATGACTGTTCAGGCGGCTGAAATTCGCGTAATCCTGAGCGCCGAGCGATGCGTGTCCAAGATCCCGAAATCGCAAAAGGGAGCCATCCGGTTGCGCGCGGACAACGATATTGTCAAACTGCTCCGGCGTTTCCAGGCGTCCCTTGGCGTTGACCGGATATTGAAAATCGCTGTTCCCACCGACCGGCGGCTGTCCGATGGCGCCGGCGGGGTTCTGTCTGTTTTGGGCCTGGATCGCGTTGTTTACATCCGTTGCGGTGACGCCCAGTTCGGCCATTTTGTCCGGATTCACCCAGAGGCGCATTCCGTAATTCTGCGGCGCGGCCATGCGGGCATCGCCGACGCCCGGCAGGCTGCCGATTTTATCGACGAGATTGATGGTCGCGAAATTGTTCAGAAAGAGCGAGTCGTAGCGGCCGTCGACGGAGGAAACGGCAATGGCGAACAGGAAGGCGGACGAGACTTTTTTGACGGTGACGCCTTCACGCTGCACTTCCTGTGGAAGTTGCGGCATAGCGACGCTCACTTTGTTCTGCACCTTCACGGTCGCCAGGTCCACGTCCGTGCCCAGCTCAAAGGTGACATCAATCGTCAACGCTCCGTTGTTTGAACTGCGCGACAGAAAATAAGTCATGCCGTCGAGCCCGGTTAACTGCTGCTCGATTGGTTGCGCAACGGTTTTTTCGAGATCGAGCGAGTTGCCGCCTCGATAATTTGCGGTGATCTCAACTACCGGCGGCACCACCTCCGGATAAGTAGCGACAGGCAGTCCAGGAATGGCGACGGCGCCCAGGAGCACGATGACGATCGCGATTACAATTGCGAATACAGGACGATTGATAAATAACTTGGACATGAAGAATCCCGTTAAGGCGAATGCTGTTAATTAGCTTCGGCGGCGACAGGCGTCGGGTGATAAGGCTGCGGATCGACAACAGAGCCCGGCCGGACGGTCATCAACCCTTCAACGATGACGCGATCTCCGGGTTTCAACCCCTGCTCGACGATCACGTCGGGTCCCGCATGTTCTCCCAGCACCACGCTGCGCGCCTGGGCTTTGTTCCCGGGTCCCAGCGTCAGCACGGACTGCATCCCTTGCAGTTCTTCGACTGCGCGCTGTGGCGCCAGCAAGGCGTTTTGGCGTTCGCGGATTCGCACACGAATCCGGCCAAATTGACCCGGCAGCAGAACGTGCTTGGGATTCGCGAACGTGGCCTGCAGTTCGAGAGTTCCGGTTTTCGGGTCGACCTGGTTGTTCGAGTTCTGGATACGACCCGCGTTCGGAAAAACAGAGCCATCCGCCAACAGCAATTCCAGCGGTGAGTGATGCAGATCGTCGGAGCCGGCATATTTCAGGAAATTGAGATAGTCCGACTCACTCACTTTGAACCGCACCCAGATGGGATCGAGCGGAACTACGGTGGTTAGGGGCTGCGCGGAATTTTTGGTGACAAGGCCGCCGACCTGAATCAGACTGTCTCCAACACGTCCGCTGACCGGAGCGACGATGGTGGCGTATTCGAGATTGAGTTGCGCCGTGCGCAAGAGCGCCTGATTGGCCTGCAATTGCGCGGTTGATGTAGCGACTTGGATTCGCGTCGATAACCGCGTCTGTTCGACGTTTGCCTCTTTTGCTTCCACATCCGCGTGATTTGCTTTCAATTCCGCTATCGCGTTATCGAGATCCTGCTGTGCGGCGGCATCCTGCTGAACCAGTGGCGTAAGCCGATCGACATCTTGCCGCGCCTTCAATTCGTGCGCCTGCGCCTCGGCGAGATCCGCCTGGGCCTGCAGCAGCGCGACTTGACGTTTTGCGAACTCAACATTTGCTTCGCTTTGCGCAACGTCGCCTTTGGCCTTCGCGACATCCGCTTGATAGGGACGGAGATCCAGAATATAAAGAGGTTCTCCCGCTTTGACATCGGCTCCGGTTTTGAAAAGGCGCTTACGAATGTAGCCATCGACTTGGCCGCGAATTTCCACTTCGTCGCGAGCAAATGTCTGCGCCGCATATTCCGCGTAAATAGGAACCGAGCGCGGCTGAACTTCGATCACGGACACAGTAGGAGGAGGTGGAGACGCGGGCCGTTCGGCGTAGCTCTTACTGCAAGCCGCGGCAAACAGTAAGACGAATGCAAGGAGCACGATGGCGATCCATGGCAGTTTCGAATTGGGACCGGAATAAATGGAAAAAGGAGAATTACTGAGGCGAGGCGTCATGAAGCGTTCCTGAAAAGAAGATGCTCTTCAGAACCGCGAAGACGCAGCTTTATTAACTATCCAGTCAGTCAGTTAACGATTTCTGGCTAGATAGCTTTCGAGCCAACCCAGGCTTTGAAATCGGGCGTATAATCGAGGCGGGAATATACCATCGGGTTCAAATAAATCATGTCAACGCCTACAGTTAGCCGGCGCGGAAGTGTGCCGGTCCGCGGTCGCGACCGTGAAGTTACGCGCGCGGCCATTCTGGCCGCCGCCGAACAGGAGTTTGCCAAGCACGGTCTGGAATCGGCGCGCACGGAGGACATTGCGGAGCGATCGGGCGTGACCAAGGGCCTGATCTATCACTATTTCGTGAGCAAAGAAAAGCTATACGAAGCCGCGCTCGAACAGGTGTTTGCACCCCTACTGCTATCGCTGCAACAGTTCGCGGAACCCGATGCCGATCCGGGCGAAGCGTTGGACCGGGTTGTCCGGCGCATTCTGGACCTGACGGCTCGAAAACCAGGTGTTCCCGCGATGCTGTTCTTTGAAGCGATTCAGAACCGAGGCGCTTACTACGACAAGATTGGTTTTCCATCGCTGTATCACTTATTGGCCACCATCTTGGAGCGCGGCCAGCGCCAGGGAATATTCAGGCCGGTGGACGCCTGGCATACGGCGATCAATATCGTAGGCGCCTGTTGTTTCTATTACTGTACGGCGCAACGCCTGCAACGTATATGGCCCGGCAACGGGAAGCCACTGAGCGCGGAGATGATTCAGCGGCACGGGGATGAGGCTCTGGCGCTGATTACGGCGGGCGTGCGAGCGTAAGCAAGTAAGACTCCATGGGGCCAAATCCGTCGTAATCCGATCATTCGAACCGGACCGCCAGGCGCACTTTTACTAGAGTATTGTTGGAAGAAAGATTATGTCTATCCAATTCACCGTGAATGGGCGGACGACTACCGCCGATGTCTCCGCGGAGACCCCGCTTCTCTGGGTGCTTCGGGATGTACTCAACCTCCATGGAACGAAATACGGCTGCGGCATCGGGCAGTGCGGCGCTTGCACGGTTCATTTGAATGGTCAAGCCGTACGATCTTGTATGACGCCGGCCGCGAGCGCCGCAAACGGGCGCGTCACTACTATCGAAGGGCTTTCGCCGGACGGCAAGCACCCGCTGCAAATTGCCTGGCGAGAGATCGACGTCCCGCAATGCGGCTATTGCCAAGCCGGCCAAATCATGTCCGCCGCTGCGTTGCTCGCCAAACACCCTCATCCAAGCGACGAGGACATCGATGCTGGTATGAACGGCAATTTGTGCCGGTGCGGAACCTATCCGCGCATCCGGCAGGCGATTCATAAAGCGGCGCTAATGCAAGCCAAGGCTCCCGCTGCCGGCGCCGAAAAAGGAGGCATATAAGTTATGCGCCTAACCCGCCGCTCTTTTCTCCAAGCGACTGCTCTCTCCGGTGGAGGGATGATGCTGGGCCTCTACTCCGCGCCGAAAGCGCTCGCGCAGGCTCACGGACAGCCGCCGTTTGATGCCAGGGCTTTTATCCGCATCGCGCCGGATGGAACCGTGACGCTCGTCGCCAGGAATCCTGAAATTGGACAGGGTGTCCGGAACATGCTGCCCATGCTGATCGCCGAGGAACTCGAGGTCGACTGGAAGAAAGTCAAAGTGGTACAGGCCGATCTCGATTCGAAATATGGCTTGCAATCCACGGGCGGCAGCCGTGCGGCCTCGAACAACTGGGTTCCAATGCGGCAAGTGGGCGCCGCCGGACGGCAGATGCTGATTGAAGCCGCGGCGAAAATGTGGGGTATTCCCGAGTCGCAGTGTTACGCGACCAATGGCCGCGTATACGATCGCAAGACCGACCGCTCGTTGGGTTATGGTGAGCTTGCGGCGACTGCGGCCACCATGCCGGTTCCCGACTTGAAATCCGTGGTGCTAAAGCCGGCCAACGAGTACAAGATCATCGGCCAGTGGACGCCGGGTATCGACGTTCCCGATATTACGGTCGGCAAAGCGATATTCGGCATCGATTTCACAATGCCCGGCATGCTCTTTGCCGTGTATCAGAAGTGCCCCGTTTTCGGCGGCAAAGTAGCCAGCGCGAACCTGGATGAAATTAAAGCCATGCCGGGCGTGCGGCACGCGTTTGTCGCCGAAGGCACAGTGAAGGTTGGGCCGGTGATCGAACGCGATCCGGGGCTTGAACCGGGTATTGCCATTGTGGCGGATACGTGGTGGGCGGCGGAATCGGCGCGTAAGAAACTGCAGGTGAAATGGGACGACGGTCCCGGCGCTAGCCAGAGTACACAGGAGTTTGCGGCGCGCGCTCGGGAGTTGGCGCGCCAGGCCCCCGCCCGCACACTGAAAAACGACGGCGACGTGGATGCCGCCATGAAGAGCGCCGCGAAAACGGTAGAAGCGGAATACTCGTACCCCTTCATTTCGCACGCGCCGCTGGAGCCGAGGAATTGCAGCGCGCGGTTCAATAGCGGCAAGCTCGAGATCTGGACCACCAGCCAACAGCCCGGCCGCGGCCGTGAACTAGTTTCGAAGACGCTCGGCATACCCGAAGACGACATTACGATTCATTCCCTTCGCGCCGGAGGCTCGTTCGGCCGGGGCCTTTACAACGACTACATGGTGGAGGCGTCGTATATCGCAAAAACGGCCGGCGTTCCCGTCAAGCTGTTATGGACGCGCGAAGACGATATGACGCACGACTACTATCGTCCCGGCGGCTTCCATTTTCTGAAAGGCGCGGTGGATGGGTCGGGCAAAATCGTCGCCTGGAGCAATCACTTTGTCAGTTACGGCGAGGGAGAACAATTCTCCTCTTCCGCGGGCATTCAGGCATCCGAGTTTCCTTCGGGCTTCGTTCCGAATTTCGCCATGTACTCATCCGTGATGCCGCTAATTTTGAAGACCGGCGCGTTGCGGGCTCCGGGAGCGAATTCACAATCGTTCGTCATGCAAAGTTTCATTGACGAATTGGCTCACGCCGCCGGCAAGGACCCGGTGCAGTTCCGGCTGGATCTGCTGGACCATGAACTCGCGCACGCCGGCGAGAAGGAAGAGGCGTATAACGCCGCCCGCATGCGCGCAGTCGTTCAATTTGTGGCGGAAAAATCGGGATGGGGCAAGCGCAAGCCGCCGAAGGGCACTGCTTTGGGAATTGCGTTTCATCACAGCTTCCAGGGCTACTTCGCGCATGTCGCGGAGGTGAGTGTCACACCAAACAAAGCGATCAAGGTCAGCAAGGTTTGGGCGTGCGGCGATGTCGGCAGCCAGATTGTCAACCCGAGCGGGGCCGAGGCTCAGGTGCAAGGCGCCATCACCGATGGTTTAAGCGAGCTGATGCATCAGCAGATCACGCTCGAACGCGGCAAGGTTGTCGAAACAAATTACAATCAGCATCAGTTGCTCCGCATCAGCCAGGCTCCTCAGATCGAGGTGCATTTCCTGAAGACCACTTATCCGCCGACCGGTCTGGGCGAACCGGCCTTGCCGCCGGTGATACCGGCAGTGTGCAACGCGATCTTCGCGGCCACGGGGCAGCGCATTCGCTCGCTGCCGCTGGCGAGCAGCGGATATAGCTGGGCGTAAACGGGCCGCGCTACCGGGGAAGGCGTCATCGCTGACGTGTCAAGAAGGCGCCAGTCCTGCCTGTGGTGGCAACGCCAAAATGAATGGGAAACCCCAGTTTAGTGCGGCTCCATTTCCTTGGGCAACCCCACTTCTCCTGAAACCGCCTTGCCGAACCATAAGTCTGGATGGTCCGCCAACTCCATATCGAGTGCTTGAAGCTTGTTAGCTGGCCTGGAATACTCATATCGAACGATCAGCTTGTAGCCTTGATGGAGCAAGGTGCTGGCTGATTGTTCACGGCCTAAATCCCTGCCGACCACTCGCAATGGAATCCATACTTTCAAAGCAGTTCCTCCCGGCACCTGCTTTTTGACAGTCGGCAGACGTAGGCCCACTTTGACTAGGGCGGCAGGTCCTCCCGAGCCTATAAAGATAAACAAATACTTCTCTTCGCCGGTCTTCGGATTCACAGCCCACACTCGAAAGGGAAACCCGGCGAGATCACCGCCCTCCCCGAGGTCTATTGTGAAAGGGCGCTTTCCTCGATTGGCGAAAAAAACATTCAACTGTGGATTGCGATTCTCACTGGAGATATTGATCCCCAACTGTAGAGCGTCCTGCTTTGGCCCCCAGTGTATCGCTGAACGCGATCGGCAAAAGAGAGGCGAACTACCCATTGACAGTAGACAGATAAGCAACATTCGCTGAGGAAAAGTCCGCCTCATAAGAGGATCTCCTTTATCGGATCGGCGTAATCGTCAATTGTAGTTGCATCCTCCGTTTCGACGCGGGGTCGTCCGAGGAGAATAAGACGGATGGTTGCTTCAGCGGCAATACGACATTCGATTCCCATTGATTGTTTCGGATGATGGGCGGCGAGGCAGGCGCGCTGTTTGCCCCGTGACTTTCCATCACGCTGCTAATGTCAGCCTTTATGTTTAGAGAAACGCCATTATCCGTGGCTTGCAATCCGCGACAGTCGATATTGACGCCTACATCGATCTGTTGCCATTCAGTATTTGCTCCAGTGGTTGAGGAATACGGCACTTTCTCGCCTGCACGAATGGAACTTTGTCCCATTTCACTCATGATCATGGAGTAGGAGCGGCTGTTAATTACCCGCTCATTATCGAGCTCCTGCACCACAAAAGTAAGGTGATAGGACTTTTTCAAAGCGCTCGTTGGTGTTTGTGGAGCAGTGGGCTTCTTTCCCGATGCGCTTGCATCACTTTGCGCCAGGCACGTCAGGCTCATCAAGCCCGCCAAACCGAGCACTATCATCGATCGCAGCATCTTTTCTCCTTTGCGTCCCACTCTAATCGGAGTGGTTTGATATCAATCGCCGTAATGCGGATTGGCTTGACCGGACCGCCAAAGTAAGTCAATTCTCTCGGAACGTCCTTAGCATCGCGGGTGGCCAACTGGATCAGCGCCCGTTCTTCACTCGTCAGGGGGGCCGGCGTTGGGAACTGAGGTAACTTCGGTTCTGTTGGTTTTTTTCGAATTTTTCGCGGCTTAGCAGCATTCGCAGGCACAAACGCAGGTTCGGGTACAGGAATCGGTCGTACCTGGGGCGGTGCTTCACTTTTCCTCAAAGCAAGGATTGTCGTATTTGCCGGGCGAGTTTGTACCGGCGTTTTGGGGGTCGCCAACCAGAACAGGCACACGATGACTGCTGCCGCCGCTGCGGCAACAGCCATCACTGAGAGTTTCATCGAACGCGTGCGCCTCGCCCTCTCAGTGACCCGCGCCAACGTGCGTCGTTCCAGCCCCTCAGTCTCAGGCGCTTCGCAGTAGCTCGCCAGGGCGTCATCCAGCGCTTCGTCCAAATGATCCCGCTGTTCACGCATGGTTGTAGCCCTCCATTCGCGCCATCTTTTCTTTCACTAACGCCCGCGCTTCCATTAGAAGCCGCCGCACGGTGCCCTCCGGCAAGTCCATAATGGCCGCTATCTCGGGCGTCGTCATCTCTTGAATTGAGGAAAGGGCCAAAGGTCTTCGCAGCTTTTCCGGCAGGGCATCAATGAGCCGGTAAATCGTTCGACGCCGCTCTGCTACGACGTACGCTCCTTCCGGGGTGCTTTCTTCGGAGACAACTTCAGGCGGTTCGTATTTCAAGGCGGAGCGCTTGGCCGGTTTCTTGCCAACCGCCATCCGCCACGCCATACGCGCCAGGAAGCGCCTTTCATCCCGCATTTGCTTCCATGCCCCGGTTCGGAACAGCTTTAAAAATGTGTCCTGCACGACGTCTTCCGCATCTTCGGCATTCCGCAACACTGTATACGCAATGTGAAACACGAATCGCGACTGGCGCTCCACCAACAGCGCAAACGCCGCCTCGGGCTCTCGGGCGGCCTCTTGCCCTAGCAAATTCGCCCACTCACTGACTGTCGTTCTGGACACGAGATCCGCATTCATGCTGCACGTACATCAACTAAGACCGTTCGAGCCCTCACCGCGCTCAGTTTTTTCGCAAATACAATGGAGGGCGTCTAGAACAGCGAAAAGAGACAGAAAGGGGGAACGGCAAATCTAACCTTGGTCATCGCAGAGTGTACCAGTAGATCTCCCGGATATGGGGAGCGGGGAGCGGTCCACTTTCTACAGTTGCTTGGTACAAATAGAAGGATGTCCCGACGCCAACTGATCCGGCTTTCCTTGATTCCAGCGCTATGCCTGCTGACCGTTGCCTGCCGCAACAGAGGCCCCCAATCCACGGTGCGTATGGCCGACCTTCACACCGAGAAGCAACTGCTCTCAGGCTTTTACGATCTTGAGGGAGGCGCCTGGCGCTGGACGGGCAAGGTATTCGAAGTTCAATTGGCCGTTCCGCCCGATGGCCAGAAGAATGGCGCCATTCTGACGTTGCAAGGCACCATGACACAAGAAGGTCTGGACAAGCGCGGCGGTCAGGTGATACTGAGTTCGGCGATAGGCGCCGCCGATCTGCCGCCCATGACGATCTCCAAGCCCGGCGAGTTCATCTATCGCGAGCCGGTTCCCGCAAACGCGTTGACCTCCAGCACCGTCACTGCGGATTTCCAAATTGATAAAACGTTCACGACGACCGGCGATGCCCGCAACCTTGGCGTGATCGCCACCGTGATCAGCCTTCATCCGCGATAAACGCGCACATAGCCTTCGCGTCTTTCACATTGATTCGCGCGGTGTCCCCGCGCAATGTAATTTTTCTGAGAAGTTTTTTCCGTAACCCGTACCTATTGCTATCGGATCTCTGTCGACGATATCCGAACCGCTGCGATAGTGAACCGTTTGGTGAATGCCGGGCACTCGGGATCATACCAGCTTTTCATTAGTACCCGTGTTGCTGTAGCCTTGCGTCTGATCCGGCAGCGGCCGGATGAAACAACGGTGGCTGTTATTGATCTGAAAGGCGGAAAGGTAAGGTTTTGGCGCGGCGCCGCCGATAAAAGGTCCAGGCGAGAATGCTTAATGGGAATCAATTAGATCCGGTGGCCCGCAAGTGTCGGGTAGATATGGTGTTTGAATTGCTCGGGGTCTGTGGTATGATTTGGAGATCTCTCACGGAGTCCCTGCCGATTGGCGGAGCCAATGAAGCCCGGACTGTCGGCCACTCCGAAGAGGGCAGGCCCGCACACAGCCCTTTCACTTCGAAATTGCTGCCGGCCGGCGCGGCTTTTAAACCACTCCGTTTTGTGGTACCGTTTTTGAACCCTTTGACCGCATCTTGCGTCTAAACGACAAGGTTGAGTTAGTTGGAGGTTTTTTATTTGGGTAGCGACGTTTGAGAGAAGGAGAAATAAAAATGACGAAGACCGAACTGAGCAAATTTAAGAAAATTTTGGAAACAAAGCAGGAAGAGCTGGAGCGCATCGTTAGAAAGCGCGACGCGATCACCATCGAGAAAAGCGCCGACGCGCTGGATGAAGTCCAACATGCCTCCGAGCGTGAGTTGGCAATCCGCAATCTCGACCGTGAGTCTCACCTCCTCCGTGCCGTGAGGTCGGCTCTCCGTCGCATTGATGAGGGTTCGTTCGGTATCTGCCTGCATTGTGAGGAAGAAATCAGCCCGAAAAGGGTGGCCGCCGTGCCGTGGACTTCCTTGTGTATTCAATGCCAGGAGCAGGCCGATAGACACCGCGAAGAGGGCACCGAGGACACGTTCGAAGAGATGCTCGTTAGCGCCGCGTAACCTCGTTTACAGCCCTTACTCTCTCTATTCATATACCCCGGCGCGTGACCCCGAAACGGTTGACGCGCCGGTTTTTTATTGGCAGGGATGGTGCGACGAAAATCGTTGAAGCTAACGCCGTCGAGGCACGCCCCGATCCTACAATCGTGCGATAAATGAAATCATTCGACCGGGATCTTCCGGTTCGCGCCTGTAGGAAAAAAAATCTGTAGCCTGGCAGAATGTGCACAGTCCGGAGTCGTAAATATGCGCTGCAGAGACTCCCGCCGCGAGCAAAATCCGCCGGTTCGCCTCCGCGAGATCGATTCGTTTGCGCGATAAAGTTTGCCCGTGTTCCGCCCATTCCGGGAAAAACTCCTGGAACTGACACGCCACATCACTTCCCACTTCATAGCAGCATTTCCGGATACATGGGCCAATTGCGACGCGTAAATTCGCAGGGTTGACGCTGAAGCCGGTTTGTAAGCCCTCGACCGAGCGTAAGGCGATTTTTGCTACCGTGCCGCGCCAGCCGGCATGCACGGCGGCAATGCTACGAGTGTTCGGGTCCATCATTAGGATCGGAACACAGTCGGCCGTCCGCACACCGATTCGCTCAGCGGGCTCACTCGAGATTAGGGCGTCGCCTTCGCGGCAGCGGTCTGCCAATCCATGCGCATTCCATACTTGCGCCGAATGCACCTGGCGAAGCGTAATTGCCGGATGGCTCGCGAGAAATTCCGAGGCGTGCCGGGTAGAGAACCCGTGTTCCAACCAGTCGAACGCTTCGAAGGGGATACAGCGGAAAATGCCGCTGTTGTCCTTACGGAAATCCAGGGACTCGACGGATTTGCCGCTCACCGGATCGTGACCAACTCCTCGGCGCCCACGGGTTGCTGGACTTGAGCAACCATTACGCGGCGTTTGAAGTCTTCGAGCATGTCTTCCTGCAACCGGACATAGGTGGGTTTTCGGACCAGGTGAGGCGTATTGTCGATCTTGTCCTGTAACTTCAGCAGTGCGTAGAACAGGTTCTCCGGGCGGGGGGGACAACCCGTGACATATACATCGACCGGAACGATTTTATCGACGCCCTGCAGCACCGAATAGGTGTTGAATGGACCGCCCACGCTCGAACAGGCGCCCATCGAAATTACCCATTTCGGTTCGGGCATTTGTTCATAGATCCGCCGTAGAATCGGAGCCATCTTCAGAGTGACGGTGCCGGCCACGATCATCAGGTCCGATTGCCGGGGACTCGGGCGGAACACCTCAGCCCCGAACCGCGCAATATCGAAGCGCGATGTCGTGGAAGCAATCATCTCAATGGCGCAACACGCCAGGCCGAACGTTAGGGGCCAGAGTGACGATTTCCGAGCCCAGTTGAAGACGTAATCGACCGAGGTCGTGAGAAAGTTGCGCTCGAATTGGTTCTGAATAAAGGGCATTGCCGACGAACTGCTATGCCTTCAGTGTAACGCCCAAAGGTCCTGAATCCATATCGGAATGCCCGTGATTGCTGTCTATGCGATGCTCGCTCCGCGTTTGGCCTGATCGAGCCGGTACCATTCAAGCGTCAGCCGCAGCCCCTGCTCGAAGCTGTATTGAGGCTCATGTCCGAGATCCCGCACGGCCCCGGCCACGTCCGCTTGAGAATCGCGTACATCTCCTGGCCGCTCCGGCGCGTATTTCGCGGGAAGGTCCACGCCTTCGATCGCTTGCAGAAGAGCCCATGTCTCATTCAGGGTATAGCGATTGCCGTTGCCTGCGTTGTACACTTTGCCGGAGACATTCGGCGCTTCCGACGCCTTCAACAGCAGGTTGACCACGTCCTCCACAAACGTGAAATCGCGCGATTGTTCTCCATCGCCGTAAATCGTGGGTTTGCGGCGCTCCAGCAGACAGGTCAGAAAAATCGATAGCACTCCCGAGTAGACGCTAGTCGGATCCTGCCGCGGACCGAACACGTTGAAGAAACGCAACGAAACCGTTTCCAGTCCGAAGCAGGACGCGAAAACGCTCGCATAATACTCGCCGAGCAGCTTCTGGACGGCGTACGGCGACTTGGGGCGGGGAAGCATGGTCTCTACCTTTGGCAACACCTCGGTATCCCCATAAGCCGACGACGAAGCGGCGTAAACCACCCGTCCTACGCCACCCTGCGCAGCTGCGCGCAGCACGTTGAAAGTGCCGTCAACATTGGCTTCGTGGCTGGGAACCGGATCCAGAATCGATTTCGGGACGGACGGGATAGCGGCCAGATGGAACACCCGGTCCGCGCCGGCAAGAATCGGAGCGATTTCGTGATACCGGCGGATATCTGCAGTGTGCACCTTGACCTGATCGCTGATCTCGTCCAGGTTTTCCCGCTTTCCGGTCGCGAAATTGTCGATCGTTTCGACGCAATGGCCGGAGCGCAATAAGCCGCGAACCAGAGCCGAGCCAATGAAACCAGCCCCCCCGGTCACAATTGAACGCTTCATGTTTCTCCTTGTGAAATTGCGCAGCGCGAATGACGACGACCGCGGCTGCTTTGCGCGCAAACTATCGTTGTGAGCGCAGGTGCTCAAGTGCTCCGCGGGCGATTGCCTCCGCTCCGCGCGCGAAATCAAAAACCTCGAGCGAAACCCAATCCCTGTATTCTAAATCGGCTAAGGTCTTAAGAAGTTGCGAGAAGTCGTAATCGCCAGTGCCCGGTTCGCGGCCGTCCATTTCATTGACATGGATATGCGCGATATAAGGAAAGAATCCGCGGATGAGTTCGGTGTGTGGAATCGTCTCATCCACCGCGTTGTGAGTGTCGAACATCGTCCGGACGGCCGGACTGCCGATCTGTTCCACGATGGCGACAGCCTCCCCGAGCGTGTTAATCACGTTGCTCTGACTCTTCGGAAGGGCCTCCACCAGGATTCGCACGCCGCGATCTTCCGCGTGAGGCGCCACCTTCGCCAACTCGCTTGCAAACACCTGCGTAGCCTCGGCCGGCGGCATTCCTTCGACCGCGTTTCGTTGCTTTGGCGATCCGAACACCATGACGCCGTTGTCGCCCAGATCGGCGCATAAATCGATCAACTTGCGGATGTGATCCCAGCTTCGCGCCCGAAGCGATGTATCGGGAGTTGTGACGTGCAGACCCGCGGGCGACACCATTAGCCAGTGCAGGCCCACAAAAGAAAGCCCGGCGTCCGCCATCAATCGTTTGTATCCACGGCGCTGTTCCGCATTAATCTCTTCCGGCGATTCGGCCAGAGTAAACGGAGCGATTTCGATGCCGTTGTAGCCAATCTGCCGAATGGCTGCGCATGCGCGGTCGAACGGCGTCTTCTCGAAAACCTCATTGCATAGGGAAAAGCGAAACGGCGGCGCCATCGAACCCAGTGTAGCGAGGGCTCTAAACAGCGCCGCCGTTCGACGGCTCGACGCGTGCGGCTATTCAGGAGCGTCGAGCCTTACGTGAAGTCAGGTGAACTCAGATCTTCGATGCAGTACCGCTCTGCGCGTCCGCTTCCGCTTTGAGGGCGGTTGCCCAATCGTCCGCTTCCTTCTGCGCCTGCTCGCGAGTGATGCCGTAACGTTCCTGGAGGCGACCTATTATCTCGTCTTTTTTGCCGCCCATATAAGTTAAATCGTCATCAGTGAGCTTTGCCCATTGCTGTTTCGCCGAACCTTTCACCTGTTTCCATTTGCCTTCGACCTGATCCCAGTTCATATTGCTCGTTTCTCCTTCCGCTCGGTTGAAGATGCCCCTCCCTTACGGTCGGGGTTCGGTGCTGGCGCGCGTCTTCGTCACCCTCGTGGCGGGCTACGGCGCCATTCGACACTTCTTCAGAAGCACGCTGAACGCCAATGATTGAGCGGCCGTTTGCATTCAACGGATTACGGAGACATTGCAATTCTCGCGAGCGAACACCCGGAAAATCCTTCCCTCTGTGATACTCAAGGTTTGGACAAAATTCATGTGTAAAGACGGCGTTCTGCTGGAGACTAATTTCTTCGACCTGCGGCTGCGAGGTAGAGGCAAGGTGCGGGATATCTATGAACTCGGCGACGATCTTTTGTTCATAGCCACCGACCGGATTTCCGCTTTCGACTGTATTCTCGGGAGCGGCATTCCTTGTAAAGGGCGCGTTCTTACCCAGACGTCTCTATTCTGGTTCGACTTCCTGAAAGACCTGATTCCTTCGCATGTTGTCACGGCAGACCTACGGAAATACCCGTCCCGGCTGGCGATGCTAAACACGTTCCTCGACGGCCGTTCCATGATTGTGAAGAAGGCGAAAATGGTCGAGGTGGAGTGCGTCGCGCGTGGTTACTTATCGGGTTCCGCCTGGAAAGAGTACCAGGCGCTGGGAGCGGTCTGCGGGATCAAACTTCCGCTTGGCTTGCGAGAGAGCGAGCGTCTGCCGGAGCCGATCTTTACACCGGCGACAAAGGCGCAGACCGGGCATGACGAAAATGTATCGTTTGAGCAGATTGCCTCGCAAATTGGAACTGACCTGGCTACGCGCTTGCGCGACCTCACGCTGACGATCTACAGCCGGGCAGCGGCGTATGCGGGCGAGCGCGGCTTGATTCTGGCGGACACGAAATTCGAGTTTGGCTTCATCGGAGACGAGCTTGTGTTGGCCGACGAGGCGTTAACCCCCGATTCCTCTCGCTATTGGCCCGCCGACGGCTACGCGCCAGGTGGTCCGCAGCCCTCTTTCGATAAGCAGTATGTGCGCGATTATCTCGAAACGCTGAACTGGAACAAGCGGCCTCCCGCCCCGAAGCTGCCCGCTGAGGTCATCGGGAAAACGAGCGAAAAATACCAGGAGGCTTATCGGCGGCTGACCGGCAAAGCCTTATGAATTGGTTCGACGCGGTGATTTTGATACTGATCCTCGCATCCGTTTTGTCGGGCCTGCGAACAGGGCTGGCCCGTGTCGTGATGCATCTGGTGGCCACCATTGCCGGTTTCATCGCCGGCTTCTGGTTCTATGGAATTGCCGCGGATGAACTTGCGCCGTGGGTGCATGACCCAGTCGCCGCCAAGATCGCCGGCTTCGCTCTGATTTTTGTCGGAGTTATGATCGCCGGATCGCTGGCCGGGTGGCTAATCGCCCGGCTATTTCGACTGATTGGCCTTAGCTGGCTGGATCACTTGCTCGGCGGCGCGGCGGGATTTTTGCGAGGCGTCGTGATTGTGGCGGCAGCCGTAGCTGTGATTGTTGCATTCAGCCCGCTATCGCCACCTGCGTTTCTCAGCGAATCGCGGGTAGCGCCTTACGCGACGCGCATCTCCTCCGTTCTCGCGGAATTTGCGCCGCGGGAACTTCGCGAAGGATTCGAACAGCAGATAGAGAAGCTGAAGCGCCGGTGGGCTCCCCCGACATCAAAGGACGAAAGGATTGTTTAACTTGCAGTTATTGATTTTCGATCTCGACGGAACACTGATCGATTCAAGCCAGGATATCGCGATCTCCACCAATGCCATGCTGCGGCACATGGGCCGGCCGGAGATAGACCAGAAGACGGTGAACTCGTACGTTGGCAACGGTGTCGGCATGCTGGTGCGGCGAGCTTTAGCGGTCGAGCCATCGGCTCCCGAATTCGAGATTGCGCAGGACTATTTCATCAAGTACTACCGCCGGCACTCGCTCGAACATACGCGCCTCTACCCTGGCATTCGAGATGTGCTCGCCGAGCTTCAATCTTCCGGCTACAAAATGGCTGTTCTGACCAACAAGCCCGCTCGCATCAGCACCGACATTCTTGGCGCTTTGCAGGTGACCGATTACTTCTTCCAGGTGATTGGCGGCGATACGCTGTCGGCCAAGAAACCCGATCCTATCGGAATCGAAACGCTGCTGAAAGAAAGCGGTGTAGATCTCAATGACGCGTTAATGATTGGCGACAGCGACGTCGATATCCAAACGGCGAGGAACGCTGGAATCAAAGCCTGCGGCGTGCTTTGGGGACTGAAGCCCGCATCCCTCGAATTGGTGAAACCCGACTTCACCGCCGCGGATGCCGGCGCGTTGCTGGCTCAAATCTCTGGAACAGCCATGGATGCGGCAGTTGTCCGCTGAGTTGAGATGATGGAGAGAGGAACAGAGTTCCACGAGCGAGCTTTGCTGGTACCATTGACACCCCTGTCGATTCATCTGACGGCCGTTTTCATGAAGGCGCCGGAAGGATATATAGCATTTGTAGAGGAATTGCCGGGCGCGAACACGCAGGCCGATACCCTCGAAGGCGCTCGCGAGAATCTCAATGAAGCAGTAACGCTCGTTCTCGAAGCAAATCGCGTGCTTGCGGAAGAATCCATTGCGGGCGCCGAGGTCATCCGTGAAAAATTGATCGTCTCCGCGGCATGAAGCGGATAGATCGTCTTCGCTACCTCAAAAGGTCGGGATGCGAGCTTTTGAGAGAGGGGATCGGCACACAGTATACGTAAACCGGATTGCCAGAGAGTTCGGCGATTCCACGGCATCGCGAAATCAACGAGTTCCTCGCGCGAAAGATTTGTGACGATCTTCAGGTCCCCAGGCCAAAATAAGCCACCTTCATTTCCGGCTTAAGCAGGGGTGCCCTTTCCACGTGAAGCGTAACGGTAACTCGGTGTGCTTCGTGATGCCGATCCGGGGCGAAATTTCGATCTCAAACTCCGGCTGTGATTTCCATTGGCGGATCTGCAGATCGCCTCTGTCCAATCGCGCACCGTATTCGTTGCGTGTGATTGCCAGCGCCTGCGTCAGCTTACCCGGCCCATTTGTCAGCATGCACGGTTTGCCATGGCACGCGCGCCGCTCCCGCATTTCCATCAGGCCCGTCAGCGGTTCCAAGGCTCGTAGCAGGACGCACCCGGGGGTTCCGGCAGGTTCCGCGACGACGTTCAGGCACTCGTGCATGCCGTAAATGAAGTAGACATAAGCACGCCCTGGCGGCCCGAAAATAGCCCTGGTTCGATCCGTTAGCCCTCGCGATGCATGCGCCGCCAAGTCATTCAATCCGAGATAGGCTTCCACTTCCACCACCATGCCGGCGCTCCGATTGTGAAACAATACACAACCGAGGAGGCTTTTCGCCACCTCGATGGTTGGCCGTTCATAAAACGCCAATGGAATCCGGCGCGTAGCGTGCAGCAGCGCCGCGCGGGACCAGGGATCGGCGTTGCTCGAACCTCTTCCGTCATTCAATTGATGGTGGTTGTCGGGAATTTGCAATTTACGGTAGAACAGTAACACGACTGGTGGTCTGGAATGCGGCTATTCACAGCGATTGATCTGTCCGATGACGTTCTCCTGCGGCTAGACCGGCTGTTGGCGATGCTTCGTCCGGAGGCGCTCATCAAATGGAGTCCGTTGGACAACCTGCACATCACCACGAAATTCATTGGCGAATGGCCGTCGGATCGCTTGCACGAGTTGGAAACGGCGCTCGCCGAATTACTACCCCGCGAGCCGTTTTCGGTTGAATTGCGCGACCTTGGCTGGTTTCCGAATGAACGGTCGCCGCGCGTTCTATGGGCGGGCGTGCATGCCGGTCCGGCGCTCGAACAACTCGCGCGCAATATTGAAGATCGCCTGGCGCCGTTTGGCATTGCCAAGGAAGATCGGCCGTTTTCACCCCACTTGACGCTGGCCCGAATCAAAAGCCCGGTTCCGCTGAATCGTCTCCGCCAGAAAGTGAAGGAGATACAACCGGCGTCTATCGGTTCATTTGAAGTGAGCCAGTTCTGCTTGTTCCGGAGCGATCCGGGATCGCATTCTTCTATCTATCGCAAGCTACAGGTGTTTCGGTTTCAGAACGCGCTCGCGGCCTCGTAAATTGGCGAATCGCCTCCGTGCGTGCCCTTACGTCACCGGCCCGGGGTTAAACGGCGCAAGCGCATTGTGGAGGCCCCAGTGATCCGCCCATGTTTTCTTTCGTCCGCTTGCGACGTCCAGCACGAACTCGAAAATTTCACGTCCGGCTTCTTCAAGCGTGCAGTCGCCGGTCGCGACGCGGCCGGCGTCAATGTCGATCAGGTCCGGCCACTTTTCGGCGAGCGCCGTACGAGACGAAACTTTCACGACGGGAACTAGCGCCAAACCGTATGGACTACCTTCGCCCGTTGTGAAAATATGCAGATTCATGGAGGCGAGCTGCTGCGTTCCGCAGATAAAATCGCTTGCGGGAGTGGCGGCAAACACCAGTCCCTTGGCTGTTACTCGTTCTCCGTGTCCGGCGACCGCCATCAGGGCGGTGCTTCCCGCTTTTGCAATTGAGCCAAGAGCCTTCTCGACGACGTTTGCCAATCCTCCCCGCTTGTTGCCCGGCGTGGGATTGGCCGATCGATCGGCTTGGCCCTTGGCGAGATAGTCGTCATACCAGCGCATTTCGCGAATCAAATCCAACGCTACCCGCTCGTTCACTGCGCGAGGCGTCAAAAGATGTACGGCGTCCCGGACCTCGGTCACTTCGGAAAACAGAACCGTGGCGCCCGCGCGCACCAGTAGATCCGCGACATACCCCACGGCGGGATTGCACGTCACTCCAGAAAATGCATCGCTGCCGCCGCATTGAAGCCCGACGACGAGTTCCGAAGCCGGGCACATCCGCCGCTCCCGGCGGTTCAAAAACTCCAACTGCCTTTCCGCTGCCCGCATGAGCGCCGCCACGGTTTCGGCAAAGCCACGTTGATCCTGAAGGCGAATGAGGTTTGAATCCTCGAGTACCGGCAGGGCGTTCGCAAATAGTCGTTGCGGCTGCAATTTTTCGCAGCCGAGGCTGACTACCAGGGGCTGCCCGGCCACGTTCGGGTGAAGGCTGATGTGCTTCAACGTTCGAATGGGGATGGCCGCGCCGGGCGCCTCGATGGCGATGCCGCATCCGTATGTGTGCGTGATCGCCACGATATCGTCTACATTCGGATAGCGCGGCAGCACTTCGGTTTTCAGCCTTCTGACGGCGTAATCCACCGTTGGCGCGACGCACTGCACGGTCGTTGTGATCCCCAGGATGTTTTTTGTCCCTACGCTGCCGTCCGCGTTGCGAAACCCCTGGAACGTGCGGCCTTCGAGCGGAGGAAGCGGCGCCGGAACGTTTGTCGCCAGCGCAAGCTGCTCCAGCGCGGGAGCAGCCGGCAAGTCCAGCATCTCCGCGCGAACCCAACTGCCCGCCGGAATGGCACGGTTGGCGCGACCGATGATCTGCCCGTAGCGAAGCACCGGACTACCGCGCTCAATCGTGCTAATCGCTATTTTGTGCGACTGCGGAATGTGTTCTCGGGCCGTGAGTCCGCCGCTGAATTCGGCGCCGGATCGCGCACCCTCCGGGTCCACCACAATCGCGACGTTGTCGCGCTCATGAACACGAATACAGCGAGAGGGGGCCAAACCGGATTGTAACCCTCGATTTATCTGGCTTTGTGATCGGCAGTATATACTCGACCGTTTGGCTCCCGGACCCTATCTCCTGCTGATCACGGTTGCCGCGATTGGATTTCTGCTTGCTCTTATCCTGATCGCGCGCATGCACGCCTTCCTCGCCCTGTTCATCACCAGCATGGCGTTAGGACTCGCGGCGGGCATGCCGGCTGTGAAAGTGCTCAAGTCGATGCAGACTGGCTTCGGAGACGCACTTGGCTTCATCGCCGTCGTCATCGGCTTGGGAGCGATGATCGGCCGCTTTCTCGAAGATTCCGGTGGCGGACGCGCTCTCGCCGATTGGCTGCTGCTCAAAAGCGGCCGCGATTATGCGCAGTGGGCAGTCCTGGTGGCTGCGTTTCTTGTCGGGCTGCCCGTGTTCTTTGAAGTTGGCTTCGTCATTCTCGTGCCGCTGGCCTGGAGCGTTGCGCGCGAATCCAAGCGCTCCGTACTGCTCTATGCCCTTCCGCTCGCCGCTGCCATGACCATTCTGCACGCGCTTGTGCCGCCGCATCCGGCTCCGTCTGTCGCGGCGCAGTTGTTGGGCGCGGACGTAGGGCGCATCATTATCTACGGCATTATTCTCTCGGTCCCCTTGATGATCCTTGGCGGAATCATCTACGGCAAGTGGATTAGCAAACTGCTGCCGGCGCCTGTTGCCCCTACCGGGGATGCAAACGGAGTCAGTGAGATTTCGGACCGCTGCCAGCCTTCCGTAGCCATTGTCGTCATTGTGCTGGTCCTTCCGGTCATCCTAATCTTTATAGCGACACTCGCCGACTATTTCCATGCGCCCGGCAAGGAAGTCTACGATTTCATTGGTCATCCGTTCACGGCGCTGCTGCTGTCTGTTCTGACCGCCATGCTCTTTCTAGGCCTGCGGCGCGGGCAAAGCCCGGAGCAGATTACAAAGGCCGCGACAAAATCTCTCGCGCCCATAGCGACGTTGTTGCTGATCATCGGCGGAGGCGGCGCGCTGAAGCAGATAATTGTCGATTCTGGCGTCGGAGCCTATGCCGGAAAGGAGCTGGCTTCGAGTTCCATTTCGCCGCTGCTGGTTTGCTTTGTCACTGCCGCCGGATTGCGGGCCGCGCAAGGCTCTGCGACGGTGGCTATTGTGACTGCCGCCGGCATCCTAGCGCCGCTGATGAAGCAGTTTGCGCACGTCTCGCCCGAGTTGCTCGTCCTGGCCGTATCCTGCGGCGGCACGAGCATCTCGCACGTGAACGATGCCGGCTTCTGGCTGGTGAAGGAATACCTGGGACTTAGCGTTGCCGACACTCTAAAAAGCTGGTCGGTCATGAAGCTGATCATGGGAGTTGCGGGGATCGTCCTCGTGATGCTGGCGCAAGCGGTTTTCTTCTAAACCGTTTGAGTCAAAACCGGCCGATTCCGTGGCCCCGGGGCCATGCGTACTCCCTCGCCTCCGCGGCTCAGCCCTCGCGTACCGTTCTCCCGCATTGCCGCGTTTCTGCAATAATTGACGGTTAATGGCGATACGCGGGTTGTTTGCTGAGCGGCCGGTTCAAATATCGAAACTTCCTGCATTTCGCGCGGAATATTTCCCGTACTCAGGCCCCTATCCATGGCTCGACGGAGATGATGCATTCGAACGTATCGATGACGTGCTCCAATCCGGCGAAATCAGCCTACAGGAAGCCGAGAAGTGCCGCTACTGGTCGCAACACGGCTATATCATTCTCGAAAAGCTGATCGACGGTCCGATTCTCGACGCGGTATGGCAAGGCTACGAGCGCGCTATTCAGGCCGGCAGAATCAAACTGGCTCCTGAGGCCGCTGCGGAGCACGATCCATATCCTGGACGCTACCTTAACCCGCATAAGAAAGTAGGAGCGTTCTGCCGGATTCTGAAGCATCCGGGACTTCTGCGCTGGTTGAGCGTGCTAACGGGCCGCGATCCCAGGCCGCTGCAAACAATTGCGTCGCATAAAGGCTCGCAACAAGGAATTCATTCAGACTCCATTCACATGACGACGTATCCCCTTGGATATCTCACCGCCGCATGGATCGCCTGCGAGGACATACATCCCGACTGCGGCCCGCTTGTTTATTACCCAGGT
>Ga0134126_10002106_pt1 | contig 25285 bp, 21 predicted proteins | sample KB31752_FD_96881 | JGI IMG/M metagenome (GOLD analysis project Ga0134126, IMG submission 96881) | Terrestrial soil microbial communities with excess Nitrogen fertilizer from Kellogg Biological Station, Michigan, USA - KB3-175-2 | ecosystem: Environmental > Terrestrial > Soil > Unclassified ... | reverse complement strand
TGCCGGCCGCGCCCGGCACGTTCGCCTGGCCGCCCAGTTTTCCTTCCACACCCACTTCGCGCGCCACCGTGGTCACCTGGTCCGCGAAGGTCGCCAGCGTGTCGATCATGCTGTTGATCGTGTCCGCCAGTTCCGCAATTTCACCCTTGGCTTCCACCAGCAGTTTCCGTTTCAAATCGCCCTTGGCCACCGCCGTCACGACTTTCGCAATGCCGCGCACCTGGTTCGTCAGGTTCGACGCCATGAAATTCACATTGTCTGTCAAATCTTTCCACGTGCCCGAAACGCCTTTCACCGTCGCCTGGCCGCCCAGTTTTCCTTCCGTGCCCACTTCGCGCGCCACGCGTGTCACTTCATCCGCGAACGAGGAAAGCTGGTCCACCATGATGTTCACGGTGTTCTTCAATTCCAGGATTTCGCCCTTCACATCCACCGTGATTTTCTTGGAAAGATCGCCGTTGGCCACCGCCGTCGTCACCGCCGCGATATTGCGCACCTGGGTCGTCAGGTTCGACGCCATGAAATTCACATTGTCCGTCAGGTCCTTCCACACGCCCGCCAGACCGCGCACGTCCGCCTGTCCGCCAAGCTTGCCGTCCGAACCCACCTCGCGCGCCACGCGCGTCACTTCCGACGCAAACGACCGCAACTGATCCACCATCGTATTAATGGTGTCTTTCAGTTCGAGAATTTCACCCTTCACATCCACCGTGATCTTTTTCGACAAGTCACCCGTCGCCACCGCCGTCGTCACGGTCGCAATATTGCGCACCTGCGACGTCAGGTTCGACGCCATCGAGTTCACCGAATCGGTCAAATCTTTCCACGTGCCGGCCACGCCTTTCACGTTCGCCTGGCCGCCGAGTTTTCCTTCGGTGCCGACTTCGCGCGCCACGCGCGTCACTTCCGCCGCAAACGATGAAAGCTGGTCCACCATCGTATTAATGGTGTTTTTCAATTCGAGAATTTCTCCTTTGACGTCCACCGTTATCTTCTTGGACAAATCACCCGTCGCCACCGCCGTCGTCACCGCGGCAATATTCCGCACCTGCGCCGTCAGGTTCGACGGCATGAAATTCACCGAGTCCGTCAAATCCTTCCACGTGCCGGCGACACCTTTCACGTCCGCCTGGCCGCCCAGTTTTCCTTCCGTGCCCACTTCGCGTGCCACGCGGGTCACTTCCGCCGCGAACGACCGCAATTGATCCACCATCGTATTGACGGTGTTTTTCAATTCGAGAATTTCACCCTTCACATCCACCGTGATCTTCTTCGACAAGTCACCGCGCGCAACCGCCGTCGTCACTTCCGCGATATTGCGCACTTGCGAGGTCAGGTTCGACGCCATCGAGTTCACCGAATCCGTCAAATCCTTCCACGTGCCCGCGACACCTTTCACGTCCGCCTGGCCGCCCAGTTTTCCTTCCGTGCCCACTTCGCGTGCCACGCGCGTCACTTCCGCCGCGAACGATGAAAGCTGGTCCACCATCGTATTGATGGTGTTTTTCAATTCGAGAATTTCTCCTTTGACGTCGACCGTGATTTTCTTCGACAAGTCACCCGTCGCCACCGCCGTCGTCACCGCCGCAATATTACGCACCTGCGCCGTCAGGTTGGACGCCATCGAATTCACCGAATCCGTCAAATCCTTCCACGTGCCGGCCACGCCGGCGACTTGCGCCTGTCCGCCGAGTTTCCCTTCCGTGCCCACTTCGCGCGCCACACGCGTCACTTCCGCCGCGAACGAACGCAATTGATCCACCATTGTATTAATGGTGTCTTTCAACTGGAGAATTTCGCCTTTGACGTTGACCGTAATTTTCTTCGACAAGTCGCCATTCGCGACCGCCGTCGTCACTTCCGCGATGTTACGCACCTGCGAGGTCAGGTTACCGGCCATCGAATTCACCGAATCCGTCAAATCCTTCCAGGTGCCCGCCACGCCTTTCACATCGGCTTGTCCGCCGAGTTTTCCTTCCGTGCCCACCTCGCGCGCCACGCGCGTCACTTCCGCCGCAAACGACGAAAGCTGGTCCACCATCGTGTTGATGACGTTCTTGATCTGGAAAATCTCGCCGCGCACATCCACCGTGATCTTCTGCGTCAAATCGCCGCTCGCAATCGCCGTCGCCACCTTGGACATATCGCGCAATTGCACCGTCAAATTGCTCGCCATAAAATTCACGTTGTCCGTCAAATCCTTCCACGTGCCCGCCACGCCTTTCACCACCGCCTGGCCGCCGAGCTTGCCTTCCGTGCCCACTTCGCGCGCCACGCGCGTCACTTCCGCTGCAAACGATGAAAGTTGATCCACCATCGTGTTGATGGTGTTTTTCAATTCGAGGATTTCGCCTTTGACGTTGACCGTGATCTTCTTGGAAAGGTCGCCATTCGCCACCGCCGTCGTCACGGCCGCAATGTTGCGCACTTGCGACGTCAGGTTCGACGCCATGAAATTTACCGAGTCCGTCAAATCTTTCCACGTGCCCGACACACCTTCCACTTTCGCCTGCCCGCCCAGTTTTCCTTCCGTGCCCACTTCGCGCGCCACGCGCGTCACTTCCGATGCAAACGAACGAAGCTGATCCACCATCTTGTTGATGGTATCTTTCAATTCAAGGAATTCGCCGCGAACATCCACCGTGATTTTCTTCGTCAAATCACCGTTGGCCACCGCCGTCGTCACCGTCGCGATGTTACGCACTTGCGAGGTCAGGTTCGACGCCATCAGGTTCACGTTATCCGTCAAATCCTTCCACGTGCCGGCCACACCCTTCACAATGGCCTGGCCGCCCAACTTGCCTTCCGTGCCCACTTCGCGCGCCACGCGCGTCACTTCCGACGCAAACGCGCCGAGCTGGTCCACCATCAGGTTCACCGTTTTTGCCGTGCGCAGGAATTCACCCTGCAGCGGACGCCCCTGCATTTCCATCGCCATGCTCTGCGACAAATCACCCTTCGCCACCGCGCCGATCACGCGCGAGGTTTCACTGATCGGCGTCACCAGGCAGGTGATGAGCGTGTTGACCGAATTCACCCGCTCGGCCCATGCGCCGCTCGCGCCGCTGATGTTCAACCGCTCATTGATTTTCCCTTCCTTGCCCACCACATGGCTGATGCGGCTCAAATCCCGCGTCGTGCCGGACAGCAATTCCGCCACGTCATTGAAGGCATCGGCCACTCTTCCCTCGGTCGCCGTGAACGTCACCGGCAAACGCACGCCGAAGTCGCCCTTCTTAAGCGAATTGAGCGCCAGCAGAATGCTGTTCATGTCCAGCGTGCCGCCGCAATTCAACGTCCGCTCCCGGTCGCCATTTAAATGCTTGCCCTCTTCACCGCTGCCGTTCTCAGTCGCGCCCGCGCGCTTCCGGGCAGCAATGCGGCTGGACGAACCGGCCTTTGCGCCAGCTTCCGCAACAGGATGAAGATAAATTTGAGATGGTTTTTTCATAAGACATTTTGTTGCAACGTACGCGAAACGTACCACCGCAGGGCGGGATGGACCAAGAGCAGGCGTTCAACGCGCGCGGACATGCAAGTATTCTACTGCCAGCGTATGAGAACTAAAATCTGGAAATATGGGGTGTAGTCCCCATTGAGCCACACCCATGTATTTTCCGCCTTTTTCCTCATCCTAACCCCTTTCCGCAGAACCGGCTCCCTTGATTTTCTGCCCCACCAGATGGAATGTTGCCACACCCGGGATTTGGACGACGCCAAAACATGCGCGAAAGAAGCTCCGTTTCCAGCTTTTAATCGCGTTCCATGAGGATTTTTCGCTGAAAAATGCTCTCACAAAGCCGGAAAGAAGGAAAATCCTACACCTTGAAGGTTTTCATCGTTCCGCCGCGCCCAAATCCCCATCCAAATCCGTCCGCTCCCGTATCACGCGCAAGTGATCGCCTTTATCGCTCATTTCGTAAAGCTTCGCCCGCGCATTCTTGAACGGCCGATGCAACACCATCATCAACTGACCATCGAACGTGTGAAAAAGCATGCCGTGCCCGGAATCCTGCCGAACCAATGGCGGCAGTTGCTCCCACGGCCCTTTTAGCTCGCCGGATTTCGAGCGCGCCACCGTCTCGACATAGCCGCGATTATCGTAACTCGACCAAAGCATCAACAGATGCCCGTCCTTGCTCCGAAACATCTCCGGCCCGTCCGTCACATAATTATTTTCCTTCCGCGACGCCGTCCCCTGCTCATCCAGCCACGGCGCATCGGACGCCTTGAACAAATAAATCGGCGGACCCGACGCGCTCGAAAGATCATCCTTCAACGGCACCGCCTCCATCGTGCCGTCAATTTTCTGGATCCACTCGTGAGCGTAAACCATCCACGGCTTGCCGGATGGATCAACGTAAAACGTGCCGTCCAATGTCATAAAATCCGCCGGCGGCACCGGGCCATTGGTTTGCAAGAGCGTAAAAGGCCCTTCCGGCGATGCCGCGCTCGCAATCACCGTTCCGCGCATGTAATTCGTGCGCCACACCTCCGGCGGCGTGCCAATAATTCTTTCCGGATTGTGCAACGTGGTGAACAGATAAAATCGTCCTTTATATTCATGCACCTCCGGCGCCCACGCCGGCTGCGGGCCGGCCCACGTGCCTTCCGGCAAAGCGAACACCACCATCGGCCCTTCCCAATTCCGCAAATCCTTGCTCCGATAAACCATCGTCCCCGGCCGATTCACACCCGTCACCCGTCCGCTGTTCGAAGTATACAAGTAATACGTTTTGGTCGGCGCGTACGCGAGGATCCACGGATCATGCAGACGAATTTCCGGCAAATGAAGATTTTGCCGCACGGTCAAGCTCGGCCCATTCGTCTGCCCGCTGGCGCTGACAACGTTGAAAAAACTGAGAGCAAGAAAAATACTGACGGGTGCAAATAGAGAATTTTTCATAGAGCGCTTCCACGCATTTATAGTGGCACGGGCGAGACGCCCGTGCCACTATGTTCATGGAGAGAGCCGGGGTGACGGTGAGATTTTATGTCCACAACTGCCTATCCAGCGATCGATATTGTATCGCCTCCGACACATGCTCGCTTGCGATGGTTTCCGCGCCGGCCAAATCCGCAATCGTCCGCGCCACTTTCAGAATGCGATCATACGCCCGCGCGCTCAGGTTTAGATCCGTCATCGCAAATTTCAGCAGCTCCTTCGTCGGCTCGCTCAGTTCGCAAAATTGTTTCAACTCGCGCGTTCCCATCCGCGCGTTGCACGTCATCTTCGGCTTGTCCTTGAAACGCCCCTGTTGCCGCCGCCGCGCATCCATCACACGCTCGCGAATCCGCGCCGAACTTTCGCCGTGCGCTTCATCCGCCATTTCGCGGAATTTCACCTGCGGCACTTCGACGTGCAAATCGATCCGGTCGAGCAATGGCCCGGAAATCCGTCCGAGATAATTCTGTATCTCGCGCGGCGAGGATCTGCTCTCGTGCGGCATTTTCCCGTCCGGCGTGGGATTCATCGCCGCCACCAGCATGAATTGCGAGGGAAACGTCATCGTGCCCGCCGCGCGCGAAATCGTCACGCGCCCTTCCTCCAGCGGCTGCCGCATCGTCTCCAGCACGCCGCGCTTGAACTCCGGCAATTCGTCCAAAAACAAAACGCCGTGATGCGCCAATGAAATTTCCCCCGGCGTGGGATTAATGTTCCCGCCCAGGAGTCCCGCGTCGCTCGCGGTATGATGCGGCGCGCGAAATGGCCGCGTCGTGACGAGCGCCTGTCCGGGCGCCAGCAAACCGACAATGCTGTGAATTTTCGTCGTTTCCAGCGCTTCATCCAGCGTGAGCGGCGGCAAAATGGTCGCGAGCCGCTTGGCCAGCATCGATTTTCCCGTGCCCGGCGGCCCGATCAGCAAAACATTATGGCCGCCCGCCGCCGCAATCTCCAAAGCGCGCTTGACGCTCTCCTGCCCTTTCACATCCGCGAAATCCATCTCTTCGTCATGGTTGTGATTGAATACAATCCGCAGATCCACCTTGGTCGGCGCGATTTTGATTTCGCCTTCGAGAAATTGCGTGGCCTCGCGCAGGTTTTGAATTGGAATCACCTGCAACCCGTTCACCACCGCCGCCTCCGCCGCGTTGTCCGCCGGCACCAGCACGCCCACCTTCCCCTGCGCCTTGGCGCGCAGCGCAATCGGCAGCACGCCCTTGCATGGACGCACGGCGCCCGTCAGCGCCAGCTCGCCCACGATCGCAAAATTATCCAGTTGATCCGTCTCAATCTGCTCGCTCGCCGCCAGCATTCCGATGGCAATCGGCAAATCAAAACTCGGCCCCTCCTTCTTCACATCCGCCGGCGCGAGGTTGATGGTCGTGCGGCCCATGGGCATTTTGAAACCGGAATTGTTCAAGGCCGTCACCACCCGATCCTGCGCCTCGCGCACTGCGGCATCCGGGAGCCCGACAATCACGATTTTGGTGTCACCCCAACCGGCGTTCACCTCCACTTCGATGGGATACGCTTCAATGCCGTTGACAGCCGCCGAACAGACCTTGGACAACATGCGGGAAGTTATGGCGGAGATGCGGGAGAAGTTCAATTTAGTTTTTTGCCATTGGACGCTCGGTCCAAATCCGAGTTCCGAAGTCCGAATGCCGAAAGAAGGCCGAAATCCGAAGCTCGAAGAATGGGCGGCATTCTTTCGGATTTCGGCGGTCGGTGTTCGGAGCATGGGCGTCAACGAGCGAATCGACATTGGACACACTTTGGAAAAGTTCAATTTAGATTTTAAGCAAAACGAAAAATCCGCCCTTAGTCATCTCCTCATTTCGGTCAATCTCCGGTGACGGGTCCGCTTGTTCCAAAATCATTTCCGCCGGGATGTCATTCGTATGTAAATAGAGATGCCGAAACTCTGCGCCATGAATCAGGTCTGATGCTGCCTTTTTATAACCATGACCCGGCAAATCCCGAGCAATCATAGCTAGTCGTTCGCATTTATCGACGAATGGCAGAGCCGCGTTGCGATCGGATGAAAGAGCCGCAACCCTGAAACCGTGAATAAGAAAAAATGGAATGCCGTGAGAAAAAGCGATTGGGAAATGCGGATAGCTTTTTTCAACTACATCGTAATTGACGTCAGGAAACGCGTGGACCCAGGGGGATCTTGTTCCAACCATCTGGATTAACAAAAAGCAACATGCAGATCAGTTCAACCTTTTCCTGATTAAGCGGAGCCATTTCTGAAGCAACTGCATACTGCCTCAGAATCTGGATAGCCTTTGGCTTGCCGAGATGCCTAAGCCCATTTATCGCATTAACCATTTCACCACACCGATAGCGATAACCCGCAAAGGTTGGCGCGCGGTTCACAATATCAAGTGCCTTTCGCCCACTTAAGGAAGAACAACCGAACAGGAGGGCCAAGGACACAACAAACGCGGCCTTTTTTAACAAATTTTGTTTCATGATGGAGTCATTTCCGATAGCGCCGCCTGTTTATTGTGGATGCAGCCAATTTGTGCCGCGCATGACTTCAGCGTGCCAGTCAAAGAACAGGGCGTTGCGCGACTCACTGCCGTGAACGGCTCGAGCCGAAAGGACCGTGCGCCAGAAATTTTCGTTGTTGCCCGTGTCCAGCTCCAGGTCCACGTCGCGCAACGCGAAAATTCCGGGAAGGTTCGGATAGGCGGAGAGACTCGCGAGTTTGAGCGGACCGTAAGGCCCGTCTGGCACGGGGGCATAATTGGCGAGCGGATATCCGAAAGGACGGGAATGTTCGTCCGGAGGAGCAATCATGCCCTTGGCGCAATAGGTGACGCGCCGAGAAATGCTGTCATCGTCGGGAGCGGGGACGCGGATTTGCGCCGGGCAGGTGATGATCGGCCATGCCGTCGTTAACAAGTCATCGTCACCCGGTTCCGGCAGCGCCAGGTTATGGCGGAGATAGACCGGCAGCAGGATCAGGTTGTCGGAATTGTAGGCGGTGGGCACCTGGGACAATGCCGGCCCCGGCAGGCTATCGGCATTTTCATCGGCGTAAACCTGGATGGCCGTGCCAATCTGCTTCAAATTGTTGAGGCATTGAGTTTGCAACGCCTTGGCCCTGGCCCGCGATAGCGCGGGCACCAGCAGCGCGGCCAGGATGGCGATGACCGCGATGACCACCAGCAGCTCGATCAACGTAAATGCACGACGTCGAATTCGTGGATGGAACCTCATGGAACGCGGCCAAGAATGCGCTCGAGGAGGAAATGTGTCCAGTGCGGTTTACGCGAATTTACGAATTCGTGAGGATTAGCGGGATTTGCGTGAGACCTTCTTCACATTGTAAAAACCGCTACCTGCCGCAATATTGATTGCGTTTACCAGTACGACGTGGGTAACTTGGCCATGCAGAAGGTGTTTAAGACACGAGAGATCCAACTACATTTTTGTCATGATCCGGCTTCTCTTTTCGTTCTCAAAAACGGCACCATCGATCGCTGAGATTCCCCCTTCGAAGAAGCGGGGTATATTTGCGCCGTTCCTGTCATCAGCCGCCAGGTTGTTGGTTTTATGCATCGCGGTTTTAGTTTGGATGAGCGCGGCTGCGCAAGCGCTTCCAATCGGAACGCTGTTCACTTATCAGGGAAGGTTGACGAGCACGAGCGGTCCGGCCAATGGAAGTTATGATTTGGAATTCGAGCTGTATGATTCGGCAACCAACGGCACGCGTATCGGCGCCCTCCTCACCAATACCGCCATCACCGTGGTCAACGGTCTTTTCACGGTACCGCTGGATTTCGGCGCGAGTGTTTTCACCGGCGAAGCGCGTTGGCTGCAGATCTCGGTGAAGACCAACGACGCGCCTGATTTCGTGTCCCTCGCGCCGCGTCAATTGCTAACCCCGGCGCCCTACGCGATTGATGCCGCCACCGCTGATGTCGTGCCAGCCAGCCACCTCAGTGGAGTTCTTGCCGACACGCAGTTATCAACCAATGTGCCTCTATTGGGCCAGAGCCAAATCTTCACCGGCTCAAATTTCTTCCAGGGGCCGCTCATTCTCACCAATCTCGCCAATATGTTCGCAGGGCAATTCATTGGCAATGGAGCGGGTCTGACCAACATTCCTCCAATCAGCAGCATTCTGACAACGAACTCCACCTTCGCGGAAATCAAGGCCGCGATTGCCAAAGGCGGCCTGATCTGGTTTCAACCAGGCGACTATCGGTCCATTGACACGCTGGAGTTGACCAACAACACGATGATCATCGGGTGGAACGCGGTGTTGCACGCCAAAGCGGGGTTCACGGGCTTTTTGATCGATGAGGCTCCAACCACCGTGAATATTTCGATATATGGTCTGAGCGTGACTGCGGATCAATATCTGCCGTATCCGTCTGCCGGTTTTTTGTCGCTGACGCCCTGGGCGGCTCCTTACTACCAAACAAACATGACCGACGTGAGCGGAATGCGTTTGAACATGGCGAGCGGTGGCATGACTGCCGGCTGCACTGCGTATGGGTTCGGCGGATACGGGTTCATGCTGATCTCGCGGAACGGGGCAGGCGCACAAGATCATTTGGGGTCTTTCTTTCACGACAATCATGCGTACTTCAACAGCGTAGGCGTGGCCGTGCTTGGTCCGGACCCCGAATATCCCGGTATCCCTTACGCGCCAACCAGCGACTGGGGCAGCGACGTCAGCGACGAACATCAATTGATCAGCGGCAACGAAATGTTTCAAAACGGCATCGGACTTTACGCGCCGGCCGGAAATTGCGTCATTCTCGGCAACAAGATTACCGGCAACAATTTCGCATCGTCTTAATGAGCGGCCCCAACAACACTCACGGTGAAGTCATTGGAAATACTCTGAACCATAATAATTATGGCCTTATCGCCGAGTCCTTGATCGGCGAGAGGATCAGCAACAATCTGTTTTATGGCGTCAATTCAATTTATATTTACGCGGTGGGATACCTTGTGTTCGACGGCAACACGCTCAGCGGATCGCCAATGACGATCACCGTCACGAACAGTCCCATAGCGCCGCCGGCTTACGTGACCATTTCCCACAACTTCTATCTCGGTTCCTGGGGAACAGACATTATCGCCCAAACAAATTTTGGAACGGCAGCGGGAAGCACTTATATTTACGGAAACCGTTCCTTGACCGTCAGCAACGATACGGACGGTTCGATGACCTCGCTCATGGAAATTGGCGGGGGAGCCACCACGAATTATACGATTCCAGGCGGCCCGACACTGTACATCACCAACGGCTTGGTGGTTAAAGTGCAATGAACTGGAATGCAATGCTCGCGAGCATGCCCAGAAAAACTGTAGCCGCGGATATCAGTCCGCGCTGACCGATTCTTCGCGTACTTGGTTTAAAAAGATGGCGCCGACTCACGTCGGCGGCAGAATTATTTGAATTGCTCCAGGAGACTCGGCAAATGTGCGTTTACCAGCGCGGAAACTATCAAAACTCCTTCGGCGCGCTCGCTTCACCCTGCAGCACCTTCAGAAATTCACCACGGCTCTGCTCATCCATCCAGGCGGCATTCGCCACATAGTTCTGCGCGGCTGCCGGGTCGCTTCGGCTCCATTGTTTCAACACGATCGCGACGGAGTTGCTTTGCATGGCCGGATCGGAAATGCGTTCGACCCAGGCCATTGCCAGTTCCGGACTGCGGTTCGCGCCGTCGGTTTTTGAAATCAGTTCCGCCACGGCGCGGTCGAAATCCACTCCGTTGGGGGATGTATTCAGCCAGTTCGCGAGCGCGGGCGGGTCCTGCAACGACCAACTATCCACCGCCTTCTCGATCGCATCAGTCCGGTCGTGGCCTTCCGGCAACGAACTCGCATAGCTCGCCAAGCCCGCTGGATCATTAGCGCTCCATCCGTCTGCCAACGAATGAAACGCGGCGTGGCGCAACTTCGGATCTTCAAGCAACGCCAGCGCCTTGACCGCTTCCTGCGGTTGGCTGCCGCCCCAGCGGCGAAAAGTCGCGGCCATCCAATCGGCGCGCGCATTCGCGGGCGCGTCCTTCAAAAATTCGACGGCGATTTGAAATTGGCCGGCATTGTTCAATGCCACCACGAAGGCTGGAACGCTGCCGGCGCTATCGGTCGGGTCATATTTCAGCAAGCCGCGAACAATCGCGAGTGCGGCTTCCGGCTGCTTCACCGCGCCGGCCAGCGCTGCGTCCAGGTCGAGTTGCCGCTCGGAATCATTCTGGCTCATGGCCCAATCGACCGCGATCGCGGGCTGGATTTCTCCCCATGCTTGCACGACCGCGTGCAGCAATCGCGCGCGCAAGGTGGCGTCGCTTTGTGACCGCGCCCAGGCAATGGCCTGCTGCGGGGAACGCGTCACGAGTTCTCGCGCCACATCCAAAAGTTCCTTGTCTGTCGCCGAAACTTCCACGTTTGGAAATTGTTCTTCGGAAACGGAATCTACCGCCGGTTCACTTGGCGCAACGTCGGCTCGCTTTGATTGGGGAACCGCCGGCACTGTTGCACTCGCCCGATGCACAAAATGCAGCGCCATTACTCCGGCCAGGCAAATCACCATGCCGACTATTGCAATTCTAAATCCCGTCGATCGAAACATGTTCACATCACCGTCGCTGCGGACCCGTTGCCCGCAGCGACGGTTGGTTAATTAATTATCCAATTCCAGACAGTCAAACGCATACGCTGCGCTCAACCATGTGCTGAGATCGCTGCTGCCGCTCGCCGGCGACATCGTCAGCGTGTTCTGGCCAGTGACGAAATCGCTGGACGGAATGCTCCACGAGAACGTGTCGTTGTTTCCGCGGTAAGTGCCCACCGTGAGGCTGCGATCTCCCGGTTGGGTTGGCGCGCCGGGGATGGACAAAGCATGGCCGTTGATCGTTACACTCGGGCGGCCATTGTTGTAGTTGTCGGTGATTCCAATCTTCAACGTGTGCGCCGCCGCGGCCTGGGTCGACGTCAGGTTAAAATGGATGGTAAGCGTGCCATTGGCTCCCCGGAACTGCGCGGCCGGCCAACTGCTCGTGGAACTGCTGCCGACAGTGAACGTCTGCGCCGTCCAACTGGCCATGCGAACGTCGGATGGATGCATCGTCATGATCAGGTTTCCATTCATGAATTCCAGCGGCGTGCCGTCCCAATCGCCAATGCGCCAAATGGTCGACGTCGTGCTCGGGTCGCCGGTGATGGTGATCGTGTGGACGGTAGTGGGATTTCCCGCCGTGATCGTCTCGCTGCCCGTCCAAACGGCCAGCTCATTTTTGTAAATGGTCATCGTGTAGGTGCCGGGCTTCATGTTGTATTGCTCGCCACTCCCGGTGCTGCTCAATTTAGTCCAATATTGGGCCGTGCCGTTGTTGAAACCCATGTAATAGGTGTAAGCGCTGTTCATTCCTGACAGCCCGTTCAGCACCAACCGGCCGCGTCCGCTCGTCCCCACATAACCGGTCAAACCGAGGTTTGCGATGAAGCTCATATCCGGCACGGACGGCGTCCCGCCCGTGGTGAACACATACGCATAAGGGCCGTGCAGCACATTCACGCGGAACGGTTCGGCCGTCCCGCCGATGGTCAGACCGAGATGATGGCCGGAATTCATATAATTATAAATTTCCTGGTCGCTGCCGGAGCCGTCGCCTTGGTTTTCAATGTCGCGAACGAACGGTCCGCCGGTGCTGCTCTCGCGATTTCCGAAGGCCATGAACACTCCCACGCCGCTGCCGGTGGCGCCTTTCACGGTCAGGTCCTTGGCCCGTTCCGCGCCATAATACTTGGAAGTCGTCTGGCCGTTGCTGTGGCCGAAGACATCCGAGCTTTCAATCGCGCCCGAATTGCCATTGTTATTGGACGGCGCCGGGCCGTTCGGAAGCAGGTTGAACTGGCCGCGGAAAATGTAACGCAATTCCCCCACGCTTGGCTCCGCCGTTGGGTAAGTGGCCATGTAAATGTTATCCACGCCGCTTTGCACGATGTAATAATGCGTGAGCGTGCCTCCGAGCGCGGTGGAAACGCATTTGATGATAATGACGTTTCCGCCATTGATCGAAGACGTTACCGAAGAAGCTCCAAGTCCCGAAGCGATGCATGACGCCTTGCCGGTGTCATTCAATTCCGTGCCCTTGTATTTGCACGAGCTCATGTCGCCGGACGAATTGACGGTGAACACCAGGTTGGCCCCGTTGTTCACGATGTAACCGCCGCCGCTCGGCGTCACGCCGAACGCGCCGAACGCATTATGTTGCGCCAGCAATAATGCCGCACAACCCAAACTGACGGCCGAGAGCCGCAGCATGGGCAGCGAATGACCGAATCCGAGAGGTGTACCTTTCATTGTATTTCCCTTTTATTGGTTGGTTGTTTGCTAATTGAAGCGAATTCGCCATCCCGGTGCAGATGGGCAGCCACTGACGACATTCGCCTCGCTAGGGGTACTACGTTTTGGTTTTAACAACTTCCCTTCGCGTCGAACATCACCAATTATGATGAGGAAGATAAGTGACCGGGGAGCGCAGCCTCTCCGATAGGTCTTCGGTGACTAGTGGAAATTTGCGCAAAGCTCAACTCACCTTCGATCATGGGAGGGTTCTTTGCAGCAAAGCAGCCGCCGGGGCGATTTCCGGCGCAGCGTTTGTGCCTTGGCCGTACGAAGTCACAGAAAGCGCGCTGCAAACCAGAAATGATCGAACGATTTTCGCGATTTTCATCTGAGCGGCGCTTTTATCATCAAACCGCCCTCACCGGCATCGTCCTCACCCGTTTGCCCGTCGCGCGAAATACTGCGTTCGCAATGGCCGGAGCGATGCACATGATGGGCGTTTCGCCGGCGCCTGCTGAGGGCAAATCCGTCCGGTTGATCAAATGCACGTCCAATTCCGGCGCATCTTCGTAACGTGGCACCGAATAGCTGCGGAATGACACCGTCTGGTTCTCGCCATTTTCAAACCGCACTTCCTCGCGCAACGCGGGGCCGAGGCCCATGATGATTGCGCCTTGGACCTGCTTCATCAAATTGTCCGGATTCACGATCGCGCCGCACTCGAAGGCTTGGCATACGTGCTTTACGCGAAATTGATTTTTCGCATCCAGTTCAATTTCCACGCACGCCGCCACATACCCGCCCTTTTCCACCCCGCACGATAATCCGATGGGCGCGCCCGTTTTTTTCACCCGCTCCTTCCAGTCAAACTTCTCCGCCGCGGTTTGCAACACCGCGCGCAATCGCGGATTTTCCAGATGCGCGAGCCGGAATTCGAGCGGGTCTGCTCCCGCCGCCGTGGCCAGTTCATCCATGAAACATTCGCGCGCAAAATTATTTGCCGTCGATGCCAGCCCGCGATACGACCCATGCCGCAATGGCGGTTGTGATTGCACATACTGGCTTCGATGTTTCGCAATCGCGTAAGGCGTCTCGAGCGCGGCATTGCCTGAATTGATATTGACGAAATGCCAGGTCGTCAGTTTGCCGTTCGTGTCAACGCTCGCTTCAATCTCAATCGCCGCCGCCGGGCGGAAATACGCCCACGTAAATTCCTCCACGCGCGTCCACCGCAGCGATACCGGCTTGCCCGCGGCCTGAGCGAGCCGCGCCGCTTCCACCGCCATTTCGCCCGTGTGCTTGCCGCCGAATGCCGCGCCAAAATCCGGCACGATCACGCGCACGCGCTCTTCCGGCAAATGAAACGCGCGCGCCAATTCCGCTCGCACGCCAAACGGATTTTGCGTGCCCGTCCAGACCGCCAATGCGTCCTTGCCTGCCCATTCCGCGACCGCGGCGCGAGGTTCCAGCGGCGCATGCTGCGCATAGGCCACGTCGTAACTCGCCCGCAGCACCTTGGCCGCTTTCGGCAACTCGTCGGCGAAGGGATTCGCGGGCACACCTCCCTCCGCGTGTTCTTTCAAATAACCAAACAACTCCTTGCTCGAGACCTGCGACGCCATTTCCCACTTCGCTGTTTTCGCCAGCGCATCCAAAGCGTTCTCCGCCGCAAAACTCGTCGGCGCCGTCACGCCCACAAATCCTTCACTTTGCGCCACCGTCACGCCCTTCATCGATTTCGCCGCCGCAGCATCCACCGACGTCAGCTTGGCGCCATACGACGGCGCCCTCAACACCTTGCCGTAAAGCATGCCGGGCCGCGAAATATCGGATGGATATTGATGTTCGCCGGTAACAATTGCGCGCGCGTTGGGCCGAATTAACGATGTGCCCATCACCTTCCAATCTTTCACGTTCGTGAGCGTCACATCGCCGGAAACCGCTTGCGCGAAATCTTTTCCCGCCTCCTCGCTCTTCGCGAAGTCCGCATAGCTCAGCGAACGCTTGCCCGCCGCATCGGTCGCCTTGCCCACGCCCACTGTGATTCCCTCGCGCCCGACGCCCCATTGCTTCGCCGCAAAATCAATCAACAATTCCCGCACCGCCGCGCCAGCCTGCCGAATCGGCGGCACCGTCCGCGGCGTGCTGCCGCTGCCGGCGGTCATGCCGTCATCGGGCACCAGGCTGGTATCGACCGGCGCGAGCGCTACCTGGCTCGCCGGCACGCGCAATTCCTCCGCCGCTGCTTGAGTAAATTCCGCGCTCGATCCCTGCCCGGCCTCCACTTTGCCCACCATCAGCGTGATCACGCCGTCGGTCCCGATGTGCAATCGCGCCGCGATGTTCTTCGCGCCGCGCCCAAAGAAACCGCCGCCGCCACGGCGACGCCGTTCCTGCGCGAGCGCCGGCGCTGAAATCACCAGCAACAAACCCGTGCCGAGAATTTTCGCGAATGACCGCCGCGTGAGTCCGAAATCATAATGCACCGGCTCCAGCAACTCGTTGTAATCGATTTGGTTCTCCGCCCGCTTCTGCTGTAGCGGTCCCGCCGCGGCGGGACGACCGCCGCCATCTTTGAGAGATCCAGTTTTCACGCCGCCTCCTTTCGCGTCTGCTCCGCCGCCCGATGAATCGCCGCCATATATTTCGGATAACTGCAACACCGGCAGATGTGGCGGTTCATGCGCGCGACGATATTTGCATCCGTTGGTTTCGGAAACTCCTTCAGCAGCGCCACGGTGCCCATGATCATTCCTGCCGTGCAATAGCCGCACTGGAACGCGCCTTCCTCCATGAACGCCTGTTGCACCGGATGCAACTTGCCGCCGTCCGCCAGCCCTTCAATCGTAAGAATCGCCTGTTTGTCCACATCGCCAATCGCCATCGTGCACGATGCGATGCTCTTGCCGTTCATCAACACGGTGCACGCGCGGCATTGGCCTTCGCCGCAGCCATACTTGGTGCCGGTAAGGCGCAAATCCTCCCGCAACACGTCCAGCAACGGCCGCTGCGGATCCGTCGTCACGGTCCGCGGCTTGCCATTCACCGTAAAAGTAATCGTCGCATCCATAATAAATCCATCCTTTCCGCCAATCAGCTTCGCCAACGAAACGGCCCACGGCAGGAGTTTCTCGTGGCGCGTTCGCAATTTCCCCTCTCCCATCGGATGGAAGAGGACCGGGGTGAGGATTGCAGTTTCACAAGGGGCATCACATTATTGGACTACGCCCGCCCTCCAGAAGTTTCAACCTTTATCTCACGAGAAATTCCGCCACCCGCTCGTCGATCACAATCGCGAATCACCGATTTGGCGAACATATTCCTTCCGAAACACAATCACATTCTCCCCCTGCTCCATCTTCTTGTCGAACTCGCGCGTCGCCTCAAAGAAAATCCTGGAACAATCCGGATACCAGCGGTCGTGCAATTCAATCATCACCACCCCCACCCGCTTCAGCCATTCGGGCGACTCCGCAAACAGGGTCTTTTCCCCGCCTTCAATATCCACTTTCAGAACATCAATATACGGCAGATTGAATTCCGCCATCAGTTCGTCCACGGTCACCGCTCGGACTGTCCCCAAGCTCCGCGCATCGGGCCGGCCGCTCGCCTCTCCCGCCTCAAAACCCCACGAGCCCATGCCCGGGTCCAGCAAATTGATCCGGCCGGATCTCGGCCAAATCGCCGCGTTGACCGGGGTCACATTCGGAAACGCCGCCGTGTTCTGCTTGAGTAAATTAAAATTGGCGGTCTCCGGTTCAATCGCAATGATCTTTGCCTGCGGAAATTCCACCGCAAAAAAAGCCGAGGCATATCCCACGTTCGCGCCCGCGTCGATGATCACCTTCGGCTCCTTCGCCAGCGGAACATCATATTCCCGGTTCAAAAAAATCTTGGTGAACGTGGAAAGATCCGAGCTGTTGAGGTGAATGTTGACCGAATGCTTCGCCCCGATCGGCGCGGGCTCGGCGCGCTCCCGGTGCGTCAACTTCGTCCGCAACGCCAGCCAATATCCACGCGGGCCGAAAATGCGCCGATACTCGCGCGCTTTTCGCATCAGCCCGGCAATGTTCCGGCGCTGTTTCTTCGGCTACATTTGCCTGGTAGGATTCATCATGATAATCCGGCTGATTTGAGCATCGCTCGCACGCGGCCGAGGTCCACGATGGCGTTGAGTTGCTGGTCCGATGGAAAGATGAGCGAATGATATTCCGCCCCGGTGCATTGCGCCGTCCATTCCGCATCGCCCGCGATATACCGGTCGCTGAACAATTCCACAATTTTGCACCCTCGCGACGTCCACAGAGTATTATTCAAGCCTGAGCCGTGAATGCCGGCGACGGCCTCCGCGCCCGCGAACCATGCAATCTGTTCGGCAAATGGCAGGCTCACGAGGTCCACAATCGTCCAGCCGGCCTTCTCAAAAAATCGCAGCACCTCAGCCTCATTCGTCATGTTTCGAACCGTTCCCGTTCTCCGCACAAAAAAGCGCTTTGGCGTCGATTTCGTTTTATCAATCAACGGCAAAAACATCCTCCGCACCGCCTCAACCGTGTAAGGACTGTAACAGACGATCATCGAAGGCGGGGAAGAAAAATAGTAATCTTCGACTTCAACATCCGTTTCTTTCGTCCATCGGCAGCGGTTCGATAAACCCAGCATGTCCAGGCTCTCTACCTGGTAGCGTGCCCGTTGACCCGGCACCAAAACGCGGGTCTCGGCCGGAAATTCCTTCAAGACTGCCAGCCGTGGCAAGGCATCGAGCAGCCAATGCGCATAAGCCTGCGGCTGGTTGGCGCGGACCCAACGCGAAATCACACTCGTCCAAGGGCCATCCAGCCGCACCGGTTCGCCGCGAATGAAAATCTTGTCCGCAGGGTCCGTTTCCAGATACGGACGCCCATACACCGCTTCAATCGAGACTTGTTTCCGTTCGTTAATATGCGCCAGCCCCGGCCCAATGAGCCGCGACCGCTTGCAGCGAACCCAGAACACCGGAAACGGCTGCTGCAAGTGCTGCCCGCGCTGGCACAATACCATTGGCGATTCCGGTATCACCACCGGAGCGCCCTGATCGAGAAGAATGATTCGCCCTGGCCGTTCATTCCCGCGCAACAACTCCAGGTCGGAATACCATCCTCGAATTGGCCCAAAATGACGGTTCGCGGCAAACAGAAAACGAAGAATTCCCCATCCCAAGCCAACCAATGAAGGAACAAACCGCCGAAAAATCCACCTCAAAGAGGTGCCCAGCGCAGGCAGCGCCATTATCTTGAACCGCACACGACTGTAGAACGAATTGGCCAATCGAGCCGCCAATGTTAATGAGGCTCTTTCCAAAATCAAGCCGCGCCACATACGCGGGCAGGGCTCACGCATTTAATTTCATTGAAAAATAAGCCGAAATTGGCAAGCCGTCCGATTTTGTAGCGCAGGCGTACCGCCTGCGAGTTCCGGCGCCGTCCCGGTGCCAGGAGCCATGGCCGTTTAATTGTGCTTCAACGTCGGGCGGCGAGACGCCGCCGACACTCGCGGCCGAGACGGCCGCGCTACATTTAAATGCGTGAGCCCTGCATACGCGAGTTCCGTCCTATTCGCGCTATTGCCCTTTTCCTCCGCACCAGCTTTCCTATCCGCGCGAACAATGAAACACGTGCAGCCCATCCTGGCAGTCTCCGGACTTTGCATCCAGCGCGGCCCGACCGTCATTCTCGATAACATTTCCTGGCGCGTGGAGCGCGGCCAGCATTGGGTCATCCTCGGGGCCAACGGTTCCGGCAAAACCTCCCTCCTGAGCGCCCTCACCGGATACCTGATGCCCACGCGTGGCGACATTTCCGTCCTCAACCAAAGCTACGGCCAATCCGACTGGCGCGAATTGCGCAAACACATCGGCCTCGTCAGTTCCTCCGTCCGCCAGATGATGCACGATGAAGAGCCCGCCCTGGAAACCATCATCAGCGGCAAATACGCGATGATCGATTTCTGGGGACAATCCAAAAGCGCCGACCGCGTGGCCGCGCAAAAAATTCTCGACCAGATCGAATGCGCCCACCTCGCCGAGCGCCCCTGGCTCGTGCTTTCCCAGGGCGAACGCCAGCGGGTGCTCATCGGCCGCGCGCTCATGTCCCGACCACGGCTCCTCATCCTGGACGAACCCTGCGCCGGCCTCGATCCCGCCGCCCGCGAACATTTTTTGCAATTCCTGCAACGCATCGGCCGCCGGCCGGACGCGCCCACGCTCGTGCTCGTCACCCATCACGTCGAGGAAATCATGCCTGTCTTCTCCCACGTGCTGGTCCTGAAAAACGGACGGGTGCTCGCCGCGGGATCAAAAACCAAAACGCTGGATGCCGAACTCCTGTCGCTTGCCTTTGGGGAAAAAACGAAATTGAAGAAGGAAAAAAACCGCTATCATCTCACCGTCGCGACCAAATCGCGCGGAGTTATTTAGAAACGCCGTCTCGCCAACGCTGGCGTCACAGCCGTTATCGCACCAACCGCAGGCCCGGCTGCGGCCCCCGCACCCGGACCAACGTCTTCCGGGCGTAGGAAAGCCACAGCAAACTGAGCACGGCGATCGCCATGATTTGGCCGAGGATCGGGAAACTGTAGAACAGGAACGCCACGCCTCCGCAAACGATGGTTGCTTTGATCAAATCGAACACACTCATACGCCATACGGCCAGTCTCATATCTGGCCACGAATTACGCGCTGCGACTTCGCCCAGAACGGCCGGGCGACTCGCGCCGCGTTCACAGGATAGACTCTACCGTTTTTGCCCCACTTGCAAGCCTTAGCTCCTTTATCGGCGGATTTTTTTGCAACTTGAACAGCAAAGATAATCGCTCCCTCACTTTTTTTAAATTTGATTACCCGCACTTAAACAAAACCCGGGAAAAACTCCGCGAAAATCCGGAAAGCTCCCCGGGCAAATCCGCCGCCTGTAGCGCAGGCGTCCTCGCCTGCGAGTTCCGGCGCCGTCCCGGTGCCGGTCACGCTGAATCGATTCCGCCGCACCGAACATTAGAGCGAGTCAAAAATCTTGTGGCGGCATCCCGCCAATCGGCAAGTTGGGGCGCGTCGCTCCGCGCGGCGGAGAATCGTGGAGAAGATCAATAATCCCAATGCTTTCCCAGCCGCGACGCGCACGGAGTGACGCCCCGCCAGCCAGCACATAATCGCAGATACCGCTTATTCCCTCGCCGCTCGCGCAAAATACAAAATGCCGCCGCCCACCACGAAACAGGCGAGCGTATCCCCGTAAAATGGAAACGGCGGCAGCGACAACTTTATCCCGTAGACCAACAGAATCACCCCTTCCACCAGCATGAGCGCGCCAAACCACGGAATCGCCACCGCAAATTTTGTCGGCCAAATCATCAGCATTCCGTACCACACCCCTACCAACCCGAACGCCCCCGAAAACATCCGAAACCAATACTCCAGCATCGGATCATAAGAAATCGGATGCGCGCCAAAATCCACCAACGCCTCAGTCACCGCCGGCCAACTTGCGAAGACGCCATACAGGCAGACAATCCATCCAATTGCGGCCGCGCCGAGGAACATTCTCAGAAACCGCAAGCGAACCGCATTACTTCGTTGCTGTCGGTTGGTATCCAAACAATTTCTTTGCCTTGATGACTTTCGCCACCGGCGGCGGCACCATTTTCTCCCACGAAGGATCCTGGCTCTGAATGTTTTTCAGCACGTCGCCGGAATAAATCTTCAGGTACTCCGGATTGTAATTGTGAATGTCCTCCACGTATCCGTTCTCGACCAGGTACGCGTAAAGATGTTTCAGGTGCGGGGCCACTTCCAGATTTTCCACCGTGGTCAGTTTTCCGGCCGCGTCCAGCGACGGATAAATATACAGCTTCACGTCTTTGCGAAACAATTGCCCCAGCGATTCCATGATGCCGCCCGGGAGGTCCGTATAAAATTTCTCGTCCATGATGTCCCGCAACCGCACCAACCCCAGCGGCAGGCCGATCGGCTTTTGCGTGTAACGCCAGAGATATGTCAGCAGCCGATGGTATCGCAGGAAATTCGAAATCAACACCGGCTTGCCCAGCGCGCTCAGCATATCCACCCGCGCGAGGAAGTCCCGGGGATCAATGGCATCGGCGACTTTCAACTGGCGCAGTGTCATTTCCAAAATCACAATCGGCGTCTCCCCTTGCAGCGATTCCTCCCGGACAAATTGATCCTGCGCGCGCTCCAGCATGTCGAGCATCGGGTTGGTCAACGGGCGAAAACTCCCGCGTTGCACCAGCACCGGCTTTTTGTAAAGCACCTCGCCCCATTGAACCGCCTCGCCCTCCGCCGTGAACATCGCCGCCTCGGTCAAGTCGTTTTCCACGAGCTTCAACGCCATCAGCCGATTGTCCACCTCCGCAAAGGCCGGCCCCGCGAACCGGACCAGGTCCACTTCCACGCGTTCCCACGTCAGATTGTCCAGCAGCGACCCAATCAGCGCCTCGGGCGTCTCCCAAAGATAAAACGCACCATAAATCAGGTTGATGCCGATGATGCCCAACGCCTCCTGTTGCCGGAGGCTCTCGTGTTCCAGCATCCGCACATGAATGAAAATCTCGGAATAAGGCGCGTGCGGCTCGTTTTGAAAACGAATCCCCAGCCAGCCATGCCCCTCATCGTGCCGCTTGAAACTTCCGGTCGCGACCGTGTCCGCAAAAACGAAAAATGCCACCTGGTCCCCGCGCTTTTCCCCGAGCCGCTCCTGCAACAGGATGAATTCGTGATCGAGCATCGAGCGCAGCCGCTGACGGCTCACATAGCGGTCCGCCGGCCCATAAATGGCGTCGCTCACGGCCATATCGTACGCGGAAATGGTTTTGGCCACCGTGCCGGAAGCGCCGCCCACGCGGAAAAACCACCGCGCCACCTCCTGTCCCGCGCCGATTTCGGCAAAGGTCCCGTAACGTTTGGCGTCCAGGTTGATTCGCAATGCTTTCTGGTGCGGACTCAAAATTTCTTTAGGCATAACCCAGCCAATGTAGCGGCGCTCCATGACCGCCGCACTCAGAAATTTTTCGACCGTAGCGGCGCCTCGGGAGAGCGCCGCCATCTTTTCATTATCCCTCCCTATTGTATCGAAGGGTCACGCCATAAAATCAGGCCCACACCCCGCTGCCCTTCATTGCCGCCCCGATTATCTTAATTCATGAACCGCGTCTACATCGGCACCAGCGGGTGGGTTTACAAGGAATGGCAAAAACATTTCTATCCCGCGGATGTCCCCGCCAAACGCCAGTTCCAATTCTACGCCACCCAATTTCCCACCGTCGAAATCAACGCCACCTTCTACCGCCTGCCCACGCTCAAAATGGTCCGCGGCTGGCGCGACAAGGCGCCGCCCGGCTTTGTCTTCGCCGTCAAAGGCAGCCGCTTCATCACGCACATCCTGAAAATCAGCGGCGCCAGCAAGGGCCTGCGAAAATATTTCAGCCGCCTCAAATCCCTGGAAGACCGCACCGGTCCAGTCCTCTGGCAATTGCCGCCGTTCATGAAAAAAAGTCCCGCGCGCCTCGAAAAATTTCTCAAAATCCTGCCCAAAAATTATTGCCACGCCGTCGAATTCCGCCATTCCTCCTGGTATGAAGGCTCGGAAGCGTTCGACCTCCTCCGCAAATACGGCGCCGCGCACGTGAACCTCAGTTCCTTGCGCATGCCCATGAACCTCACCGTCACCGCTGGTTTCATTTACATCCGCTTCCATGGCCTCAAAAACGGCGCGCGCCACGATTATACCCGCGCCGAACTCGACCCCTGGGCCAAATTCATCCGCAAGCAAGCCGGCTCGGGCAAAAACGTCTACGCCTATTTCAACAATGACCTCAATGTGCACGCGCCAGACAATGCCAAGGCGCTCATGAAAATGATCGGACAGGCTGCCATTCAACCTTTCTCTACTGAGATGGCCGATCGATCAAATCCGAAATCCGAAAATCGAAATCCGAAAGAAATCCGAAGCCCGAACACGCGGCGAAAAGTCGTCTGAATTTTCCAGCCGGCATTTGTCACTCGGATTTCGGCATTCTTTCGGATTTCGGCCCTCGGATTTCGGACTTAGAAATGGGCTTTCCTCCCCCCTCATTCTTGTTATATTAGCCGCCCATGTTTCGCACTCAGGATTTGCGCGTAAAAGAAATCGTTCGTCTGATCGAGCCCGCCGCCCTCAAGGCGTCCCAGCCCATCAGCGATGCCGCGGGCGCCACCGTGTTCCATGGCCGTGAAGCGGTCAAAGACATTCTGCACCAGAAAGACCCGCGCCTGCTCGTCATCGTCGGCCCCTGCTCCATCCACGACACCAAAGGCGCGCTCGAATACGCCGGGAAACTGAATGCCCTCCGCAAGGAACTCGCCGGCCAGATGGAAATTGTCATGCGCGTTTATTTCGAAAAACCGCGCACGACCATTGGCTGGAAGGGCCTCATTAACGACCCGCATCTCGACAATTCGCAAGACATCGAATCCGGCCTGAAAATCGCCCGCCGCCTGTTGCTCGATATTTCCGCCATGGGCCTGCCCGCCGGCACGGAATTTCTCGATCCCATCATTCCGCAATACATCGCCGATCTCATCACCTGGTGCGCCATCGGCGCGCGCACGACCGAATCCCAAACCCATCGCGAACTGGCCAGCGGCCTTTCCATGCCCGTCGGCTTCAAAAATGCCACTGACGGCAGCCTGCAAATCGCCATCGACGCCATGACCTCCGCGCGCACGTCGCACAGTTTTCTGGGCATCGATCAGGACGGCTGCACCAGTGTCGTTCGCACCACCGGAAACATGGACAGCCACATCGTTTTGCGCGGCGGCCGTTTGCAAACCAATTACGACGCCAAAAGCATCCAGGAAGCGGAAACGAAACTCGCCCAGGCCAAATTGCCCGCCGTGCTGATGGTCGATTGCAGCCACGCCAATTCCGGCAAACAACCCGCGCGCCAGGAAGACGTCTGGCACAGCATCATCGAGCAGCGCGTCAGCGGCACCAAATCGCTCGCCGGCGCGATGATCGAAAGTTATTTGCGCGAAGGCAGCCAGCCGATTCCGAAGAAACCTTCCGAACTGCGTTACGGCATTTCCATTACCGACGCCTGCATTTCCTGGGAAGCCACCGAGCGGATGTTGCGCTGGGGCCACGAGCAACTCGCGAAAGCCCGCGAACTCGTCGCCGCGTAGAAATCTTTGGAGTAGGAGACGAGGTGAAGAGTCTCAAATTCAGCATACTCTGAGAAATTCAGAGACTCCCCACGTCGTCTCCCACGTATTACTGAGTCCGCCTGCCCCATTAACCACTCTGACTCTCGAGCGTTCTAGTACTCTTTGTCACTTGCCCGCCCTCGTGATTTGAGAAACAGTTTTGCGTCGAGATGACCGAATGCCGTTAACCCCTACATGCCGTTGCCCATGCTCATTCGCTCCAAACTCCTGACCCTGACATTCGTTTTCGCCGCCACCACCTTTCTGCACGCGCAGGAAGAACAATCCGCCAAGTCCAGCGCCACCGCGTCCGTGCGTTATTGGACCGCGCCGCGTGTCGAACAACAACCGCCGCGCGCTGAAACCGCTCACGCCCCAGCCACCACGAGCGCACCGCTCATCATCAGCAACGATCTTCTCGAAGCTCACCTGAGGCACGACCAATTAATGCTCAAAAGCATATCATTCGGCGGACGCCCCTTCATCACCGGCACGTTCAACACCACCGGCGGCGCCGCGAAAATCATTTCCCTCTCCGATGAAAAATTCGGCGCAGGCAAAGCCATTCAAATCTCCTATCCGAACGGCGACACGGACCTCGTCATGCTGTTCCCGAAGCTCCCCTTCGCGCTCATCCGCTCCAGTCTTCACAACGGCAGCCCAGACACTTCCATTACTCGGACCGTCCGTCCGTTCCAGGCTGCCATTGATCTCGGCAAACCCGCTTCCGCGTTGACCACCCTCGGCACCGGCGGCTTGCTCGCCGCCGACAAAAATCCCG
>Ga0134126_10002105_pt1 | contig 25292 bp, 21 predicted proteins | sample KB31752_FD_96881 | JGI IMG/M metagenome (GOLD analysis project Ga0134126, IMG submission 96881) | Terrestrial soil microbial communities with excess Nitrogen fertilizer from Kellogg Biological Station, Michigan, USA - KB3-175-2 | ecosystem: Environmental > Terrestrial > Soil > Unclassified ... | reverse complement strand
TTGGGAGGCATCTATAGCCAAGCTACCCTCATTAACCAATGATCAAATCTCTTATATTTGCAGCCCGCTAAGTGGTATACTTTTGAACTGAAATCTGGCCTAATATTCAACCGTCACATACAACAAGTCTAATGATGCTGAGCCAAGAATAAGGAACTGACCGGTCCTCTTCCCTTCCCTCCGCCGACGGTCGATAACACCGCGAAGAATTTGGAATAACTCGGGGACACGTTGGATTTCGTCGAGGATAATCAGCTTATCCTTATGCAAGTTGAAATAGGCTTCTGGTTCTTTAAGTTTTCCTGCCTCCGAAGGTGTTTCCAGGTCAAGGTAAATTGGGGCTGGACTCATCGAAGTAGCGATTTCCTTGGCTAAGGTCGTTTTGCCTATCTGCCGAGGTCCAAGTACCCCAACTGCGGGGAATTCTTCCAGCAATTCTATAATTTCCGCCTGAGCCTGCCTTTTAATCATCCTTGTAATTATAGCACAAAATACTCGATTTACAAGGACATTCTCGTTAGTTTATCCTAGGAATAGTCTGAAAAAGGGGTGTATTAACTTATAAATCAAACGTTTACTAAAAAAGTATTTTTTACGGCTCGACGACTTTCACTCAACTTCATGAATGCCTTATGATTTTACTACGCGGACATCGAAGCGATCGTCTCCAACGTTTCAAATCATGTCTTTTTATAAAGTTCTAATTTCCGGCCTTCGGGATCTTCGATTACGGCAATGACACCCCATTCCGTAGACATAGGCAATTGGTGAAATTTAATACTCTGTTGCTGTAGTTTGTCAATTCGTGAATCAAAGAGATCGATCTCAAATCCCAGGCGTAAATGTTTATCGACCTGCTCCTGGCCCTTGGCAAGAGGGTAAATTTCGAGATTCAGCCAAATGATTTGGGACGGCCGACCTGATAACAAGGAGATTCAAATTCATCACCAAAGATAACACAGGGGCGCTTTACATTTTCGTACCGTGCAAGGAACTGGTTACTAGGCCTTATCACGCCGCTCCATTCCCCACTGCGCGATGGCATTCAAAACGGGAGTGAGGGTGACCCCATCGGCCGACAGGCTATATTCTACATGGGGCGGGACCACCGGTTTCACGTCCCGTACGATCAGTTTATCCGATTCCAACTCCCGTAAATGCTGGATCAGCATCTTCTCCGTGATATTAAAGGCGTCTGGGGTAAAAAAGGTTGTCAACCTCAGCAGTGTCGGCGCCGATCAGGCGGATGGGATAGGGCCCGTAAGCGGTCTTCACCTTGCCGAAGAAGCGCTTAAATCGCTCAACGGCGTGGACATCCGGCATCTGCGGGCCGGATTTTTCTACACCAACTTCTACAGCGCTATCGGGATGATCAGGCAGGCCGGTATCTATGGCAACAATTACGGTGCCGACGCGCCGGTGGCCATGGTTCATCCCCGTGACATTGCAGCAGCCGCAGCCGAAGAATTGCTCAGCCTTGGATTCAAAGGTAGCAATGTCCGGTATGTCGTCAGCGATGAGCGAACCAGCAGGGAGATCACCGCTGTCCTTGGTGCATCGATCGGCTAACCCGGTCTGTCCTTTGTCCCTTTCAGCGATGAAGATAACCGTAATGGTATCCTTGGCGCCGGCCTCTCCGCAGAGGCCGCCGACAACTACACGGAGATGGGCGTGGCCGTTCGCACCGGCCTGATGTTTAAAGACTATGAGAAACGCCGGCCGCAGCTTTCACCCACCAAGCTGGAAGATTTTGCAAAAGAATTCGCCGCTGCGTACGCAGCCGCCTGATAAAACCGGCAGCGGGACATTTATTTAATAGGCGGATAAACGCTATAATTTGCGGGGATCCACACATATTTTGATCCATCGGCCCGGAGATGTCCTATACTGGGAAAGGAGATATGGTCGGCGGCTATCCAGTAACCGTTTCTGGCGGCATCGGCATAGGCTTTTTTTCGTTGGTCTGCGCCGGCCTTCGGGTCGCTATCGAATCCATATAGGCGCCGGGATCGGAGAATTGTACCGCAGCTGCGTGCACCAGGTCGCCCCAAAATAGCAGTTTCTGGCCCTTACTTTCGACAATGTAGGAAGAATGCCCGGGTGTATGGCCTGGAGTGGCAATAGGCGTGACGCCGGGAAACAATTCTGTGCCATATTCGAAGGTAACCAGTTTGCCTGCCTTTTGATAGGGGGCTATTTTTTTGATGGCGGTCTCGAAGTAAAACTGGGCGCTTTGAGGAGCTTTACGCTTGTTGTCTTCGGAAAGCCAATAGGCGGCCTCTGGTTTGCTGACATAGATCGTGGCATTGGGAAATACGATCTTGTCACCGTCTGTTATGCCGCCTACATGGTCTGGGTGCAGGTGTGTAAGCAAAACCGCGTCGATTTGCTCGGGCCTGTACCCTGCATTGTTCAGGCTTGCTGCCAATTTACCGAGTGTCGGCCCGAACGCATCGGCGGTACCGGCATCAACCAGGATCAGCTTGCCATCGGCCTTGATCAGAAAGGCATTGACGGAGTTTTCTACGCTGGATGTCAGGCAGTTTTCTTTGAAGAGTCGGTCGCGTTTTTCGGGTGCGATGTTTGACAACAATTTGGTAAAATCCAGGGCAGCGGTGCCGTCGGATAAAGCTATGATCTGGATGTCTCCCAACTGTAGAACGTAGTACCCTGGCTGTGGTAGCGCAGTTGGGGCGGCGGTTTGTGAAAAGGAGTACGTCGGTGTTACGAGCGTAAGGAAAAGGATGATAAAAGAAGCGGCTAATAGTTGCAAGCCGGATTTGATTGAATGATTCATCTTAAAAAATTTAAGACACAAAATTCAATCGGGAAATTTCCCTGGTAAAGGACGTTAGTCAATTTGATTTTGTGATATTTATCACATGTGGCTCATTTCAGCCGGCTTAGTGTCTCACGGGTGACGCCCAGATAGGAAGCTATGAAGGCTTTGGGGATCCGGCTAACGAGGTGGGGATATTGTGAGAGGAATTTTTCATATCGTTCCTGGGCGCTGGCCATAATCATTAGTTGGATGCGTTTTTGCAGGGAGACATAGCCCCAATTTGATTTTACGCGAAGGAAGTGCTCGTATTTTGGCATTTCTGCGGCCAATTTTTCCCGATTGTCATAAGTTATACCCAAAAGCTCGCTGTCCTCGAGACAATCGATATTGATCGTGGCAGGCGTTTTAGAAAAGAAGGCTTCCCTGTCAGTGATCCACCAATCCTCGACGGCAAATTGGAAAATGAAATCCTTGCCGCTTTCAGGTTCCGTGGTATACGCTTTAACACAGCCTTTGAGGACAAAATACTCCTGTCTTACATTATCACCCTCCTGTACGAGAAAGGCATGTTTCCGGAGTTTCTTTAAAGTGTAATGGGACAAAATATACCCGAATTCATCATCCGTTAATGGGCTAATTGCTTCAATATGATCCCTGAACAGTTGAGCCAATGGAGTGCCGGTTTTATCGGCCTGAAATTAGCATATATTCGTGAAAGCAAAATGCTGGATGCCACCATTCTCCTCACCTGGAATTTCAGGCGCCGAATTCCCCGTGCCAGAAATGGAAGCAAACAAGATCCTAGCGGACCGGTCGATATTGAGCCCCAGGATCCCTTGTTCTACAGCGTCGATAAAGTCCTGAAACGCAACCTTTTCCAAATTTTCCACATAGCCGGCATAAGCCGTCAGTCTCCCCATCCGCGGTATATACTCCATAGGGCTGAACGCTGCGAATGTCCAGCCGCCGCAAAAGATTATCAGGCCGGCGCCTCAATCGATATGGTAAACCCTGCGGATGCAGCGTTAAGCACCTTCCCCTGGTCCTCATCGCGGTTGGAACCCACGAGGTCCTGTTGGATGACAGTCTGAACTTTTATGACGTTGTCAAAGGCCTGCAGTCCGACTCTACATTAACGGTCTACGACAACCAATAACATGTATGGCCATTGGCAGATGTTCACAGCGAGGCATCACAGCGGCTACTTACCGCAATGGATGGGTTCTTTAATCGGGTTAAATAAGAAAAAAGGGTGTTTTTCCCGTTTGCCTGGGCGGGAAAAGAGCGATACATTAGGCACAGACCAAATTAACCTTTACATGAAATATCCCCTTCTCCTTAGAATCGGCGCCGGGTTGCTGTGGATTGCAATCCTGGCGTTGGCATTGCCCTCTTGCAACCCACCCGTGGAAGTCCCTGCCGATCCGAATACACTTTGCTCCGTCTCGCCCTCGACCATCGCCACATTTTTCAAATCGGGAACGGTGACCGAGAATGGCATCGTCAATCCTGCCAACAGCCTCAACTTCGTGAATGCCCCCAACTGCGGGTTTTACCGCTGGGCAGAGCAAATGTTCCTTTGGGTGACTTCACCTGCACCCTCAGGGTATGGCGGGGGGAGCTCGAGGGTATTTGACTCCCCGGTATTCTTTGACCTGAGTCCGCCGGATGCCTCGGGGAACCAAACACTCATTCCGCACACCGCCGGCTTCTTCCATGCGATGGCCATAAGAGCGGCGCAGGTGGGTCCGCATCACTTGCCTGTCCTGCTGAACAAAGCCGGGAAATTGATCGAGATTGCTCCAACGCCTGTCGCGCCGGATGGCAAGCAACTGATCCTGAACCGGGCCGGTCAGCAGGTTGAAGTGGAGGAGATCAGAGCAGGCGAAAACGGCCACCCCGTCTTCCTCGGCAAGGATCACCAACCTATCGATGGCGCACATCCGCTGTTCATGAACGTGCGGCCGACCAAGACTATTGTTGAGCGCTTCATGGTTGGCCACAAACCCATCTTCGTCGATCAGGCCGCCGACATCGTGGAAATACAATTAGGTGAGGCGAACGACAACGCCGTCCTGATCTCACAGGGTGGCTCGCTGGTCTATTATATCGTCATGGTTAATGATGTCTATGCCTATTTCAGGACAGCTACGGCCGATGGCCACATTTCTGCCTTTCACTTTCCAACCAGCCAAAGCGATCTCAGCGCGATCACCAGCTTTGCCCGCACGACAAAAAATGTGACGTTCCCCGATTCCGTCGCGATGGCCGTCGAATTGAAGACCGCGTGGGTACTGGCTTCTACGGTTCCCAACCCCAATACGTATATCACCGTTATGGCTGCGGTTCCGCATTACAATAAGACGGCAAATCAATGGACGCTGGTGCCCCATGTCATGGACACGGTCCAACTCGCCCTGGTCGGCCTTCATTTTGTTGGCAGCGCCAGCGGCCGCCCTGAGATGATCTGGAGCACATTTGTACATGACAGTGTGGCGCCGGACTCCTCCTACCAGTATCGCAATTCCAGCCTCATTAATACTACCGTTACAGCAAATACCACCGGAAGCTGGTTACTCTGTTCCAATGGATCTCCGGGGCCGTATAACACGATGCGGCAAACAATTGACCCATCTACCGGTAACATCAATGCGACAATGGGCAATACCATTGGCCCCAGCGACATCCTCACGATGGCACCATGGGGAGCCGGTTATGGCGAGGAGCCAAATCCGATCGATGACGATGCTCCTTCGTCAAATGCCGAGATCATCTCGATCAACAATAACGTGCGTAGTACGCTGATCGCCGGAGACCCCCGAAAAGAGTACATCTTCCGTGGCGCCATGTGGACCTCCGACGGAGGGGCGCCAGGCAACATCGGCCCTCTTGGAAATCAATTCGGAACCACCGCCTTGGCCAATGTGACGATGGAGACTTTTCAGCAGGGACATGGGGGCCCTGCATACACCGGGGCAAATTGCTTCGATTGTCATAATGCAGCGAACCCGGGGCCGGTCTGTGATACCGGCATCAGCCATGTCTGGCCCTTCGTGAAGCCGTTGTACTGACTTTCCGCAAGGTACTGATGAAAAATTAGGGGATAGTCTCTCAATACCTCGCATTAAATATTATTTATTGTCGAAACAGTTTATTTTATCCATCTAAATGTTTGCACAATGAAGCAGATTATTAGACTTAGAAGTAGGGTCTTTCCAGATGGCGGCCCTTGAAAAGAGATTTACTAAGACAAACTTGAAAAAAAATCGGAGAAGTTGCTCCTTGTCCGACGTCCTTGCAGCATTCAGGCTGTTTGGAGAATCAATATTTGTAAAACGAAAATGACATTTACTATGGACCAAATGACTAAACTTGGCAACGGTGCCGAAAGTTGCACCGAGCCGTAAAAACAGTCCGGGCGATGAGAAAGGTTAGTTTGACTAGACGGGATTTGCGACTACGGCGAATTCATGTCAAAGCTCGACAGCAACATGCGAAATGTTGCCGGCAAACTTACGCTGGAATCGAGCGCCTTATGCGATATGCCGGTGGTTATCAGGGATCCATAGAAACTAAATACCCTTGCCAATAGTTCCGTGAATTTCAAAGCGCATAACTACGGATACACTACCGCGTTGAACAACGCCGTAAAGGCCGCCACCGACCTCTTGACTATCATCGACGGTAAATACGAGATCGACAAACAGGATTAATGTGTGCCAGTGCAAGAGATTAATAGTAGATTCACAAATTCTTCCCATCCAAATGCCGCTGCAGCAAAGCCCGATAGGCCTCGCCGATAGGGATCTCTTTTCCTTGTATAAAAAGCTGGGTCTTCTGGATCGAGTCGATCTTTCCAAGGGCGATCACATAAGACTTGTGAATGCGCATAAAACGGGCAGGATCGAGTTTTTCCTCGATGGACTTCAGGCTCAGCCGGGTGATGATCTCTTTTCCGGATACCAGGTAAATACGCACATAGTCTTTTACCCCCTCGATAAGCATGATATCCTCCAGGATAACTTTAACCAGCGAATAGTTGGCATTGACAAAGACATATTCTTGCGGGGCGGCAGGTTGCTGCGACGCCTTCCATCGTAGTTCGAATAGTTCATGTGCCCGCTGGACGGCTTTGGCGAAACGTGCGAAGGGTACGGGTTTTACGAGGTAATCGACAACTTCCAGCTCGAACCCTTCCAGCGCATGCTCCTCGAAGGCTGTTACGAGGATGGCTAGTGGAGGTTTGCGCAGCGAGCTCAGCAGCTCAAGTCCTGTGAGCCCAGGCATTTGGATGTCCAGGAAAACCAGATCGACAGGCTCGCGTGTTATCAGCGTCAATGCCTCGGCGGCGGTCCGTGCCTCACCGATCAGTGTCAAAAAGGGGAATTGCCGGATATTGTCCTCCAGCAGCTCCCGGGCGGGCAACTCGTCGTCTACTATAATACAATTCATGGTCACAGGTTGATAACCAAATTTACGGTATAGAGATCATCATTTTCCACGATCCGGATCGAATGACTTCCCGGATAAAGCAGATCCAGCCGGCGCCGTACATTGACCAGGCCGATTCCCGAACCTGCGATGGGCCGGCGCGGCACCCGGGCTACACTGTTGATGACTTTCATGACAAAGGCCTTCCGCTCGCCGTCGATTGCAAGGGCCACATCGATCATTGGGCTGTCGACATACTCCACGCCGTGCTTGAAGGCATTCTCTACAAACGGTATCAAAAGCATCGGCTCGATAGTGCAGCCTTGTGTGTCGCCGGAAATGAACAGATTGAAATTAAGTGTATCGCCAAACCGTAAGAGTTGCAGGGTAATATAGCTTTTCAGGTATTCGATCTCCTTCGATAGATCGATCTTCTCGGTGCTGCTGTCATAGAGCATATAACGCATGAGTTGGGACAGGCTGATCAGGGACGGTTCCAAAAGCTCCGACTTTTTCCTGGCCATGGAGACCAGTGTATTCATCAAGTTGAACATAAAATGCGGACTGATCTGGGACCGCAGAAAATCGAGCTCGGTCTTGAGGTGGGTGTTCTCCATCTGCCGGATCCGTTCGGCCTGCCGGATCTTTTCCATATACATGCGGTAGAAAAAGCTGCAAAAGATGACGAGCACAAAAGGGAAGATCAGCACGATCCGTGCCGGACTCACCCTGCCCGCATTGTCGGGTAGCCCATGAGCCGGGTTGACACCGGACAGGTCGCGCATGAAGAAGCTCATCGAAAGCAAAAAAAGACCGAATGCCAGGAGGATGGCCAAAGCATACCAGATCTTCCCATGGCGTCGCCGAAGCAGGGGGTAGATAAACCAGGTGTGTACATAGAATAAGGCGATAACGGTCAGAAAGGAAAAAAAGATATCCGTGAGCGAGTCGGTACGGGGATCGTTGCGGAAAAGCAGGATGCGCAACGCGAAGGGTAGGACGAAAACGAATGTCCATACCAGCACCGGGATGATGGCCTGGTAACGGCTTAATTTTTTAGTGATAGAAGGCATAGTGCAGAAGGCATGGTATAGACGGCATACGTCAAAATTAGGCGGCGGTGGCCGCATTTCCCGAAAATTAAGATCAACACGCCATCTAATGATATCAAAACCCGATGATCGTCTACCAAAATATACACCTGGAAAAAGCAGGGGCTTCGTCTGATAAGTGCCTTCGTTAGTCGCATTTGCCGAATGCGTCTCTTTTTCTTTTTCAGTTTTGCACCACAATCGAAATAAAATGAAACGATCAACATGGAAAACCGATGCCAGGACCGCTATGATAGCCGGTCTTGGCTTTTTGGGGATGCTGGCTTCGACACGGGCGGTAAATGCCCAAAGTCAGGCCGGCGGCTCACCTGTTCCAAATGGACCTGCGAAGCTGCCCGTCCCGCCGCCAATCCCTTTCGACAAGATCAGCATGATCACGACCCGGCTTACACCGCATTTTTACACGCTTACCGGCTCGGCCAACAGCGACCCGGGACATCCGGAAGCAGCCGGTGGACGCGTAGGCGTCCTGGTCGGCGACGAAGGCGTCTTCCTGGTTGACTGTAGCTATGCCCCTCTGTCCGCGAAGATCACGGATGCTATCAGGAAAATTTCGAAAAAGCCCATCCGCTTTCTTGTCAACACACATTGGCATCCGGACCACACCGGCGGTAACCCCAATTTTGCACGGCAAGGGGCCATCGTGATTGCCCGCAAGACAACCCGGGATGCGCTGGCGCAGCCGCTCCCCCCTGCGATAGCCGCGGCCATCGGGAACGCAGCGCTCAACAACAACCCGGCCCGCCTGCCGCAAATAACATTGGATGGCATGTCAGGTGTAACCTTTTTCTTCGATAACGAGACCATCGACTTGATCCCCTTACCGGATGCGCATACCATTGGCGACCTGATCATACGATTCGAGCAGGAAGACGTGATCATGATTGGCGACTTTTACCGCAACTATGGCTATCCGTTCGTCGACCGCCAACACGGCGGAACTTTTACCGGGATGCTGGCAGCCCTCGACACCGTGCTGGCGATCGCAGGCCCCAATACCCGCCTGCTTCCAGGACATGGGACGATCGTCGACCGGACGGCGCTGGTGGCCTACCGCAATATGATCATCGATGTCCGTGCCAGGGTTGCGTCGATGGTCACACTGGGAAAAACGAAGCAGGAAGTACTGGCAGCTCATCTAACTGCGGACTATGATGCGAGAACACCCGGCGGCAATGAAGCGTTGCCGGCAGGTCTTGGCACAAGCGCTAATCGATTCGTAGGCGCCCTATATGATGAACTCAAACAAGCCGCCCAATGAAGAATATAGTAAGAATAGTCTACTGGACCAGCACCATCCTTTTTGCAAGCATCTTCACCACCACCGGTACGCTCTATCTGCTGCATGCCCACACCTTTGTTAAGCGGGCTACTGACCTGCATTATCCGGTGTACATGCTGGATATCATCGGTACGGCCAAGATACTGGGGGCCATCGCCCTGGTGGTACCCCGGTTTAAACGGCTAAAGGAATGGGCCTACGCGGGCTTCGCATTCGATTTTATCGGGGCGATCTGGTCGCATTTCTATGTGCAGGGATTCGGTGAATATGCCCTGATCCTCGTACCATTTTCTATCCTGATGCTGTCATACGTAAGTTTTCAACGGCTCCAGCGCCTGGCACCAATAATACCAATATTACTACTACTAAGCGTAGGCAGCAGCGCTCAGGCCCAGCCGGCGCGTCACACGATCAGCGGCACGGTAAAAGCAGCCTCGACGGGAGAGACGCTCGTTGGTGCTACGGTCCGGATCAAGGAGAGACCACAGACCAGCACCGCGGCAAATGCTTACGGGTTTTATTCCCTATCGGCGCCCACAGGTAATTATACCCTCGTGGTCAGCTTCTCGGGCTACAATGCCACAGAGATCGCAATAAGACTGGACCAGGACCGAACGATGGATATCGATCTTGCCGTAAAAGACCAGCTACAAGAAATCGTGGTAGGTGCGAACCGGCCTAACAACAACCAGATCGTCTCCCCGCAGATGGGCGTCGAAAAGCTCAACATGGCCCAGATCAGGAATGTGCCGGTTCTTTTTGGGGAAAAGGATGTGTTGCGTACGATCTCTCTCTTGCCTGGGGTGCAGGCGGCGGGAGAAGGCAATACCGGCTTTTTTGTTCGCGGCGGAGGGGCTGATCAGAACCTGATCTTGCTCGATGAGGCCCCGGTCTACAATGCGTCGCACCTGCTGGGTTTTTTCTCGACATTTAATTCCGATGCGATCAAGGATGTCAGTCTCTATAAAGGGGGCATGCCGGCAGAGTATGGTGGCCGGCTGTCTTCCGTGCTCGATGTGAAAATGCTGGATGGGAACAATAAAGCTTTCGGGGTGGAGGGTGGTCTTGGGCTGATATCGTCCCGCATCAAGGTGGAGGGACCAATCACCGAAGACAAAGGTTCGTTTCTCATCAGCGCGCGCCGGACCTATATCGACTTGTTCGCCCATCTGTCAAAAGATTCGCTCGTCAAAGGTAGTTCGCTTTATTTCTATGACCTCAACGCCAAGGCCAATTATCATTTCGACAGCCGGAACGCGCTCTTTCTCTCAGGGTATTTTGGGCACGACGACATTGGCTTGAACAATGTCTTTGGGACCAGCTGGGGCAATGCTACCGGGACGCTGCGTTTCAACCATGTGTTCGCCAACCGGCTATTCTCCAATACGTCGCTGATATTCAGCAACTATAGTTACGAAGCGGAAAGCTTTCTTACCAATGATGATTTTCAGGCCACCTCCCGGATCAGCGACGTCAACCTCAAGGAAGACCTTCAGCTCACGGCTTCATCCACGCATACGGTTAAGTTCGGATTCAATATCCTCCGTCATGCGAACTCGCCGGGTGACATCAGCAGCTCCGCCGCTTCGAGCATCAACAACACCAGCGTCGGGAAACGCTATGGTTTTGAGAATGCAATCTATGTCAGTGACGACTGGAAGGCGTCGGAGAAGCTGACCGTCTTGTACGGACTTCGTGTAAGCGGGGTGGCACTCTTCGGCCCGGGAACTTTCAAGACGTATGACCAGACCGGTAAGACAGTAGATTCTAACATCTATTCGTCGGGTCAGCTGGTCAAGAACTATGTAAAGCTCGAACCCCGGGTCTCCGCCGGCTACGTGTTGAATGAAGCGAATTCGATCAAATTGTCGTACAGCCGGAATACGCAAAATATCCATCTGCTGAACAACTCGACGACGTTCAACCCCACGGACATTTATGTCCTCAGCAGCAACAACATCCGGCCGGAGATTGCCGACCAGCTATCGGCCGGGTGGTTTAGAAATTTTCACGAGAACCGCTATGAATTCTCGGCCGAGCTGTATTACAAATGGCTACAAAACCAGATCGACTATAGGAATGGTGCGAACCTCACAGCCAATCCCGATGTGGAATCGCAATTGGTCTTTGGTTCCGGCCGGGCGTATGGGCTCGAACTCTATGTAAAAAAAAGATATGGCCGGTTGAACGGCTGGGTGAGTTATACGCTTTCCCGTACGGAAGACAAGTTCAGCCAGATCAACACGGGGAAGTACTTCCCGGCCTCGTATGACCGAACCCACAATTTGTCGGCGGTGGGTATTTACCGGATCAGTGAAAGATGGACGTTCTCCGGCACCCTTATTTACGCCACGGGGAATGCGGTGAGCTATCCCACCGGGAAATACGTCAACGGCGGCCTGACCACATTTTCCTATTCCGGCCGTAATAATTACCGCGAACCCGACGATAGCCGACTGGATGTCAGCGCCACCTGGGAGGGGCGGAAACATGGACGATACCAGTCCAGCTGGACTTTTGGTATCTATAACCTGTATGGTCACTGGGACCCTTATACCATCACCTTCCGCAACAGTAAAACGGTACCGGACAAAACCGAAGCGGTGGAGACCAGCCTGTTTCCCCATCCCATCCCGTCCGCGACATGGAACTTTAAATTTTAAACATGAAAATAATTTACACCTGTCTTCTCGCTGTGGCCTTATTTTCCTGCACCAAGGTGATAACCCCCAAGCTCGACAGCGACGCCGGAACGCTGGACATCGAAGCCAATGTCACGGATCTGGACACCGTCCAGGAGATATTCCTTCGGACCAATGTTTCTTTTTCTGCCACCAACCGGTATCCATCGGTCAGCCATGCCACCGTCACCGCCACGGACGACGACGGGAACCGCTATACCTTTACCGAGGCACAGCCCGGCGCGTATAAGAGTCCCGATTTTTCCGGCGTTCCCGGGAGAACATATACACTACAGTTCAAGTGGGCACCGAACAATATGTCGCCACCTCTACCATGTCGCCACTGGTCCGGATGGATTCGCTCACGGATAAAAACCGGCCGTTGAACCGGCCGCAGGACGGCCGCGATCAAAAAGTAATCAGCGTCTACTTTCAGGACCCGGCTGGTATCCCTAATCAGTACCGCTTTATCGAGTGGGTGAACGAGGTGCAGGTCAACAGTGTCTTCGCCTATGATGATCAGCTTACCGATGGGCGCTATGTGACCCTTGAACTGCTGGAGCAGGACATCGACATCTATGCAGGCGATACGGTGCGGGTGGAAATGCAGTGTATCGATCAACCCATGTATACCTATTGGTTCGCATTGGAATCGCAGCAGGCCAACAATTTCAACGGTGCGGCGGCTCCCGCCAACCCACCGACCAATATCAGTCCGGAGACGCTTGGCTATTTTAGCGCCCATACGACGCAAACGTTAACGCTTATCGTAAAATAAATGTCATGATCGAAGCAAATATTTTGGTGTTTGGATAAAAAACTGATATTTTACCCTGGCAATACTTTAAATAAAAATCATGAAAGCAATTAATCCCTGGATCAACTTTAATGGCAATGCCGAAGAAGCATTTACTTTTTACAAATCCGTTTTTGGCGGCGAGTTTTCAAAGATTGTCCGCTTCAAGGATCTTTCAGGTGGCGAATTCCCCGTGACAGAAAAGGATGCAAATAAGATAATGCATATTGCTTTACCTATTGGCAAATACAATGTGCTGGTTGCCAATGACGTTCCGGAATTTATGGGACGGGTAAACGAAAACGAAAACCGGTCTAAAATATACGTTGTTACTGAAAGTCGGGAAGAGGCTGATAAAATATTTAACGGATTATCAGCGGGCGGAGAAGTAGATGGGCCTATTGGCGATAGTCCATGGGGCACCTATGGCGCGATGTTCAGAGATAAGTATGGTATTGAATGGATCGTCGAGTTCGACCCAAACAATAGCTAGCCGTTGCAGACCTTGGGCTATATTTCGACGACTATCTTACCTGCATTTTTATTGCTTTCCATATACGCGTGGGCCTCGGCTATCTGCTCAAAAGGGTAAGACCGGTCGATGTTGAGCCTCACGATCCCTTGTTCTACAGCGTCAATAAAGTCCTGCAGAGCAGCCTTTTCCAAATTTCCCGCATCGCCCGCATAAGCTGTCAGTCTTCCCATGCGCGGTATATACTCCATGGGGCTGAACGCTGCGAATGTCCAGCCGCTGAGTATGCCGGTCATACAGACGATCCCTTTGGGCCTTATACATTGAAGGGAGTCTTTCAGGGTAGCCGTGCCGATCAGTTCCAAAACCTTGTCGACGCCGGTAGGGTAGAGGTCGAAAACTTTATTGCTGATCTGTCCGTCGTCAATAAGGACATGGTCTGCCCCGTTATTTTGCAGGGTGGAGGTCTTAGTGGGATTGCGGGTAGTAGAGATTACGGTGAGCCCATAATACTTCCCCAGCTGGCAGGCAAGCATACCGATGGAGGAACTGCCCCCGCGGATGAGCAGGGTTTCCCCTTTTTTGATTTCGAGCGCCTGGAGCAGAGAACCGGAGGCGGTTTGAAACATTTCCGGGATGGCGCCCAAAGTTTGCCAGGGAAGGCTGCTTTCAAAGGGGAAGACATTGCCAAGGGGAACGCGGGTATATTCCGCGTAGCTGCCGTCGAACTGCCTCCCCATTCCTCCCATGATAGCTGCCACTTTTTGCCCCGGCTGATAGCTCTCCGTAGGATCGTGTTCTACTTCTCCGACACATTCGATGCCTTGGATGATAGGAAAGTCGACACCTGGAGAATGCCCCTGACGGGTGTAAAGCTCGGATCTGTTAAGACCAAAGGCTTTTACTTTGATCGTCACCCATCCGTCCTTTGGTGCGGGCTTGGCGACTTCTTTTATTTGGATCACTTCTGGCCCGCCTGCTTTTGTCGTTAATGCTGCTTTCATACTACAAAGGTGGGTATTCCTTGTGGCTGAAACCCATTAATAATCGTAAGAAATGCGCTTAAACTATCTTAAGACTAGGCTTAAGTCTTATGGGCGGCTCGTCAGGTCCTTCCTGATCTTGCTTAAAAATTCGGGGGTGATTCCCAGGTAAGAGGCTATTTGAGTATTGGGAAGGCGGGCAGCTAATTGGGGATAGTCGGCCAGAAATGCCTGATAACGCTCTTCGGCAGGCTGGCTGATGTTTTGAAGTGTTCTGTTCTGGAGGTTGATATATTTGCGCTCTACGATGATCCGGAAATTCCGGTCGAATTTATGAGAGGCTACGTACATATCGATGACCTTGTCATGTTTGATCTGGAGAATTACCGACGGCTCGATCGCCTCTATATACAGGAGACTCGGCGTCTGATCATAGAAGCTGGCCAGATCGGTGGTCCAGTCATTTTCAATGGTAAATTGAATATTGTGTTCTTTTCCATCCTGGTCGGCTGCATACAATCTGAAGCAGCCTGCAACGACATAGGTGAAATGTCGGCAGACATCGCCGGGTTGCAGGATGAATTGCCGGCGCTTAATTTTTCTTTCGGTGAAATGCTGAGCGATCTCTTCCCGCTCCCGGCTATTGAACGGAGAAGAATTTTTGAAGTAATCGAATAGCTTCCCGATCGATGTGTCTTTACTTTCCACTGATTGTTAAATAAGGCTCTCAATATCCTAAATAATTCGGCTATAGCCAAGAACCCTTGAACTATATTAAGCCTATTTCTTAAGTTTTCCCATTGGCGGCCCCCTCCTGGCTGTACTAATTTTGTCTCATTATGAAAAATATGCAACAGCACAGAGAAGAGTTTGACCAGTTAGGCAACCTCTATCCCGCAGAGACTTCTGTTAAAGTTGAACAGACGCTTGTAAATGGAGTAAACAGTTATTGGTTTACACCCGAAAAAGCCCTCGCAGAAAGAATAATCTTATACCTGCACGGCGGCGTATACGCACTTGGATCGGTCCGCTCGCACAGGAGTCTGGTAAGTCATATAGCGAACAAGCTTAAGACGACCATCTTATTCGTGGATTATGCTTTGGCGCCCGAGCAGCCCTATCCCGCGGCCAATAACGATGTTTTGGCAGTGTATACAGGGTTGCTTAAAGATCATCCGGGCCATAAGCTTGGCTTTATAGGTGATAGTGCAGGTGGCGGTTTAATCGTCTCGACTGTGAGCGAGATCTTGAGGCAAGAATTACCGCTGCCCCATGCTGTAGCGATGATATCTCCCTGGATCGATCTGAAATGCGATAACCCGTCCTATGAAAGTAACAAGGCAAAGGATCCCATCCTTAACCGGGATATGCTGAGTGGTGCCGCAAAAGATTATCTGGCCGGCGCTTCAATCGGAACGGTAAACCCCGCGGACACAGCGTTAAACACTTTTCCCCCGGTCCTTATCACGGTGGGGACAAACGAGGTCCTTTTGGATGACAGTCTGAACTTTTATGACGTTGTCAAAGGTCTGCAGTCCGACGCTGCATTAACGGTCTACGACAACCAGTACCATGTATGGCCATTAGCGGATGTTCACAGCGAGGCATCACAGCGGCTGCTTACCGAAATGGATGGGTTCTTCAATTAGAATTTTGATTGTGGCGAAGACCTACTTGGAAGGTAGTGGCAAATGCACCGATCAAGTAATGGAGACGGCATTTCATGGTAATGTTAAGTTACTATATTCCTGGCGTTTGTGGAAGCGCGATAGCCGTTCGCCGAATGTTCGGCCAGCAAATAGATAAATCTCAGGTTATCAGTCCCCTATTATTTACCGGCAACGATTGCGTAAATATTTTGAATGCCCGGGTCCCCCTTTCTGAGGTAAGAAATTACCTTTAGACCCGAACTTCTAATCAAAACAACTTGCTATGCCTATGCCTGCTACGACGGGATCCCCGTTCGATAAACGTTGGATTCGACTTACCGCAACTGCTTTATTCATCCTTTCTTTCCTTGGAACATCCACCGGTATTCTTGCTCAGTCCAGGTTTCACATCACCGGGAAAGTCACGCAATCTACAGGTGAGCCATTAGCCGGCGCAACAATTGTTGAAAAAGGCACTTCTTCAAACGTGCTTGCAAAAGAGGACGGAACGTTTGCCATTGATGTTTCCAATCAAAAATCGACGCTGGTGATTTCCTATACGGGCTATGCTCCAAGGGAGATCAAACTAAACGGACAGCGACAATTGGATATCGCCTTGCAATCTGCCAATAGCAATATGGATGAGGTAGTGGTAATCGGCTATGGCACAACAAAAAGAAAGGATTTGACCGGTTCTGTAGCCTCCGTGAGCGGGAAAACCATTTCCGCTATTCCCGTTCCAAACATAGCCCAGGCCATGCAGGGGAAATTGCCGGGGGTAAGCGTGGTTTCACAAGACGGCCGCCCCGATGCCGATGTAGAGATCCGCGTGAGGGGCGGGGGATCGATATCGCAAAGCAATCAGCCCTTGATCCTCATCGATGGTGTCCCTGGAACGTTGAGTGATATCCCCCCGGACCAGGTAAAAAGCATCGACGTACTAAAAGATGCCTCCTCTACGGCGATTTACGGCGCCCGCGGAGCGAACGGGGTAGTCCTTGTTACCACCAAAGGCGCACAGGAAGGGAAAACCAGGATCGGCTATAATGGCTATGTGAAATTCAATACTCCAGCAAAATACCTGGGGGAGCTGGCGCCCTATGACTATCTCAAATACGTATGGGCCAACGCTGCCGCGAACGGCGCTGCTTATCAAACCCCGTTTGAACAAGTATTTGGTTTAGGAGCCAACGCCGGCAAGAATACGGGTGGGATCGAAAGTTACCGGGGCTTACATACCGACAATGAGCAAAAGCTGGTATACAACAACTCCACATCCTCCAATCACGACCTCACTGTAACAGGGGGAACAGACAAAACGAAAATGCTGTTTTCCGTAAATTATACGAACGAACAGGGAATGAAGATCAATTCCTACCTGAAACGCGCCAACGTGTCGTTTAAGCTCGGTCAAAAGCTATTCGACAACCTCACCTTCAATTTAGACACGCGTTACACGGATATTCAGGATATGGACGATGAAGGCACGACCAACGGCACCGGGTCGATACTTTCTACCGCTTATCGTTTCCGTCCCATTGCAACGAATCATATTCTGGGCGATACCAATGCATTAAAAACAGGCAATATCGAACAATATGGAAAAAATTCGATGTGGGATATGTATAGTCCCGCCGCGCGGATAGCCGATTTCGATCCCCTTTCCATCAGCCAGGCCATCCGGGTCATTGGGTCGCTGGACTGGAAGATCATCAAAGGATTGGTCTATCATACCGATCTAACCTTGAACAGGGCATGGGGCCAAAAGCAATATTGGTCAGGTGCCATTTACAACAACTATGTTGATGATGCAGGGAACCACCTTTTCGCTGGCGCCGTAGATTATGGAAAATCCGACTCCTGGGGATCGCGTTGGTCAAATACCCTTACCTATGATTTCAATATCGATGGCAATAATCATTTGAATCTTTTGGCGGGCCAGGAAGTATCTAACTCGGGTGGTACAAGCATGGATATCCAGGCAAACCATTTTCCCTCCAATTTTGACAAGGCAACGGCTTTTGCTCAGATCAATCAATACGATCAAGTCAATGGTACATCACAATTTTCGTCGAGTGTTACGGTCCCGAGCCGTCTGCTCTCCTATTTTGGCCGGGCCAATTACGCTTTAATGGACCGGTATCTATTTACGGCTACCTTTCGTGCGGATGGGTCGTCTAAATTTTCACCCGATCACCAGTGGGGGTATTTCCCCGCGGGAGCCGTAGCCTGGAAGCTGTCGGAAGAACCTTTTCTCAGAGGTATAAACTGGCTGGACAATTGGAAGCTTCGGGTCTCTTTGGGTGAAGTAGGTAATGACGGGATCAGTTCCAACCTGTGGTCGCAGTCGTGGACCTCTGTCACGGATCAAAGATTCCAGTATGATATCAATCGCCTGCGCCAGTCGGCCTACGATTTTTCTTCCTCGACCGAAGCAAACCTCAATCTTAAATGGGAAACAACGATCACCCGCGACATCGGAACCGATTTTTCAGTTTTCAAGGGTCGCCTGTCGGGAACCGTGGATGTATATTGGAATACCACCAAAGATCTGCTGATGCTGACCAGTGTTCCCGGCATCACCGGGTTTACCGCGACTTATGCGAACATCGGGCAAACGAGTAATAAAGGAGTGGAGTTCTCGCTGTCGGGAACGATCTTCCAGAACCGCGACTGGCGAATAACTGCAGGTGGCAACATAAACTTCAATAGAAGTAACATCGATCAGCTTGCTCCGAATGTCACGGGCCTCTATGGTGCGGATTGGGGAGGGATCGCTTCTTATCCCACGAGTGATTATATCCTGCAGGCAGGTCACCCGGTAGGGCAGGTCCGCGGGTTTAAATATGCCGGTGTCTATACGACTGCGGACTTTGATTACAATAACGGTACATACACCTTGAAGAAGGGCGTACCCGATCTTGGTAGTTGGATAACTGTTGTACACGGATTGGGTGCCACCGATCGCCCATCCGGCCAGTATGCGTATCCCGGGCTTCCTAAGTTTAAAGACTTGAACGGAAACGGCATAATCGATCAAAACGATGTTTCTGTCATTGGGAATATGAACCCAAAACATACCGGCGGCTTTAGCTTGAATGCCTCTTATAAAGACATTGATTTCGGTGCCTATTTCAACTGGAGTTATGGCAACCGTATTTACAATGCAAACAAGCTGGCTACGCTGTACGGGCCAAAGGAATCCGGGGTGTATGAGAATAAACTCAACATTATGAAGAATTCGTATAAGATTTACGACGTAGAGGGCGGTCAATTGGTACGGTTGACTACACCGGATCAGTTAGATGCGGCAAATGCTCACGCTACCTTGCCCTTGTCGTACGAGGAAGTAGGCGCGGTCTCCACACTGGGTATCGAGGACGGTTCCTATTTGCGGTTAAACACGCTCAACCTGGGATATACTTTGCCTAAGTCTTTCGTATCGAGAGCTAAGATCAGTAATCTTCGCATATACGGTAGTATCTACAATGTCTTTACGCTCACCGGTTATTCAGGGCTCGATCCCGAAGTAAATACCGATCCATCGCATAACAATGCGGTCTATCCGACAACGGGCTTGGATTTTGGAACATACCCTCGTCCGAGGTCTTACATTGTTGGATTGAACCTCACCTTTTAACCATTAAAAACTCTCGATATGAGAAGAATAATAAATTATTTGATAGCAATTGCCCTATGTATCGGTATTGCACAATGTAAAAAGTCGTTCTTGAGTCCTTCCTCCCCTTCGAACGTGGATGATGGCTTCGTTACATCGACGCCTTCGGAGACATTTAAGACATTGTCCTGGTGTTATGCCAATTACCGTCAGAATTGTATCATGGGAGTTTACCGATGGAATGACCCCATAGGATCGGACGCCGAAACTTACCCCGAGGCTAATTCCAGCAATAATATAAACGCCGAGTTACGCCCCGAATTGTTAACGATCGATGCTGTGGCCACGGGCTTCAATGGCCTTTACACGACGATCGCCCATGCGGCTAAAACAGCCGCTCTTATCGCGGAAAAACAAGCTTATAAGAATGACGTCGCCGGCGGTAAGCCCACCGACTGGACCCAGCTATATGGGGAAGCCATAACAATAAGGGCATTTTGTTATTTCGAGTTGGTCAAACATTTTGGCGATGTGCCTTATGGATACGAAAATCAATATGTAACCAATTATTCATTAAACTCCCGGTTCGACATCTACGATAGCCTGCTTGATCAACTTAAAGTCGTGGAGCCCCTGATGTATACGTTAGGGCAGGGGGGGATTACTGCCGAACGGTTCTCGAGACCATTTTGCGACGCATTGATGGGGGAGATAGCGCTTTATTCCGGCGGCTATCAAACCATACGCACCGATGTCAGCAATCTATATGGAAAAGTAAGCTTTAACAAAAAGGGTTCCGAAAAATTAGGTTGTGTCTATGCCCGTCGTTCCGATTATCTCGATTACTACAAACTGGCGGAAACGTATTTTCAGGCAGCCATCAATAATGAAGGTACCGCGCATCTGGTTACTTCGGATGAAAGGACTTACACCCAGAATCCCTTTCAGCGGCATTTCCAGTATTTTGCCGATCTGCAGATAAGCCCCGAATCCTTGTTTCAATTGGGGAACATACAAGGGGGGACGCCTGCAACGACAAGCGAATACGCTTATGCTTTTGGACGGCCATCCGATGGCGGCAGCGCCAATGCCGCACCTGCCAAGACCTTCGGCGCCCTTCGTATCATTCCTACTGTGTACTACGGCGAATATCAAAATGGAGATAAACGAAGAGATGCCAGCGTTGCGGTTACGGGAAGTAATGGCGATGGGAATGAAAAGATGCTCACTTTTGTTCCTGGAAATAAAAGCGCCGGCGGGATCGCAACCAATAAATGGGACGAAAATCGCATGAGTCCTCCCTACACCGTGGCGCAAAGAAGCTCCGGTATGGATTGGCCTGTCCTGCGAATGGCGGATGTTATTTTGATGTTGGCCGAAGTAAAGGCGGAATTGGGCGAAAGCGGCGACGCCATTGCCCTGGTGAACCAGATCCGCGAAAGAGCTTTTGGAAATGCCAGCCATGATATAAGCGGATTGACAGGCGATTCCCTAAAGGACGCCGTATTAGAGGAGCGAAAACTCGAATTGCTTGGGGAAGGAACGAGGCGTTGGGACCTGATCCTGTCGGGTGAACTCCCCGAAAGAGCAATAGCGATCCAGCAGGAAATGGCAACGATGGTGGGCGATCTCAAGACCCAGGGATATCATACCTTTTCCAATGGAAATGTGATCTCCGATTATATCTGGACAAAATCGGTGAATCTAACCAATCCGCTTACTTACGATACCCCGGACTCCACCAATCCCGCCCTTTATCCGGGATGGAGGGGGCAATATAATTACAGTACGATACAAAACGGACCGAAAGTCGTAGGTACCACGCATAACGTGGCCATCCAGGGGTTGTTCACGTATATTGATCCGAACGGTGCAACCGCTGCAGCCCTGCAAAGCGCCGGATACGTCAAAAGGAATTGGGGGATCGACATTGTAAAAAATTATACCATTTATCAGGCTAATATTTTATCCGGGATAACATCCGCCGATGATCCTCCGAGGTACTATTGGCCCATTCCATCGGAAACGATCTCCGACTCAAAAGGCAAAGTCACGAATGGCTATGGAATGCCAAACCCGTAAACCTGCCTGGCGCCCCGAAGAGCAGGGCGGATATCTCCGGTGTCCGGCTGAGTGGACCGGCGCACTGGTTGACCATCTTTTCCTTCACGAAGCAGGGAAGATCGTTTCGGTACTTACAAGGCTTTTTGGCCCCGCCAAGCTCGACTTTGCAAAAGACGGCATGGCTGTTTCGTGTTGCCCGAAATAAGGGAAAATAAACTCGCCTCGTACCGTGTCGGGGAACTGTTCGAACTCCCCCGACGGGGAAAGTCGCCAATGCGACAATCTCGGGCGGCTGTTTGCGAGGCCTCACCCCAAATTTTATAAACAATTCCATGAATTGTATAACAAGGGTTTGGGGAAAGTGTATAGCTTTGTAGTGTGTCCATGAAAAAGGTCCTCGTTTCCATATTAGCGGTCATTTATCTGGCTACCTCAATGGGGGCGACGGTTCATTTGCATTATTGCATGGGCCGGCTGGTATCCTGGGGGCTGACGGACCATTTGGGGAAAAGCTGCGATTTCTGCGGGATGCAGAAGATGGGCTCCTCGGGGGAATGCGTCGTCGGGATGAAGGACTGCTGCCACGAAGTGAGCAAACAGATCAAGAACGGGCAGGATCAGAAGACGGCGCAGGAATTCTTCCACCTGATCAAGGTGATGCCTGCTGTGGCCGAGTTGCCTGGCCGGGTTTGGGTGGATGGACCCATGCTTTCGCCCGTTCTGTCGCTGCCGGTTTCTCACGGGCCGCCGCTGGTGTCGGCTGTACCGGTGTTTCTCCGTAATTGTACCTTCCGTATTTGATTTTTTGTCTGTGTATCGCCTGACGTCCTGTCGGGCCGTTGGTGTTTCCGATGATCGGCGACACCCTTGATTCCTATTTCTTAATGCTGATATTGGAATGGCTCGGGCCTCGCGGCTGGGTGTGTTCCGTATTTAATTCTTAATTGGTCTTTTATGAAAAAGATGATTGGCATTTCTATGGCCTTGATCATGGAGAAGAAGCCGGCGGGTAGCGGCGCGAAAAAAGATACGTCGACGAAGTCGATGAAAATGTAATCCTGCTGCAATGGTACAACGGCTAATAGAATGGTCGCTACGCAACCGGCTGATCGTGCTGGTGCTGGCGGCAGGTCTGCTGGGCTGGGGTTTTTACTCGGTCCGGCAGAACCCTATCGATGCGATCCCTGATTTATCCGAAAACCAAGTGATCGTTTTTACGGAGTGGTCGGGTCGGAGTCCGCAGATCATGGAGGACCAGGTGACGTATCCGCTGGTGAGCAACCTGCAAGGTATTCCCAAGGTGAAGAATGTGCGGGGGACGTCGATGTTCGGGATGAGTTTCGTGTATATCATTTTCGATGATGACGTGGATGTATATTGGGCACGCAGCCGGGTGCTGGAGCGCCTCAGCATCGCGCAGCGCCTTCTGCCGCCGGAAGTCACCCCAACGCTCGGTCCCGACGGCACAGGTGTCGGTCACGTCTTCTGGTACACGTTGGATGCCAAGGGGATGGACCTGGGGGATCAGCGGGCATTGCAGGATTGGTATGTGAAGCTGGCGTTGCAGACGGTGCCGGGCGTGGCGGAGGTAGCCTCCTTTGGCGGTTTTGAAAAACAGTACCAGGTGGTGGTGGACCCGGTGAAGTTACAGTACTACCAGTTGTCGATGACGGATGTAGCGCGCGCGGTGAAGGCCAACAACAATGACGTGGGCGGCCGGAAGTTTGACCAGGGGGATATGTCCTATATCATCCGGGGATTAGGGTATATAAAGAGCCGGGAGGACCTGGAGAATATTTCGGTGAGCAATAACAAAGGAATACCCGTTCGGGTGAAGGATATAGGGTCGGTTCAAATGGGGGGCGACCTACGGTTGGGCATCTTTGACCAAAATGGTCAGGGGGAAGTCGTGGGTGGCATCGTGGTGATGCGCTACGGGGAGAACGCGGAGAAGGTGATCGAGGCGGTGAAGAAGAAGATGGCGGACGTTCAGCGGGGCCTGCCGGCGGGGGTGACCTTCCGGGTGGCTTATGATCGCAGCGAATTGATCAAGGCGGCAGTGGGTAATGTCAAGGGGAAGCTGGTGGAGGAAATGATCATCGTGTCACTGATCGTGCTGTTGTTCCTCCTGGACGCCAGGAGCGCGCTGAGTATTATCATCCAGATTCCCATCACGATCGCTACGAGCTTTATCCTGCTGAATGCCTTTGGGCTTTCTTCCAATATTATGTCGTTGACGGGGATCGCGCTGGCGATCGGGGTGATCGTGGACAATGGGATCATTATGTCCGAAAATTCGTACCGGCATCTGGCGGAGGAGCAGCACGGTTTGCCGCCGGGGGAAAGATTGTCAGGGGAGAAGCGGTTGGACATTATCCGGCGGGCTTGTCTCCAGGTCTCGCGGGGAGTGTTCTTTTCTACAGTGATCATAATCGCTTCCTTTTTGCCGGTGTTCCTCCTCACGGGACAGGAGGGCAAGCTGTTTCACCCGCTGGCCTATACGAAGACGTTTATCCTGCTGGTGGACGCAGTGCTGGTGGTGACACTTGCGCCGGTGCTGATCTCTTTCTTTATGCGGGGGCGGTTTCGGCGGGAAGGGGCGAACCCCATCAACCGGCTGCTGGAACGGGTGTATGAGCGGGTGCTGCGCGCCTGTATGGGGTTTCGCTGGGTGACGGTGGGGGTGAACGTGCTGGCGCTGGCGGTGTGTGTGCCGCTGGTGTTGGGCCTGGGACGGGAGTTTATGCCGCCTCTTGACGAGGGGACGGTCCTGTTCATGCCGGTGACGTTGCCGGACGTGTCGAATGCGGAGATAAAACGACTGTTGCAGGTGCAGGACAAGATCATCGCGTCGCAGCCGGAGGTGGCGAACGTGCTGGGCAAGGCCGGCCGGGCGAACACCGCGACGGATAATTCTCCGATCAACATGGTGGAGACGATTGTGTGGTTGAAGCCCAAAGCGCAATGGCGTCCGGGGGTGACGAAAGATAGCATCATCCGTGAGTTGAACAGCAAATTGCAGATTCCAGGGGTAACCAATGGTTGGACGCAGCCGATCATCAACCGGATCAATATGCTGACGACGGGGATACGGACGGATGTGGGGGTAAAGGTGTACGGACAAAACCTCGATACGATCAATATGCTGGCGCAGCAAATACGGACAGCACTCGATGGAATCCCCGGTGTCAAGGACCTGTATGTGGACCCGATCACGGGGGGTAAGTACCTCGATATATCCGTGAAACGGGAGGAGATCGGCCGGTATGGTTTGAGTGTGGATGACGTGAATGGCATCGTTGAGAGCGCCTTGGGGGGTATGAAGCTGACTACTGCGGTGGAAGGGCGGCAGCGTTTTTCGGTGAACGCGCGGTATGGGCAAGACTTTAGAGACAACCTGACGGCGCTGCGGCGATTGCAG
>Ga0134126_10002104_pt1 | contig 25304 bp, 25 predicted proteins | sample KB31752_FD_96881 | JGI IMG/M metagenome (GOLD analysis project Ga0134126, IMG submission 96881) | Terrestrial soil microbial communities with excess Nitrogen fertilizer from Kellogg Biological Station, Michigan, USA - KB3-175-2 | ecosystem: Environmental > Terrestrial > Soil > Unclassified ... | reverse complement strand
GGTCAGCGGCTTGAAGCCGCGCTTGGCAATATAGGCGTCCAATTCGGCCTTGTTCTGCAGCTTCAGGCCGACCACGATGTGCATCGGCTGCGACAACGCCAATGCGCCGGAAACCACATCGCCTTGCCCGAGGCGGGTTGGACGCGCCAGCGCGGGGCTGGTCGCCGTCGCGGCACTCGCCGCCGCGCATGCGGCAACGCCCAGGGCCACGACCAACGTCTTCAATCGGAGACTGCTTTTCATCGATTTCTCCTAGCGTGAAGTGAATGCAATCGGTCACCGTCACCGCGAAAGGTGAGGAGACGAAATTGCGGTGAACGACTCATGCAACATCGAATCAAACATCCGCGACCGTCCGGGAGAGGGAGACTCCCGGACGGCCAACCCCTGCTGTCAACCGCCTCTCTGCACTGTCACCTGCTGCGAGGTGCTATTGGTGGCGCCGTCGTTGTCCGTCACTGTCAGCGTCACGGTGTACGTGCCAGGCTTGGCATACTTGTAGGTCAACGGGGTCTTGGTCGAAGTCCTGCCATCCCCGGAATCCCACTTGACCGACGCGATGGTGCCGTCCGGATCGGTGGAAGTGCTGGTCACTTGCACGCACAGACTCTTGGTCTTGTAGGTGAAGCTCGCCACCGGCGGCTGGTTGCCGCCGCCGCCGCTGAGCTGGCTGTAGGCCGCACTCCAGATCACGCTGCCGCGACCGCTCGCGAGGTCAAAGCCCGGGCCCGCCGAATTACCGTTGCTGCCTTGGGTCACGTCGTGGAAGTCCGATGCCGACAGCGGGTACAACAGCGGCGCGGCAAAACCCAGATTGCCCTTGCCCGCCATCACGCGTGCCCAGAAACCGACGAAAATCGGCGAAGACAAACTGGTGCCGCCCACCTGCGTCTGCCGGCTGCCGTTGTAGATCTTGGCGCCCGAGCTTGGATTCCCATCGAAAGCGACATCGGGGATAGCGCGATTTGTGCCCTTCCACAGTGTCTGCCAACCCGGCTTCGCCTCCACCGCACTCTCGCTGCCGCCGGCGTCGCTCCAAACCGTTTCATTGTTCCAGGCGGCGCCGGAACCGGTCGATGCATCCAGGGTGGTGCCGCCTACGGCCACCACGAATTGCGAAGATGCAGGCCAGCAGGCGGAGTCGATCTGTGCATGTGAAGGATCGCAATTGCCTGCACCGTAATCGCCGGTCGCAAACGAAAAAGTCTGCCCTTGCGCCACGCCCTGTTCCAGGATCGGGTCGGTGGCGGCGAATACGCCATCGTTCTTGGCATCGACCTCGCTGTTGGCGACGGAACCGTTGATCAGCTTGACGGTGTTGTCCGTCACCGCGAGATTGATCCCTTCGGCGAGTGAGGAATCGTTGATGTAGTCGGCCAGCAGGTAAAACACCAGACTGCCGACTCGACCGCCCGCTGCGCCCACGATGGTTTGGCTGTCCAGTTCCCATTCGATGGTGCCGCCGGTGTCGCTGTTGGGCGTGCCGACCTGGCGCGTCGTCACCGCCGGAAGCCCGTTTGCCGAAGTGAAGGTATTGAGCGAAGACAGGGTCTGGGTCAGATCGCCTTCTGCGAGGATGCCGATATCGACTGCGGAAGCCACCGGCAGGCTGTCCGCACCATAAATGGACGGGAAGTCCGTCGTCTGGTGACCGGTGACCGCGTTCAATGCACTGCTCGTGGATTCGCGATACATCAAATGTGGAACGTGCACGTTCTGCAGCCCGACCACGCCGTTGACGAACGACTGCATCGATGCAGGCAGCGTGGCATCGTTGGTATTCGCATAAGCCACCCGTCCGTCGCGTGTCCTCACGCTCACAAGCGACACCCCGAAAGCGCGCTGCACGTTCGCCGCTGGCGCGTCACCCGACACCAGGATGCGGTTGGACGAGATCTTGACGTTGGTGAAGCCCGATTGCTTCAGATAGTTCGCCACCGCCCGGGCTTGCGCCACGCTCGGCGAATAGCGCGACACGAATTGCGCGCCCGTCAGCGGCTTGAATCCGCGCCTGGAAATGTACGCGTCCAAGTCTGCCTTGTTCTGCAACTTCAGGCCGATGACGATGTGCATCGGCTGCGACAGGGCCAGCGCTCCCGAAACCACGTCACCCTGCGACAGACGGGTCGGATGCGCGAACGTCGGCATGGCCGAATTGCCGGCCGCACTCGCTGCCGCGACGACACTCATTGCCAATACCGCCACCAGCGTCTTCAAGTGCAAGTTGTTCGTCATCAGGAAACTCTCCTAAACGTGGAAAATCACCGACGCACCATTTTTCCCTTGCGATATCGTCCCCGGCGCCCGCCTGCAGTAGCCGAGGGAAGGCGTTCTGTTGCATGAAGCGGACAGCCGATCCGCATATCAACTCCCCTTCACACCACGATCTGCTACGAAATGCCGTTGCCCGCACCGTCGTTGCACGACTCGAACGCGGCGTCACCCACACACTGGATAATCGGGATAGCGGGCAAACTCGGACCGATTTCCTCGCCCTCATCGTTGGCCGCTACCGTGGTTCGCCGTACTTTCACGAATGCCGCGACGGCAGCGATGCCCGCTGCATCCGGGCCGGACACGGACCCAACAAGTGGCTGCACAATCGTGGCGCGCACTTCGCGCGACATCGCTCCGAGGTCCTCCACGATTCACCACGCCTTTCGGATCCGCATCTCTCCACTAGACGCTGCGCGGGATGAATCCGGACATGTCGTGCTTCACCCATTCGCGGGTGCTGGGGTGCATGCGACGGGCGTGACTCACCGACCCGCCGACTCTTGCCAAGCGGCTACCTCAGCGCGCTTGGCGCGAAGGGGTCTTCCACTGTCATCGCCGCGGCGGAAGCATGTTCGAAGACGATCGCGTAGATCGGCATGTCAGAAACGAAACTTGTACTCCAGCCAGTAGGCTCTTCCGTATCCGTTGTACAGATACACGTTGTAGTAGGGCGGCGGATAAGCGCTGCTGGGGCCTGGATAGGAGGCATCCGAAGGCGGCGCACGATTGAAGAGGTTGTTTGCGGTCAACTGCACCGACGCCTGCCTGTCCAGATCGTAGTTCACGCTGCCGTTGAACGTGGCCCAGCGGCCCAAGGTTCCCGTGCCGCCGTAATTCACGCCTCTGCCGTACAAGGTTCCGAACAATGTCGACGTCCAGTTGCGGATGGCCCAGGAAATCGACGCGCTTCCACGCGTCTTGAATTCAAGGGAGTTGTATTGATGCAATTCGTCAACATAGGGATCATCGGCATTTTGTCGGTACCTGTGATGCAATTCCACGTAGTACTCGGCGCCGAAATCGAGGTTGCCGTGCCGGCCGAGATCGAGTTTGTAATCGCCGTCGACCTGGATGCCGTCCAGCCATTCGTCGGCCACGTTGACGGGATAGGTCTGGACGTTCTGTATCTGGCCTGCCACCGCCACGAAGGGGTCGTCATCGGGATACCTGTGGACTTGCGACAAGGCTTGTTGGCAGGTGGCCGAGTTGATGTCGTAGGCTTGGCCACTCAACGACTTTCCCAATTTGCAATCAGCCTCGGTTTCCAGAAGGCTGTCGATCGATTCGCCGACAATTTCATTCTTGATGGCGAACCTGGTGTAGTCGGCCCGCAACGCAAAGTTCGCGGTTGGAGACCAAACGGCGCCGTACCCCAGTGACTTGCCCGTGACATCTTTCAAATCGGGCGAACCGCGATAGAAGGAGAAAACCTGCCCGCTCGCGGGAATGCCGCAATTCGAGAAATTCGAAGAGTCGGGATCCTTGAGCCTGCACAGATAGAAATCGGTCGCGGCCTGATAAAACCCGCTGGGCTGTTGAAAAATGTAATACATGTCCGGCGCGCGGAACGTCGTCGCGTAGTTCGCGCGCAGCAACAATGTGTCGATGGGGCGATACTCCAGGCCCAACTTGTAGGTCGGCTTGGAATCCGTGCGCCCCGCATAATCGTACGAGTCGTATCGGGCGGACAAGTCGGCCGTCAACGATTGCAGCAAAGGCAATCGCAACTCCCCGCCCACCGCCCAGTGCTTTCGCGAACCCGCACCCCCGAAGCCGGTGCGGCCGTTGAAATCGCCGGCGATCAATGCGGGGTCCGCGGGGCTGTGGAACGCCTGGTTGCCGTACTCGGCGACGGCAGCGAATCCCGCCGAACCACCGCGCATGTTGAACAAATCCGTATTCGTCAGCGAGAGGTGCGCCCCCTGCTGCCAGGAAACGGAGTTGTCGTGGATGAGGCCCGTCATGGCGAGCCATTGGGCTTGCGTCAATGGCTTGTAGAAATTCGCGAGGTCCGGATCGTACGCAGGCAAACCGAAGCCATATGGATCGGTGCCGAGTTGGGGCCCCAGGTAATAATCATTGAAAGGCTGGGTCAACGGCCAGCGCTGGCTGGTGTCCGTACCGACCTCGGAGCGGTTGTAATAAAGGTCATAGGCCCAGTTCGACTCACCCAGGCCCCCGCGGATTCCGAGATTGGTGTTGTATTGGCGGGTCGTGATCCTGTAAGCGCCTGCGTCGCTGCTGCCTGTTTCCTCCGGCGAAAACAGGCGCGCCATGGAAGCAAAGGCGCCCGAGGCAGCATCATAGAAGAACGCACCGTACACATCGGCGGAATTGACCAATTGGGGGTTTTGATAAACCCATGGCGCCGGTCCGGTATTGGCGACTTGCCTGGAAAATCCGTAAAGCAGGTCCGTGTAGAGTTCGGCGTTGTCGTTGAGCTGAAAAGCCGTGTGCAGATAACCGTCGGCCTCGAGGCTTTCATTGAGCAAGGTGGTGTTGCTCGAGTCGTAGTAGCTTCCGCAATAACCCACGCCATTTTCCTGATGGTAGCCCAAAGTGCCGCCGAACAGCCCCGCGACGTTCGCACATGCCGAAGGCGCGGGGTTGTAGCCCGATTCCAGAAACAGGAAATCCTGTCCCGCCACATAGGGCGGCCCCAGCGGACTCGAGAGACGCGAGGGCCAGAACGATTGCGAAACCCTGATCGGATCCTGGTTCGTCAGGGAAAACGCGTACACGGCGGAGAACCGTTCATTGGCATACCCGCCGATCAATTGCAGGCGTTCGTTCTGTCCTCCACCGTTGCCATAGCCGCCGGCCCGGAAGTCCATCTCCGTGCCCTCGACGTTCTTCTTGAGGATGATGTTCACGACACCCGCGATGGCCGACGATCCATAGAGGGAAGACTGGCCGCCGGTGATGATGTCGATGTGATCGACCGCAATGATCGGGATATTCGAAAGATCGGTGATGCTCTCGGTGCCGTTGTAGGGAAGCGGGTAATCCGCGAGCGGATTGCCATCGACCAGGATCATCGTGAAAGCGGGGTCCAGCCCGAACAGGCTGATGACGTTCGCGCCCGGGGTGAACGTTCCCTGGCTCGCGGATTGATTGTCCTGGACACCCCCCGTTGCGATCGGCATTGCATGCAGGGCGTCATAGACATTGCGAAACCCTTTGTTCGACAAATCCCGGGACGTAATGGTGATGATGGGTGAAGTGGTTTCGCCCTGGGTGCGGGGGATCAAGGATCCGAGAACGGTGATCGGTTTGAGCGTGAGCGGTCCCTTCCGCCGGGTACTGTTTTTGTTTCCGCCATTCGCGGAACCGGCGTCCGCCTGCTTTTGCGGAATGGGCAAAGCGCGTATCACGACGGTGTCGGCAGCGGCAAAGTCGCCGACAAAACCGCTGCCTCTCAGGAGCGCCTGCAGGACCTGCTTTGCCTCGTAACGTCCCTTGATGGCGGGAGCCTTGCGATCCTTGACCGCGGCGGGGTCGAAAATGACATTGAGGTGGGCCTGATCGCCCAGCTCCCGCAACGAATCCGACAACGCCTGCGCAGGCATGTCGAATCCATGGATCGCCTGCGCCTGCGCTGCCACCGAAACAGCGAGAACAGCGGGTAAAAGCCACTTCCTCGCCAATCCGGGTGAAACCACCATGTGACAGATCCCTCGGGATGGGTGCCACGAGCCCGCGATGGCTTGATCGCCTTCGCTACCCGTCCCCCCGGACGTCGGATTGCCGACTCTCCATGCGATGACTGGGCCAGCCAATGGCCCGGCGGCATCAATGCGGCAATGATCACCGCGTCAGAACGATGGCGTCGCTTGCGTCCACGGTTTGCAAATGATGCAGGCTGGCCACTGCCAAGGCGAATTCTGACGGATCATGGGTCGAAAACACACCGGAAATCCGCAATGCCGCAATCCTCGGGTCGTCCACGCGGATCGTCGGGCCGCCGTAACGATTCATCTCGGCCACGGCATCGGCCAACGAGGTATCGTCGAAATAGACCCGGCCTTCCCGCCAGGCCAAGGCTTCCTGGACGTTCTGGCGGACTAGCACGGGCGCCTTGTCGGCATACAGGGTGAGGCGCTCTCCGGGAACCAGCGCGATAGGCTTGGCTTGACCGGATGAGGCCGTCCGGTCACGGATCTGAACTTTGCCTTCGAGCAATGTCACGGCGGTCTTCTCCGTGGCGCGATGCACGTCGAAAATGGTGCCGATATCCTCGATCCGTGCCGCGCCCGCCTGCACGATGAAGGGTCGATTCGGATTTCTGGTCACCTGGAACAGAGCCTCGCCACGCTCCAATCGTATGCGGCGTTCATTTTCGCGATATTCGACGACCAGTCGTGTATCCGTATTGAGCGTGATACGGGTGTGATCCGCGAGCACGACCGTCTGCTGCCCGCCGACAGCGGTTTCATACGTCTTGTCCGCGGGGAATGAATGAAAGAGGCCTGCTGCCAGCAACAACAATGCCGCGCAACCCGCCGCGACCAGCCGTGGCGCGCGGCGACTCCGGGGCCGCCGCAACGCGGAATCGTTTGCCTCCTGCACAACCGCCGCGCCCGGAACGATTTCCCACACATCGTTGACGCGCGCGAAAGCATGCGCATGGGCAGGGTCGGCCGCCAGCCACTCCTTGAATGCTGCATTCACCACGGGAGTACGCGCAGACCCCTGCAAACGCGTGAGCCATGCCGCGGCCTCGGCCACGATCAGCTCATCGACAACCCTGGATGTGCCCCTTCTCATACTTCGCCCATCCATTCGGTAAGGAACAGCAACGCGCGGGCAATGCGCTTTTCCACGGCGGCCACGCTGAGGTCCTCGCGCTCCGCGATCTGCGAGGCGGTCAAGCCATCGATCCGCTGGGCGAGCAAACACCGCCGCGTCTGTGGATTGAGCCTGCGCAGCCCGGAACTGACACGCCGCAAACGCTCCCGCAAAAGCAGTTGGTCTTCCGGCGTCGGCGTCGTGTCGACGATCCCGAGGATGTCGAATCCGTCGGCGATCGGCGCACGCGCCCGCCGCCTTGCCTGGTCGCGGCCCACGTTCGTGGCGGCCGTTACCAGAAACGCCTCCCTGGACCTCACTTCGTGCTTGCGCGCATAGGATTCCAGGCGCACGAACGCCTCGTGCACCACGTCGTCCGCATCCTGCTGTTCCACGCCGCCGCGCATGACGACGGCACGTACTTTGCGCAACATTCCCACGAAGTGGTTCACGGCAAGCCAAGGCCTCCCCGCGTTGCCTATTCAGACGTGCAGATGAATGAATCCGGACATGCTGCCCCACCGTCACGAGACGCATCCTGCTCAGGGCGCGTCCTGGCAGACGATGCCCTTGAGCAAAGCATGACCCAATAACGGCGTGCTCCGCCCCGCAGCTGCCGGGGGAAGCTTACCGTATCCGCAAGGCTCGATTATTGCCCCGTGGTAGGCGGCCGCATTGCGCAAGCGGTGAACTCGGCCAGGGTCAGTTTGCCGTCGCCATCGGTGTCGCAACCCGGGAAACGCTGTCCGCTGTCGCCATTCGCCATGAACTCTTCCTGCGAAACATACCCGTCGTGGTTGACGTCCAGACGCATGAAAGCCTGGGCCGCGTCATCGGGGTTGCCATTGGTATATCCCAGACCGTTGCCCGAATTGCCGGGCTTGCTGGCCTGTTCGTCTGCCGGTGCGGTGGCAATGGAGGTATTTTGTCCGGCCGTTCCCGTTTCGGGCGCGGGCGGATTGGTGCCGCAGCCTGCACAGGCCACGATGATGCCGGCACCTAGGATCATCTTGATGTAACGCATGACACCTCCTTGTCGTGGGTCGATGCCGGTACGCGCTTGCGACGTGCACGGGATACGCGTATCCGGCCTGCGCCACCTTGCGCGCGGCGATGTCAAATCCATGCGAAAAACGCGACGCGGATTCGGCGAGCGTTCACTCCCGGCTCGTCACAGTTCCCGGAGTACGCGGAAACCGACACGCCCGCTGCGCGTATCGGCGGAAGCGGCTTGGCGAAACGCGGAGCGATCCTGCTCCGGCGCGCTCCCCCAAGAGCCCCCGCGGATCACGCGCAGCGCGCAGCCGGGATTGACCCACGCGTCACCGTCGCGTGGTGCGCGCGTGTAATTGTCGTGCCAGCAATCTTCCACCCATTCCGACACGTTCCCGGCGATGTCGTACAACCCGAACGGATTGGGCGCAAAGCTCATCACCGGTGCCGGGCCCCACCAGCCGTCGTCGTAATTGCCGAAGGCGTTCGACCAGCTGCGATGCGACGGCGACCGATCGGAACCGCCCGTGAGATTCTCGACCTTGCTGCCCGGCGTGCCATCGCCCCACCAATAGGGCGTGTTGCCGCCGCCGCGTTCGGCGTATTCGAATTCCGCCTCGCTGGGCAAACGATATCGCTTGCCGGTGCGTTGCGACAGCCATTGCACATAGGCGTTGGCGTCGTTCCAGGAAATGTTGACCACCGGATCGTTGTCGCGCGCGCGCGCGCCGGCATAATCGTTGCGCCAATCGGCGCTCGCGAGCATCTGCATGCGGCCGCTGCTCTCGTCGTAGACCGAGGCGCCCCCGAACCGGTCGGAATCCGGCACGTAACCTGACGCACGCACGAACTCGCGGAATTGCGCGACGGTGACTTCCGTCCGCCCCATCGCGAAACCGCGCGCGATGTCGACCTCGTGCTGCGGTTCTTCCGAATCCCCGCCGCCGCGTTCGCCCTGGCGCGCGCCCATCTGGAATTCACCGAGCGGGATCACCACCAGCGAAGGCGCCGAACCCACGATGTCGAGGAAGCAGTCGGCAATCACCTGGCCGGGACGGTAACTCGCATAAGTACGCGCATCCTGCAGGTGCTTCAGGAACGCCTGCACCTGCGCCGAATCGCCCAGCGCCTGCGCCTGCTGCGCCAATGTCTGCGCCAACTCCAGATTGCCCGCGTCCAGCGCGGATTGCGCCTGCGCAAGCAGGCCCGCGCCGCGCTGTCCACGCATGGCGAGAATGCGCGCGCGCGTGTCCGCCAACTCCGGCGCCGATGGCAGGATGGCGGCGGCATCCGCGAGCGCGGCGTCGGCATCCGCATCCTTGTTCTGCGCGGCCGCGGTGAGCGCGCGATCCAGTGCCGCACGCTGCACGCGTTCCATGCCCTGACGTGCGACCGCATTTTCGGGATCCAGCGACAGCACCTTGCGGTAGACCGCGAGCGCGTTGTCGTCGCCATCGCCTTCCAGGCGGCCGGCCTGGAGCAAAGTGACCGCCTGTTCGAGCAACGGGCGCACCTGACCCGCGGCCTGGATGCGCGCGGCGAGGCTTTGCGCATCATCGGCCGCTTCCGGGAACTGCTTCAACGAGGCCAGATCGGTGCGTGCGGTATCGGTATCGTTGGCGGCCAGAGCCTGCTGCGCGTCCGCGAACAGGCGCGCATGCAGGTTGGAGAGCGCGGCGCGCACGTGCGCATCCTTCGGATCGATCGCCGCGGCCTGCAGCACCAGCGCGGTTGCGGTGCCCTCGCCCTGCCCGGCCAATTTCCCCTGCCCCGCCGCGGCATCCGCCTGCGTGAGCAACGCGTTGATCCGGGCATTCCCGCCATTGCCTGCGAGCGTGCGCCCGCGAGCGCGCGCCGCGATCACGCCATTCGGGGCCAGGGAAATCGGCGGACCGGCTTGCAGTTCCGATTCGGCGGATGTCAACGCCACGCGACGTGTCGCAGGACCCTGCGGGCCCGCCTGCGGCACTGCAGGCGCGGCGGATCTCTGCTCGGGAGCCACATGCAGGGCCTGCGGGAAGAAGTGGTACATCAGGGCGAACAGCAGCAAGGTCACGCCGATGCCGCCACCGATGGCGTTCTGACGGGAGAAAGTGGCCGGGGCGGGCATCGTCTGGCGAAGGCGTTGCTGCTATCTTGGTCGGCTCACCATAGCAAAGTCGCATGAATCGGCAACTGCCGGCGATATTCGCATGACGATCGATCGAAAACACGGATCGCGCGCATGAGCGTGTTCTGGCTGACGGACGCAGGGGCGTTCCAGCAATGGCTCGGCCGCAACACGGACGGCATCGTCGGCCTCGACACGGAATTCATGCGCCGCGACAGCTTCCATCCGAAACTTGCCCTGGTGCAATTCGCCATGTCCGGGGAGTGCGCATTGATCGATCCGCTGGCATTCGACGCCGCGTCCGGCATGCGTGCATTGGTTTCGGATCGGCTTTGCGTGATGCACAGCGCCAGCGAGGACATGGAAGCGCTCGCGCCGTTGCTCGGTGACACGCCCTTGCGGTTGTTCGACACCCAGATCGCGGCAGCATTCTGCGGGCTGGGTTTCGGGTTGAGTTACCGCAACCTGGTGGCCACCCTGCTGGGCATCGAAATCGCCAAGGACGAAACCCGGTCGGACTGGCTGCGACGGCCGCTGAGCGACAGCCAGATCGCATACGCCGAACAGGACGTGGCGCATCTGCACGCACTGCACGCGCTGTTGCACGAGCAACTCGCGCAACGCACGCGCATCGACTGGCACGAAGAAGATTGCGCGCGCATGGCCGCGAGGCTCCATCGCTGCGATCCCGATCCGCAACCACAACGCGCGTTCCGCAACGCGGCGGCGTGGCCGTTGCCGCGCCAGGCCCTGTTGCGGCGTGTGCTGCGCTGGCGTGAACACACCGCGCGCACGCTCGATCGCCCACGCCCCTGGCTGCTGGACGACGCGACAGCCCTGGCGCTGGCGTCGAATCCACCGGCTTCGCCGGATGCATTGTTCGAGCGCACGCGCGGCCTGCGCGCGTTGCGATCGCCTTTGCGCGCGGAATTGCTGAACCTGCTGCAGGCCCCGGTTTCCGACGAAGAAGCGCTGCAGACCCAACCGATCCTCGCCGCACCCGCGGGCCGCGCCAAGCTTGCGGTCACCGCAATGAAGGCCCAGGTGGACGCGATCGCGGCGCGTCTCGATCTTCCTTCCGGCCTGCTATGCCCGCGCCGCCTGCTGGAGGAATACGCCGTGACGCGGACATGGCCCGACGCGCTGCAGGGCTGGCGTCGCGCCGTGCTGGAGGCAGAACTCGCACCGCTGCTGGCCTGAACCGACTTGGCGCGCGGCGCCTCCGCCGCTACCATAAGCGATTCGCGTCGTTCGGCCCGCCTGATTCGACGCGACCGGAAACGTGGGGCGGTAGCTCAGCTGGGAGAGCGCTGCGTTCGCAATGCAGAGGTCGAGGGTTCGATCCCCTTCCGCTCCACCAATCCGATACACCTACATCTCCCGCAAGTCACCTAGAACCGCGCTACGGCGCGGTTTTTTCTTGATCAGCGTCACCGTTACTCACCTCGGCTACCCTTGTTTTCCCGATTTCTTGGGCCTAAGATTAGGCCCAACAGGCACCCGCCTAGCTGGGTTAGACCCATGCCGAAGTTGGTCGAACCGCTGAAGGTTTCCGAGGTCGCAGGCGCAAAGCCGAAGGGTGAGGCCTACATTCTCAGCGACGGGGGCGGCATGTTCTTGTTGGTCAATCCGGATGGTTCGCGCTGGTGGCGCTTCAGGTATTACCGACCAAGCAGCGGCAAGCGCAATACTCTTTCGTTCGGCACCTACCCCGACGTTTCTCTCAAGCGCGCGCGTGACAAACGCGATGAAGCGCGCAGGCTGGTTGCCGATGGCATTGACCCTGGTGACAAGCGAAAGGCGGAGGCGCGAGCGGGAGAGGACTCATTTGAAGCGGTGGCGCGAGAGTGGTTCGCCAAATTCTCCGCGCGCTGGGCACCAACGCACGCCGACAAGGTCATTCGCCGGCTGGAACGCGACGTATTCCCGTGGATTGGATCGAGGCCAATAGTGAGTTTGGCCGCGCCGGACGTGCTGGCTGTGCTGCGGCGGATCGAAGCGCGCGGAGCCATCGAAACCGCACACCGGGCGCACCAGAATTGCGGGCAGGTATTCCGCTATGCCGTGGCAACCGGACGCGCCCACGGCGACGTGACACGCGACCTGCGAGGCTCGCTGACGCCTTGGAAGCCGGGACATTTCGCCAGCATCACCGATCCCGAGCAAGCGGGCGAATTGCTGCGCGCAATCGACGGATTCACTGGCACCCTACCCGTCCGCTCTGCCTTGCAGCTTGCACCCCTGGTCTTCGTGCGCCCTGGCGAATTGCGCATGGCCGAATGGGCCGAGTTTGACCTTGACGCCGCCGAGTGGAATATCCCGGCGCACAAGATAAAGACGAGAGAGCCTCATCTGGTTCCGCTATCGACGCAAGCCGTAGCGATTCTGCGCGAACTTTGGCCGCTCACCGGCAACGGTCGTTATGTATTCCCCGGTACGCGCGATCGCAAGAAGCCCATGAGCAACATGGCAATGAACGCCGCATTCAAGCGCATGGGGTTTGACGGAAAGACGTTCACCGCGCACGGCTTCAGGGCCATGGCACGCACGATTCTCGACGAAGTGCTGGGCTTTCGTCCGGATTACATCGAACACCAGCTCGCGCACGCGGTACGTGATGCCAATGGCCGTGCCTACAACCGCACGTCGTTCCTGCCGGAGCGCAAGAAAATGATGCAAAGCTGGAGCAACTATCTGGACACACTTCGAGAAAACACGCGCAACGTTGTTCCGATCAAACGCAAGACAAAGTAGGAGTTCAAGCGGCTCCCGACGTGGGACTAGCACGCCGGGGGCCTTCCACAACCGTTCAATGGGAGAACGATCATGGCAACAGACATAGTACCGCGTCACAAGGCTCGCCCCTACGGCGATAGTAATCCTTATCAAAATATCTCGAATGCGTTGCAGGGCGCTGAAGCGGTTGGAAGCGTAATCTGCGAGGCAGCCGCCTGCGAAAACGAGTGTGGGTGGTCCAAAACATTCATTGAGACTTTGTGCATGGCTCAAGCCTCCCTGATTGCATTCGCGCAGGCGGAGGCAGAAGTGCTAAAGCACGAGCACTGGCTGGCACATGCGTTACTGGGTGATTACAGCCCCGACGCGAAAGCGCGTGCAGAGCGCGAGCTCGCCGCACAACAGAAGGAGGTCGCGTGATGAGTGAACTTCATCAATGCCTTCTAAGGGCGAGTCTCAGAGAAAAGCTGGGCGTCACCGGAAAGCCAAGCGGAAAGCTGACACTCGTTCGACCAGTGCGCGGTGCTGACGAAGGCGGGCGCCGGCCTGCTGTAACTCTGCAAATTTGCAGAGTTAGCCAAGAACGCACAGCGGAGAATCCCGACTGGATTGCGCATGTTCAAGCTGTGCTCGAAAAGGAACTGGACTAGAAACCGATTAGCCACGGCTGGCCCGCTGGCCGTGGCTTTCTTGAGGCGCAGGAAGGTGCGCGATGGCACAAAAGACATACGTCCCCCTAAGCAAGGCTCAGGCGCTGGAGAAACTTGCGGAAATCGAGCGCCGGCATGTCTTCATGCATCAGCGTGAATACGCGAGCGAAATAGCAGACAAATTGGAAGCGGGAGAAGTGCTGGACGACTTGATGGCCCGTGACTATGCAATTGGGTTGTTACGTTGGTGGGCCAAGCAGCCGGAAATTAAGCCTAAGCGCAAGGTTGGTCGCCCAAACAAATTTATGCATGATGAGGCTGCGCTGCTAGTTGAGATATATGTTCGCAAAGACATGAAACGTAGAGTCGCAGAGGAAAAGGTCGCTGAAATGTATGAAGTCAGTCGGGAGGCAGTGCGTGACATCCCGCAAAAGCACAAGGCAGAGGCAGTCGCGTTCCTAGATTCAATGCATGGGAAGAAACTCTAAGAAATTCCTTCCTTACAAAACGCAATCCTATAAATAACCTTCTCTCACCGCCGATGCTACCGGCTAACAATGGTGAGCGAGGATGCACCCCGAAACTATCGAAGCAACCCCGGCCGAGAAGTTAACGGCTGGCATATTCCTCAACGATGTCGAAGTCGCTGAACTCTGCAACTGCGCGTTGCAGACCGTTCGCAACTGGCGCACACGCGGCACTGGCCCAAAGTGGGTCAAGTTGGGCGGCTTGGTGCGATATCCCCCAGCGAATCTGAAGGCCTTCATCGCCGGAGACGGCGCATGACGCGCACAGACTGCGTATGCGCGGCGCCAAACCTCGCGCCCGTCCCGCGGCCTGCCTCTGCCGTCGCGTGTGACCTACGCGGCGCGGGGCAAGTCCTGATAGATCTCGCTGAGCGTGCCGATGCTGGCCGTGCCGCCGCTACCGACCTGGATGCCCTAGCACGGGGTCTGCAGCGATGCGCAAGCGAATTGCGGGCGCAGGAATCACGGTAATGCTCGCGCCGAACTTCGACACCATTCCGGCGGAGCTGGTCGCGAGGAATCGCTGGGTGTTGTGGCGTGACCGCAAGGTGCCCTACAACGCCGCACAGCCGCGCAGGCGCGCGTCCTGTACCGATTCCCGCACTTGGGCCAGCTTTGCCACGGCGCGCACCGCATACAAGCCTGAGCGCGATTGTGGCATCGGCTTCGTCCTGGGCGACGGCATTGCAGGCGTGGACATCGACCACGACACCAGCGAAGCCGCCCAGTTCCTATTGGAGATCACCGGCTGCGCGTACATCGAAACGTCGCCATCCGGCAGGGGATTGCATGGGTTCGCGTTGAGCGACGCCGACTTGCCGCGCAGCAAGGGCTTTCTGGATGGGCTGCACGTCGAGGTCTACAACGCGGATCGCTACTTCACGGTAACGGGCAACGCGTTAGCCACCGGCCCGTTGATCCATGCCAACCGGATTTTGCGTCTTTCGGAAGCTCTGCAACGCGAATCCAAAATGACCCGCTTAACAGAATCAACAGAGACTTGCTTAACAGAATCATATGAATCACCAGAATCACCAGAATCATATGAATCACCAGAAGATCATGTACGACGGGTCATCACGAATTTTCTGCCGACCAAGGCCGGTGAACGCAACAGCAAATTGTTTGACTGGTGCCGACACATGAAGACGATCCACCCGGAGGCAACTGTGCAACAGCAAGTCGAGTATGCAAGGCAGTGGTACAACGCAGCCGAGCCGGTCATCGGCACCAAAGACCCTTCCGTGTCGATTGCCGACTTCCTGCGGGGCTGGGAGGTCGCACTCCCGGAAAACTTCGACATGGCGGCGCTGGTGGCCGAAGCGGCGAAGGTTCCGGTGCCGGCGCTGATTGCCGACGCCTTGGGCGACGCCAAGCTGACCTTCGGATTGTGCGTGGCGCTGCAACGCACGACCGGCACCGCGCCGTTCTACATGCCGACCCGAAAGCTGGGCACGGTCATCGGCAAGAGCTGGGTCACGGCGGCATCGGGGCTGAGAATCCTGCGCGCGCTGAACGTGCTGATCGTGTCAGCGGAAGGTACTCGCACCAAATCGCCGCGCTACTACGTGGCACCGGAATATCTGGCATGACTTCGGCATTTCCGAAGTGACGGCGCTGCCGATCAAGATTGCCGCAGTGGAATTGGGCATCTCGCCCGCGAAGCTCTATCGCGCGATTAACGACGGCCTGCCGGTCGTGCATCGTGGGCAGCGTGGTCGCGGACACGGCACCATGATCGACACGCAGTTGGCGCGTGCCTGGCTCGACCGCGATGCGCGTGAGGGGAAAGATGCTGCGCTTCGGGCCATTGCGGCCCGATTGCCCGAAGTGCTGGCAAAGGTTGCGGAAGAGTCGTTTCACGCCGCACCGGACAAACGTGGCGCTGGATGGACAGCACTCGCGTCCTGGCAAGGCTCGATTTACGCCGTTATGGACATGCTGCGCGAGCACGTTCCCGATCTCAGTGATTCGGACTTCATTCCCGAACGGATCGAACGACTGCGGAAAATTTCCACAAAGTGAGAATTTTAAGCCGAGCATGTTCCAATGCTCCCATCTCGCCGAGAGGCGACGCTTCCCAACCGAAGGATGATCCATGGATCCGCTGCAATTCGCACACGTAAGCCGGGCGCATACCGCGCTCAACAATGCTTTCGCGATCATGGGCCAGGACAACCGCGCCAAGGCCTTCATGGGCATTGCATATGCCATCGCAAAAGCGCAGCGACCGGAGGAAGCGCGCGCGATCATGCTCGCCAATAGCAGTTCGCAAGTGCAAGGCTTCGCGAAAGCCGCTGAGGTTGGCTTCGACAATGCCTGGGGGCCTGAAACCCAGAGCTTGGTCGCAGCGTATCTAGCCACGATTGCGCCCATGAGCTTGCTGGACAGTTTGGCGAGTTTCGCCGCCGTATTGCCAACTGCTGCAACGCGAACCCTGGTCGCCAGTGATGCAGTCGCGGACTCCATTGCCGAAGGCCTGCCGAAGCCGGTTATCCGGCCAGGGCTTGATTTTGGCAGCGCGCAAAAGTTCAAGCCGGCAGCAATAGTTGTCATGAGCGAGGAATTTTTCCTCGCCGGCGCCGACGCTGGGCAACGACTACTTGAAACGGAGTTGACCTCATCGATCGCACGCGCCAGCAATGCGGCAGTGATCGATTTTTTCACCACGACCAGCACCATTCTGGTGAACACAACGAACGACCCGCTGAACGATCTTCGCGCTGGACTTCGCGCATCCGAACCTAGCAGCGGTTACGTGGTCGCGATGAATGCGGGAGATTGCGCTGACTTGTCAACGCGTGTCGAAAACCGCGGCGGTATGGGCATTCGCGGTGGCGAGTTTGTCCCTGGCCTGTCGATTGTTGCGATGGATGACTACAGCGGCACATTGGTCATCCCGGCAAGCAAGGTCGCGCTCCGCGACTTCGGATTGCGATTGGACGGCAGTTGGGAAGCGTCGCTCGATATGCGTGATTCGCCGAGCGCACCATCGCAATTGGTTAGCTTGTTTCAAACCGACAGCCGCGCACTGTTAGCCGAGCGCATGTTCACGCTGGGCGGCAATGCTACGGCAGTGAAGGTTGGATGAGATGAGCACTCTCCCGCCGATGGATGATCCTGGCTGGGTGGATGCGGCCATACAGGCAGCATTTGCCGAATCAAAGGATATTGCCGATCTCTATGCAAAGAGATACGGGAGTCGTGCGATCAATGAAGATGTTCTGCAGGCGCACGCTGTCGCAAAAATGGCGATGTATTCGATCCACACACTTGCCAAGAAAATGGTTGACCTGTCAGCGCGCCAGAAGGCCCAGATCGAACGCATCGATGGAATGCTGGAGTCGATCACTGAAACGATGACCGCGCTGCATGGATGAACATGTCGATCGACAAAATCATTGATGCATTTGCAAATGCTGAATCCCTGAAAGGACATCAGTCCGCGGTCGTCGCCCTTGCGCTGGCAAGCCTATTGGGCAGATTGCGGGAAGCGTCCTATGCGGCGGTTGATACTGCTTTCTCCAAACTGGACATAAAGTCGGCCGACGATGTAGCAGCCCGGAAGATCACGAATCAGAACGGCAACTGGAGTCTTGAGGTTGTCCGCAAGGATGGCTTTCGCTACGTCGCGCCAATTATCGGAATCACGGATGCAGCCAGCGAATACGCGAATGAAGCCAACTCGATCGCTGAGCCAACCTTGATTGCGGTTGATGCGTAAATGGGAACAGCACAGAGGCGAAAACAATGGACGAAATCTCCTCGATTGCGGTAACACGGGAACAGCTTGGAGCAAGCGAGCCTGATGGATTGATGAAGCTCACGGCTGAGCAATCGCAGTTCATGAAGTCTGCAAGTCCGGACGAAATGTTCCTGTTCTGCGGAAACGAAATCCTAAAGCTGCCAAAGGACAAGGCTGGCATCGTCATCCGCAGCGCCATGGACGAGGCACTAGCTCAGGCGTTGAAGGACATCATGCTGCAGTTCAACGGGCAACTTCGATTTGAGATGGACGAATACCGCTTCCCAATGCAGTTCATCAGCGTCACTGCGAGTCACGATGCAACAGGGCTGAAGGCATCCGCAACCGCGAGGATTCCTGACCCGAGAGCGGCTGCGAACTAGCACGGCGGGGGTAGTCAAAAAACTTCCAAGGCTTGCCTCGGCCACCGTGCCGGGCTTCGTAAAAAACACAAAGTCACTTCAAAATTTGGAGACACCATGCCAGCAGCTCGCAAATCAACCCAGCAGCACAAGACGCAAGGAACATTCCGCCGCGATAGGCATGGCGCACCCGAAGCTCATGAGGAACCCTTGGCAGTCGCTCCGCCTCAGCACCTTGCGCCGGCGTTCCTCGAAGCCTGGCACGAGATCGTGGCTGCGGCCGACGGTTACATCACGACTCGCGATGCGCTGGCGTGCGAGGTCTGCGCGGTTCTTCTGACCAAGTTTCGTATGGGTCAGGGCTCGGCTGCCGAGCTGGCACATCTGCGCGCCCTCTTGGCGCAGCTTGGTTTGACGCCTGCAGCGAGGCGTGGACTTGACCTTGTCACGCCGCCAGACGATGACGATCCCGCCGAAAGATTTTTCCGCGAGCATGAAATGAGGAGTCGAGGTGGTTCGCGGGGAATAATTATTGATGGCGGGGTCGTGACGGAACCATGACCAACATCGTTCAAGACCGATGGAAGGAGCGGCGCGGCCTGGCCGCCGACCTTGCTGCGGTCAACGAAGTGCCACTGGAGGGCGAGCGCATTCTTGAGCTTGATACCGGCAAGGAGAAGATTGGCGATGGTTTCACGCACTACAACGATCTGCCCTATGCATCAGCAGGCCGCATCGATGTAACGGGCCTGGCCGATCATGATGCTTTGCTCTGGGATGAAGCCTCCGGGTTATGGAGGCCCGCCGCCAGCGGCGGAGGTGGCTCAGGAGGCGGTTCTGCTACTGCCCTGATCGCTGCCATTGAAGCCGACAGCCCCACGCATTGGTGGCAGATGAACGAGACTAGCGGTACAACGCTCGCCGATGACGCCGGGTCTGGTGGGACTGATTTGGTGCTGCAAGGGTCCAACAATATAGTCGGCTATCCGATGGAGCTGGTGGACGGCCAAAATTGCTTTCTTGCAGCTCCCGGTGTGGGGAATGGCGCCATTGTTTCCGGCGGCGACTATCCGGTAGGTATGCCACCGCCCTGGAACTACGATTGGAGCGTCTGCTTGTTGACGCGTTGGAATCTCGCCGGTGCCACAAGCACCAATTCCGTGTGTTTGTTCGGCTTGGGATCCTCGAGCGAAACCGAGGCCAACAATTACCAGGGCCGTATTCAGTTATCGGGTTCCACCGGCAGCCTATGGGCGGACATGCTTTGGGAGCATGGTGCAGGCACGAACGACGCTTTCCCGATTGGCAGCGTTCCGTCAGGTGATCGCTTCATGCTTCACTTCACGAAAGCCAGCGCGACCAAAACGATTTCGACTTATATCAATGGCCGGCTCTCCAATCAGCAGAGCTACGCCAACGAACCTACGGGTGGATCGACCGCCAAATTCACGGTAGGGAATTGGCCCGATAGTACTTCCGCATCATCCTGCCTGCTTGCGCACTTGGCGATGTGGAACGGCACGGTCCTGTCCGCCGCGCGCATCAAGGCTCACGCCCAGGCTGCAGGCGTGTACTAACCCAAGCACAAAAGACCGCTGTGAAGCGGCCAGGAGCAAGACAACATGGCCACGCGTAGCCTAGGCACACTCACCATCGACCTCATTGCGAAAACCCTCGGGTTCGAGCAAGGGATGGATGCTGCATCGCGGAAGATGCAGAAGACCCTGAACGACATGAAGAAGCAGGCTGACGACTTCGGGGATTCCCTGAAGAACTCGATCAGCAATGCGTTTGCAGCTTTCGGCATCGGCTTCGGTCTGGACAAGTTCGTCGATTCCATCAAGGACTCGATCAACTACATGGACGAAATGGCGAAGTCGGCGCAAAAAGTAGGAGAGTCGGTCGATCAGTTCTCCTCTCTGAACTACGCGGCGTCGCTGGCGAACGTCAGCACTGACGATCTGCAAGACACGCTCGGCAAGTTGATCAAGAACCTGGCCGCCGCGCAGCAGCCAACTTCCGAGCAAGCAAGAGTCTTCAAGGCCTTAGGGATCGCCACCACCGACACCAGCGGCAAGCTGCGGGATGGCATCGATGTCCTGAAGGACTTCAGCGACCGCTACAAAACCTTCGGCGGCGACCAGGACATCATTGCGGCCGGCATGGTGGAGTTCGGCAAGAGCTTCCAGAACATCATCCCGCTTATTAGCCAAGGCTCCGACGCGATCAATGGCGCGCAGAAGCAGGCCTCAGATTTTTGGGCGACAGTGACTCAGGCGGATGCGGATGCAGCTCAGCGGTTCAACGAAGATATCGGCAAGCTCAAGGCTTCAACGCAAGGCTGGATCAATCAGCTCGTGCAGTCCGCGCTCCCTACGCTGGATGAATGGGCTGACGATGCCGTCAAGCTAAGCAAGGACAACGAGGATCTGAAGGGCAAAGCCGATCTGCTGGTGGACACGCTGAAGGTGCTCGCGGCAATGGGCGATGCGGTCGCCGGCGGGTTCAAGATCATCGATGCCTCGGTCGAAACCGCTGCAGTCGCCATCGGCAACTTCTTCCAGAACTGGGGCGAAGTCAGCGACATCATGGATCACCCCTTCTCTTCCGATGCATGGAAGAAGGGGCTTACAGACATCGCGCAGAACAATCAGGCGGCTGCCGACAGCATCAAGGACATTTTCGCCAAGACCTCCGATGGAATATCGGCGGACTATGAGGCGGCAAGCAAAAACCTGGCATCCATCGGACAGCAGGCGGAAAAGGTTCAGAAGCAGGTCGCTCAAGCAACAGGAGGGACTGCGACGACGGCGCAGCGATCAACGCTGCATAGCGTGTTCGCTGATCCCACAGGCCAAGCCGGTAAGGCTGGTGCGAGCGCGCTGGCATCTCTGCAGCAGTACGTAGCCGGACTCACTGACAGCTCGCTGTTCGTGGGGGGTGACAAGGCGCTTACTGCCTACGTGCAGGACATGGCGAAGCTCGATGATGAGTTCAGCAAGGCCATCGCCAAGGGTGCGAACGCAAGTGCTGCGACGGATGCCTACTGGCAAGGCGCGGCGGCCAACGTTGCGAAATACGACAAGGCGCTCGAAGAGTCCGAAGCCGCAGTCACGGCCTACAAAGACTCGCTGGACGATCAGCTTTCAGCACAGAAAGCCGTCATCGATATCACGGTGAAGTCGATGACCATGGGCGACGAGGCTGCAGAGAACTACAAGAAGCTGGCGGATGTGCAGGCACAGGCTGCGAAAGCGATTACCGACTTCCAGCGCGACTACCAGCTTCATCCGGATTCGATGTCGCAGCAAGCGCACGACGAGGAACTAAAAGACCTCAGGGACTACTGGGGCAACGTCATCCAACTGACGCAGGATTCGATCGATCAGGTGACGGCCATCCAGGGCAGCTTCACCGATGGCATGAAGAAAGGCATGGCCGACTTCATCGAGCAGCAGAAGAACTTGTTCGCCCAAGGGCAGCAGTTCATCACCAATTTCGCGAGTGGCTTCAGTGACGCCTTCACGGAGTGGGCAACCGGAGCCGAGTCTGCCAAAAAGGCATTCGGAGACTTCATCGACAGCCTAGAGGCCGACGCCCTGAGGTTTGTTGCGAACCAGGCGGTCAAAGACCTGTTCGAATGGCTTGGCGGCTTGGGCAAAAATGGCGGCGACCAGATCGCTGCAGGCGTCTTTGCTCAAGGGGGTGCATTAGCATCAAGCGGAAGCAGCAGCGGTGGCTTCTGGAGCTTCCTGGGCAGCCTGTTTGGCGGCGGCAAGGCCAGCGGTGGGCCAGTGCAGCCCGGCATGTTCTACCAGGTCAACGAACACGGCAACGAAGTCCTGAGCATCGGCTCGAAGGACTATTTGATGATGGGCGCGAGTGGAGGCTATGTGCATCCGACTTCGGGTAACGGACAGGGCGTTACCCAATACTTCAACGTCGCGGTGCAGCCGACTTCCACCCGCCAGACTGCGGATCAGGTCGCAAACGCAACCGCACGGAAGCTCAGAATCGCGCAGGCGAGGACGGCCTGACAAACCTTCAACGTTGCAATGACGGCGCCTGTTGCGTGCGTGCTGCAATCAGCTCGGCATTCTGTTTTTCGATGTTCGCCAAACGCTGACTGATCTCCCGCAGGATCGGCTTTGTGCCGAATACCGCAAACGGCATGAAGATCCAAAGGATGCCGACCAGCAGAGCGATCAGCAGAAAGAATATGTAGATGCCCGCGAAAGCTTCCATGTTTGGTTCCCCTCTCGAAAGGAGCGCCCAAGCTGACGGCGCGTAGGAGAGTGTCTCGCAAACTCGGCGATCGCAGTAGCCTCAGGGGAAGCAAAGGCGTGTTCCGCTCTGGATGCAAGCGGTAGTTACAGGAGTGGGACTATCAGGTAAACATAACAGGAAAACATACTTTACAATCATGACGTTGCGCGTTCTATTGGATGGCCTTCCGCCCACCAACAAGACATCCCAAGCAATCCAGAAAAGATCGGATACCCAAGCGCAGCAAGGGTTCTGGCCTTTTTCTTTTTCCCGCTGCCAAAGTCTTGGCAGAAATAAGGGCCGGTTCTGACCGGCCCTTTGATGTTTTCACGGTCAACGATTCGCGTTTTTCCGAAGTGCTTCTTGTTCCTTCTTCTCCCGTTTGCGCTCGTCGTCGGCCTGCTTGCCGACTTCGTGCTGAACCTTCCCTGCATTCTTTTCGAGATTGCCGGCTACCTCTTTGACTTTGTTGCCGGTCACTTTTCCGGCGAGTTCCTTCGCGCCGCCTTTGATTTCGTGCTTCATGCCTTCCTTGCGATTCTTGTCCATGATTCAAACTTCCTACGCTCGCACCCGAATTGGGCAGACCGACCTTAAGAACGCGGCCATGACCTTGAAGTGAAGAGGTAAGCAAAGGTATGTGAATGCGCTGACTACCAGTGCGCTTACCGCAACAGCGCTTTCACGCGTGCACCGGCAGAATGCCAATGTCTCGGAACATCGTACGTGTTGAATAGCCGCGTCACGATTGAGGCGCGAGAAGTGTGGGAATTGCCTTGTCCATGGTTCCCACACTTCTCTTCTTCAAGATCTGCTCGCTCAAACGTCCCTGCGTCGACACAGTGTCTTCATGAGCGTGTATCTAATGTGCTGGCATGAGCATGCCGCAAGCAAACATTGAAGACGAACATCATCGACTGCCGGCATCCTTGCGAAAGATGCATAAGTGTTTCGATGGATACGTCGAAGCGTGGCCGGTTCGACAATACCGACAGCACCTTACTCAAGGTCCGTTCGCGGTTGAGATCGTTCCGGCGTTGATCTCGCACGCGACCGTCGTGACGGCAGATACGGTGCCACTGTTGAAGAAGGAACTGCGCGGGCTGGGACTAAGCTTCCGGTTCTGTCGCCAAATCGAGCGAAACTTCAGTCAATGCAATCAGAAATCCAGCTTCGCGACTCCGAGCCCGTGCGAGGCAATTCTTACGCAGAACCCTGAGTGCTCGAACTAGCGCGCCACCGTGACTCCCTCGGTGTACGACTGTATTAACCTCAAGAACGCAATGTTCACGGTCGCTGGAAGCTTCGCATGGACGTGAAAAGTGGGTATCCGTGGTGGCCGGTCCGCAACGGTTTGTTGCGCGATTATTTGCCTCTGCGACACGACGTCGAATGTGAAGTTGCCATCATCGGCGCAGGTATTACAGGTGCGCTGATCGCCGCTGTCCTCGTGAAGGCCGGCTTCGACGTGGTCGTGACGGATCGCCGGGATGTCGCCTGGGGTAGTACGTCGGCAAGTACCGCACTGTTGCAGTATGAAATCGATACCGAGCTGACGGAGCTCGCCGAGATGTTCGGGATGGCGCAAGCCGTGTTGGCTTATAAGGCCTGCCGAGCCGCGGTCGACGAACTTGGAGAGATCGCGGGCGACCTCGACGACACGGGATTCGCACGCTGCGAAAGCCTGTACTTTGCCAGTTCACCGCGGCATCTGAAGCGGCTGCGCGCAGAATATGCTGTACGCCGCGAAAACGGATTTGACGTGCGGTGGCTCGATGCCGCCGAGTTACGCAAGCGTGCAGGATTTTCCGCCCCAGCCGCACTGCTTTCACGCCCGGCAGCCAACGTCGACCCCTATCGCTTAACCCATTCACTGCTGGCGCGGTGCTCCGCTGCCGGTATGCGCCTGTACGACCGCAGCGAGATTACCGATATCAAGTGCGAGTCGACGGGTCTAACACTGAGAACGCACGATGGTCCGCGCGTAAAAGCCCGCTGCGCGATTGTTGCGGCGGGTTACGAAACCGGTGCCTTTCTGCCCACGAAAGTTTCCCGCAACCGGAGCAGTTATGCATTGGTGAGTGAGCCGCTGGAGCCCTTTCCAGAGGCGCTGCGCAGGCTGGTGGTCTGGGAGACAGCGCGTCCCTATCTTTACTGGCGCAGCAGCGAAGACGGCAGACTGATCGTGGGCGGCGAAGACGACGCTATCGACAACCCCACCAAGCGAGATCTCAAGGTTTCGGGAAAGTGCGCGAAACTGCTGAAGCGAATGCACCGGTTGTTTCCCTCCTTGCCATTGAAGACCGGATTCGCCTGGGCGGGAACGTTCGCGGAAACCAAAGATGGGCTGCCTTACTTTGGCGCCCATCCCAAATGTGATCCACGAATCAAGTTTGCCATGGCATACGGCGGCAACGGCATTACCTATAGCACTATTGGCGCCAGGATCCTTTGCGACGGTCTGCAAGGCCGTCGACATCCCCTGGCCGAGTTATTCGGGTTCGCGAGAACGCGAGGCTGAAATTCATGGCTTCGAAAACATCGATCTGACGGCGCCGCCGAGAGGTATAACTTTCGGCATCGGTCTCAGAAACGACGATGCTGAAACTCACACTTCCCGCAACGTCCAGGGGGCTTGGCAGGTGCGATCGGGATAACGCACCGTGCCGATGATTCCGGCACCGTCTAAAACATTTGTGACATCGCCGCTCAGCGTGTTGTACCCATCTGAGCTGCTGCCGGTTTCACAGACACTGGGTTTGGGTGTGATGATGAAGCCGGAGGTGGTCAATGGGAACGAGACGGACGTTCAGTCGGGAGTTCAAGCTTGAAGCGGTGAACCTGGTGAGG
>Ga0134126_10002103_pt1 | contig 25313 bp, 18 predicted proteins | sample KB31752_FD_96881 | JGI IMG/M metagenome (GOLD analysis project Ga0134126, IMG submission 96881) | Terrestrial soil microbial communities with excess Nitrogen fertilizer from Kellogg Biological Station, Michigan, USA - KB3-175-2 | ecosystem: Environmental > Terrestrial > Soil > Unclassified ... | reverse complement strand
TTTTCGTGCCCGCGGTGCGGTCGGTCTCGTGATCGACGCCGGCTGTCGCGACGTACGCGATCTCACCGAGATGAAATTTCCGGTCTGGAGCAAGGCGGTGTCGGCGCAAGGCACGGTGAAGGCGACCGTGGGCGCGGTGAACGTGCCGATCGTCTGCGCAGGAATGCTGGTGAATGCCGGCGATGTGGTGGTCGCCGATGACGATGGAGTCGTGATCGTTCCGCGAGCCCAGGCGGGTGAAGTACTGCAAGCGAGCCGTGCGCGGGTCGCGAACGAAGCGGAAAAACGCAGGCGCCTTGCAGCCGGCGAGCTCAGCCTCGATTTGTACAACTTGCGCGCGCCACTGGAGAAGGCTGGCTTGCGCTATGTGGATTCCGCGGCCGAGCTGGAGTAATCGCCACCATAGTCATCGTCCTCGCGCGACGGTTCGGCAGTGCCGGGGGATCATTCCCGGCGCTGCGAACCAGGGGGTCGGGAGCTCGGATCTGTGCGGGCGCGGCAAATCAATTACTTACACCTGCTGTGGCGGCGCCGCCGTGCTGTCGGGAGGCTCGTGCGCTCTGCGGGGCCCGGTTTTTGCCGCTCGCATCCCTGCGCAGAGACCTGATCTGAAGCGGTCCAGGAGAAACTCGCGTGCAACACACAAAACCGGCGGCGTATCTGGGAATCGTGTTCGCGGCATTGACCGCGTGTGGTGTGAAAGAGCCTCAGACAGGCAAGCCCGGTAGCCCGACACCCGCGCAATCGATCCAGTTGCTCAGGCAGCTCCACCAGATCGCCGGGCAGGCCAACCAGGCTGCCCCGGCGGCCATCGACGAGAATACGCGCTTGGATGGCGCAAGGGTCGGCCCCGGGCTCAAGCTGACCTCCACATACACGCTCGTGAACGCCAAAGCGAACGGTATCGACAGCACGACATTCCAGGCGAAGCTGACTCCGGTGATCAAGGATGCCAGCTGCACGAACTCCGAATTGCGACCCCTGATCGACCAGGGTGTCGTGGTCGTGCTGGAGTACCGCGGCTTGGATGGCAGTCCGATAGGAACGCTCAGCATCGATCGCGATACCTGCGGTGCAAGCCGGTGAGCGGCGCCTAAGACCCTGTGCGGCGGCTGCAGCGGAGTGCCCTGCCGCCCTCACCAGCTCACCGCGACATACTTCGCCTCACAGAATTCGATGAGCCCGTGGTGCGAGCCCTCGCGGCCGAGCCCGCTCTGCTTCATGCCCCCGAACGGCGCGGCCGGGTCGGATACCATGCCGCGGTTGAGTCCGATCATGCCCGTCTCGATCCGCTCGCAGACGCGGAAGCCGCGTTTCAGGTCTCTGGTGTAGACGTATGCCGCAAGGCCGAGCTCGGTGTTGTTGGCGTTGGCGATGGCCTCTTCATCGGTGTCGAAGGGTTGCAGCGCCACGACTGGTCCGAAGATCTCTTCCCTGAGCAGCTGTGCATTTGCCGGTATGTGACTCAGCACGGTGGGCGGATAGTAGTAGCCGGGCCGGTCGAGTCTCTGGCCCCCGAGCAGCCGTTGTGCGCCCTTGGAGAGCGCGTCTTCCACGAGAGCGTGGACCTTCTCGACTGCGCGCTGGTTGATCATCGGGCCCAGCGTCGAATCGGGGTCGTAGCCGACACCGACCTTGATCTGGCTCATTCTCTCCACGAGTCCCGCGGCGAAAGTGTCATACACTCTGCGCTGGACGTAGAAGCGATTGGCGGCGGTGCACGCCTCACCGCCATTGCGCATCTTCGCGATCATGGCGCCGTCGAGGGCCTGCGCCAGGTCGGCATCCTCGAACACCAGGAAGGGAGCGTTGCCACCCAGCTCCATCGAGCTGGAGAGCACCTGATCTGCCGCCTCGCGCAGCAGAATGCGCCCAACCGGTGTGGACCCGGTAAACGACACCTTGCGGACGCGCGGATCGTGCAGGATGGCATCGCACACCGGTCCGGCCGCGGCGGTGGTGACGACGTTGAGAACGCCAGCAGGCAGTCCCGCCTCCCGCATGATCTGGGCCACTGCCAGAGCGGTGAGCGGAGTTTCGGCCGCGGGCTTCAGGATGACCGTGCAGCCTGCCGCGAGCGCGGGGGCGATCTTGCGGGTGGCCATCGCCGCCGGGAAGTTCCAGGGCGTCACCAACAGCGATATTCCAATCGGCTGATAGCGAACGACGATGTGATTGGCGCCGCTCGGCGCGGTCGCGAATTCGCCCAGCACGCGCGTCGCCTCTTCCGCATACCAACGGAAGAATTCGGCGGCGTAAAGCACCTCTGAGCGCGCGTCCGCGAGGGTCTTTCCGTTCTCGAGTGAGATGAGACTGCTGAGCCACTCCACGTTGGCGACAATCCGCTCGTAGCACTTGCGGAGGATCTCGGAACGGACGCGCGCCGGCGTACTCGCCCAGCCGCCAGCCGCGGCTTCCGCGGCCGCCACTGCGGCGATGCCATCCTCCACAGTGCCATCCGCGACGGACGTCAGCGACCTGCCGGTCGAGGGGTCCTCGACGTTGAAGCGCCTCTTGTCAACGGCTTCGCGCCAGCTGGTGCCAATGAGCAGGTCGGTCGGGATCGGCGGAGCGTGCTGAGCGAGGTCAGCGGGAAGGGTGAAGGCGTTGTTCATTGAGGCGTCCGAGGAAGCATGCTAGCGTGAAAGCGTGGTTCGTTGAGGCGTCCGGAGTCAGGCGCGCAACGACAGGCGATCGCCGGAAAAGGCGGCGCGGGTGATGCGGCGCATCGCGGCAAGATCGAGCTTGCGCGGGTTGTTGTTGACGAGCCGGGTGATGCCGAGCGCGTTCTCAGCCGTCCAATCCTGCCTGTCCTGGGCGAGGCCCAGCTCCTCGAGGGTGCGCGGGATACCGATCGAAGCCAGGAGCGCCGCGACGGCATCGATCACCTCGAAGGAAAGCTGCTCGTCGGTCTTGCCGGGGGCGTCGAGGCCGACCGCGCGAGCGATGGCGGCATAGGCGCCGGCGCACTCCAGTCGGTTGTACTCCATGACGTAAGGGAGCAGCAGGGCGACTCCGGCGCCATGCGCGGTGTGGGTGTCATTACCGACTGGATATTGGATGGCGTGTGCGGCCGCCGTGCCAGCCGTGCCGAACGCGCAGCCCGCGGCGAGGGCGGCGAGCATCATGCGCTCGCGTGCCTCGAGATCCGTGCCGTCCGCATAGGCGCGATGCAGGCTGCTCCAGACATTGACAATGGCAAGCAGGGCGAACTGGTCCGACAACACGTTCTTGCCGACGAAGACATTGTCGATTGAGAGCCGCGGTGTCGGGACCCGGGCGGCAGCGGTAAAGGACTCGATTGCGTGCGTGAGCGCATCGGCCCCCGAAACGGCGGTGATTGCCGGTGGGCAACTGAGGGTGAGCTCCGGATCGCAGATAGCGACCTTGGGAGTGAGATAGGGACTCGAGATGCCCACCTTCGAGTGGCGCTCGGGATCGCTCAGCACGGCGACGGGTGTCACTTCGGAACCTGTGCCGGCGGTGGTCGGAAGCGCGATGACCGGGAGCAGCGGCCCCGGCACCTTGTTCTCGCCGTAATAACTCTCGGGCCGGCCGCCATGGGTGATGAGCAGCGCGACCGTCTTGGCGAGATCCATGCAACTGCCGCCGCCGATGCCGATCACCACATCCGGTGTGAAGCCGGCCACTTCTCTCAGGCAGTCATCGAGGCTGGGGAGGGGAACATCCGGCTGGGTGCGATCGAAGGTTTTGGTCGTAACGCCGGCGAGCGCCAGATCAGCCAGCAGATCGTGGAATACCGGCTCATGTCCGAGCCGCGCGTCAGTGCACACCAGGGCACGCGATCCCAGCCTGGCCGTCGTCGCTGCGAGGACGGCGCGCTGCCCCGAGCCGAAGATGATCGAGGCGGGTAGGCGCAGAAGGCCGAACAGACTCATGAACTGCTCACTTTGCGATCGGAGGAATGAGGCAACAGGGCGAGGATCTGGCTCCAGAGGAGGTCATCCACTTCGACGCCTTCGGCGATGCTCCGCGCCCGCGCCTCGTGGGAGCGGTCGCCAGGAACGCTGACGAGTGGGCCCGTGCCTGCAGCCGCGCTGGCGCGGATCTCGTCGAGGTAGGCGTGGATGGCCGCCGCCACTGACGCGCTCTCTCCGGGAGAGATCACGATGAACAAATCGCCCTTGTTACAGACGGTGTCAGAATCGAGTGTGCCGCGGACTGCCGTGCCGATAGCCGAACCTGCGAGACTGGTGACGAGTAGCTCGAGGGCGAGGCCGAGCGCGTAGCCCTTGGCGCCGCCGAAAGGAGCGATGGCGCCGGCTTTCGCGGCAGCGGCGTCGGTGGTGGGGCGGCCTTGCGCATCGAGTGCCCATCCTTGCGGGATCGGCTCCCCGCGGTTGGCATGGTCGTGGATCCTGCCCATCGAAACGAGGCTCGTCGCCATATCGAGCACCAGCGGCTCAGGGGCTGCGGGGATGGCAATACAGAGCGGATTGGTGCCGATCAGCGCGCGCCGGCCGCCCCAGGGGTGAACCAGGGCTTCGCTCGTCGTGGAGGCGATCAGGATCAGGCCTTCGCGGGCGATGAAGTCGCCGTACCAGGCCAGCATGCCGATGTGATTGCTGTTACGGATCGCGCCGAGCGCGATACCCGAGCGGCGAGCCCGCTCCTTGAGCGCATCCAGCGCGCTCACGGCTACGACGGGGCCGAGCCCGCGTTCGCCGTCTACGCGCAGAAAGGAATGCCCGATCCATTCATGCCTGCCGGTGGAGGTCGACGAGGTGACACCGTTGACGATCCGTTCGATGATGCGCGGCAAGCGCAGCAGCCCGTGCGATGCATAGCCTCGCATCTGCGCCTCCAAAAGCAGATCTCCCTGCATCCGGGCAAAGGTCTCCGGGACGCCGTATGCGACGAGCACGGCCTGCAACGTATGGCTGATCGTTCGCGCGTTTTCCTTCATTGCAAACCGCCGTTCCTAACAAATATACGATATATGAAAAAGCCGGTATCGCAAGCGGGTGCCGCTCAGAAACGGTCCGCCCGCTCTCGGCCACCGGTCTCCCCCGCGCACATTGACAGATCAAAGCTCGGCGCGCCGCCCAAACAGCGTTCCAGCTCAAGGCCCTATATTTGATTGGCGCGTGGTCTGGCGGACGACGTCCGTGACGAGCAGGCCCCAGTGTCCGGCCCGGGTAACGCCGCCGCCCTGGTTTTATAAATAAATTCAACGGCTGAGGGGCCGCTCGTCCCGCAGCACCGCCAGTCGCAGTCACCCTGAGCTTGACATGGGAACGGGCATTAAATATAGGATATACGAAATATCGGGGATCGGTATGGGACGCCTGGGCGATTCCTCACCCACGGGGCAATCCCTTCCCTGGCCGACGTATCCAACAAGAAATGAGCAGGAGAAGGCGATGATCTCGGACATTTGCAGCGCTGAACGGCGGTTCAATTTCCGCGCCAACGTTCTTCGGCCAACAGCCCTTTTCGCACTGTCCGCGGCCGGCATTGCTCCGCTCGCCTTCGCGCAGGCGCCCACCCCCGAGGCGCAGAAGACCTCCGCCCGGCAGGAGGCAGCTCCCCAGCAGGACGCGAGCACCGAGCAGGGGCAGCCCGAGGAGGTCGTGATCACCGGCACGAACATCGTCAGGAACGGCTTTGCCGCGCCGACCCCCCTCACCGTCATCGGCCAGGATCAATTGCAAACCTCCGCGACCAACAATATCGCGGACTACCTCAATACCACGCCCGTATTCCAGAACAGCCAGACCCCGACCAACCAGTACCACCAGAGCAGCAACGGGCTGGCGGGGCTCAATACCCTCAATCTGCGCAGCCTGGGCTCATCGCGAACCCTGGTGCTGATCGACGGTCAACGATCGGTCGGGTCCACCACCACCGGCCTGGTCGACATCAACAATATTCCGCAGGACCTCGTCAGCCGTGTCGACGTCGTCACCGGCGGCGCTTCCGCCGTTTATGGCTCGGACGCGTTGACGGGCGTGGTCAATTTCGTGCTCGACAAGAAGTTCACCGGCACCAAGGTGAGCGTGTCCGGCGGCGTCACCACCTATGGGGATGATCCGAACTGGAAAGTGGGCCTGACCGAGGGTTTTGGTTTCGCCGGCGATCGCGGTCACTTCATCGTGAGCGGCGAGGCCACGGATGACTACGGCATTCGCGGCGTTCCCCGCGACTGGAACAACAGCGGTGTGGCGATCATCGTCAACCCGGCTTTCTCCAAGACCAATCAGAACGGACAGCCCCAATACATCCGCGTCAGCGAGGCATCGCTCTACACCGCGACCTGGGGCGGTATCATCACCAACACGCCGCTGGCCAACACCGCCTTCGGCCCGGGCGGCACGCCCACCACATTCCATCTCGGATCGATCGTTTCCAATCCCTACACCTCGGGCGGCGATTGGGCCTCGAACCCCTCCAACACCATCCAATCGCTCACGCCCGAGATCAGGAGCCAGCGGATCTTCACGCGCCTCAGCTACGACGTTACGGACAACATCAACGTCTTCGGCCAGTTCAGCTGGGCGGGGACTCATTCGATCGGCTACAACGAGCCGAATTTCTATTTCGGCAATCTGACCGTCAAGTCCGACTACGCCTTCATTCCGGCCGCGGTGGCTTCCCGGTTGAACGCGCTCGGCATCACCCAGTTCAACATGGGAACGCTCAATGGCGACCTGCCTGACTGGAACAACAACACTTATCGCACCACCAAGCGCTATGTGGTGGGCGCCAACGGCAAGTTCGACGCTCTGGGCTCCGGGTGGACCTGGAGTGCCTATGTGCAAAGAGGCGAGACGGATGGCGACTTCCGCGCCTATGGCGTGAGCAACCGGACGAGGTACATGCTCGCGATCGATGCGGTGCGCGACCCCACGACCGGCGCAATCGTCTGCCGCTCGACGCTCACCGCTCCGACCAACGGCTGTGTGCCTTACGATCTGTTCGGAAGCGGCGTGAATGGCCAGGCGGCCATCAACTACATCGAGCCTTCTGTGCCGACCCAACTCCTGGGCCTCACGCAGGATGTCTACTCCGCCCAGCTTTCCGGGGAGCCCTTCTCCGATTGGGCGGGACCTGTGTCCGTAGCAGCCGGCGTGCAACACCGGCGCGAAGCTGTCAGCGGCTCGGCAGACGCTCTTTCAGGACAGTGGTTCGCTGCCAACTACGCGCCGATCAGCGGCAGCTACACGGTTACGGAAGGCTCTCTCGAGACCGTCGTGCCGGTTGCCAAGGATGTCTTCCTGGTGAAGAACCTCGACATCGATGCGGCGGCGCGGGCCACGGATTACTCGACGTCGGGCTACGTCACCACCTGGAAACTGGGCGCGACGTGGGATATCACCCCGGACATTCGTTTCCGTGCGAACCGCTCCCGGGATATCCGTGCGCCCAATCTGAGTGAGCTGTTCCAGACCGGCGCCGGCGGCACCGGCCAGATCCTGGATGATTTTCGCGGCAGTCAGTCGGTTCTGTACCGCATCGTGCAGGCCGGCAATCTCAACCTGCAGCCGGAAAAGGCCACCAGCACCGGCGTCGGCGTGGTGCTGCAGCCGACGTTCCTGCCCAGGTTCAATGCCTCCGTCGATTACTGGCAGATCAATATCGACCAGGCAATCGGCACCATCCAATCGCAGCAGACCTTTGATCTGTGCTACCAGGGGCTCTCACAGTTCTGCACGTTCATCACTCCCAATCCGGCGACACTCTCGGCCGTCCCCGCCAGCTATACGATCGTCAACTCGCCCGTCAACCTGGCCTCGCAGAAGGCCAGCGGCATAGACTTCGAGGGCAGCTACCGGTTCGACCTCGGCAGCTTCGGGCACATCGACCTGCGCTACTTGAGCACGCACTACATCAAGAACGTTACGGACAACCGGGTCACGCCGCCTGTCGATGTCGTGGGCGCGTCCGTACCTCGATGGAATCATCATCTGACGGTGTCTTACACCAACCAGCCGTTCACGGTCTCGCTGACGGGACGGATGATAAGCTCGGGAGTCATCGATCCCACCTACCTCGAGTGCTCGGCCAACTGCCCGACACGGACGGCGGCACAGCAGCTCACAAACCCGACGGTGGACGACGCCCACCAGCCCGGAGCGTTCTACCTCGACAGCTCGCTGACCTACGACCTTCCGGGCGCGGGCAAGACGGATTTCCAGGTGTTCCTGAACGTCCAGAACCTGCTCAACCGGGCTCCGCCGATCGTGCCCGAGGCTTATGCCGGCCTGGTGCCCTATTTTTCCGAGCAGACCAATCCCCAGCTGTATGACGTCCTGGGGCGGACCTTCAGATTGGGAGTCCGGTTTACCATGTAGGGTGAGCCGCGGCGGACCAACGGCGGCCTGGAGAGGAGATTGATACGGTGAACAAGTCGCTGGCCCTCAGGGTCCTGCCGCTGCTGCTATCGTTCATGGGGGCATCCGCGCTGGCCGCGGCGGAAAATGCCGTGACGGCGCGTTCTCTCACGGTGGAACGGCCGACGCTGTTGTCGCTGGGCTTCGAGTGGCGCATCGCCGGGGATGACAACCGCAATGCCTCCGTCGCGGTGTTTTATCGCAAGCCGGGCGAGAGCAAATGGCGGTCAGCTCTGCCGATGCTGCGGATCGGTGGCGAGCGCGTCACCGGCTATCCCCCGGGGCCCAGCCGCTATGGCGTGCGCGCGACCACCATCTACGACTACACCGCGCCCAACATGTTCGCCGGCAGCGTTCTCAATCTCGAGCCGGACACCGATTATGAATGCCGCTTCGTGCTCAGCGATCCGGACGGCGTCAGCGGCACCGCCGAGCAGAGCGTGACGGTTCATACGCGCAAGGTGCCGGCTCCCGCCGCCGGCGGCCATGTCTATCACGTGTATCCGGCCGGCTATAAAGGGCCCGTACAGGAGCCGGCTTTCTACAGTCTGATGGGCGCCTATTACCTGGGTGCCGATGAGTCCGATCACTCCATCGCCTATCCGCCCCGCGTGCACCCTGGCGACACCATCCTGGTGCACGCCGGTGTCTATGAGGACGCGCGCTACGATTATTCCGGCTTCGATCCCAAGGCGGCCGCCTATGGCACGCCGTTCGATGGAACCTATTTCCTCACCGCCAGCGGTACGCCCGACAAGCCGATCGTCATCAAAGCGGCCGGCGACGGCGAGGTGATCTTCGACGGCGACGGCAATTTCAACCTCTTCAACCTGATGGCCGCGAACTACAACTACTTCGACGGCATCACGGTGCGCAACACGGCGGTCGCATTCCTGCTGGGGTGGAAAAGCATCGCCGGCTCCAGCGGGTTCACCCTGGTGCATTCGCGTGCCGAGAATGTCGGGCGGGTGGTGCAGGACGAATGGGCCGGTTCCAAGGATTTCTACATCGCGGACAATGTCTTCATCGGCCGGCACGATCCTACGCGCCTGCTCGCCTGGTACTACCGCCCCCAGGTGTGGTCGAAATATCCGGGCTATCCCGCCCCCATCACTTCGGAATACGCCGTCAAAGTGTATGGCCAGGGGCACGTGGTGGCCTACAACTATGTCGCCAACTGGCATGACGGCATCGATATCTCCACCTATGGCACGCCCAGCAGCGACCCCGACCGGAACCCCAGTGCCATCGATTTCTACAACAATGACATCTACAACGTGGCCGACAATTGCATCGAGGCCGACGGCGGAGCGCAGAACATCCGCGTCTTCAACAACCGCTGCGTCAATTCGGCAGGCGGCGCCCTGAGCGCCCAGCCGATCTTCGGCGGGCCGCTGTATTTCTACCGCAATCTCACCTTCAGCGGCACTTCGGGCGGGCCGCTGAAGCTCATCGATACCCCCACCGGGCTGCTGATCTATCAAAACACGTTCATCGGCGAGGGGCTGCTGATGGGTCCGGCCGGCAACGTCCATTTTCGCAACAACTTGGTTCTAGGGGACAACTGGAAAGAGCCGGTGTTCAACTTCTCGACTTCCACCAACTACTCCACCTCCGACTACAACGGCTTCCGGCCCAACCCCGGCGTCGCCGACAGTTTCGGCTGGAATTCGCCCGACCTGGCGCAGGCGGCAGACTTCACTCGAGCGGTGCTCAAGAGGCCATTCGCCACTCTTGCCGCGTACCGCAAGGCGACCGGCCAGGACAGGCATAGCGTGCTGGTTGACTACAAGGTGTTCCGCAAGGTGAGCCCGCCGGATCCCGACGATCCGCAGCGCCTCCTCAAACCGGAAGATTACGACTTCACCCTGAGGCGCGGCTCGGCCGCAATCGACAAGGGAGTGGTGCTGCCCAACATCACCGACGGCTTCACCGGCCGTGCACCCGATCTGGGCGCTTTCGAGTACGGCCGGCCGCTGCCTCATTACGGTCCGATCGAGTGGCCGGCCGGAGGTGTGCCGGCGGATGCGCCACGCTCCATTACCGGCCCGCCGCGGCAACCGGCGGGGCCCTGATGTCGCGCTGATATCGTATATTATCCAGCCAATGGCCGACCCCATCGCAAACGCCCCTGACGCCCCTCCCAAGCGCATCAAGCGCACCCAGGGTTTCGTCGAGGAAGTGTTCGAGATCATCCGGGCGGACATCATGGCGCTCAGGATCCCGCCCGATACGCGGATTCCCATCGGCAATCTGGTGAGGGAGCTCGGCGTGTCGCAAACCCCCATCCGCGAGGCGCTGAGCATGCTCGAAGCTCTTGGGCTCGTGACCAAGAAGCAGTTCGTCGGGTATTGCACGGCGCCGAAGCTCACTCGCAAGGAATTCGACCAGCTCTACGAGATCCGGCTGCTGCTGGAGCCCTATGCGGCCCGATGTGCCGCCGAGCGCATGGACACTCAGGAGCTCGAGGAGCTGTGCGAGCTGGCCAGGCGGATGGAGCCGGCCGAGAGCGAAACGCGCGCCACCTACGGCAGATTCGCAGACGATGATTCCGAGCTGCACGCCAGGATCGCGCGCGGGAGCAAGAATCGATTGATCGAAGAAGCGCTGTCGCGCCTCCACACGCACCTCCACATCTTCCGCCTGCGCTTTCACAGCGAGGTCACCACAGAGGCCTTCGCCGAGCATGCGCGACTGGTGGATGCGCTCAGGCGGCGCAGTCCCGGCGAGGCGGAAGCGGCGATGCGGTATCACATAGACAAGTCCTACGCCCGCCTGGTCCCCTTCGCCGAGTAGGCCTGGCGCGACCGACGGGAAAATCACGCGATGTTGGAAGTTCTCAAGGGGTGGACTGCGCGCCAGAAGCATGCAGTGACGGCGAGCTATCTGGGCTGGACGCTGGATGCGCTGGATTTCTTCCTGTTGGTCTTCGTCCTCAAGGATGTCGCCGCTGAGTTCAACACCAGCATCCGCGGCGTGGCGCTCGCCGTGACCTTGACGCTCGCGGCGCGGCCGCTGGGCGCCTTCGTGTTCGGCCGGCTGGCCGATACCTACGGGCGCCGGCCGATCCTCATGATCAACATCGCCGTGTATTCGCTGCTGAGCTTCTCGACGGCATTCGCTCCCAATCTGTCCATCTTCCTGCTGATCCGCACCGCCTTCGGCATCGGCATGGGCGGGGTGTGGGGAATCGGCTCATCCCTGGCGATGGAGACGATCCGCCCGGAGTCGCGCGGCATCGTCTCGGGCCTGCTCCAGTCCGGCTATGCGAGCGGGTATCTGCTGGCCTCGATCGTATTCGGGCTGTTGTACGTGCATATCGGCTGGCGGGGCATGTTCATGGTCGGGCTGCTGCCGGCCCTGATACTGATTCCGTATGTGCGTGCGAAGGTGCCGGAGTCCCCGGTATTCGATCGCCCGCCCAATCCGCAATCCTCGACCTTCGCGATCCTCAGGCGCCACTGGAAGCTGACGCTCTATGCCATCGTGCTGATGACCGCGATGAATTTTTTCAGCCACGGGACGCAGGACTTCTATCCGACCTTCCTGCAGGAAAAGCACCGGCTCGGCCCGACGATCGTGAGCGGCATCGCGATCGCATACAACATCGGCGCCGTGATCGGGTCGTTCCTGTTCGGCAGCCTCTCGCAACGCTTCGGCCGGCGTCGCACGATGATCGCGGCCGCGTTGCTCGCGCTCGCAACGGTGTGGCTCTGGGCGTATTCCCCGACACTGGGGCTGCTGGCGCTCGGCGCGTTCCTCATCAATCTTTTCGTGCAGGGTTGTTGGAGCATCATCCCGGTGCACCTGAACGAGCTCTCCCCGGCCGGGGCGCGCGGCACCTTCCCGGGCACCGTCTACCAGCTCGGCAATCTGGTCGCTTCCAGCAACCTCACCTTGCAGGCGTGGATCGTCGAGAAGACCGGCGACTACAGTCTGGCGCTCGCTTGCGTCGCGATTGCCGCGAGCGTGGCCATTACGCTCCTGGTCAGCATGGGCCCCGAGGCGCACAACGTGGAGATGCGCGACCGCTAGCCTCAGCGCTGAGCCGGAAGGTCATCGCCACCATCGGCAGCCACGTCTTCTACCGATGACTGCACGCCGCGCCGCGGGTGCGGGATGGGCATCGCCGGGTCCCGGCCGGCGCGGTCGCTCGCGACTGCCTCACTCAGCGGGCTGGCGCACACAGCGAATCCCTCGCGACATTTGCGCAGCACGCCTGAATACCACAGAGTGTCGCCCCCGCAGCTCAGAGGCCGGCAGATGAAATTCGAGAATCAGACCTTCAAGGACATGGATGTGACGCTCGACTACAACGAATTCGTCAGCTGTACCTTCGAGCGCTGCCGGATCCTCTCCACGGCGGCGGGTTCGCCATCTCGAAGCCCAGGATGGTCGATACACAGTTCGTGTTCCGCGAAGCGGCGCAGCACACTCTGGTGCTGCTGAACCTACTGAACAAGATGGACCCGAATCTCACGCGCGCGCTCATCGATCAGGCCGCCTCTCCTTCCGCGTCGTAGGTCTTGGGCGCCAGCACTCGCCCAACCACCCCGGCTGTCGCTGCCAGCAACAGTGCGGCACAACCTTCGAGCGCCGCGTGCAGCAGCCAGAACTGCGGGCCGGGCAGTCGCTCCACGAGCCCACCCAGCCAGCCGACCAAAGTGTTGGCGAGGAAGAGCTGTATGTAGTAAACGCCCATCATGGTGCCGGCCAGGCGCGCCGGTGAAGCTCGCGCATACAGAGCGAGCCCTACGGGGAACATGTTGGCGAACCCGATGCTGTTGAGGAGCTCGAACAGGAGTATCCAGACGGGGCTCGCTTTGTGTCCTGCGGCGGCGCTTACCGCAGCCGCGACGAGCGCCAGCACGCCCACGGCGGCGATACCGATGCCGATGGTGATTTTCACGATCTCGCTGGGTTCCTGGTAACGCTTCGACCAGCCGCGCCAGAAGGCCACCGCGCCCGCCAGACACGCCAGCGATGCCGCGGCATCGATCGTGACCAGCCAGGTGGCAGGCATGGTGTGCCCGAAAAAGGTGAGATCGACGTGACTGGGTACCCAGAGCAGATAGGCGTTGTAGATCTCCATGTTTCCTACCGAGCCGATCGCCAGGACCGGCAGGAGCAGCAACAGCACGATCAGCGCGCGGATCTCGCGACGGGTCAGTGCCTTCTTTGGAGCCGCGGTGACGCGCGACGGTACGCGTTCCGCCGGGAGCCACTTGCGCCCCGACAGATACACGACGAGCGAGACGACCATGCCGACCCCGGCGGCACCGAAGCCGTAGTGCCAGCCGTAGGACTCGCCCAAGGTGCCGGAGATGAGCGGCGCGACGATGACGGCCGAATTGATGAAAATGTAATAGATCTGGAACGCATCCGCGCGCCGGATGTCATCGGGTGCGTACAGCTCGCCCACCTGGCTGGCAATGTTGCCCTTGAAGAGCCCGACGCCGATCAGCAGGCAGGCGAGGGCGATGAGAAACGACACCTCGAACGCCATCAGGAAGTGGCCCACGGTCATCAGGACGGCGCCACTCGTGACCGCCCAGGTCTTGCCGATCCAGCGATCCGCGATCACGCCCCCGGCGATGGGTGTCAGATAGACCAGACCGGCGTATAGACCGAAGATCGCGGAGGCGAGCTCAATGGTGGACAGCGGTCCCCCGTAGACCTGCTCGAGAGCGGCGCGCAGCGGGGCAAATCCTGCGATGTGCTCGATGTGCCCCGGTAGCAGCAACTGGCGGACCATGTACAGCACCAGCAGCGTCTGCATGCTGTAGTACGAGAATCGCTCCCAGCCTTCCGCAAACGACAGGTAGCCCAGCCCTTTGGGGTGACCGGCGAACGCGCGATCGGCATGTGGCCGCTCCGACAGCAGGTGTGAGGTCGTATTCATCGGCCAAGGTTACTCGCTGCAAGGCCGATCTCGCGCGTTTGACGGCCGCCCAGGCCGGCTCGGCGTCTCGTGTACGCAGCGCTGTCCAACCCTTGGTCCGACGGTGCGCTTCTCGGGAATGCCGGCCAAATGCAGGCTTGCGACGCCCGCGCGTCCGGGCGCAACATGTCGGGCCCCAACGATCCGCGACCGCTCGTCACCTTATCGGAGAGAAACCATGTGCGACAACGATTCGATGGACGACATTATCGAGTATCGGCTGAAGTCGGCGGCGCTGTCGCGACGACAGTTCGGGGCGCTGACGGTCGGTGCCGGTGTGGCGAGCGTGTTGTCACCGGCTGCGAACGCCGTGGAGGTGAAGGGGTCCGACGTCGACATCAAGACTCCTGACGGGACGTGCGATGCCTACTTCGTGCATCCGGCCAAGGGCAAGGGCGCGGGCGTGCTCGTGTGGCCGGACATCTTTGGTCTGCGGCCCGCCTTCAAGAAGATGGGCGATCGGCTCGCCGAGTCGGGTTATTCGGTGCTCGTGATCAACCCCTTCTATCGCGCCAAGCACGCTCCGACGGCTCCCGAGAAGCCGGATTTCAATGATCCGGAGACGCGCAAGGCGCTGTTTGCGCTGGCCGGCGGCCTCAATGTGCAGACGACGGAGACGGACGCGAAGGCCTTCATCGGCTGGCTCGACAGTCAGCGCGCCGTGGACAAGAATCGCAAGATGGGCACGACGGGCTACTGCATGGGCGGCCCCTTGATGATGCGCACCGCGGCGGCGTTCCCGGATCGAGTCGGGGGAGGCTGCTCCTTCCACGGTGGCAATCTGGTCACCGACAAGCCCGACAGCCCGCATCTGCTGGTGCCGAAGATGAACGGCTCGTACCTGTTCGCCATCGCCGAGAACGACGACATGCGCGAACCGAAGGCGAAGGACGTGCTGCGCAAGGCGTTTGATGATGCGCACGGCCACGCGAAGGCGGAGATCGAGGTCTATACGGGAACCATGCACGGCTGGTGTCCGACCGACGCGTCGGTCTACAACCACGACCAGGCGGAGAAAGCCTGGAGCCGGCAGCTCGCGACGTTCAAGACCGCACTGGCCTGAGCAATAATCTCATCGGACGGCGTCCATTCCCGGGCGCCGTCCGGCTCTCCCGCCGGGCATCTGTATGCCCATACAGACGGGACTTCCCGCACGGCTCACCTGGATCGACGACGCGAACCGCGGCGAACATTCCTTCCTCACCAGGGAGGACCGCTGCGCGTTCTTCGGCGAGCTCCAGGCAAGCGTGGGGTGGGGAGGCGGAGCGACCAACCAGCTCGTCGCCAATTTCAAACGCACGCCTGCGCAAATCGCGCACGAGTGCACCGGTGAGCGGCTACGGCGCCATCGGGCGCGCGCCATCAACCAGGTTGCCGCCGCGCTGCGCAGCCAGTTCACCCGCGAGGAGGTTGAGCTTCGCTGCACGTTCGTCCCCATCCCGACCTCCAAGCAGCCCGGGCACCCCGAATATTGCGATCGCCTGGAGCGCTCGCTGCGACTCGCCTTCACCGGGTATCGCGCCGATATCCGTCCGTTGTTGCGGCTGACGGCAAGCACGCGCGCCGATCATTCGAGCGCGGCCGGACGCCTCGGATACCAACACCTGCTGGCGCTGACGAGCATCGATGCGCGTCAGCTGGCCGGCGAGCTGCGGCCCGTGGTCGTGTTGTTCGACGATGTGCTGACGAGCGGCAAGCACTACAAGGTCGCCAAGACCCGCATCCTGGAAGTGTTCCCCGGCCAGGGGATCCTGGGGCTCTTCATTGCACGGCGCGCGCTCTAGTCACCAGATGGCGCTCGTCCCGGAGCAGCCTGAACTGCGACGGTGGCGCGAATACGAGCAGCGACGCGAGCCGGACGTCACACGCAAAAAGAGGTTGGCGGCCGGAACTTAGCGCCGGGGCGCGAGGTCCGTCCCACTGGCGATCTCTTCGGATTCAAGGGGAGCTTGCACTGTGGTTGTGCTATTCGCGTTCTTGCTGCGCCATCGGCGCTCGCCGGGAAATGAGGACTGCAGCGCTCAGCGCGCGCTGGAGCCCGCGAGCGGCTGGCACGGGCATTGCAACCCTGAAATCTGCGGCGGTGGCCCCCTCCACGGCCGCGAATGCATGGTTCCTCCGGGGTACCAGGCAACGCCGCCGGACGCAGCTCGTGATCCCCCTCCCGCTGCTGCGTCCGGCGGCGGATCTCGAGTCGGTCTGCAGCGACAGGTGCCGATCGACTTTGCGAACGCGTACCGTAGCGCGCTCACCAGAAAAGGAGTCATCAGGATGGGCATGAGGAAAGACACGCCACCGAGTGGTCAGACGAGCTTGCGCGCGCCCAGCGCAATAGCGGACGCTCCGCTTGCCCCGCGATCCGTGGCCGGGATTCACGAAAGGATCCTGCGCCTGTTGGGAATGACGCAACGTCCGCTGCGATCCGGCGAGCTCGAGAACGCGCTCGGACTGCTCGCCGGTGAGGCTCGCAGCGCTTGTCATTGGCTCACCGAGAACGGCTACATCACGAGCACTGTCCGCATGGGCCGAGCTGCTGCTCACTGGGCACGCACGTTCTGGTCGCTAGCGGACAAGGGCCGCTCCTGGGCTCGAGCCCAAGGAGCGCTGGTCACCTGATCGAGCGCGGCAGCGGGCGCACGTCTAACGGCCCAGCACACGTGCGCGCGCCTGTCAGATGCACGTGGGCTCGCCCAGGCGCGCATGTCGCTCACGGGAATGCGCACGTTGAAGTGCCAGTCTCTCTGGTGTGTGTGCAGGCGGTCGTCGGCGACGACGAACAGCGTGTAAACACTACCATCGGCGGTGTGATGACCCGCGGCGAACGTGAGCGCGTCATTGGGGTCGAAATTCAGATTGAAATAGGGCTTGAGGTTGGTGCGGCCGATACCCGCCAGCGCAAACCAGCTCTCGCCCGCCTGCACGTTCAAGCTGCCGCCCAGGAATCCTTCAGTCGCCACCTGCAGCGAAGGTTGGAGCTGGACGGAGTGTCCGAGATCGACGGAAGTGTCGACACCTGCGCGCCCCTGAGATCCGAACACGCGATCGGTATACGCGCCGAGCCACGCGTGGGTGTCGCTGCGCTGCCAGCGCAGGTTGAAATCCCGGCCTGTACTGGTAATCGGCGAGTGTGAGCTTCCATGGCCGGCCGCCGCCCAACCCCGTGTCCGGCGCGAGGGTCTGGTCCGCGACCCCCGGGTCCGCCGCCAGCGCGGTCTGGCCCAGACCGGCCAGCAGCGCGCCCACCGTCAGGAGTTTGGATCTGATCACGCGCATATGATATCCATGGCGGGCGCGCGGCCATGCCGTTGCACAGGGGGGATCTTATGAAAGCTTTCGCGTATGGGATCGCGTTTGCGGGACTCTTTCTCGGCGCGCGCCCGGTTAGCGCCGATTCGTCGCTGGATCGGGTGCGTGCCTGCATGCCCCAGCAGGACGATGCCGCGCGCCTGGCGTGCTACGACAAAGAGCTGGGCCGAACGGCCGCGACCGCAGCCACCCGCGCCGCGCCCGGCGCTCCGGCTCGATCGGCCACCGTCCCTGCGCGTGCGGCCGCCGCCACAGTTGTCCCGATCCCTGCGAAGGTCCCGGCTACCGCAGCGCCCCCGGCCGCTCCGGCCACCGCTGCGGCCAAATCGGCCGATTTCGGAATGACCCCCGAGTTACTGCGCAAGCAGCAGGTGCAGGCAGGTATCAAAGCTCCGCCGCGGCCCCCAGAGACCCTCTCCGCCAAGGTCGCGAAAGTCGGCACCTACGGCAACGGCTTGCTCGTCGTGACGCTCGATAACGGCCAGGTCTGGCAGCAGCAGGAGAGTGGTGAGGCGCTACTGGAGGTCGGCGACCCAGTAAAGATCTCTCGCGGCACGTTTGGCTCCCTGTGGATGGATAACGCTTCGCACAGGCGCATACGCGTGAAGCGCGTTCAGTAGTTGCGGACTACGGTTGCTGAGGCGCCCGCGAAGGCGGAAACGCCTTGCCGTTGAGACTCAACTTGCCGTGATCGAACGTGAGATGGGTGACTAGAGCAGTCCCTTCCTGCGCGATATATCCTTGGGCCTCCAGTTGACGCGCGGCGGTGGCGAGTCGGTCTCCGTTGCCGGGAGTCCCTTCGGTCAGCTTGTCGAGCAAACCGGTATCGACCTTGAGGTCGGCTTTGGCCTGCAAGTGCTCGATGAGGGCAGCAATGAGCGCCGGCCCGGCTGCCTCCAGGTCCTGCCGCTTCAGCCCGGGCACGGTCGCTCTCGCGGACAGGGCGAGTGAGCCCTCCGGCGTCACGAGGTCGACGTGCGGCACCTCGATCACGGGATCGTGGAGCAGCAGATCGATGCCATCCTTGCGCAAGGCTTCGACCGGCTGTTGCTGCGATTGCGAGTTCGCCGCAGCGCGGCCGACAGCGCGAAGGTTGTCCAGGAGACCGGCGAGCGCGGGGCCATAGACGTGTGTCCCCTCGAGCACATAGAGCTGCCGGGATGCGGTGAACTTTGCAGCCTTGATCGGCCCCGTCGCGAGCTTGCCGCTGTAGGTGATGTAGTCCCCCGTCGCTGAGGAGTGGCTGCCGATCTCGACATTCTCAACGGACAGCGGTGCCTTCGCGTCTGGGCCGCTCCCCTGGGCCTCGAGGTGGCTGATGGTGAAGGCGCCGTCGCCGACACGCAGAGTTCCGATCACGCTCTGCAGCGCAGACCTGAATCGCAGACCGTCGAGCCGGGCGCCGAACTGCTCGCCGCTCAGGCTCAGGGTTTTCACATCGAAGTTGAAAGTGATCGCGCGCATCCCGCGGGAGGCCGTCGCCGTCCCCGTCAAGCCGCTGGAGCTGATAGTCGTGTGAGCGATCTGGCCACTGAAGGCAGGGATGGTCACCTCAGTTCGGGATCCTCCTGACCAGTCCAGAGTCGTATGCATTCTGAGAGGATTCTTGCCAGCGAACAGCGCGTCGAGCCGCTTCGCGACCTGAGGCGGGAGGAGGATCTCGGTATCCATCGTCGCCAGAGCGAAAGTGCGGCCCCCTGGAAACGGTCCGTGCCGGATGGTGTTGCGAACTGTGATGCCCGCGGAGGCCAGGCCCTCGAGCCCTGGCAGTGCGGCTGCGGATGGCGCGCCACCCTGTTTGAGGGTCACGGTGAGCATCTCCGAGGCGCCGAAGACACCCCGCCGGTACGTCCTCTGCGAGGAGACGTAAGGTCCGGCTTGCTGCAAGCCCTCCTGGAGGCGCGCGTGGAGCTCACCTTCAACGACGAAGCCGATGATCCAGGCAGCCACGGGGTACGCAATGAGAATCGCGGCGGCGATCAGGAGCCAGAGGCGGGTGCGGGTGCTCATCGTTCCTTGAAGCGGTGGCTGGGAGCGGTCGGGAAGTGTAGCGAAGACGTGAACGTTGCCGATGATACGAGAAGAATCAAAAGCTTACCCAGTCGGGAGGCCGGACTCGGGCGCGCCCCGGTTAACGGGATTTAATGTTCCGCCAATGTAGTAGAAAGTGGTTGGCCGCTATCTTCGGTCAGCGGACATAGATCGGCATGCCCTCGTGATTCCTACTCTCCGTCTCACTCTGTTGCGGGTTCCGGCGCTGCGCGTGATTGCTTTGTGCTCGCGCGCGCGCCGGCCTCTTTTTGGTGCTTTGTTGATCGGCTTCGGGCTCTCGGCCTGCACCGTCGGTCCGTTCTACAAGAAGCCGAACGTGGGCACCCCGGCGGCCTGGCGCGAGAGCGACACGGGCGCCGCTGTCGCAGGTACCGGTAGCACCCCGCCCGAGGCCGTTCCCGTCTGGCCTGCCTCGCAGTGGTGGCAGGGCTTCCAGTCCCCCCAGCTCGATGACCTGATGTCGCAGGCGCAGAAGGCCAACGACGACCTTGCCGCAGCCGTGGCGCGCGTGCGCGAGGCGGATGCTCAGGTACGCATTGCGGGAGCACCCCTGATTCCCTCGTTGCAGGCGGCCGGTACGGCCACCCGTGAGAGGACCAAACCCGCGAACGCACCGCCCGGAACTCCCGCCACGACCTTCAACCAGTTCGGTGCGGAGCTCGGCGCCAGCTACGAGCTGGACTTCTGGGGCAAGAATCTGGCGGCGCGCCGCTCGGCCAGCTCCTCCGCCGAGGCGAGCCGCTACGACCGGGCGACGGTCGAGCTGACTGTCATGACGAGTGTGGCGGTCACTTATTTCCAGGCGATGGAGAGCCATGACCGGCTGGAGGTGGCGCAGCAGGACCTCGCGACCGCCCAGGAAGTCCTCAAGGACCTGAAGACCGAGCTCTCGGTCGGCATCGTCAACGCGCTGGATGTCGCGCAGCAGGAGACGACGGTTGCGGTGTTGAGTGCGACGATCCCTCCGCTGCAACAGCAGTTCCGTCAATCGGTCAATGCGCTCGCGGTGCTGGTCGGCCAGCCGCCGCAGGCCCTGGAGTTCCCCGGAGGATCGCTCACGGCGCTGTCCGAGCCGCGGGTGCGGCCAGGCATGCCCTCGGAGCTGCTGGCGCGCCGTCCCGACGTGGCCTCTTCCGAGGCGCAGCTCAAGGCGGCCAACGCCGACATCCAGGCGGCGCGCGCGGCCTTCTTCCCCAGCATCGACCTGACCGCGGATGGCGGCTTCGTGAGCACGGCGCTCGCGACGCTGATCACCCCGGCTAACAAGGTATTCAACATCAGCGGACAGGTCGCGGAGCAGATCTTCGCCGGCGGTGCGCTCACCGGCAAATACCAGCTGACCAGGGCGCGCTATTCGGAGCTGCTCGCGGACTACCACAAGACGGTGCTCACCGCCTTCGGCGACGTCGAGAACGCGCTGGTGGCGTTGCAGCAGACCTCGGATCAGTACCAGCGCCAGGAAGAGGCCGTCGCCACGGCGCGCCGCGCCTATGACTACACCCAGACGCAACTGCACGCCGGGGTGGTCAACATTCTCACGGTATTGAATACGCAGGCGGCGCTGTTCAACGCCCAGGATACGCTGGTGCAGGTCAGATTTGCGCATCTGCAGGCACTCATACAGCTCTACAGCGCGTTGGGCGGCGGCTGGACGCAGCAGGCAATCGTACAAAGGTGACAAGTTGAACAGTGTGAGCGATTGGGGTAGTTGGATCACGCGCCATCGCGTACGTGTGACGTTGTTTGCAGCGGGGGCCGCGGTCCTGTTGGTACTGAGCCTGCATGCGCTGCCGCGCAGCGACGCGGCGGATCGCAAGAAGCAGGGCGCCGGTGAAACGGTCGCCATCGAGGCCGCCGTGGTGACGCGCGCGAACGTGCCGATCAACGTCGAGGGACTGGGCACCGTGCAGGCGTTCAACACGGTCACCGTGACCTCGCGTGTCGATGGGGCCCTGCAGAAGCTCGGTTTCACCGAGGGCCAGATGGTGCACAAGGGCGACCTGCTCGCCCAGATCGATCCGCGGCCGTTTCAGGCGGCCCTCGAGCTGGCGCAGGCGGCGAAGGCCAAGGATGAAGCGCAGCTGGCGAGCGCCAAACAGGACCTGCAGCGCTACACGATTCTCGCCCCGCAGAACCTGGCGAGCCAGCAGGTGCTGGATGCGCAGAAGGCCACGGTCGCGGGGCTCGAAGCGCAGGTCAAGGGCGACCAGGCGAGCATCGACAATGCCCGCACGCAGCTGGATTACTCGACCATCGCATCGCCCATCGACGGCCGCACCGGCATCCGCAAGGTCGACGTCGGTAACAACGTACACGCGACCGATACCTCCGGGATCGTCGTCGTCACCCAGGTGCAGCCGATCAATGTGATTTTCACTCTTCCCGAGGAGGACTTGCCGAGGATCAACGCGGCGATGAGCGCCGGGGAGCTGGCGGTCGGCGCGTATGCGCGCGATGAAAGCACGCAATTCGACAGCGGCACCGTGCAGCTGGTCGACAATCAGATCGACCAGGCGACCGGCACGATCCGCCTGAAGGCGGTCTTTCCCAACAAGAGCAACAAGCTCTGGCCCGGCCAGTACGTCAATGCGCGCGTCCTATTGCGCACACAGCAGAACGCGCTGACCATCCCGGACACCGCGGTGCAACGCGGTCCGGATGGACTGTTTGCCTACGTCATCAAGCCGGATTCCACGGTCGAGGCGCGCCCGCTGCAGGTCGGACAGGAGAGCGGCGGCGTCGCCGTGGTGCAGAGCGGTCTGCGAGCGGGTGAGCGCGTGGCGACCAGCAACCAGTATCGGCTCGAGCCCGGCGCGCACGTGCGCATCCTGGAGCCGGCCAGCACGTCGACGGAAGTCGCCAAGCGCGGCGACAGGTCCTGACCGTGAGCATTTCCGAACCCTTCATCCGCAGGCCGATCGCCACCTCGCTGTTGATGGCGGGTATCCTGCTCGTGGGTATCGTTGCTTTTCCGCTGTTGCCCGTCGCGCCGCTTCCGCAGGTGGACTTTCCGACGATCCAGGTCACCGCCCAGCTTCCGGGCGCGGATCCGGAGACGATGGCCTCCTCCGTGGCGCAACCGCTGGAGTACCAGTTCGCGGCCATCCCGGGAGTGTCGCAGCTCACCTCCACCAGCGTTCTGGGCACGACCCAGATCGTCGTGCAGTTCGATCTGAACCGTAACATCGATGCAGCGGCGCAGGACATCCAGTCCGCGATCGAGGCGGCCGGCGGCCAGCTGCCGAAGAACCTGCCCTCGCCGCCGTTCATCAAGAAAGTGAATCCGGCCGACTCGCCGGTCATGATCATGTCGGTGTACTCGGACGTGCTGCCGTTGACGGAGGTCGATGAGTACGCGGAGAACATTCTTGCCCAGCAGATCTCGCGCATCCCGGGCGTTGCGCAGGTGGCGCTCGGCGGACAGCAGAAGCCGGCCGTGCGTGTGCAGGTGGACCCTTCGCGCATTGCCGCCCTCGGGATTCAGCTCGAAGACATTGCGAGCGTCATCCAGCAGGCCACCGTCGATGCCCCCAAGGGCTCGATCAACGGCACGGCGCATAGCTTTGCGATCTACGACAACGACCAGCTGCTGAAGGCAGCTCCCTGGAACGATGTCATCGTCGCCTACAAGAACGGGGCGCCGGTGCGCATTCGCGACATCGGCGTAGCGGTGGACGGTCCCGAGAACGTGCTGATGCTGTCCCAGCAGAACGGCCACAAGGGCATTCTGCTGCAGATCTACAAGGAAGCCGGCGCGAACGTCATCGACACGGTGCAGCGCATCCAGGAGCTGCTCCCGCAGGCGATGAAGTCGGTGCCCGTGTCGATCAAGCTGCAGACGGTGGTCAACCGCACGACTACGATCACCGCCTCGGTACACGACGTGGAGTTCACCCTCATGCTGACGATCGCGCTCGTCATCATGGTGATCTTCCTGTTCCTGCGCAATCTCTGGGCGACGATCATCCCCGGCGTCACCGTGCCTCTGGCGCTGCTGGGTACCTGCGCACTGATGTATATCGTCGGCTACACGCTCGACAATCTCTCCCTGATGGCGCTCACCATCGCGGTGGGGTTCGTCGTCGACGATGCGATCGTGATGCTGGAGAACATCTACCGTCACATCGAGGAGGGCTTGACGCCGTTCGAGGCGGCGATCAAGGGCTCCAGGGAGATCGGCTTCACCATCATGTCCATCAGCATTTCGCTGGTGGCCGTGTTCATCCCGCTGCTGCTGATGAGCGGCATCATCGGCCGGCTGTTCCGCGAGTTCGCGATCACGGTGACGATGACGATCGCCGTGTCTGCCTTCGTATCGTTGACCCTCTCGCCGATGATGTGCTCGCTGTTCCTGAAGAACGAGAAGCGCACGCGCCACGGTCACCTGTACATGGTGTTCGAGAAGGCCTTCGAGCGGCTGGTCGCCGGCTACACCCGGGGCCTGGATTTCGTCCTGCGCCATCAGCGGCCAGTGCTCATCCTGTTCCTGATCACCGTGGCGACCTCGGTGGTGCTGTACATCTTCGAGCCCAAAGGCTTCTTTCCTCAGCAGGACACGGGTGTGCTGGTCGGACTCACCGACACCTCGCAGGACGTCTCCTTCGGCGCGTCCGTCGATCTGCAGAAGCGCATCATGGAGGTCGTCTCGAAGGACCCGGATGTCGTCAGCTGGGCGACCGCGATCGGCGGGAGCCGCCCGGTCAACACCGGCTTCGCGATCATGAGCCTGAAGCCGCGCGACGAGCGCAAGGCGAGCGCGGATGAGATCCTCGAGCGGCTGCGGCCGAAGATCGCACAGGTTCAAGGTGGGACGTTGTTCCTGCAGGCGCAGCAGGATCTGAACCTCGGCGGCCGCACAGCCCGTACGCAGTATCAGTACACGCTGCAGGACCCGGATCTGGCGGAGCTGAACGAGTGGGCGCCCAAGGTCCTGGACGCTCTGAAGAAGCTGCCGCGCCTGCGCGATGTCGCCTCGGATCAGCAGAGCACCGGCACGCGCCTGTCGCTCACGATCGACCGTGACCAGGCGGCGCGCTTCGGCATCCAGCCCTCACTCATCGATGCCACGCTCTACGATGCTTTCGGGCAGCGGCAGGCCGCACAGTACTTCACGCAGTTGAATTCCTATCACGTGATTCTGGAGATCACTCCGAAGCTGCAGGAAGATCCCAACACGCTCAACAAGCTGTACATCAAATCCCCGCTCACCGGCGAGCAGGTGCCGCTGTCGGCGCTCGTCAAGTACGACACGCACCACACCAGCCCGCTGTCGATCAACCATCAGGGGCAGTTCCCTGCGGTCACGCTGTCGTTCAATCTGGCGCCCGGAGTCGCACTCGGCGATGCGGTGGAAGACATCGAGAGGACCACCGCGGCGATGCGTCTGCCCTCCACCGTCACCAGCAGCTTCCAGGGCTCGGCGCAGGCGTTCCAGGACTCCCTGAAGAGCACGCCGTACCTGATTCTCGCCGCGCTGGTGGTCGTCTACATCATCCTGGGGATGCTCTACGAGAGTTACATCCATCCGCTGACGATTCTGTCCACGTTGCCTTCCGCGGGCGTCGGCGCGCTGTTGATGCTGACGGCGGCCGGCTACGACCTTTCCATCATCGCGCTGATCGGCATCATCCTGCTGATCGGCATCGTCAAGAAGAACGGCA
>Ga0134126_10002102_pt1 | contig 25333 bp, 10 predicted proteins | sample KB31752_FD_96881 | JGI IMG/M metagenome (GOLD analysis project Ga0134126, IMG submission 96881) | Terrestrial soil microbial communities with excess Nitrogen fertilizer from Kellogg Biological Station, Michigan, USA - KB3-175-2 | ecosystem: Environmental > Terrestrial > Soil > Unclassified ... | reverse complement strand
TACGACTCCTGGCTCTGCGTAATGATCACGAGATAATCACTATTATAGGCTACCGACTCGATGCCGCTCAGCACCTCGGAGAAAAATACATTCGGCACATTGCACAATACCACCCCGATACTCCGGCTCCGCTGGTTCTTCAGACTCTGCGCCATGAGATTAGGCCGGTAATTATGCTCGGCCGCATAGCGTTGAACAAGCACACGCGTTTCGGCGCTGATCTTATAGCTGTCCTGCAACGCCCGGGACACCGTAGAATAACTCAGATCCAACGCCCTGGCAATGTCTTTGATAGTGATGTTCTCCAGCTTCATACCTGTGGAATTTATATGTTAAACGTACATTTAATGCCAACGTTTGCACAAAAAAAAGCATCCCACCGCTTGCTCCATATCCCTCCACCGTTTATCTTTACTACCGAATGCTTAACCCGTTAAGCTAAGATATGCAATTTTGCTTAACCCGTTAAGCTGGCGCTGGAAAATATCCCCAAAAAAATAGATGCGCGAAAAAAAAGGACGAAAAAGGGCCGAAAAATGCGATTGAACAGCCATATCATTGCCATGCTGGTCGAAGACATCTCCGACCCTTTCTTCTCCGCGATAGCGCGGATAATAGAAGAGCAGGCCCATCCGCTGGGATATAAGATATTCTACTCCAGCACCGGCAACGACGACGCCGTCGCACGGGACCTGATCAAGGTCTACCGGAATGCAGCGGCCGGCGCCTTTATCATCGCCCCGACGGCCGGCATCGGCCCGGAGATCGCAGCCCTCCGGCAGGAAGGAATACCCGTCGTATGCTTCGACCGCTATATCCCCGGCATCCCGGTAAAAAAAGTCATCGTCGATAACAAGCAGGCCTCCATCCTGGCCGTCCGACACCTGTGGGAGAATGACTACCGCCGCATCGCCTTCGTCACGATCGACTCGAACCAGACTCAGATGACCCAAAGGCTGGAAGGCTACCTCGAATCCCTAAGCCATCGGTACTTTCCATCCCTTATCCTTCGTATCCCCTTCGGCCTCGCTCCCGCGATTATGACACATAGGATCGGCGCCTTCCTCCAGCTCGAAGCACCCGACGCAGCCATCTTCGCTACCAACTACCTCGCCGTCAGCGGCCTCCGCGCCATGTCTGCACTCGGGGCCAACATCCCGGACGATATCGCCGTATTGGGTTTCGACGACAGCCCCTATTTTGCATTCTGCTCACCATCTATCACCGCCATCGCACAACCGGTGCAGGCTATCGCACAAACCATCCTTGAACACCTCACCGGCGCAACTACCAGCCAGCAGGAAACCACCATCCTGCCGGTGACACTCGTCGCCCGACAGTCCACCGTACCCCGTTCCTCCATTCTTAATCCAAATCAAATCTTGCCAAAATGAGAAAATTGTTTCTCCTATTCGGTCTCCTGCTGACCCTCTACACACTGCAGGCACAGCAACCGCAGACCGTCATCGGCCGCCCGGGGCAAACCCACACGATCGAAGGGACCGTGCGCGACTCGGCCACGGGTAATCCCATCCCGGGCGCGACCATCCGCATCAAAGGCACCCACCATGGCGTCGCAGCGGACGAACATGGACACTTCGTCATCAGCCTCCCTAACGGTCGCGATATCCTCGTGATCAGCGGAACCGGCTATACGCCCTTCGAAGTCGCCGCCACGGGCGGCACACTCAACGTCCGCCTTGTGGGCGTCAACCAACAGCTGGGCGACGTCGTAGTCGTAGGCTACGGCACCCAGAAAAAAGCCACCCTCACCGGCGCCATCTCTACCGTGAGCGACAAGGTCTTCCAGGACCGCGGCCCCGTCAGCAATCCCTTCGAGTCCCTGCAGGGACAGGCCCCCGGCGTCATCGTCACCAGGACCTCCGGCCAGCCGGGTAAAGAGAACTGGAACTTCCAGATCCGCGGCATCACCTCGACCAACTCCGCTCCACCACTCGTCATCCTCGATGGTGTCGCCCTCTCCGACAACACGGAGCTGAACAGCCTCAACCCGCTGGATATCGACAATATTTCGTTTCTCAAAGACGCGTCCGCATCCATCTATGGCGCCCGCGCAGCGTATGGCGTAGTACTAATCACGACGAAAAGAGCTAAGACCGGGCGGCCCGTCATCGAATACGATGCCTCGGTATCACGCAAGTTCACCGCCCTTACCCCTCATCTGCTCAGCATCCGCCAATGGGGTCAGGGACTCATGCAGGCCCAGATCAACGATAACTATGGCATCGTCCCTCCTTCCACCAGCCTCTGGTACCAGGAAGGTGTGTTTGCGGCAAACCCACCCGATTCCGGCTGGATCGACCTCACCGCCCTACCGGGCTGGGGCGGCTCGGCTATCGCGGGTCTGCTCTACAACGGCAAGCAGGTCCCAACCTTCGGCGATGTCAAAGACCTTACCTACTTCAATACGAACATGCAGAAGATACTCTGGGGCAATGCCAATTCCACCATGCATAACCTCAGCTTTTCCGGCAGGAACGAACGCTCCGGATATCGCTTATCACTGGGCTATCTCAACGACGGCAGCCAGCTGCAGTGGGGAACGAACGGCAACCAGCGATATGATATCCGCCTCAATCACGACTACAACTTTTCCAAAGCGCTCAAGCTCGAGACCAATGTCTCACTGGAACGCAACGATATCCAGCAGCCCAGCCTGCTCAGTTTCACAGGCTATAGCGCCCTCAGCAATTATGGCCAGCCCGGTATGCCCGCCCTCAGCAAGAACGGCCAGCCCTACGAATGGGGCACCGTACCCAGCCCTCCGGGTATGCTTAAATACGGCGGGGCTACGAAAACCTATGACTCGCGCATCAATGCGATCACCAACCTCACGTGGAATATCGTCGACCACCTGAGCTTTGTAGGAACCGCGGGCTACAACACCCTCTTCGAGGAGATCAACAACCAGCAGAAGCAAGTGAACTTCTACACGTACAACGATGAGTATAAGCAGAACCCAACGCCAGTTGCCGGCCAACCCAACGGCAACGGCAGCTTCTACGCCAAGACACTCAACAGGGACACCTACTACAACCTCACCGGCCGATTCCAATACCATAACACATTCGCCCACGACCACGAGGTCGGCATCATGGCCGGCACATCCTACGAACGTGACGAAGTCGACAACTGGAATACCACCACCTATGATCTCGCCGACGACAATACGCCTTCCCTCAACCTGGGCGTCAACAGCACCACCGCCGGCTTCGTTGCAAACGGACAGACGCAGAACCATTATGCCCTCTCCTCATTTTTCGGCCGTGTAACCTACAGTTATAAGAACCGCTACCTCCTGGAAGGCCTCGGTCGCTACGACGGCTCTTCGAAGTTTATCGCCGCCGATCGCTGGAAGCCCTTCTACGGTGCATCCATAGGCTGGCGCATTTCGGAAGAGAACTTCATGAAGAACCAAAACGTTTTCAACGACCTCAAGCTTCGCGCCTCTTATGGTGAGGCAGGCAACCAGGGCGGCATCGGTTTGTACGATTATATCCAGCTGCTCAACGCCAACACGAATCAATCCCTGCTCGGCACGGCACCCGTTGTCTCCGTCACGACCACCGGCACCCTTGTCGCACTCAACCGTACCTGGGAAACAGTCAAAAAGAAGAACATCGGCATCGACTTCGCCGTTCTGAAAAGCCGCCTCACCGGCACCTTCGATTATTTCTGGAACGAGAACGCCAATATGCTCCTTGGCCAAACCTATCCCGCCGTCCTCGGCGCTTCGGCTCCCGCCCAGAACATCGGCGACCTGCATACCTGGGGCTGGGAAGGCATGCTCACCTGGCACGACCGTATCGGCAAAGATTTCTCCTATAGCGTCTCGGTTAATATGACCAATAACCAGGATAAGCTGGTTCATTACGGTGGTGCGAACGTCGTGGCCATGGGCTATAACTCTACCGTAGAAGGTTATCCGGTGGGTTCTTATTTCGGCCTCAAATATGCCGGCCGCATCCAGACCCAAAAACAGCTCGACGCCTACAACGCCGCCTACGCCCCCTCGGGCAGCACCAACAACGTCGGCCTCCCGATCCCTACACCACTTGCCAGCCCCGCCGGTCAGTACAGCGGCCTTCGTCCCGGTGATAACACCTACAAAGACGTCAACGGCGACGGAAAGCTCAGCATCGGCACGAGCACTAAAAACAAGGGCGACCTCGTCTACCTGGGCCGCGATGATCCCAATTATGTCTGGGGCACCACCCTCGGCGCGCAATGGAAAGGCTTCGACTTCCAGGCGATGTTCCAGGGCGTCATGAAACGCACCGTATGGCGCACCGGCAGCAATGCCAACTGGGATATCCCTTACGGCACCGTGTATCAATCGCAAGGCAACTATTGGTGGGGAAACGTCTGGAGCACCAGCCATCCCAATGCCCGCTACCCGAACCTGCATTCCAATAACGGATCAGCCATCAACAACTACAACTACCAGGCTTCTTCCTGGTCCATGCAGAACGGCGCCTATATGCGACTCAAAAACCTCGTGCTCGGCTACAGCGTCCCCCAGAAGGTCATCGACCGTTGGAAAGGCGTTACGCGGCTTCGGTTCTACGTCTCCGGTAGCGACCTCTGGGAGCTAACCCATATCCACGACGGCTGGGACCCCGAGACCACCAGGACTGTCGCCACTAACGAACGGTATCCTTTTTATCGATTCCTGACCTTCGGCGCCAACCTCACTTTCTAATCTGTCAAAAACTAAGCGACAATGAAACGCATAATAAAAAAATATACAGCCCTGGCAGCCCTCCTGCTCGCCCTCGTCCAGACAAGCTGCAAAAAAGAGCTCAACCTCACGCCGGAAGACCAGCTTTCCGACGCAACCTTCTTCCAGACGCCGGGCGACTTCAAGCTCTTCGCCAACCAGTATTACGGCTGGCTCAAGAACTTCACCACACTCGACGGCATCCTCGACAACCCACACTCCGACACCCGCTCCGACCTCTTCGGCGGCGGCGGCGCCTTCGGCTCCGGCACCAACACCGTGCCCACCACGGAATCCAACTCCGGTAACGCCGGCAACTGGGTCGTCGACTATACCCGCATCTATGCGACCAACTACCTGCTGACAAAAGCCGCTACCTATAAGACCCCATCCGATATCGCCCAATTTGTCGCCGAAGCACACTTCTTCCGGGCCTATGTCTATTTCGACCTGCTCGAACAATATGGCAGTGTGCCCCTCATCCAGTCGCTGCTGAAACCCGGCTCGGCCCAATTGTATGGCCCGCGCAGCACCCGCGACTCGATCGTGAATTTCATCATCGCCGACCTCCAGGCAGCCATCCCCAACCTGCCGGCTTCGATCGCCAACACGGCTACTGATTATGGCCGCGTCACCGCCATGGCCGCCCAGGCCTTCCTCGGTCGCGTCGCCCTGTACGAAGGCACCTGGCAGGAGTTTCGCAACGGTAGTACCTCCCGCATTGACTCGCTGCTCGATATTTCAGCAAACGCAAGCAACGCCGTCATCTCCAGCGGTCTGTATGCATTATTCGGCACCGCCGCCTCCAATGCCCTCGGCGGCAACAGCACCCTCCTCGGCGATTCGGCACAAAAATATATGTTCGTGCTCGAAGACGTGAAATCCAACCCCGCAGGCGTCGTAAAATCGGCCAACCACGAATACCTACTGGTCACCCGCTACGATGCCACACTCAAGATCACCGGTCAGAATATTACCCACTCGCAGAATACCGGCATGAACAGGAAGATCGCCAACATGTACCTCTGCAAAGACGGGTTGCCTATAGAAAAATCCCCACTCTTCCAGGGCTATTCCACCTTCCTTTCGGAATATCAGAACCGCGATAACCGGATGTGGTATACCATGGTCGTACCCTATCAGTATTATTGGAAAGGAAACGCGAACTACCGCCTCGACTGGGTAGGCGGCGCCCTTGACAAGAAGGATGCCATCGGCCCCATCATCCCCACCGGCTATGGTCACCAGAAATGGGCCACCGAACGCCAATGCCCGGACCGGTCCGAGTCCGAAGATTATCCCGTGATCCGTTACGCGGAAGTATTGCTCAACTACGCCGAAGCAGTCTTCGAACGCAACGGCGCCATCAGCGACGCCGATCTCAACAGATCGCTGAACCTGGTACGCCTCCGGATCAACACGGACAACGGCATGCCCGCATTGACAAACGCCTTCGTCGCCGCTAACGGTCTCGACATGCGCACCGAGATCCGCCGTGAACGCGCCATCGAACTCTTCGACGAAGACTTCCGCCTCGACGACATCAAACGCTGGCACAGCGCCGCAACGGACCTTGTCTCCAATGTCGGCGGTATCGCCTACGACAACGCGTCGGCCTTCGTAAGCCCCTGGCCCGTATCCGTCGAATGGACCGGCACCCAGTACCAAACCGGCCCCAATGCCTACTCCGCCGGCGCCACGCTGCCCAAAGACGCGAACGGCTGCATCATCACCGACCAGACCGGCCGCCAATGGACGGAGAAGAACTACCTGTACCCCATCCCGGCCCAACAGCTCGCACTCGATCCGCAACTGGTGCAAAACCCGGGCTGGTAAACATAAATTGCCGTAGCATGAAGACCATCTTGCTTTCACTCGCATTCCTGATTTCCGTCGGGGCTTCTGCCGGCCCCATCGCCTCCCTGCGCTCTCCAAATAAACGGCAACACCTGGAGCTCGGGCTCGACACGGCCGGCAACCTCATCTATCGTTATCTCAGCGGCGACACAGTCATTATCGACTGGTCGCCGCTTGGATTTATCACAACCGCCGACGATCCGCAACATCTCGCAAAAACGCGGATCACCAACATCACCGCACCCATAAGCTATAGCCACAAATTCGCCTGGCCCCTGGGCGAAAACGCTATCATCGACAACACCTACAACGAGCGCTCCGTCTCCTGCCGCCGCGGCAACCTCGCCTTCGTACTCGATATCCGCCTGTACGATGGCTCCGCCGCCTTCCGCTACCGGCTTCCCAAAGACGCCGGCATCAAAAACGGCAGCACTACCATCCGCCGGGAACTCACGGGCTTCCGGCCACAAGGCGCCTACACAATCTATCAGTACAACCAGGAATCGGTATTTACACCCACATCCCTCGATACCCTCCGAAAGACCTGCGACCTTCCCGCAACACTGACTAACGGGCATACATTTATAAGTATCAGCGAAGCCGACAACGAAGACTACACCAAAGCCGAGCTGACTCAAAACGAAAACGCCCTCACCCTCATCTATCCCCACGACACCGCCGTCGACCTTCGAGACCACACCCCCTGGCGCACCATCAGCATCGCCTCCAACGCCATCGGCCTCCACAATTGCAGCGAGCTAAACCTCAAGCTCACGCCCCCGGCAGAAAACCCCCAAAACATCCGCCCCGGAAAACTTATCCGCGCCAAACTCACCACCCGCGCCGGCCTCGACTGCATCGACTTCGCCGCCAAACATCATTTTCAATACATCCTCTTCGACGCCGGCTGGTATGGTGCAGAGTTCACAACGATCTCCGACCCCACAAAACCCATCGCCGCCATCGACATGCCCGCCGTCATCCGCTATGGAAAAGAACACGCCATCGGCATCATCCTCTACGTCAATTATGTCGGCCTCCGCGCCCACCTCGACACCATTCTACCCCTCTATAAAAAATGGGGCGTAGCCGGACTCAAATTCGGTTTCGTCGACGGTCTCACCCAGGACGGCATCCGCTGGCTGGCAAAAGCGATCGAAAAGACGGCCGCAAAAGGCTTCATCCTCGACATCCACGATAATTATAAACCCACCGGCCTCAGCCGCCGCTGGCCCGCCTTGCTCACCCAGGAAGGCATCCGCGGCGACGAGCACGGCCCCGACGCCTTCCATACCACCGCCCTGCCCTTTACCCGCTTCCTGGCCGGACCCGCCGACTTCACCTTCTGCTACCCCAATGCCCACAACAGCTTCGCGAAAAAGCTAAAGGTCAGCAAAGCCCAGCAGCTGGCGCTCACGGTGATCTTCTTCAGCCCGCTGCAATCCATTTTCTGGTATGGCGATCCAAACGATTACACCGATGAAAAAGACATCGAATTCTTCACCTTCGTTCCTACGGTATGGGACGAGACCCATTACCTCGCCGGTGAGATCGGGAAATATGTCACCGTGGCGCGCCGCCACGGTGACACCTGGTTCATCGGTAACGCCGCCGGACCAAACGACGTCACGGCCTCCATCCGTCTCGACTTCCTGAAACCACAAACGTCCTATGACGCCACGATATACGAAGACGACGGCCATGGCGGTATCGCCATCCGCCATGAAGCATTAAAACAACACGACCTGCTGAAAATCCCGATTCCCGCTGCTGGCGGCGAGGCCCTGATCCTACGGCCACAATGAACTGGGTTTTCCGCGGTAGAATGCCTATTTTGCAACCATATGAGTAAACTGTCGATTAAGGATATGGCAAAAGCGCTGAACATCAGTACAGCGACGATCTCCTATGTTCTTAATGGCAAGGCAAGGGAAATGCGCATCAGCGATAGCCTCGAAAAAAAGATCCTGAAATTCGCGCGCGAAAACAACTACCAGCCCAGCAAGCTGCCCATTAGCCTGCGTACAGGCCGCACCGACATCATCTGCCTCATGGTCGAAGATATCGCCGACAACTTCTTCGCGGCCATCGCCGGCCGTATCGCCGAGTTGGCCAGACCCCTGGGCATCAAGGTGGTTTATATGAGCACCGACAACGACACCGAAAAGACCCGCGAGCTCATCACCGACTTCCGCCGCCAGAATGTCGATGGATTCATCATAAGCCCACCACCGGGGATCGAAAGCGATATCCGCCAGCTCATCTCCGATGAGCTACCCGTCGTGCTCTTCGACCGGCCCCTGAAAAATGTCCGCGCACCCTACGTCGGCGTCGACAATGGCAAAAGCAGCGAAAACGCAGTAATGCATCTTTACAACCAGGGATTTCGCCGCGTCGCCTTCATCACCCTCGACTCCGATCAGGGACAAATGGCCGATCGCCTCAGTGGCTATAAACGCGCCGCGCAACGCACCGGAATGCCCGTCCTGGTAAAAAAGATCGGCTTTACCGAACGCGACACACCCGCCGCCGTGGAAAAGATAGCCCGCTTCCTCAGCAGTAAATCCAGCATCGACGCCGTCTTCTTCGCCACCGGCTCGCTGGCGCTCAGTGGACTCGAAGCCCTCCGGCTGCTCTCCTGGAAAATTGGCCACGACGTCGGTATGGTCGTCTTCGACGATAACAACTTCCTCAGGGCACACAGCCCCTCCATCACGGCAGTGGCCCAACCCATCAATGAGCTCTGCGAGACCCTCGTCAATCTGCTTAGCAACAACATTGCCGGCAAAAAAAACAAAAAAGCCGACAAGATCATCCTGCCGACAAAGCTCGTAGTCCGGCAATCGTCCATGCCGCTTCCCGCCGCTACCCCCGTCACAGCCCGGGCCGTGGCAAATCATAAAATTGGCTAACTTCAAGTCAGCATGATACGACCATGGTACATAGGGCTGCTACTCTTTATCATAAGCACGACCGTACAAGCCGAACACCCGCCGCTTACCCCTGTGGTATTCCTCGACATCCAACAAGGCCTGTCCAACAATACCGTCCGCTGTATCCTCCAGGATCATAACGGTTTTCTCTGGTTCGGCACCCGCGACGGACTCAACCGCTACGACGGCAATACATTCACCGTCTTCCGTCACCAGTTCAAAGACTCCAATTCCCTCCTTAGCAATTACGTTCTCAGCCTGCTCGAAGACAACACCGGCAGACTCTGGATCGGCACACGCCAGGGTCTCTGCATCTACGATCCGCTACGGGGCCGCTTCTCCACGCTTAGCTACACCGACCCCAAAGGCCACATAAGGCCCATAGACGACGTGATAAAAGAGCTTTGTGACGACGACCATGGCGACATCCTCATCGGCACCGAAGAGACCGGTCTATTGATCTACCCAAAGGGCGCAACGACTGCCATCCCCATACCGATCACCAAAGCCACAACTTCAACTGCATACGGCATCCATGCAATAAAGGCGGACGGCGGCAACATCTGGGTGCAAGTGCAAAAAAAAGGTCTCTGTCAATTCGACCCCACCACGAAAAAACTCCGGCTCGTCAATACCCAGCTTCCCCTGGCAGGTTCTCTGGAGATCGCCAACCATACCCTCTGGGCCGGCAGCGGCGCGAGCCTTTATCGCTACGATCCCGCAAACAACACCTTCAACCAAGCATGGACGCTGCCCGCGAAAAGCCAGGACGAGCTCTGGGTTCTCAGATCTAACGGCAAAGGCGCCCTACTCATAGGCACCGTCAACGGCCGCGTACTCACCTGGGATCTTGCCGCCAGAAAGATACTGCCGCAACCCCTCGACGACAGCACGGAAACCCTCCAATATGGAACTATCTATGCCCTGTACCTGGCACAAGACGGAAGCGGGTGGATTGGCACGGCCAAAGGCGGCATCGGCGTCATCGACCCCCAACGCAGCCGGTTCCATACCTTTTCCCACCTACCCGGCCTCGCCGGCAGCCCCGCAGATTTCGTTACCTGCTTTGCCGAAACTCCCGATAGCAACCTCCTCGTCGGTACGGAAGGGAACGGCATACTCCTCTACGACCGGCATAGCCAACAATTCTCGCATTTCGGCGAGAACCGGCAACCGGCGAAAAAGATCATCAGCCTCTATTCCGACAGCTCCGGTCACGTTTGGGCCGCAGGTCAGGGTGCAGGCATCGACCGTATCGACCTCCGCACCGGCCGCACGGATCATTACTACTGCAATAAAGCACCCTCCGGCCAGGAGACTAATTGGGTTTGGGTCGTCTATGGAGATCGCGAACACAACATCTGGGCCGCTACACTCCGCCAGGTAAGTCTCATGGGAGCCCTCTATCGCTTCGACCCCGCCACGGACCGCTTCACCCTTTTCGATCCCAACCTCAGCGATATCTTCGCCCTCTGCGAAGACCATGAAGGCACGCTCTGGGGCGGCAATCTCAGCCAGCTCATCGAGATAGATCGCACCAGCCGGCATCATAAATATTACTCCGTAGGCGCCACGGTCCACTGTATCTATGAAGACCGTAAAGGCTCCCTCTGGTTAGGGACCGAAGGGGGCGGCCTCCTCCGCTTCGACCGCCGCCGCCATACGATCACCGATCGGTATACAACCGACGAAGGACTCTGCAACAATACCGTGAATGCGATCCTCGAAGACAGCACCGGCGCCCTCTGGCTAAGCACGGCGTATGGGCTTTCCCGCTTCAACCCCGCGACACAGCGTTTCCGCAATTATTACGAAAGCGATGGCCTCCAGAGTAATGAGTTTATCTATAACTCGGCACTGGCGCTACGCTCCGGCGAATTCGCCTTCGGCGGCATCAAAGGCCTTAACCTCTTCGACCCATCCAGCATCAGCGAAACTCGCGAGATGCCACGGCTCATGCTCACCGGCATCACCGTCAATGGCGCCCCCATCCAAAAAGACACCGCCCTAGTCGAACGCTGGGGGGCCAGCCAGGCACAAGCCATCAGAGTCCCCTATGACAAGGCCTTCCTTTCCTTTGATTTTACCGCGCTCGAATTCTCTACACCCGGCGAGATCCGCTACGGATATTACATGGAAGGATGGGACCGCAAATGGACGCAGGCTGGAGCGCAGCACCAGGCTACTTACACCCACCTGGAACCCGGACACTATCTCTTTCACGTGAAGAATACTAACGCGGAAGGCGCATGGAACCCCACCGACATCACCCTCGGTATCACGATCCTCCCGCCATGGTATCGTACTGCCTGGGCCTATACATTATATGCCCTCATCATCGCCGGCCTGCTTTATCTGTATTTGCACTACAAAACCCGTCAGACCCGTCTCACCTACGAGATCGCCGTGACAAAGCTCACCGCGGAAAAACAGCGCGCTGAACACGAAAAACGCATCAGCTTCTTCACGAACATCGCCCACGAATTTCGCACCCCACTTACACTCATCATCAATCCGGTTAAAGACCTCCTGAAAAAAAGCACTGACACCGGTTATGAACAGGGGGAATTGCAGGTCGTCCACCGCAACGCCCGCCGAATGCTCAGCCTCGTAGACCAGCTACTCCTGTTCCGAAAGGCCGACAGCGGCGCCGACCGGCTGATTACCACCCGCCTGAACCTCGTCGACCTCGGCCGCGAGGTCTTCCTGAGCTTCACACAGCAGGCACGTGCCAGGGATATCCGTTATACCTTCGACTGCACCAGCCAGACGCTGGAAATCATCGCCGACCGCGAGAAAGTAGAGATCATTTTATTCAATCTTGTCTCGAATGCGCTGAAGTATACCCCGCCGGGAGGCGAAGTCACGGTCTCCATGACCACATCCAATAACACGATCGAAATAAGCGTCGCGGATTCCGGTCCGGGCATACCCGCAGAGACCGGCGACAAGATCTTCCAACGCTTCTACCAGTCCGAAACCACCGGGGCAGAGAAACGGCCAAAACCAGGTTTCGGCATCGGCCTCTACCTCGCCCACCAGTTCGCACTCGCCCACAACGGTGATCTGACCTATACCAGTAAAGAAGGCGTAGGTACCACCTTCGTCCTGCGTCTTCCGGCAAACACCGCAAGTCCCGTCGCCGCCCCACTCGAGCACATCGACCATCCCGGCGAATTGTTTCAGGAACTTGTCACCTACGAGATGGCCATCACTGGCGAAGACACCGAAACTCCCATAGCCACACCCGCGCCACTCATTGGTGAAAAATATTCTCTGCTCATCATCGACGACGACCCGTCGCTCCGGCAATACATCGCCGCCATCTTCCACCCAACGATGACTGTCTATGAAGCGGAAGACGGCACACAAGGTCTCCGGCAGGCCCTGGAACACCTGCCCGACCTTGTCATCAGCGATATCCGCATGCAGGGCATAAATGGCATCGACGTCTGCAAAGCCCTCAAAACGGACCCCATATCCCGGCATATTCCGGTGATACTGCTCACCGGCACCCCCACAGCCGATTCGGAAATGCAGGGGACACAGGGCGGCGCCGATCTCTATCTTACAAAGCCGTTCGACAAAGACCTGCTACACGCGCGTGTCGCCAACCTGCTGCAAAGCCGCAATCGCTTTCGCGAAGCGCTCTTCAACGAGATCACCGGCAACCAGCCCCTACGCGGCATCACGGACGCGGATAAGACATTCCTCGATAAATGCATCGGCATCATCGAACAACATCTCGATGAAGAAGAATTCGCGATCCCGGAACTGGCCACTGCCATGGGCATCAGCCATTCTTCGCTCTACAAAAAAATAAAGGCGCTCACCAACCAGTCCCTTAACGCCTTTATCCGGCAGGTACGCCTGCGCAATGCCGCGATCCTTTGCATCAACACCGAACTCAACGTGAACGAGATCGCTGCCAGGGTCGGCATCATCGACCGCACCCACTTTCGCGAACAGTTCCAAAAGGTCTATGGCATCACAGCCGCCGAATACATCCGCAAATACCGTAAACCCCTCTCATCACGATACACGATTAAAAAGAACAAATAAATGTCTGTCGCCTCCCGTCACTATCTCGCCCTCTCCTTTCTACTTACTTCAACCGTAGTCCACGCCCAGCCCTGGAAACCGGATCTCGGCGACGGCCGCTACCGCAACCCCGTACTCTACGCCGACTACTCCGATCCCGACGCCATAAGGGTAGGGCAGAACTACTATCTTACAGCCAGTAGCTTCAGCTGCATGCCGGGCCTACCGATCCTTCAAAGCAAAGACCTCGTCAACTGGAAGATTATCGGCTATGCCTTACCGAAATTGACTCCGGACAGTGTCTACGCGCACACCCAGCCCGGCAACGGCGTCTGGGCGCCCGCCATCCGCCGCCACAATAACTTATTCTACATTTACTACCCCGACCCGGACTTCGGCATCTATGTCGTGACGGCAAAAGACCCTGCCGGTCCCTGGTCAAAACCCACAATGGTAGTCGAAGGAAAAGGGCTCATCGATCCCTGCCCCCTTTTCGATGACGACGGCAAGGTCTGGCTCATAAATGGCTGGGCCGCCTCCCGTGCGGAGGTGAATAGCCTCCTGACCATCCGCCCGCTGGACGCCACAGGCACCAAAGCCACAGGTGAAGCACACATGGTCTTCGATGGCCACGACGATCAACCCACCATCGAGGGCCCCAAGCTCTACAAACGCAACGGCTATTATTACATCTTTGCACCCGCCGGCGGCGTAACCCGGGGTTGGCAGCTCGCCCTCCGCTCCCGAAACATCTATGGGCCCTACGAGAAAAAGATCGTCATGGACCAGGGAACTACCGACGTCAACGGACCCCACCAGGGTGCATGGGTCACCGCTCCTGACGGCCAGTCATGGTTCCTGCATTTTCAGGACAAAGGCCCCTACGGCCGTATTGTCCATCTCGAACCCATGCATTTTGTCGGCAATTGGCCCGTCATCGGCCAGGACCCCGACGGCGACGGCAAAGGCGAACCCGTAGCGACCTATAAAAAGCCCGCCACACCCAACGCCGCCCCAGCCACCGCCGCCGCAAAAAGCTGGTCCATCCCCTCTTCAGATGAATTCAACGGCAACGCCCCGGGCCTCCAATGGCAATGGCAGGCCAACCCCCAAATAACCTGGAGCGCCGAGATCCCCGAAAGCGGCTACCTCCGGCTCTTCGCCATCCGCCAACCTTCCGATTCAAAAAATTGCTGGACCGTCCCCAACCTCCTCCTGCAAAAATTCCCCGCGCCGGATTTCACCGCAACAACAAAAATGCGTCTCGTCGCAGCCCAAACCGGCAAACGCGCCGGCCTCGTGATCATGGGAATGGACTACACCTGTCTGCAAATCGCACGCACCGACACTTCCTATGTCCTCGAACAAACCATCTGCAAGAACGCCGATAACGGCAGCGAAGAAAAGCTCATTACAAAAAAACCGCTGACCCCTTCCGAGGCCAGCGGCTATATGTATGTCCGGGTCAGCGTCAGCGCCCCCGACGCGCTTTGCAAATTCAGCTATAGCCTGGACGGGATAACATTCACACCCTTCGGCGATACCTTCACCGCCCGCCCCGGCCGCTGGATCGGCGCAAAGCTGGGTATTTTCTGCACCAGCCCCGCCGACGCAAAAACCGGCGGCTATGCCGATTTTGATTGGTTTCGCGTCTCTGGATCACTCGATTAGTAATTTCACCGGCTCTCCGTCATTCAACCGTAACAGATACATCCCCGCAGCCAAAGGCGACGGCAATAAAACCCGTATCGTCGATCCATCATACCCTTGCACTAACTGGGCGAGGACCGCACGCCCCATATTGTCATATAAACTCAGCTTGACGGTCGACCCGACGAATCCAGAACCGGCATTCACATAGAAAAGCCTGCCGGTCACCGGATTCGGCCAAACGGAAACGGAAGAGGCCCTCACCACCCCTTGCATCGCACCGGCCGTCGCAAACGAGCCCGCCACAGCACCAGCAGGCTCCAACCCATAGATCAGCTGCCCCTTATAGTATACCGTGATGTGGTCATTGGAAGCAAATGTCGAAGCAGCCGGCAACCACGACCAGTCATTGGTCTCGTTGAAATTGCTCCAGTCCGATTTAGCAATGCGATATTGAATATTCCCCGTGTTACTCAACGGATATAAAGACCCTGCAGAGGAATCCACCGCCAATTCAAAATAAGTATCAGCACTATCCAGCACAGGTGACACCGATACAAACCACCCTGTTACCAACGAACTTCCTACTTGCGCATAGTCGATCCAGTAATTCGACGCCGCAGTCCCATCGGCTGTAAACCAATACCGCACACGTAAGTCATTGTACGAAAGCGGGACATTACCCTGGTTGAGAACCTGCAGATACATGCTGGTCGTATTGGTTAGAGTCTTTCGATTTTGATTCTCATACAACGGCTGCACGGAGACCACCGGCGCCACCGCCAATGGCTCGACACCCCATACCAGCACCCCATTGCGATAAAGCGTAAAGGTGCCATTCGCCCCATACGAAGCCGTATTCGCAAACGAATAGTCATTGTTCTGGTTCATCACCGGCCAGGTAGCACCTGCAATCCGGGTCTGGATCTCTCCCGACGAGCCGCCGGGCGTCAACACCCCAGCCGCGGAATCAAAACTATACTGCACATAACCAAAAGCCCGGTTATACGGCGAAGCCAGCGGAACATACCCCCCTTGTACAACCCCACTACCCAGAGCAGCATAATCGATCCAGGTATTGATACCGCCATAGTTCTCCGGCGTGAACCAGTACCGTGCGGTCAACCCACTATAACCATAGCTAACAGTATCCGCGTTGACGACCTCGAAGAACGGCCTTAGTGTATTGGAAGAAGTATCACCGGCATCACTGCCATTGCGATAGAGGACCTGCAGATTCACCGGCAGCACCGTCAGCACCTGGCTCGCCGAAGCGCTATTATACACCCCGTTGCCCGCCTGTGTCGCCGTCACCACCGTCGTCCCTGCCGTAAGCGCATGGATATTCCCATTCCGGATCACCGCAACGAGCGTATCCGAACTGCTAAAGCGCACTGGCAATCCGGTAGAAGCAACTGCGACAGGGGTAATATCAGCATCCCCCAAATGCACCGCAGACAAGGAATCAAAGGAAAGACCCTGATTCAGTTTGGCAATTCCCCAGAACTGTATCTCGGCCACATTACAAAAACCATTGTCAGGCGACAGATAACGCAGATAATGATACACACCCGAATCCGCGATCTGCGAATTCCTATACACCCCGACAGCAGGAAGCGTATCGACAGTAAACAACGTCTTTGCATCACTGAAATCGGCCTTATTGGCGCTCTGGAACACGCCACCTACCATGCGCTGGGGAAAAGTGCTGCGCGGCGCAAAGCTTATCTGCGTCACCCGCGCACCGGTGTCCGCGCCGAGCACGATACCTACCCACGCGCTGTCGCCCACAGGGGCATCGAAATAAGTATTGAGATTCCCATCCATGGCCGCCGCATCGGTATTTGCCGCAACATTCCCGTACGAGCCGGAGGTACCGATCAACCCGCCATGCAACGCAGCCCCTGCGATCAACGTAGCCGGCGTCGAAGCCTGCCCAACCCCAAGCGAGTCGATCCCCCTCACCGTATAAAAATAAGTCGATCCCACCGTCGTTAGTGAGTCGACAAAGCTCAGCCCCGACGTCACACCCACCACCGAATAAGACCCGGCGCTTAGAGACGCCCGTTGGACCTGATAGGCGCTCGCCCAACGGTCCGGTGCCCAGCTCAGTGCAACACCCTTGGCCGCAGAAGCCGCCGAAAACGAAACCGGCGGAGGCGGTGTACCGGTAGGAGCATCTATCCGGCTATATCCCCAGAACTGTATCTCGGCCACATTACAGTAACCATTGGTGCCCGACACATAACGCAGATACCGGAAATGCACGCTATCACTCACCTGCTCATCGGTATAAACGCCCTGCACTGGCGCAACGGATACAGTATACAATGTCACCGCATCGCTGAAATCCGGCAGATTGGCGCCTTGAAAGACCCCACCCACCATCCGCGACGCATAAGTCACCCGCGGTACAAAACTTACCCGCGTGACCACCACGCTTGTATCCAACCCAAGATCGATCCCTACCCAATCCCCGCTGCCCTGCGGCGCGTCAAAGAACGTGGTAATATTTCCATCCATCGCCGCCGCCGCAGTATTTTTTGCATTATTGCCAAACGACCCCGGCGTACCGATCAGCGCACCGGAAACCTTCATCGGCAACGTATAAACCGCGGTATCCGCAGCGCCTGTACCCAGTCGGTTTACTCCGCTAATAGTATAATAATAAGAAGCTCCATTCACAACCCCCGAATCAACCAAAACAGTCGTGTCCGTCGAACCCACCGTCACAAAAGGCCCGGCAGCCGCCGCCGAACGTTGAACAGTATAACCGGTTGCCCCGGATACTAATGACCAGCTCAGAGAAACCCGCGAGTTACCCGCGACAAAACCCATTCCCGTCGGCGCCTTCGGCAGACTCAACGGCAACGTCTGCACCCTGACCTCCGGCGTTGAAACCCCCGCACCCGCCACATCCGACGCGGTCACGATATAATAATAGGTGGTGCTGTCGGGCAATCCCGTATTCGCATAAGTAGTATCCGTTATCCCCGACGCGATAACCGTATAAGATCCGGCGCTCACCGTCGCCCGTTGAATAGTATAGCTCGAGGCCCCGGGCACCGAAGTCCAGATCAGGTTGATCTGCGATGAGCTTGCCGCCGTCCCCCGCAAACTCGCGGGCGCCAAGGGCACACTACCTCCGCCCACAACCACCACATGATCGAACACACTACTGTCAAGCACACCGGAAGCTCCCGAACACGAAGCCAATCCAACATAAAAGGTATCCGCCATCGGGATCGTCACAGAATCCACCATAAACCAGGTAACACCATCCGGTGATTCAAAACCCGTGAACACATTCCCGGATCGTTGAACCCGATACCATACCGGCGTTGTCGTATAATCATTGCCACCAAAAGTCGTCATCGAACCGCCGGTGGTACTACGATAACAAAACCCGCCTTCCCGCGACCCCACATCCCCCAGCTTCATCAATGCCGTCCGCGCACCCGCCGCCAACGACTCCCGGAACATGATCCCCGTCCTGCTCAACGTACCGGTGACATTCCACAACCGCGCCGTCATCGTGACATTACCTTCCGCACTCGCATAGAAGTAGGTGAAACCGTCAGCCGTACCGCCGATACCGCTACCCGATCCATTCACTCGGAAGGTCCCACTGTCCACGGATGCATATCCCGCACTACCGGCCATGCTCACCGTCCCGACATCCTGCCGCACCCAGCCCGCGGGCAGGGTAGTGCTCGTCGCTTGAGCAGTCGCATTCACCTCTGCAGAGTTGGCGCTGACGCCGCTCTGGTTCACGGAGGCAACAACGTAATAATAAGCGTTGCCGTTCACCACGCTCGCATCCGTAAACTGCGGCGTAGTATTGCTGTTGACCGAAGAGATCGTAGTATAAGGTCCTCCACTCACCGTCGCACGTCTTACCACATAACCCTGGGCCGTATTCCCCGGCGGCGCGGTCCAGCTCAGCGTGATCTGCGAAACCCCTGCTGCGGCATTCACCGCCGTCGGCGTAGCTGCCACCGGCGAGGGCGGATAAGCGGAAGAAGCAGCCTGCTGCGTAAAGGTCAAGGTCCCATAGCCAAAATGATCCGTACTGCCATGCTCCGGCCGCATCAGCTGCGCCATCGACTGAACACCGGGCGCGCTTTGCCCCCGCAACACCACATAGTGATTGTAGACCAGCTCCCAGATAGGCCGGTCATCCAGCCGGCCCCGCCCATTGGACGCCACCCAATCCTGTTTCGAATTTTCACAGTTATTATAAAAGGTATACGGCACCGGGTTCCACAAATTCGTCTCCGCCACATATTCGGCGCCCGTTAACAACCGGTTCGAGGCATAGCTAAAAAGATCCAGCCCCTGGTTCCAGGCCACCTGACAGGCATAAGCCATCATACCCACGCCCAGCTGCGCATGCTCCTGGTCCCGCCCGCTCTCCTGCCACTGCCCAAGGCCGCCGGAATAAAGCGTGTATACGGCATTCATGATGCTGCCCGTACCCGGCCCATTCTTGAAATAATTCACGCCCTCTTTGTAAATAGCGGAATCGTCGCAAAGCACCCCCATCGCGATCAAGGCACCGATATTACTGATGTCCCAGTTCGCCCAATAATTGGTGATACAAGCCCCATTGTGATTGGTCAGGAAATTGTGACACACCGGATAGAACCAGGTCGTCATCATCGTCTTGAAAGCATTGAAATGCGCCGAATCCCAACCGGGATAGATACGCAACACCTCCGCTGCCAAGCCAAAATCGAAGATGGGTATGCCACTAAGACCCGGCACGTCCGTACCACTAGGGATTTGATTCGTAGCCGCCGACCAGGCATTACAGATCCGCACCGCACAGGCGGCATACGAGGTGTCACCCGAGATATACCACCGGATCGTATTCAGATAAGCCGCATGCGCGTCGGCATCCGCCTGCTGCCGGCTAGAGCCCAGGTTGGCCAGCGGTTTCGGCGTATAAGTATTCTGCGCCTGCGGATCTTTGATGAGCACATTCCAGTCATCGATCCACGGATGCGCCCCCGCGGCTACCATCGTCTTCATCCGGTCGAGATCCGCCTGCGTATGCAGCCCTCCCGGATGAACAAAAGGTTGAGCCAAGCCCGCCAACGATACCCCCAATAACAATCCGATCAATAAGCAAGTGTAGTTTTTTTTCATATGACATTTTCCGCCAAAATACCCCCGCCATCACATAAAGCAGAGGGCTAAACCATCAATAATGAAGGCAGATCGATTTCCCCTCTTTTTTGCCGAATCGCCCCAATCCCCACCCTGCATCACTCCCTAGCTTTATGGCATGCATAATCGTATGTCTTTTCGCTTCTTGCCATTGCTCGCATTTTTCGCCGTCCCCGCCACCGCACAACCACCCGACACTCACCCGCCCGGCGTCCAACAGCTCATCGTCTATCCGACAACGGAAACCTTGCCCCGCAATACCACATTCACCGTCAAAGCCCGCAACCCCGGCGGCCCCTGGAAAGCCATCCCCGTCTACCAGGTCACAGTGGAGGACTGCCGGATAGGAGCGTCCAAACCCGAACAAAGCGCCATGGCATATTTCGATTTCACCGGCCAGATCGAGATTGCCATCGAGATCCCGGCAAGGAAATTCACCACCGCCCGCATCCGCCCATTCTCTTATAACATCCATCCGACACTCGATCACCATACGATCCACTTCACCCTGGATCGTCCCCGCAATCTCTCCATAGAATTGGATAGCGACATCTTTCATAATCTCCAACTCTTCGCCGGCGCCCCCGAAACTCCAGAAAACCCAAGCGCCCCCGACACCAACACCATATATTATGGCCCCGGCCTCCACCAGGTCGGGACAGTCCACCTCACCAGTAACGAGCAGGTCTATCTCGCCGGCGGCGCCGTAGTAGAAGGCCAATTCCTCATCGAACACGCCGAGAACGTCCATATCAGTGGCCGCGGCATCCTCCTCCAGCGATCCTCGCCCCACCGCACCGGCCGCCGCGATGCCCTGCTCATCAACTTTTCAAAAAATATCTCCATCGAAGGCCTCATCGTCCTCCCCAACACCTACACCGTTCTCATCGGCTCCAGCCAACATGTGCTGATCAGCAACCTCAAATCCTTTAGCGCAGGAGGGAACAACGACGGCATCGACGTCTTCTGCTCCCGGGACGTCTTGATCGACAACGTCTTCATGCGCAATTCGGACGATTGCATCGCTATCTATGGCCATCGCTGGAATTATTATGGCAACACCCGCAACATAACTGTCCGGCATTCCACCCTCTGGGCTGATGTCGCTCATCCCATCCTCGTGGGTACCCACGGCGACCCGGCCCAGCCCGACACCCTCGAAGTACTACGCTTCGAAGACATCGACATCCTCGACCAGCAGGAACACCAATTAGACTACCAGGGATGCATGAGCCTCGACGCCGGCGACAGCAACCTGATCCGCAACGTACAATTCGACGATATCCGCGTCGAAGACTTCCGGCAGGGCCAACTTGTCAATCTTAGAATAATGTATAACAAAAAATACAATACGGCCCCCGGCAAGGGGATCGGGGACATCCTCTTCAATAATATCCGCTATACCGGCACCCACGCTTCCCTCTCCATCATCGCCGGCTACGATGACGCCCACCCCATCCGTAACATCACCTTTCGCAACCTCCACATCAACGGCATCCTGATCTCCGATTTAATGCCCGGCAAACCCGCCTGGTACAAAACCTCCGATATGGCAGGATTCTTCGTCGGTGAACACGTGGAAGACCTGAAATTCGAAAAATAACCGATTTGCCCTCATTTTATGAGAATGCCCCCTTTGAAAGCCCTCGTTTCTAATCTAGTTTTATCATACGTTTCTACCTTAAAACCCGATTGTTATGCCACCAGTTTCAGAAAATAACGCCTCCGGTCCCGGTAAGCTAATCGCCATGCTGGTCGACCATGTATCCGACCCCTTTTTTGCTGGTTTCGCCCGGCGGATCGACCGGCGCGCCCGGAGCCTTGGCTATAAATTGGTCTTTGGCAGCACCGAGAATGACATTAGCTTCATGCCCAAATTAATCTCGGTATTTAATAATATGAACGTCGCCGGTTATATCATCGCTCCTCCCCAGGGCGTGGAACCCGATCTCAAAAAGCTCATTCTCCGGGGTAGCCCCGTGGTGCTGTTCGACCGCTTCGCCACAGACCCGGGACCCTATTCCATTCTTGCCGACAACTTCAGAGGAGCCTATGACGCGGTAGCCCACCTGGTACAAACGGGTCGTCGCCATATCGCGCTGGTCACCGTCGCCTCCGGGCAAAAACGCGTCGACGACCGCACCAGGGGGTATGAAGCGGCCATGAATAGCCACTCCCTGCCCGCGACCGTCATCGAATTGTCTCCGGCAGCGTCCATCGGCGAGATAACAACGGCTCTGCAGACCCTGCTTAGAGAGAACAAAAAGCTCGACGGACTTCTCTTTGCCGATAGCAGCCTCGGCCTGACCATTCTGGGCATCCTCCGGCAGCACAAAAAAAGCATCCCCGATTCACTGGCCGTCATCGGTTTTGACGACAACGAGAATTTTCAATTTTTTGCGCCGGCCATTACCGCCATCGTACAACCGCTCGATGAGATCGTCGAAAATATCTTCCACTGCATCAGCGGACACCCCTACGAAAAAGCCACAACGAAACGAAAGGCTCCCATCGTCCTGCCCACCCGCATGGTCACCCGTTCCTCTACACTAAAAACAAAGGTTGTCTTCCCCCTGGCAGCCACCGGTAATCAATGAGATCTATTCTGTTTTTATTCACCGTCCTGTATTCGTCCCTCCTTCTTGCCCAAAAACCTTTCGTACATCCGGGTATCCTGCTGACAACCGCGGACCTTGCCCACCTCAAAGCCGTCGCAGACGATCACCGGATGCCGGAATATGGCTCTTATGAACTGCTCCGGGATCTCCCCTTGTCCAGCGCCGGCTATCAGCTCAAAGGCCCCTTTAGGGTCATCTCACGGGACGGCGATTATTCCTATACCAAATCCTCGTTCGAACAGGATTTCTCCTCGGCATGGCTCAATACCCTCATGTGGGCGGCAACCGGCGATTCCGCTCACGCGCAGCGGGCACTCGCCATCCTAGGGGCCTATGCCGATAGCCTCACCACGATCCCAAACACCAATGACGCGCCGTTGCTAGCCGGTCTCGAAGGACTCAAGATCATCAACGCCATGGAGCTCCTTCGCTATACGTATAAAAATATCTCCGCCTCGACAACCAAAAAGATCAACCGGATGATCCTCGACATATTCCTTCCGGTCTGCAAAAAATTCTACGATACCCCCGCCTACACGAACGGCAACTGGGGACCCATCGTCACCAAAACATACATGTCCGCAGCCATCTATTTCAACAACCGCGCGATGTATAAAAAAGCCGTCGACTTCTTCTACAACGCCCACGACAACGGCACCATCCGCAATTACATCAGCGCAACAACCGGCCAGATCCAGGAAAGCGGCCGCGACCAGGGACATTCCCAACTCGGGCTTGGCGCCTTGGCTACCGTCTGTCAGATCGCCTGGAATCAGGGCGACGATCTGTATTCCGCATATGACAACCGCCTCCTCAAAGGCTTCGAATACGTAGCCAAATACAATCTCGGCTCGGACGTTCCCTTTACCACCTGGAAGGATATCACCGGAAAATATTCGGACTGGACCGTGATCTCACCCAAAAGTCGCGGCCATTTCATCCCCATCTATGAAATGGTCTATAACCATTATGTCCGGCTCAAAGGCCTCGCCATGCCCTATTCTAAGCAGGTCCTCGAAAAGATCCGCCCCGAAGGCTATGACCGCGACCAGCCCGGATTCGGCACCCTCCTCTATTACGGCTCCGGCCAGGCAGCCGTCAGTCTCTCTTCCCCCGACGCAAAGCTTAACGTCGTATTCTCCCAAAGCGAAATATCACCCGGTAAAAGGATGATGTCTTATCACGTAGACTACAAAGGCAAAACCATAATCGCCCCATCCACCCTCGATATCCGCCTCGACAACAGCCTTTCAGAAGAAGCTATGGGCCTCCCCGTTGACGAACACGCGGATTGGTGTGAGAACCTCCATATCACCCATATCGACTATTACCAGCAGGACACCACCTGGCATCCGGTCTATGGCGAACGCAGCACGATCCCCGACCATTACAACGCCGCCGTGATCCATCTCGTCAAAGACGACAATCCGATCTATACCATGGATGTCGAGCTCCGCTGCTACAACGAAGGCATCGCCCTGCGATACTTCTTCCCCGAAAATCCCAAAGGAACTTATTACCGTATTACGTCGGAAGACACCGAATTCCAGCTACCCGCGGGCACCAAAGCCTGGTTTACGAATTGGGCCCAGGGACCCTACAGCCTCCTTCCCTTGAAAGACTGGCCCGGCGAAACCGAACGGCCCCTGACGCTCCAGCTCCCTGATAACCTCTATGCCTGCCTCACCGAAGCAGGCATGGTAGACTACAGCCGCACGAAATTCAAACTCTCCGGTCAAAAAGAGAATACCCTGGTCACCTCGATGTACGGGCCCGCCGATCTCATATCGCCCGTTGGCACACCTTGGCGCCTCATTCTCATTGGCGAGCGACCCGGCGACCTCATCGAACACGACTACCTGGTCGAAGATCTCAACCCACGCAATAAGATCGCCGATGCGAGCTGGATCGTTCCCGGCAAACAAATGCGCCTCATGACCCAGACCCCAAAGGCCGCATTCGCGAACATCGATTTTCTGGTCCGACATCATATGCAATACCTGCTGTTGGATTGGAAATGGTATGGCCCAGCCTATACCTTTGCATCCGACGCCACCCGGCCCGAGCCTTCGGTGGACCTTCCCGCGATCCTGCGCTATGCAAAACAAAAAGATATCGGTGTCTGGCTCTATGTCAACATGCAGGCCCTGTATGCCCAATCCGATTCGCTCTTCCGTATATATCACAACTGGGGGGTAAAAGGCGTCAAATTCGGTTTCGTGCAGACCGGCTCCCACCGCTGGACCACTTGGCTGGAGGACATGTTGCACAAGACCGCGGAAAACAAGCTCATGGTCGACGTGCACGACGACTGGCGGCCC